>Ga0316626_10000049_pt1 | contig 41516 bp, 37 predicted proteins | sample OWC_Aug_T1_C1_D5_FD_207656 | JGI IMG/M metagenome (GOLD analysis project Ga0316626, IMG submission 207656) | Wetland soil microbial communities from Old Woman Creek delta, Ohio, United States - OWC_Aug_T1_C1_D5_A | ecosystem: Environmental > Terrestrial > Soil > Wetlands | place: USA: Ohio...
AAACTGTTGTAGAAGTAAACTTGTTGATTTGGGTTATGATAAATAATATCTTTTATACTGATACAGATAACTACTGCTGTTATCATGTTCCAGGAAAAAGCCATGTCTTACCAGTTTTCACATCCCTAGTAAAATCATTTAGAACTAACTCTCTATTAAAACATTTCTTACCTACATCCAGTAGTGGTGTTAATAGCTCTGACCTAGTTATAAAGCTAAAAAATGGAACCAGTTTGCAATGCAGAATTGCTGGTCAAACTGGAACTGGTGTAGCAGTAGTTGGTTTACACTCACCATTTGTAATGGTTGATGAGGCTGGTTATTATCCATATCCAGCGTGGACTGAATTACAACCTACATTGAATACTCCAACTTCCGGTTTTAGAATGGTGGTTGCTGGAGTTCCTACTGGACTAAGAGAGAAAAATCCCCTTTATCATGTAGATCAAGAGAACTCTGAATTTACTAAACATAGGATTTCAGCTTTTGATAATCCTAGGTTTTCTGATAAAGATTACCAAAAAGCAATGGAGACTTATGGAGGGGAGGATTCAGATGACTGGATTCATCTTGTTAAAGGTGAACATGGTAAACCTATCTTTGCTTTGTTTGATAGAAGTTTGATGGATATTGAATCCTATCCGGTTACTAAATTAACTATAGACGGTGTAAAACTATCTGGAAATATTCTTGAATATTTTAATAAAATTTCTATTCTACCAGGACTTCCAAGAAGGGATACAAAAGTATTAATAGGGGTTGATCTTGGCTACACCGAACCTTCAGCTATCTTTGTTATGTATATTGATACTAATGATAGATTTAGATTCCACGTTAAACTTCAACTTAACAAGGTTGATTATTATATACAAGAAAAAATTATTGACTGGTTAGACACTAAATATCAACCAGTTATAATAGGAATTGATGAGGGAGCAGCTGGAAAAGCTGTTATACCTCGTTTACAAGAACACGATGATTTTGTTCACAAAAATTTTAAGAAAAGAATTCTTCCTATAAACTTTTCAACAAATACTATTTTAGGAATTGATTCAGATGGGGTAGAAATTAAGAGCAAGACTAAACCCTTTGCTGTTAGCATTTTACAAGAATATTCCATAAATCATAAAATAGTATTTTCTTACTCTGATTTAGAGACTGTTGTAGAACTAGAAAGAATGACTTATAGCAAAACTCCTACCGGAGAAGTTGTTTATAGAACTTTGACAGAAAGAGGAGGTAAAAAGGGGGAAGATCACTTTACCTCTGCTCTTCTATGTGCCAGTTTAGCTTATTATTTAGAATTTGGAGGATTAGAATTTAGACCACAAAAAAGAAAATTAGCTAAACCCCATTGGTTTATATAGGTAAAAATATGATAGATACAAATATTAAAATAATGCCAGCTAAATTAAAAAAAGCTGAATCATCTTTTCTACCAGGAACTATTAGTTTATCTTATACAAGTAGTGAAGAGGTTGATAAACTAGAAGTAGATAGATTAGATGAGTTTGTTAAAGTAATTAAAGATTGTAGATTTTATTATAAACGTGATCCAATTGCATCTACTGTTATTAATAAATTAGTAGAAATTGCTATCACTGAGATTAAATTCAAAAAAGGAAATTTATCCGACAATGAATTTAGAATCTTCGAGGGGATAAAAGATGAACTACAATCCTTCATGGAATGTTGTGCATTGGAATATTTACTTTCAGGATTAGTAGTCCCTGAAATAAAATATGCGGCAACATCCAAAGATCAGTTGGAAAAACTTGGAGTTAAGAAGTACAATTCTTTACAACTTCCAGTTAGCATGTGGCTACGTGATCCTACCACTATTAAAATTAATGATACTTTTGTAGGAGATAAACCATCTTATTATGTAGTCTTACCAGAAGAATTGGTATTCTTTATTAGAAACAATGGTAAATACAGAGATGGAACTAAAGATATAGAAAAATTTCAAGAATTACAGAAATACTATCCAGAATTTGTAAGACTTGTTAAAGATGGTAATAAGGAAATTCTTCTAGAAAATGACTTAATAGTTAGAAGAAAACCTATAACTGGTTTTAAATATCCAGTCCCTTACTTATATCCAGCTCTAGAATCTTTGAAACACAAAAGAAATTTAAGAAGAATGGATTATTCTTTAGCATCCAGAGTTATTACGGCTATTCAATTATTCAGATTGGGAAACGATGATTTTCCAGTTACAGAGGACGATGAAGATGCTTTTACTGATATTAAAGATCAGATGTTCTATAGAAATACTTCTGGTAAAGATTTAGAGAGAATTTTCCAATTATTTGCTAACCATACTTTACAGATAGATTGGGTAATGCCGGATGTTCAAGCATTACTGGATGATGCTAAATATAGCAGTATTAATGCAGATATATTCTATTCTTTAGGATTTCCAAAGATTCTAACTACTGGTGAGACTGAGAAAAGCCAAACTTCAACTTCTGAATTTGCTATGATATCTCCAGTTAAAAGTATGGAAAACATGCAAAGGAAGCTCTTACCAATCTTAAAAGACATTGTATTTCAGATAAGTGATAAAAATCATCTTAAAGATACTCCAGAAGTAGATTTTGAAAAAGTAAATCTTACCACTTTAATAGATTTCCTACAGGTACTAACTTCTCTGTATGATTCTGGAAACATTTCTAGAGAGACTTATGATAAGGCTTTTGGATTTAATTTCATTGACGAAATTAATAAGAAAGAAGAAGAACAAAAACTTCTAAAAGAAAAAGAACTGGGTGAATTTGCACCAATGCCGTTTTCAGCTGCTCCTGGGGTTCCTGGACAGAACCCAACTGGTGTCCCAGGTAAAAAAGATAAGCCACAACCAAAACCAACTGAAAAACCGAATGAAAATTCGGATAAAAACTCGTAAATTAACGGAAAATTAGTAGATAATCGACTAAATCTAATATTATTTGGTATAATAATATTGAGTGAGCACGATTCGATTTACCAGCTCTAAGTAGAGGTATAAAAGCATGACAAATACTATATATTTAGACACCCAAATTAACCTGTTAACCGAACAAGAGTTTGGTGAGGCATCTGCGGCAATTAGTCTTAATCCAGCTTTTCAATGGGCTAAGATTATAGTAACTGATGACAAAGCTAATTTAAACAAGCAAAGGATTCCTAGAGAAGAATTTGTTAATCTTATTCGTACAGGTTTATTCGCCCCCGTTAAGATGTCAGAGGCTGAGATAACTAATCATAAAGAAGCTATCGGAAAGCCAATCGGAACGATTACACAACTATTAGAAGATACAGATAAATTAATTGCCCTTGCCGCACTATGGAAAAAGGAAAGACCCGATGATGTAGCCATGTTGAAAGACATGTATACAAAAGGAAATCTTCCCAATGTTTCATGGGAAATAAGTTATGCGGAGGAAAAAGAAGAAGACGGGAATATAAAAGCTCTTTATAATACATCATTGGATGCATTAGTTGTTGTATCTAATCCTGCATATGCTGGAAGAACCGCTTTTATAGCTATGGCATCTCAAGAGGGAGAAGATATTAAGGAGGAAGAAACACCCAAAATGGATGAGCTAGAATTAGCTAAACAAACTATTGCTGATTTGGAAACAAAAGTTGCAGACCTTGAACAGTATAAGACTCAGGCTGATGCTGAATTAGAGGAACTTCGTACTTACAAAGAAGCAAAAGAGAAACTTGAAACAGAAGCTGCTAAATTTAATGACATTAAAAAGAAATTTTCGGACGCAGGTATTGAGAAAGATGAAACCTACTTTACAGAAAAGAAAGATTATCTTTTAACCTTAACTGAAGATTCTCTAGACTTTATGTTACAGGAAATGGTGGCTTTTGCTGAGAAATATAATAAGAAAGCTCAAAGTGAGCTTGAAATTCCTGAGATTGTTAATAAAGAGACCGGAAAAGCTAATCCAATAGAATTGGCTAAAGCTTTACGGGAAAGAAACAGTAAATAGGAGAATAGTGTAACATGGCAGAAATTAATCATTATGGTGATACTATTTTGCCGGTTGTGACCCAAGAAGATGTTGTTGAAGGTAGATTTGTTCATCTTACTGCGAATGTCCATTCTAGAGACTATGGCAGTTTAACAGACTTACCTGGGGTTCTTAGACCTACAACTAGAGCCTTAGCCGCAACTGCAAGATATATCCTTTTCTGGGAACAGAATAACAGTTCCCTGCCTATTTACGAACCTCAACCTCAGTATAGCTGGGCGTTGCGCTATGGTTTCGATCAGGCTGCGAATGCCCCGTTTAACCCAACCTTAGTATATATTACCCATCCTCAACAGCAAGAATGCCTAACCATTCCTTCGGGCAATGGTGCATTGGCTTTTGGAGAAGGTATTTATACTATTGCATCTGGTTGCTATGTTTATAGCGCCGCAGTTGAAGTTCCTGGAACTCAGTTGGAAATTTGTAATGCTGCTGATGACGCTGCTGGTGATGTTGGAAAGCCTAAAGAACTTAGTGCTGGAACAGCAGTTGCAGAAGTTTATGAATTCCACTCGGATACCGCTGCTTTAACTGTGAAGATTTTACATTAAAGGAGGCTAAATAATCATGGACGAAATTAAACTTAAAGAAGCTGTTGCCTCCTTACTGAAGTCTGGTGATAAGCAAGCTATCGCTGAGATGATCGTAGAATATGTACAGCCAAACCATATTACCGTTGATTTTGTTGGAATGCTGCTTAATGCTCGTTCTCTTAATCCTGGTGATAGCTTGGTTAAGAAACTACGCAAAGGTATTGAGGTTCGTACTTTAGTTCCAGGTTCCATTCCCTTAGCAAGTGAAATTACAGTTCAGGATCGGATTAACTACGTGTTAGATGGTTCTGTTGTCAAAGTAACTTATAATGAGTGGGAGCTGGAAAATGGTGAAATTGGTACAGTAGACGAAATTACAAGAGAAATGATGGCAAAGTTGAAAGACTATCATATGAATAAAGTCTTTACTGCTTTGTCTACAGTGTGGACAGCTGGTAATACTCCGTCCAACTTTACAAATGTTGGTGGAACAATTACCGCTACCGCTCTTGAGAATGCTATTGACCAGATTAACCAGACCACAACCGGAGTTAAAGCAGTTGTCGGAACACGTGCTGCGATGACTCCTATTACCAAATTTGGAGCTTTCTGGAATGATGGTGGCACTCAGTGGGCTGCCAGTGACCCCGCAATTGAAGAAATTCGACAGCGTGGTATTTTAGGGAAGTATTATGGTGCTCCTCTGATTACATTAGATCAGATTTATGATAACTTAGCAGATTATAATGCTCTGCTTCCTACAGATAAAATTTTAGTTATCGGTGAAAATGTTGGAGAATTTATTACATTTGGTGACGTTAAGACCAGTTCTTATAGTGATCCCCGTGTTGTTCCTCCACAATATTTCATACAACTTTATCAGAGATATGGTCTATTGATTTGGAATGCTATGGGCATTTATGTCATAGGTGGTCTAAGCTAGGATAGCGCACCCTAATATAAGAGGGAGAGTATTTTTCTCTCCCTCTTTTTTGAAACTTAGGAAAGATTAAAAGGAGATAATAAATGGAGAATAGTTTGCTTTCTACAAAAGAATATGGAATAGTAAGTGGTCAAACACCTTATGCCACCTATATTAAGGCTATTTTAGGGAAATTATATGTAAGAATTCTTAGCCCTTACAATCAGGAAATAGAGGGAATTATTTTAGAGGGCGACCCTAAAAGTAGAAATAGAGAATCTTGTATTATAGATGTATGGTCAGTAAATGAGGATAGGTTTTTCAAGAGGGAAAATAGTAAACATTTTGAAAAAGGATATCTTATACCATATACAAGAAAAGAGGTAGAGCCTGAAGAAGAGGATTTAATTAACTCTTTATCAGATGAAGAATTAACAAAACTTTTAAATTCTAGATTTTTAACTCTTCAAAGTAAAGTTAATAAAATGACATCAGTTGCTCCTCTTTTTAGAATGATAGACTTAGCTAAAGAATTAGATAAATCACAAAAAATAATTGCATTCTTGGAGGGAAAATTAGCAGAATTGCAGATGGAAGAATATCCTCAAATTGAGGAAGAATAGGATAATTATGTCTACAGATAACCGAAAACGTTCTTATAAAAGAGGTTTGATAATTCTCTTTTTTTTGGTGCTCATTCTTCTTTTAGTATGGTATTGTAACATTCCTCCGAAGCCTCCAATTACCCCAACACCAACTTTTACTAAAATATTCACCCCCGCATTCACCCCCACATTTACGCTTACATACACACCTACATACACACCTATATTTACAGATACACCTACATCCACTCCAACACCAACTTTTACACCAACTAAAACTATGAAACCCATCTTTACTTCAACTTTTACTCCAGTACCAGTTGTTACTAAAGACCGCTGGTGTTGGCATCCTTGGTGGAAAATTTGGATTTATAATTGTTACCAATGGATTGATCCAAATGTGTATCATCCAGCACCACTACACTCTAAAAGAGAACCAAAATGAATGAGCTTGGATTAGATATTAGTCGCCATCAGGGTACTGTTATTGATTGGGATAAAGTAGCGTCATCTGGAGTTAAATTTTTATACATCAAATGCTCTCAAGGGACAGACCATAAAGACCCAAATTTTGAAGCTAATATTGTTAATGCAAAAAAAGTAGGGATAAAAGTAGGCCCATATCATTTTACAACTACTGGAAATGCTCTGGATCAATATAATTGGTTTGTCTATTGTATGGGAGGTACAGAATTTGATCTTGTACCTGCTTTAGATTGTGAATATTATAGCGGATATGGAGATAATTTAAGACCAATTTTACAATTTAGATACAATAACCCTCCATTATCTATTAGAATTAGTGGAGCAATCAACACATATTCAATTACTACTCAAGAAATTGTCGATAGCATTGGGCGTAGACTTACCAATTGGATTACAACTAAGCCCAAACTAAAAGATTTTATATTTCCTACAATTTATACTAATGTATCTAGTGGTAATAGAATATTTACAAAAACTATAATGAACCGCTATCCTTTATGGGTAGCACATTGGCATGGGCCTAGTGTAAGATTAACAAAACCAACTTTACCTAGAATTTGGAAAGATAAAGATTGGTACATTTGGCAAGATGAAGTAGTGGATGGGGATAAGTATGGGTTTCCATCTAAAGTAGACCACGATATTTGGGGAAAATTATTTGAATTTCCAGGGGAAGAAAAGGATTACTTTAATGTTATTGGGAAAACTAGCAACAATCTAAATGTTGCAGGAAGGATAGAAATCTTATGAGTGATTATATTGGTGGATTTGGTTGGATTCCAACCCCGTTAGAAAAGAAACCAAAGCAAATTGATATTTACGGCTGGCAAATATTTATTCCCTTTGTTGCTACATCTGTAAATGTTGAAGTTACTTTAGACCCAGTTTTTAGCCAATGGTATAACCAGGGAAATCATGGAAGTTGCACAGCGGCTGCATCAACTCAACTTATGGCTGCATTAAATCGTAGTCAAAATGGTTTGGAATGGTATGACATTTGGGCTACATATTGTGAAATTTGTCGTAGAGATAAAGATAAAAATACTTCTTGTGAGGCTGATCGTGGATCATATCTCTATGCTGCTTGGGACACTTCTATAGCTTTGGGGGCATATATCAAGAATGAAGGCTGGAAGTTAGATCGTGGAATTGCATCCTATCGCTGGATTTCTGGAAGTGGTGTAGTAGATCAATGCCGAACAGCTCATGCTCAAGGCTTGTTAACAAACGATGGGGTTCCCTGGTTCTCAGGTTGGACAAAGAGCAACCTTGTATTTAAAAATAGTCGTTGGTATTTACCTGAAAGAAGCAAATGGGGTAGAGTAGCTGGTGGGCATTCTATTGGTAAGTATGGTGCTTTAGATTCTTTAGATGTATTTATTTGGGAGAACACTTGGGGATGGGAAAATTTCCCAAGAGTTTGTGTTAGTTATTTAGATTGGGAATATTTAATTACGCAGGTTGGGGGGGAATGTACTGCAATTGTTGATAAAGCTTTTGTACCTCCAGGTTCTCCATCATTGTCTCAATCTCCTTCGATATCAACTTCATCGTCACCTTCTCCATCACCAGAGTCTCCGAAGGAGTATGTAGATTTATCTTTAAAAAGAGAATCTGATGGTAAAAATTTTATAGGTCAAGTTATAGAAGTAAGGAATTAAAATAAAGGAGATATTATGAAGAATGTTTTAAAATGGGTGGGTATTCTTGTAGTAATATTTATTACTACATGTTTAGTCACTACAGCATCTGGATTAGTTGTATATTCTTATATGTTAGCCAATTCTCCAGAACCAGTAGTTGTTACTGTAGAGGTAGTAAAAGAAACTATTAGAGAAGTTCCCAAAGAAGTTATTGTGGAAAAAATTGTTGAAGTGGAAAAAATTGTAGAGGTAACGCCAACTCCAACCCCAACTCCTATTTTAACTCCAGAGGCAACTGTTTTATCTCAAGCACCGGAGGTAACTCCATACCCAACTCCGTATCCTTTAAGGTATCAGGAATCGTGTTATGAATCTGCTTGGGTTCATTTACAACCAGTAGATAATGTTGGTGCTTCTCCTGCAAAACGTGGGGCAATAAAGACTATACACATTCGTATATATAATCAAAGTCAAGATTGTGTATGGGATAGATTTTCTCTTACATCAGGTGGAGTTTTACCTGATATACCAATTCCATTAACTCTTCCAGGGGAAGTTGCTGATATTATGTATAGCTTTGTGATTAGAGAACCATTGGAAGTTAGCTTTTCTATTCAACCTCCATATGGTGAACCGCTCTTAATGGAAAATTCAGCAGGTGGCGGGATTGGATTTGAAACTATTTCTTTTAAAATGGACGTAGTAGAATCTCGAAACCTTATGAATTATCTCACCAGCATCCCAAGAGTCAAATGTAGTGGAAAGGGTTGTTGGAGATATAGATAAATGTCAAAAGTATCAATTGTAATTCCATCCAGAGGCGAAAGATTTTTAACCAAAACAGTTAATGATCTTTTAACAAAAGCAACTGGAGATATAGAGATTATTGTGTCTTTAGACGGATACTGGCCTAGTCCTTATGATTTACCAGATGATCCTAGATTAACTGTAATACACAGGGGTTCTGCTATGGGGATGAGAAGGGGGATAATGTCTGGAGTGCAATTATCTAAGGGGGAATATATTATGAAAACTGATGCTCATTGTATGTTTGCAGAAGGATTTGATGAAACTCTAAAAGCAGATTGTGATGATAACTGGTTGGTAGTTCCAAGAAGATATTCTCTTGAACCTGAATTATGGGAAAGAATGCCTAAACATTTTATTGATTATCACTATCTTGATTGTCCTTTTGCCAATCCAGCTGGATTCCAAATTCATGGTGTACCTTGGATGAAGATGACTTATGAAAGACAGGATAAACCAGAATATGATATTGATGATTTAATGAGTTGGCAAGGGTCAATGTGGTTTATGTCTCGTAAGCATTGGGATCGTTTAGGTGGAGTTAGTGAAGAGGGCTATGGGTCATTTAAACAAGAACCACAAGAAATAGGTAATAAAACTTGGTTGGGTGGTGGAAGAATAATTATCAATAAAAAAACCTGGTATGCACATCTTCATAAAGGTTCAAAATGGGGTAGAGGTTACAGCTTAGGAAGAGATGAAATTAATCGAGGACATGAATATTCTGCTGCTTATTGGATGAGCAATACCTGGGAAGATCGAGTTCATGACATTGAATGGCTAATTGAAAAGTTTTGGCCTGTCCCATCTTGGCCTGAAAACTGGAGACAAATATTAGAAGATTGGCGTAAAAATGCTGATAAGTCTCTGTACACCGTGTCTTAATAGAACACATGATTTAAAATTAGTAATACCAAGTCGTCTATTAGCAGCATCTCTTAGCCCTCCAGTAGAGATTGTTATTGTTAACTATAACAGTAAAGACGATTTAAATGATTATATATCTAGCTTACAAATGCCAGAAGGTGTAACTTTAACTTATCGTCACTATACTGGAAGAGAATATTGGCATATGGCACATGGATTTAATCTAGCTGTATTAGCATCAAACGGAGAATATTTTTGGCTTATGGGGACAGATGTTTATTTAACTCCAGATGCTATTACTTCAGCTAGAGAATTAATAGAAGATAATTATAGTGATCTAATGTACACTCCAGATAACAATGGGGTTATTCTCTGTAAAAAAGATAAATTCATTGAAGCAGGTGGATATGATGAAAGGTTTGAATTCTATGGACAAGAGGGGTTAGAATTAAATGAAAGATTATTGAGAAGGGGACTGAAATTTCAATATCTTCCAGCAGGAATTGTATCTATAATTTCTACACCTGACAGGGAAAAAACAGCTAATTTTCGTATAAAAAGAAATAAGACAGGCCATTCTAGACAGATGAGATTCATTTATGATCAATGTCAAAAGGATAAAGTTATGGTAGCAAATGAAGGAAAGGAATGGGGTTCATGGGAATAACAACATTAGACTATATACTTAATAAGTTTAATTTATCAAATGAGTTACCTAAACATATGCCAATTGAAGTACCAAATTTTGGGCGTGATCAATTAGCGGAACTATTTAGAGAACTCGGTTTTACACAGGGGGTAGAAATAGGAGTAAAAGAAGGTGATTATTCAGAAATCTTATGTAAAGCTAATCCAGATTTACATTTATACAGTATTGATCCTTGGATGGCAGTAGCTTATTTTGAACATGGTGAACCATCAATAAAAGGAGATGGGATTGCTACATCACAAAGTGTTTATGATAATTACTATGAAACTACTAAGAGTTGTCTTGCAAAATATCCAAATTGTAAGATTATTAGAGCAACCAGTCACTATGCTGTAGATGATTTTAAAGATGCATCATTGGATTTTGTTTATATTGATGGTAATCATGATTTTGAACACTGTACCCAAGATATTTGTGAATGGTCACGTAAGGTACATTCAGGAGGAATTATTAGTGGACATGATTATACTATCTATCGTCAAGAGGCAAGAATTCATGTCAAGTTTGTAATTGATGCTTATACTAGAGCATATGCTATACGACCCTGGTTTGTATTGGGTGCACAAGAGGCGCACGTAAAAGGAATTATCCGTGATAAACCACGCTCATGGATGTGGGTAAAGATATAAGGAGTATAAATAATGTTACATGAACGTTTTAATCCACATAACGATCAAATATCTCCAGTAAGACTTAAAGGTTTTACTAGGGTAAAATTGGCGCAATTATTTGGGGAATTGGGTTTTAAAGTTGGGGCAGAGATTGGAGTTGCTGAAGGCATATATTCTCTGGTTTTATGCCAGAATATACCAAATCTAGAATTGTATTGTGTTGATCTATGGGATACATACTATCGAGATACTGTTAAATTAAAAGATAGGACTATGCAGGATGAAGCTTTAGCATTAGCACATGAGAAACTAGACCCATTCAATGCTGTTTTTATTCGTGAACCAAGTATGGATGCAGTTAGAAATTTTAAACCTAAATCATTAGATTTTGTCTATATTGACGGAGATCATAGTTTTGATTTTGTAATGGAAGATTTAATTGAATGGAGTAAGATAGTTAAACCAGGCGGTATTGTGAGTGGTCATGATGCTTATCGCTTTAGAGGAGCAGGAGTGGTAGATGCTGTTAGTGTCTATACACATTGTCATGGTATAAAAGAATTTTTCTTATGTGATGAGAGGGAAGTATCGTTCTTTTGGGAGAAACCATGATTGATCTCTCAATCTTAATACCAGCTAGAAATGAAATGTTCTTAAAAAGAACTATTGAAGATATCTTAGAACATGCAGAGATGAATATAGAAGTCATTGCTGTATTAGATGGAGCATGGGCAAATCCTCCTATACCACAACATGAACGAGTTACGTTAATATACCATCCAATTTCTGTGGGTCAACGGGCTGCTGCAAATGACGCAGCTAAACTATCAAGAGGAAAATACTTAATGAAAGTTGATGCTCATTGTGCTTTCGATCAAGGATTTGATAGAAAGATGATAAAGCATATGCAACCAGACTGGACAATGGTTCCAGTTATGAGAAATCTTCACGCATTTGATTGGGTTTGTCCTAATGGACATAGACGATATCAAGGCCCAAGTGGGCCTTGTAAAGAATGTGGACAACCAACAACAATGGATATAGTCTGGATTGCTAAGATAAGCCCGCAATCTACCTCTTATAGATTTGACAAGACTTTACATTTTCAATACTGGAATGAATACAAGAAAAAACAAATAGGTGATTTAGTTGAAACAATGAGTCTTCAGGGTTCATGTTTTATGCTTACCAGGGACAAATATTTTGAATTAGATATTTGTGATGAAAGTTGGGGTAGTTGGGGACAGCAGGGGGTTGAAGTAGCAGTTAAAACATGGCTATCTGGTGGAAAAGTAATTGTGAATAAGAACACCTGGTATGCTCATATGTTTAGAACTCAGGGTGGAGACTTTGGTTTTCCCTATCCAATTAGCGGTAAACAGGTTGAAAATGCTAGAAAGATTTCCAGAGATACATTTTTTAATAACAAATGGGGCAAAGCAATCTACCCATTTTCATGGTTGATTGAAAAATTTTCCCCAGTTCCAGAATGGGATAAAGAAGTTGTAGAAAAACCTGTTTCTACTGTACCAAATTCATCTACTCCAGACGATACCAAAGAAATTATTTATTATACTTGCAATAGTCATGATTTAGAAATTGAGCTTCCTTGTAGAAAACAGCTTCAAAAATCAGGATTATCAATTGTATCAGCATCTCTAAACAAAAAAATTGATTTTGGGGATACTAAAATTATTTTAGAAGGAGAAAAATCTCCTCTAATGATGCATAAGCAAATTCTAGCTGGACTACAAGCTAGTACAGCTAAATGGGTTTTCTTATGTGAATCAGATGTATTATATCATCCATCTCATTTTGATTTCACACCAAAAAGAAAAGATGTATTTTATTATAATACAAATGTATGGAAGGTTCGTTACCCAGATGGTCATGCTGTCTGGACTGACAATCTACAACAAGTTTCTGGTATATGTGCTAATAGAGAACTTTTAATTGATTACTACACAAAGAAATTAGCACAAATGGAAAAAAAGGGTTTTGATCGTCATTACGAACCTGGAACTAAGAACCAAACTATTTATCCACATGTACGTGGTGGTAAATATGGAAGTGAAAATTATCAATCGAAATACCCAAATCTCTGTATTAGACACCCCAATACATTAACTAAATCTAAATGGTCTCCAGAAGAATTTAAGGACAAGAGTTATGCCAAAGGCTGGAAAGAGACAGATAATGAAATTGAAGGTTGGGGCCAAATTAGCAAGAGATTTGATAGATTTCTTGAAGAGATGTTGCAGGACTGAACCAATGACTTGGGTTGAACGATTAGATAAGCGTGATCAAAATAGTAAGCATTATGAGGATAGCGAAAATCCAGGACATTTTCGTGCTGAATTTACGATTCATCATAGGCATTATAAAGACAATAATGGTCAATGGCTGGACGTTGATGAAAGCATCGTTGATGACGGCGTAGGTGGCTTTGATAAGAAGTGCGAAAAAACGCGTCACGCTATCCGCATTGGCACAGGAGGCACACAGCGTTGGTATCCCAGGCGCAATGTGGCTACCGAATACGTTGAGATAACAAACATCCAATATTGGAGGACAACCGGCGGCGGTAGTTGGCGCAATATCAACCTGCCTGCGGCGGTATGGAAAAGCCAGGGCGCTGATTGGGACATGACCAATCTGCACGTGGAGCTAATCAACACCTGGAGGCAGGTCAAGACAAGTTTCATCCTCAAAGACAATACCGCCCCGACTAGGCTGCGCTTTGCTATTACGCTGGTGGGCTTGACGTTGAGTACCGATACGTGGGAGTTGACCAGCACCACAGACGGGCTGGTGTGGGGCAGCATTCCTCCGCCTACGTTTACCGACGCCAACAATGTCAATGTTCCGGTAACGACCACCTGGGCAGGCGGCTACCTGGAGTGGAGCCTCAACACGGCGGGGGCGACTTACCCGCTAACCAGCCATAGCGTTACGTTCACGGATGGCTTTGGCGGGGACGTTACGACATACCTGGATACCTATTTAGTCGAGGATGATGCCGATAACGACATGCCCACATCCGCCCGGCTGAACACATTGACAACAGCCGGTGCGAGGATGAGGGCGTTACTATTCTTCGATGTCTCCAGTTTGTCAGGGTCAACAGTAGACAGTGCAACATTGTCGATGTGGCCTTACAACACCAACACATCAACCCGCAATACAAGTGTACTAGCAATATTAGCCGCCAATGATGGATGGACTGAGGGCGCTACCTGGAACTATGCCCTTCCATCAACACAACGATGGGCGGGCGATACTGGAAGCGATGGCGGGACGGATGCGGGCTGTACAGTCAGCGGGACAGATTTCAACAGTACGGCTATTGGAACGCTGACTTATACTGCCAATGATCCTTTAGGGACGGAAATTTCAACGGCTCTGACGACAGCGGCAATACAAGCTTGGGTCGATGATGCTAATTATGGTGTAGTATTATCCCCAACTCAAAATAAGGATTGGTGTTCATCCGACCACGCCACAACCGGATACAGGCCCAAGCTGGTGGTTCTGTACACCTCAGAAGTTCCATCAGCATCCGTTTCTCCATCTTATAGTCCTTCACCTTCAGCTTCCATTTCACCATCACATAGTCCATCTCCATCTGTAAGTCCCTCAGAAAGCCCTAGTTTATCCCCATCAGCAAGTGAATCTCCTAGCCTCTCCCCAAGTGCTTCAGAAAGTCCTTCTATCTCTCCAAGTGAGAGTCCAAGTTTATCACCAAGTGCTTCTGAATCCCCGTCTGTTTCTCCTTCTCCAAGCGAAAGTCCCTCACTCAGCCCAAGTGTTAGTATATCTCCTTCAACAAGTGAGAGTCCAAGTCTATCTCCATCTGCTAGTGAGTCACCATCAGTTTCTCCTTCGGCAAGTATTAGTCCATCTGTTAGTTCATCTGAATCACCTAGTATAAGTCCTTCACCTAGTGAAAGTCCATCATTATCGCCTTCAGCTTCAGAGAGTCCAAGTCTTTCTCCTAGTGCAAGTGAATCACCTTCTATAAGCCCTTCAGCTTCAGTTAGTCCATCAATTGCGATTGGAACGGTCTGCTGGGGGCACGTTACCGGCGTACTGGAAGATAATGTACACACTTTTGCTGATAATTGGGACGGTACTGGAGATATCTCTGGTTCTGGAGATGCTGAGATTATGTGCGTTGCATCAGGAGAATACATGGAATCTGAAATTATGTATATTGGAATCAAAAATATCCTAATCCTTCAGAATAAGTATGGCTCCGGGGAAACAATAAAGCTAAGATACCGTCATGGTGCAACAGAGGGTGATTGTCTAGCAGCTGAGTGGAGCGATTATGCCGGAATGTTCGACTGTCTTGGATACGTACAGGTAAGAGTGGAGTATTTGACATAATGGCCTGGAATGAGCTAACTAATCTCCGCACGCAGAATGCCAAACACTACCAGGATAGCGAGAATCCAACTCGTTTTCGTGCCGAGTTTACAATTCATCATCGCCACTATAAGGATGAAAATAACCAGTGGCAAGATATTGATGAGACATTAGTAGACGATACTGGCGGTTTTAACAAGAAATGTAATAAAACTCGTCATCAATTCCGTATAGCTTCTGGAGGTTCATATCGTTGGTATCCTCGAAGAAATGTAACAACTGAATATGTGGATATTACTAATATCCAATACTATGATACCCAATGGAGGAATTTAAATCTACCCGCTGCTGTATGGAAATCTCAAGGTGCAGAATGGGATATGGCGTATGTTTACGCTTCCATAACTAACACCTGGAAGCGTATCAAATCCGAGTTTATTCTAAAAACTTCCATTGCACCAACTAGGCTGCGCTTCGCAGTTAGCTTTACCGGGCTGACCTACAGCGACACCACCGGAGAGTTGACCAGCACGACTGACGGGCTGGTATGGGGGAGGATTGACAAGCCAACTGCGCATGATGCGCTTGAAGCGAATGTGCCCGTTACCGCCACGTATGACGGGACATGGATCGAGTGGTCGGCAAACGTCACCGGCGCAACGTATCCAATCACGGTTGACCCGACGTTTACGGATGGCTATGGCGGCGACGCTACTACATATTTTGACTGTTACACTTATATCGCAGGAGCGGATGCTGATAAGAGCATAGACACCCATATTGAAATCAGAGGTACAGGAGCAAATACAAGCATAGGCCTGATAAAGTTTACCTTAACGGCATTAGCGGGTGTAACTACAACATCCAGAACTCTATATTTATATAGCTCGACCCAAGATTGGTCAGCCCCAACAATTAATGTTTATCGAATTTTGGTTGCCAATAGTGGCTGGACGGAGGTGGCTTGCTGGAATCATGCTAACGGCTCTGCATTAGCTACCGTCCATTGGGCTGGAGATGCGGCTACTGATGGGGGTACAGATGCAGGTTGTTCAGTTTCAGGAACGGATTATTCATCCACCAGCATGGGGAACTGGACACATACCAATGGGGCTGCGGTTGGAACTGAATGGAGCATTGCACTAAGCCAAACAGAATTTGAGGCGATGGTTAGCGCCAATTATGGCCTTGTCTTTATCACCGGAGCCGATAATTTAAACCGCTATGCCTCCTCCGACCACGCCACCACCGGATACCGTCCCAAGCTGGTGGTGGAATACACCTCGGAAGTCCCATCTTCCAGTGTTTCGCCCAGCGTTTCGCCCTCATATAGTGAAAGCCCATCTATTTCACCAAGTGCTAGTGAATCCCCCTCACTTAGTCCAAGTGCGTCTGTAAGCCCATCTGAGGTTGATAAGCAATGTGTTGAGGATATCGTTATCCAAGAAGGCCCATCGGCAAGCTTATCACCTAGCGCCAGTGAAAGTCCTAGTATTTCCCCAAGTGCTTCAGAAAGTGCCTCGATTAGTCCTAGTGCATCACTGTCTCCCTCAGCTAGTGAAAGTGCCAGCTTAAGCCCTAGTGCGTCTGAATCTCCATCAGTTTCACCATCTCCGTCAATTAGCCCTAGTGTTAGTGCTAGTGCCAGCCCCTCTGTATCACCTTCAATATCCCCCAGCATTTCTCCTAGCATATCTCCATCAGAGTCACCTAGTCTTTCTCCATCTGCATCTGAAAGCCCAAGTCTTTCGCCTTCTGCAAGTATATCTCCATCTATCTCACCTTCTGAGTCACCAAGTCTATCTCCCTCAGTTTCTGAAAGCCCAAGTTTATCCCCAAGTGCTAGCGAAAGTCCAAGCCTCTCTCCCTCTGCTAGTATTTCACCTTCAATCTCTCCATCAGAATCTCCTAGCGTCTCACCTTCTGCTAGTGAAAGCCCAAGCCTTTCTCCAAGTGCATCTGAGTCTCCATCGCTTTCACCATCAGCAAGTGAGTCACCTAGTCTTTCTCCTAGCGCCTCAGAAAGTCCATCACTAAGCCCAAGTGCATCTGAATCTCCTAGCCTATCTCCGAGTGCATCTGAATCTCCGAGTTTAAGCCCATCTGCGTCTATTTCTCCCAGTATTTCACCGAGTGAATCTCCGTCACTTAGTCCTTCAGCTTCCATATCACCTAGCATTTCTCCATCGGTTTCACCTAGTGTCAGCCCATCTGAATCCCCCAGTTTAAGCCCAAGTGCTTCTGAGAGTCCAAGCAAAAGCCCCTCTATATCCCCAAGCATCTCACCAAGCATATCTCCATCTGAGAGTCCTTCTCTATCTCCTAGTGCATCGGAAAGTCCGTCAATAAGCCCATCGGCTAGTGCCAGTCCGTCTATGCCTATAGGAGATATTTGTTGGGGTCATCTAACAGGTGTATTAGAAAGTAATATTCATACATTTTCAGGTAACTGGACTGGAACTGGAGAAATAAGTGGATCAGGGGATGATGAAATCATGTGTATAGATGATGGAGAATCCATGATTTCTGAAGTAGTTGCAACAGGAGCAGTTATTATTTCAATACTACAAAATGTGTATGATTCTGGAGATACTGTAACATTAAATTATAGACATGGGGCAACTGAAGGTGCTTGTACATCTGCTGATTGGAATCTTTATACTAGTCCGTTTGTATCACTTGGATATGTTCAAGTACAGGTGGTTTATTAATGGCTACTACGATTGGCCCTATTGCTGTTAATGCCTCTGCTGATGATGCGAGTGAAGTCGCAACCGTCGTAAGCATTACTGCTAACCCATTAGCCAATTGCGATGCCGCAGGAGTATGGAATGCCTGGATATTCAGAGGTATTACCATACCCGCCGGTGCAACCATCACGGCAGCATATTTGACCGTTAATATGACATCTACGGCATTGGATGAGCCAGATGTTACAATCTATGGTTTAGATACAGCCACACCAGCAGCATTTCAAGTAGCCAGTTCAAACATCAGTTCACGTACCAGAACTACTGCCAGTGTAAATTGGGCTAATGCTAACATTGGTACTGATGATATCAATACCTCTGATTTATCTACAATTGTCCAAGAGTTAGTAAACAGCTATGCACCTTATAGCTCTGGTGTGATGGGCTTCTGTTGGACTTCCAGAGCCAATGATTCTGGCATGGATACATCAGTCACGGCTTATGATGGAGATACAGCTTTATGTGCTAGATTAACAATTACTTATTCCGCTCCATCTGCTAGTTTATCTCCTTCTCATAGTGGGTCTCCAAGTTTATCCCCCAGTAGAAGCACATCTCCTAGTCCATCTGCATCCCCAAGTTTATCCCCTTCTGCTTCTGGAAGCCCTTCATTAAGCCCAAGTTCATCTGAAAGTCCTTCGATTTCCCCCTCCCCATCTCTTAGTCCTAGTCCTAGTGAATCACCCTCATTATCTCCGTCCTCATCAGTCTCACCATCTATTTCCCCATCAGCTAGCGAAAGTCCAAGTCTTTCGCCTAGTGCATCAGAATCATCTTCAATAAGCCCTAGTCCTAGTGAATCTCCTAGTCTCTCTCCTTCTACAAGTATTTCTCCTAGTGTAAGCCCCAGTGAGAGTCCCTCATTAAGTCCAAGTGCATCTGAAAGCCCATCACTTTCGCCATCTCTATCTATTAGTCCTAGCTTTAGTGAATCACCATCCTTATCTCCATCTTCGTCAATTTCGCCGTCTATTTCTCCATCTGCTAGTGAAAGCCTAAGTCTATCCCCAAGTGCTTCAGAATCTCCTTCGGTAAGTCCTAGTGCCTCTGAATCTCCTAGTTTATCTCCTTCTGCAAGCATTTCTCCCAGCATAAGCCCTAGCGAAAGCCCTTCACTATCTCCTTCAGCTAGCGAATCTCCTTCGATTTCCCCATCTGCAAGCGAATCACCTTCACTATCTCCATCTGAAAGTTTATCTCCATCTGCTAGTTCCAGCCCTAGTTTAAGTCCTAGTGCATCTGCTAGCCCATCCTCAACAACAAAATGTATTAAAGATGTAGTAATACGCTTTGGTGGAAGTGGTAGTGCTAGTTTGAGTCCGTCAGCCTCTGAATCACCTAGCTTATCGCCTAGTGCCTCAGAGTCACCTTCACTATCTCCTAGTGTTAGTATTTCTCCTAGTATTTCACCTAGTGCTTCTATTTCTCCTAGCATTAGCCCCTCTGAAAGCCCTAGCGTATCCCCAAGTGCAAGTGAATCACCATCAGTCAGTCCTTCTGTTTCTCCATCAGAATCTCCTAGTGTCAGTCCTAGTGCCTCTGAATCCCCAAGTGTTTCACCAAGTGTTAGCATATCACCTTCAGCTTCTGAATCTCCCAGTTTATCACCAAGTTTATCATTATCTCCATCAGCCTCGGAAAGTCTTAGCTTATCTCCTAGTGCTAGTGTTTCACCATCAATTAGTCCTTCAATATCACCTTCAGAATCCCCAAGCATTTCTCCTAGTATAAGCATATCCCCCTCAATCAGTCCTAGTGCTAGTATTAGTCCCTCTGTATCACCTTCAGTATCACCAAGTATCTCTCCCAGCATATCTCCTTCGGAATCACCTAGTGTTTCGCCAAGTGCTAGTGAAAGTCCTAGCATTTCGCCAAGCGCTAGTGAGAGTCCATCTGCTAGTCCGTCAGTTTCTCCATCTATTAGCCCTTCAGTTTCACCCTCTGAATCGCCTAGTATCTCACCCTCTGCAAGTATTTCTCCTTCTGTTAGCCCTAGTGAAAGTCCCTCTGTTTCACCTTCAGCATCAATCTCACCTAGTATATCACCCTCAGAATCACCAAGTGTAAGCCCTAGCCCATCAGTATCACCTAGCGTAAGTCCCAGCGAATCTCCAAGTATTTCTCCTAGTGCATCAATCAGTCCTAGTGTTTCACCTTCTGAATCACCTAGCTTAAGTCCTAGTGCTAGCATCTCCCCATCAATTTCTCCAAGTGAATCACCTTCACTTTCACCTAGTGCATCTGCTAGTCCAAGTGGCGGAATAACTCCATCAGCAAGTATAAGTCCTTCAGAATCGCCCTCATTATCTCCTAGTGCATCTGTTAGTCCAAGTGCCAGTGAATCACCTTCAATATCCCCTAGTGTATCTGAGTCACCATCTGTTAGCCCTTCTGAAAGTCCAAGTGTTTCTCCGAGTGCGTCTGAGAGTCCATCACTTTCTCCTAGCATAAGTGTAAGTCCAAGCATTAGTCCATCTGCCAGCGAAAGTCCTAGTCTATCTCCATCAGCTAGTATTTCTCCGAGTGAATCTCCCTCGATTTCTCCGTCAATCTCACCAAGTGAATCACCAAGCGTTTCACCTTCTGTTTCACCATCTGTCAGTCCTAGCATTTCGCCCTCAGAGTCTCCGAGTCTTTCACCAAGTGCATCTGAAAGCCCCTCTATTAGCCCATCGGCTAGTATTTCACCAAGTATATCTCCGTCAGTTTCCCCAAGCGAATCTCCGAGCCTATCACCTTCAGCATCAGCTAGCCCATCAATAAGTCCTAGTGCAAGCATTTCACCCTCTATCAGTCCTTCAGTATCACCGAGTGCTTCACCATCTGTCTCACCATCTGAATCACCCTCACTTAGTCCTAGTGCCAGTGAATCCTTATCAGCAAGTCCTAGTGAATCTCCTTCACTTTCTCCAAGTGCAAGTGCATCTCCTAGTGAAATTCCATCTGAATCTCCTTCATTATCACCCTCTGCAAGTGCTTCACCCTCTGAGAGTCCATCTGAAAGTCCTAGCTTAAGTCCCTCAGTATCTCCATCAATATCACCATCAATATCTCCAAGCATCTCTCCGTCTGAATCACCTTCACTATCGCCTTCAGCAAGTGAATCACCATCTGTTAGCCCGTCTGAGTCACCAAGTCTAAGCCCATCTCCTAGTGTCAGTCCTTCTGAAAGTCCTAGTGTCTCTCCTAGTGAATCACCTTCCTTAAGTCCTTCAGCATCAGAGAGTCCTAGTTTAAGCCCGTCAGCATCTGCATCTGCTAGCAAATCACCATCTGTTAGTCCAAGTGTAAGTCCATCCATCTCTCCTAGTAAAAGTGTCAGTCCATCAATTAGTCCATCTGCTAGCGGAAGTAAATCAGCATCGCCAAGTGTAAGTCCGTCCGAATCACCGAGTGTTTCGCCTTCGGCAAGCGTTTCACCATCTGAATCACCGAGTGTAAGTCCATCAGCCAGCATAAGTCCAAGTCCCTCTGAATCACCATCTCCAAGCCCTTCTATGGCTCCGCATACTGATTTATATGTTTATGAGGTACTTGATAACCCTACAGATTATTCTCCACTAGAGAATAATAGAAATTATACAACAACAACCTGTACTCGTACTTATGAAAGAAAATTAGTCAGTACGAGGAGGCTAGATTAGAGGAGAAAAATATGGGAAAATTTGTTTTTACAAAAGTACCAACTGAAGAATTAGATTTTGTAATAGAATGGGAGGATTGGTTAGCAACTGGAGAAGTTATTAGTTCATCTACCTGGTCTGTTCCAACTGGTTTAACAGAATCTGTTAATTCTTTTACTGATACAGCTGCTACAATCTGGTTAGAAGGAGGAGTAGCTGGAACAGAATATAATGTTTCTAACACTATTGTTACAGATCAAACCAGAACTGGAACCAGAAGTATTACAATTTTAGTAAGAGAAATTAGTAACCTTAGATATTTAATACCAGAACTTAGATTAAAAATAGGAGATATTTCCTGTAATGAATATAGATACCAGGATGAATGGTTAGAAATTGCTTTAGTTTTAGCAGTAAAAATGGGTACTAGATGGCTAAATAATAAATACCTAATAGAGAATGATACAGTAGTATACAGGAATACAAATAGTACATTTATTCTAGCAGAACCCCCAGTTCTTGAGCAACAAGATGAAATTGTAGTTATTTTAATGGCGGCTATTCTTACCTTAGAAGGGTCATTAGAGAACTCAGCTTGGGATTATGCATCCTGGAAAGATGCAGAAATTTCTTATAGTAATCTAGAATCATCTAGGTCTAGAGATAGAGTTTTAGTTAGATTATGGGATGAATTAACTAATACAATAAAACCTCCTATGAAAAGGTTAGCCAGGGCTAGAAAACAATCACTACCTGGATATAAAGACAATGCCTATGAGATAGGAGATATAGGGTAAATTAAAGGAGAAAAATGGAAACAAAAAGGATTTTAATAATTTCGGATATAGTAGCGCCTACTGGGTTTGCTCAGGTAATGTCAAATATTCTATTAAATTTAGATAAAACAAATCTAGAAATATTTCATCTAGGAATTAATTATCGTGGTGATCCTCATAGTTATAACTGGAATATCTATCCAGCTATGCTAGGAGGAGACCCAATGGGGTTTGGAAGAATTCCAAACTTTTCTAATGTACCATTTGATGGTATCTTTATCTTAAATGATCTTTGGGTAGTTAATAAATATTTAGAACTTTTTAAAGAACATTTCACTAAAATACCACCTATTATTGTGTATTTTCCAGTAGATTCTATGGACTTATCTCCACACTGGTTTTCTCATTTTGATATAGTTACACATGTAGCATCTTATACCGAATTTGCTAAAAAAGAAATTTTAAAAATTAAACCGGATATGGAAGTAAAAATTATTCCACATGGGGTTGATCCAGATGTTTTTAAGAAAATATACCAAAATAGTAGATCAGAAATAAAAGCTAGAATTTTCTCAAATGAGCCAGAGATACACGATTCATTTATGGTATTAAATGCAAATAGAAATCAACCGAGAAAAAGATTTGATCTTACTATACAAGGATTTGCTTTATTTGCCAGAGGTAAACCAGATAAAAGTGTATTTTTATATTGTCATTGTGGATTGGTTGATATAGGATTTAATATTCTAGAGCTTTGTGTAAGATATGGAATTGATGATAGATTAATAACATCAAATTCTAGTAAACCTTTGCAATCAGTACCTCAAGACCAGTTAAACCTTATTTACAATGCTTGTGATGTAGGTTTAAATACTAGCATCGGTGAAGGATGGTCATTAACCAATCATGAACATGCAGCTACGGGTGCTCCACAAATAGTTCCTAATCATAGTGCTTTAACAGAACTTTATTCTGATTGTGGAATATTACTCCCTGTTAATACCTGGTTAACTAATATGGACACTTTAACCTTATCTGGATATGTTCATCCTATGGATGTAGCTAATGCTTTAAATTTAGTATATGAAAATAGAAGTTTGTATGCTGAATTATCAAATAAAAGTTTAGAAAAATTTGGTGGTGAAAAATATTCTTGGAAATATATTGTAAGTAATTATTGGGAACCACTTTTGAGGGAAACTTATGACTATTAATATCACATGGCCTACGGATCAAGATGTAGAGGTAGTTGACGCTATCAGGGCCGCTATCGGTAGAGAGACTATTTGGTACATTGTAGCATCTTCAATTCCATGCCCAGTCTGTAATCTTGATCCTATTACAAATACGTCAACAGATTCTTTTTGTGAAACTTGCCAAGGAGCATACTATATCCCTACCTATTCAGGAGTATCAATTTCAGGACATATTAATTGGGGATACTCTGAGCAATTAGGTTGGGTTAGTGGGGGACAGCTTGATGAAGGGGAATGTAGAGTTCAAATAAAGTATACACCAGATAATCTCTCTACCGTTAATAATGCTAAATATGTAACAGTTGATGGTAAGAAAATGGATATAGTAAAAAGAGTTTACAGGGGTGTTAAGACTTTAAATAGAATTTTAGTTGATCTTCAAGAAGATGAAGAAGAAGGAGAAGGGATGGTATAATATGGACGAAGACTATAGAATTAAACCTACAGGAATTTTTTTTCAAGGATTTGATGTATTAGATTTAGTAGGATTTGTTTCAAAATTAACCAAGAAATATCAGGCTAATCTTTTAACAGATGTAGAATTAATTATGTATGATGAGAATATTTCTACTGATGATAAATATAAAAAGATAAGAAAATTAATCTTAGATTCTACAAATAATTTTTCTAGAACTTTAATAAAAACTATTTTTGGAGATATAGAAACTTTCTAATGCCCCAAACTCTGGTTCATATTTCTGACTATGATAATATAAGAGATATCAGGAAAAAAATATTTGAAAAAATTCCTGGTAGAGTCCATCTATTAACAAAAGCTCTTAGAAAAATACAGAATATAGAAGATTATCTAGAAACCAGAGACGTTGTAATAAATTTAGCGCTTAACGAAGCTTTAAATTATATAAAAAATAAGGCAGTTCTTGAAAATATACTTATATACTCATTTATAGATGCTTGTTATCAAACTAAAGAATATAATTATGATTTATATATAGATAGACTTGTAAGTGCAATAAAATCAAATTCAGATAACATGGTATATGTAGTTAATGCTCGTACAAACAAACAAAGAAATGATGTAAACATTGAATTTAGAATATCTCCAGAAGCATTAGGTACAGTAGACCAATGGGCGGCAGCTGTTGAAGAAGCAAGAGATGTATTAAATATAGGTAAAGTAGCCGAAAGAAATATGACTAAAGCATCTATTATGTGGATGGAAAAGATTTACAAAACTGGAAGAGAAGGTGGGCAAGTATTTAGAACTAAAAAAAGGAAAACTAGCGAAGGAAAAGAAGAATATAAAGAAAATGTTACTGCAAGATATGTTCGTAAATATAGGGATACTGTTGCCTTAAGATTATCTTTTATACCACATGATAAAGCTCCTTTTTGGGAATTAATAGCTTATGGAAATACAAATGTCGATATTGGCAATGGCGGTGATCCATATCCTAATTTTGGCCCAACTGATTTATTACTCACTATAAAACTATCCTTAGAACATGCGTTTGATATGGCATTCACTACTTATAGAGTAAAAGCAGAAAAATATCTGATTAAATTATTAACAGATTCTCTCTCAGAAACTTCGGAAGAATTGGCTAGAACTATTATAACAATGAGAGATACTAATGATTATTATGAGAATAGAGCTTATGAGATGCTATTGGGGGAAATGAGTATACCAGAAGAGAGATCACGTATTATAGAAAGTGTTATTACGGATGTAGAAGAAATTACCTTTCAAATAAAAGGTAGAAGTGTAACTAGATTAAGAGATATTAAAACTAAGAGGTTTTTATAAGGTGTTAGATGCTTCAAGAGAGATTAGAAGACTTATCAGTTTATTATTTTATAAAAGATTTATTCAGTGGAACTAGTTTCATTGATGTTGTTGATGGTTTTCCTGTCGAAGGGTTAACCATTCCTTGTATTGCTGTAGAGGCCAATAGGATTGATACAGCAAAATTTGAGCTTGGTAATAAGAATCGTGTTCAAATTCGTGCTTGGTATATAGACGTGTTCGCTCAAAACAAATCCCAACGTGATGAGATTGCTTACACAATTCTCAATGCGTTAGAGGACTGTATACCAGTAAGTGATTATGATGAAGGATTTCCTCCAGATGTAACTCCTACAGTGTTAGGATGTTTAAATACAGAGGATTTAAGACTAGATATAGTGAGAGTCATGCCTCAGCTAGTTGATAAACTCTATTATAGAGCATCTATATCATTTACAGCTATTTATAACACAATTTAGGAGGCCTAAACATGTCGAAACGATTAGCTATTCCTTCAGAAGAGCTAAAGTTATGTCTGGTTGGTTCTTATGATAGTTATATGGTTGCCAGAGTGCAGCGTTTAACTATTAATAAGGATATTCCAACTACGGATATTTTTGAGATTGGTAATAACACCCTAGCGGGTACAACGTCTGATATTCCTAACGTCACACTTACATTCAGTTTGTTTGATGTTGGAATTAAGGCATTCTCTGTACTAACTAGCACCGATCCAACAGCGTATCCGGCAGCTGGTGTAGACATTGCTGAACTTGGAGAAGTTGATGCTATCATTTATATTAAAGACGCCTCAGTTACCGATTATGTAAAATCAGCTCATGCTAGAAAATTACAGGTAAGAGACTTTTCATACAGCTATAGTGTAGATGGTGAAGCAACCGAGGATTACACCTTGATTGGTTCAGAATCTCGCTGGTTTAAGAATGATGTTATTGTGGACAGATTTACAGTCGGAACCACAAGCTTCACTCTAACAGAAACTCCTATAGTTTTAGCTAATGGAAATTATGGTCTAACTGTAATTCTAAATGGGAGTTATTTACCGACTGAAGTAGTTGGTGCTCCTGCAACGGATGATGAATATCAGATTGTTGCTGGCACTAAGACCTTAACTACATTTACTTCTAGAACAACGCAATGCATTTGTGTCTACCATGCTAATCCCGCAGGTACTACCTGGGCTTATATTGGTGATACTACAATGCCAGCGGCTGTTAGAGGTCAGAACATTAAGGTTCTTATTTTAGCAAATGAAATTCCCAGAATTCAAAATGTTACCATCAACGGTAACTTGAATACCCAGATCGTTAAAGAAATGGGTAATACTAGCGTTGTCGGCTATCAGAGACAGGTTCCTACAGTAGATGGAACTTTAGCTGTCTTGGATACTGATACTGAATTAATTGATCTATTGTTAAATAGTTCGCTTAATTCTGGAGCTACAGAGTTTGAAATCGGTGTTGAATGCGTAGCTTCTGGAGTTGGTCTTGACGTAGTGATTTACGATCCTTGTGATCCTTTAGTCGTTGTCAAGACAGTTCGTATTCCAGAATTGGTGCTAACTGGCGACAGTTATGCATCTACAGTCAACCAAAATGCTACCCATACATTTAACTGGAAATCCAATACAGCAGAATGTATTGTGTTCTCCGGTGCGGGTACATAATTAAATATTTTGTAAGCCAATGTAAAGGTTAAGGACGTGGGGCTGTGGAGTTTAACTACTTTCATGGCCCCACGCATTTTTATAAAAAGGAGACTAAAATGAAGGAAATAGAAAAAGTGGATGTGGATATTTCTAAATTATTTAACTGGAATAAGAAATATGATTTCAAGTATGGAGATAAAAGCTACTCAGTTTATGTAAGATTAGTAGGAGATGCTGAACTTGGAAGGGCAAGGATATTTGCCTTAAGAAGATCAGCAGAACTAAGAAAAAAGCTTAGAAATCAAGAATCTGATGAAGCTATGGCTTATCTTCCAAGCAGAGAAGGAACTACTAAAGAGGAATTAATAAATGGTTTATTGTTAACCCTTACTAGAGAGTTTACAAATGATGCTTTTAGAGAGGTAAAATTTAACCTTCCTATAGAGCCAAACTCAGAAGCTCCTCTTGAAGAAAGAGAAAAATACCAGCAAGAAATTGATGGTTATTCAAAAAAGAGAGAAGATGAGATAGAGAAGTATGTTACTGAGCATATGGATTCTGCTAAAGCAGAATTAACACAGGAGACTGAAGATACTTTATACAGACGATTAACTACTAATCTTATTAATCAATTTTGTGAGAATGAAATGGTTAATAAATTTAGGGAGATGTGTGCATATTTTGGTATCTATAAAGACTCTGGGTATAAGACTAGATTATTTGATAATTTTGAAACTTTTGAAAATTTACCATCAGAAATAAAAACACAATTTATAGACTTTTATTTTGATTTAGATATGGATTCAGACAACCTAAAAAAATTGCTCGTAGTAGTGCAATAGCTAGTCTTTGGGTTATTGCCAAGGAATTAAAAGTTCCTTTAGATACAAAGATAACGAATATATTAGATATACCCTATACAATTTCTTTTGTAATAAGAAAAAGAATCCAAGTAGATTCCTTTAATGAGCTACCGGAAGAAAAACGACCAAGTGAAATGCTTATTTGGGATGGTTCTCCTGAGGAATTAGATAGATGGATAAAAGAAGTCTTCTCTAATAAGAGGAGAACTAAAGCAGAAGTTGTTATAGACAATATAGAAGGATAATTATGGCAGACGATTTATCAAAGCTAATTCATGATTTAAATAGTGCTTCAGATGCATCATCTAAACTAAATGCTCGATTAGTGGAAATTGAACAAACACTAGCTAGAGTAATTAAAGCATCAGCAAGTGGAAAAGTTACTCCAGAAGGGCTGGATAAAGCTGTTAATAGAACCTTAGCTGGTGGCAATATTTCTGGTATGGGCTTAGGAGGGGGTAGAGCAACCAGAAGTGAAAGTACACTTCTCTCCTTAAAACGATTACAAGAAGAGCATGTAAAAACTAGCCTAGCTCTGAATGAAGCTACTTCTCTTCTCCAATACTATAAATTAAGAGACGAGGCAGTTAGTTTATTAAGATCAAGAATTACTGCTCCAACTACAAGAACTCCTACTCCTTTTGATGCAGGGCCTACTGGAACTGGCAGGGGAGTTTTAAAACCATTTGATCCAACAGATATAATAAAGAAATTTGAGACAGTCCTTGCAAAATTACCAACAGCAACTGTTGCAAAAATAAACACTGATGTAACAAAAACTGCGATTGAATTTGGAAAATGGGAAAATCCAGTTAAAGTAGCCGATATTAGAGTAAGATCATTATCCAGCGATCTTAAAGAAATCTCTACTCTTGTTACTGGAATTGGTAAACAACAACTATTAAAATGGTATACAGATAAATCTGGAAATCTTACTAGTTTAGAAAAAGGTTTAAGAAGTCAAGCTACAGGGCCAATTTCAAAACTAACTGGAATTACAGAAGAGGCCAGAGCTAAAGCCGCCGCTAACATTAAAACTTTACCTTTTGATGCAAAAGCTACAGAAAGTATGGCAACTTCTGTAAAAGTATTAGATAATAATCTTATTAAATTAACTACTACTATTACAGAGGTTTCGGGCGCTCAGAGTAAATATAATCAATTTATAGTTGGTGGAAGTAGAGTCCTTACTGAAGAGGCCCTACAAGCTGAGATAGCTGCTAAGAAATTACAAGCTATGAAATCAGCAATATCTGAAAGATTAACTCCAGCCGCCGCTCAAAAATTATATTCAATAGCTGGTAAAAGAGGATTTGCTGAGACTGATTTAAAAGCTTTAAGAACTGAAGAGCCAACTGGAATTACCAGAGTACAGTTTGAGCAGTATGATAAAGCTGCTAATGCTATGAGGACAATGACAGTTGGTTTTAATAGATATGGTGATGTAGTTAATATTACTAATAGAAGACTACAGAATTTTACTGAATCTATTATTAGAAATACTTCTGAGTTAATAAAATGGTCTATTGGTATTGGTATCGTTTATGGTAGCTATTATAAACTACAGCAGTTAATTAAATTAGCTATAGAAAATCAGACTAAATTAGCTGATATTGCTGTCACATTAGGAAATGCTCAGAGAGCTGTAAATGCTGTTTTTGAAGATGCTGCTTTAGTAGCCGATCAAACTGGTGAAAGTATCACAAATGTATTAGATACTTATACTATGGCTTATAGAGCTGTAGGAGAAATAAAAGACCCAATTGAACGAGCAGCTTCAGCTAATAAACTTTTATCAGATGCTACAATATTAAATAAATTATCAGGCCTTGATGCAGCTGAATCTATTGATGTCCTTTCAGCAGCTTTAAGACAGGCACAAACTTATTATGAGGGATTAACTGGAACCCAATTAGAAGGCGCTAAAGTATTCGAGATGGGTACTGATATGTTGGATAAATGGGTTAAGTTAACCAGAGTTGCCAATGTTGACTTAGCAACATTAGCTACAGCATTTTCAGTAACTGCTGAATCTGGCTTAAATGCTGGAATGAGTATTGAAGAACTAAATGCTACAATTGCATCTCTATCTGCTAAAATTGGTGGTTTAGGAGGTAAGGAAACTGGTAATGCTGTAAGAGCTTTAATTGGTGGTGTATACCAACAGCAAGCTGCTGTAGCTTTACAGAATTATGGTATTGCTGTTCAAGATACTGAAGGCAGAATGAGAAACTTCCTAGATATCTCAAAGGATATCTATGAGCTTTACAGAGCTGGAATTATTGATGAAACACAGCTTAATAAATTAGCTTATGTATTGGGTGGTGGAGTTAGAAGAGGCCAGCAGTATGTAGCATTTCTAAAAGATGTAAATAAAGTTCAAGAATTAGCTATTGAACAACAAAATGCTCAAGGATCAGCAGCTGCTGCTTTAGGAATTAAGATAGAAACTCTCCAAACTGCTGTAACTAAGTTATCTAACTCATTCCAAGTTTTAGCTCAAACTTTAGGAACTACTGGTGGTATTTTAAGTACAATGACTGGTCTTACAGAATTATTAACAAGTGCTGTAGGATTAGTTAATAGTTTAGCAGCTGGTTTGGGTAATTTAGCTGTTCCAGCGGCTTTAACAACTGCTATATTACTATACTCTCAAATAGGAACTGGTGGATTAAAGTTATTAACTGCTAAACGCAAAATGTTTGGTTGGGCAGATACTTTAGCTGCTGGTGCTGGAGGAATAGGTGCTACCAGACCGCTCTCACCTGAATCAGGTTGGCAAGCCGCTACAGTTCCAATGTCAAGTAAAAATATAGCCTCTAATGCTGTTATGGGAGCAGTAATGGCAATGTATCCAGCTATGCAAAGGTTTATGCAAGCTGGACAAATGGAGGCCGGTTCTAAACAAAGAGCGGCACAAACTAAAGCTGGATTTGCTGATGCTGGTGGAGCTATTGCTGGGGGCATTGCTGGTGCTTTAATTGGTGGCCCAGCTGGAGCATTAATAGGTGGGCAAATTGGAGCATTTATAGCAGAAAAGTTTGTATCTGAAACTCTTACTTATGAAGGACAATTTGAAAATTTCTTTAAAGATATTTTCCCGAAACCAGGGGAAATACCAGAAATAATTACAGATGAAGCGACTAGAAAAAGAGAAAAAGCTACAGGCTATGCATTAGAAACCGCTGGGACTGGGTTATCTAAAACAGTAGCTGGGATTGCAAACTTTATTGGGTCAATTAGTATGAGAAAAGATATTACATCTTTATCTGGCATGGCCCCAGCTAAATTTAATGTAACTCCAGAACAAGCAGCTTTATACATTTTAAGCATTAGTGACCCAGAAGCATACGCAGAGGCTGTAAGACTATTACAAGAAGCTAGATTAGCTAATCCTCTTGAAGTACCCGAAAAAGAAAGAACCTTCTATAAACAACAGGCTATTTATGGAGCAGAAACTGAAACTTTCATGAAAGAATATGCTGCTAGCTATAGAAAGAAATTGCTAGCAGAGGAAATGACTGGGAAGATTAGTGCTAAAGAATATAGAGAGGGAGTTACTAAAACCTATGCTTTGGCTCCAGACGTTACCAGATTATATACATCTATGTCTATAATTGGTAAAACTGGTGGTATAAGCAAAATGCAACAGGATTATGAAGAATTCTCCAATCTTCTAATGCAATCAAGCGCTGAGGATGTTTCAGTAATAGTAAGTTTAGTAGGTGAAATAGAGGATTTAAGTGCAGTTATAGATAAACTCAAGAAGGGAGGAGAAGGCACAACTACTGAATTTAAAGATGAAATGATTAATACTGCACAAGCTACGGAGTTGCTAAATAAAAAGGGTCAAGAATTATTAGATACAATAAATGCCATTAATTTAGCTAATAAACAAGCTTCTATGGGTAAAATTAAACTATACGAAGTCTTTGATATGAGTAAGTATACCAAAGAACAAGCTAGAGCAGTTGAAAGTAGAGCTAAGGAAATGCAGAGAAAGGCTTTATTAGAACAGGTTAAACAAGGTGCTATTACAGCAGAAGAGATGGAAATGTTAATAGCTATGGCAGAACCTATCTTGATAGACCTGGGAGAGAAGATGGGTTCAGATTTAGCTAAGGGGATTACTGATAGTAATTTCTTACAGAAGGGTTTAGATGAATTAATAGCATCCGGTCAGATACCAGATTTATCTGATTTAGATTTAGGTCTACAATTTATGAGTGATACTACTATGGCTCAGTTAAATGCAGCTATGGCTAAGTATCCAGCTATGGTAGCATCTATCAATGCTGCCGCTGCCGCTAAGGGTTTTCCAAGCCCAGTAAATGAACAGCCTTCTTTAGTATTTCCAAAAGATGCAACCGATCCTATCTATATGAAAGCTGATTGGCAAATCGTTCAATATCTATTAGGAGAGATACTAAAGACTGAAGAGAAACAATTAGATGGTATGTACAATCTTCCATCAGGAGCTAGCTTTTATGTACCCTACCAAGCCTGGGCTATGGATACAGAAACCAGACAGGCTGCTGCACAGGGACAAGCACAGCCATCCGGCCCAGTTTCATTAGATGACACCCAATTCCAGAGTTCGGTAGGTAATTTTGATACCGCTGTAAATACACTCTTACAAGGAATAGAGAAATTTTATGCATCTCTAAATCCAGACTTGGATATGGAGTTAGACAAAGCATTTAATGAGAAATTTAGACAGGAAAGAGGTTTAACAGACAAAAACAAGGATTGGGGTATGAGGATGTATTATGGAGCACTTAATCCTAGGATAGATGCTGCATTAAACGCTAGAGATCAATTTAAACAATATGGATTAGCTCCAACTTATGGCGGGCCAGGTGGAGAAAAACTTCTCAGCCCTATAACACAGCCATTGGGTGGCCCTGGTGGAGAAAGAGCACCCTCTCGTTTAGATCAATATGGAAGACCATTGACTGGCCCTGGTGGAGAAGTTCCTGTAACACCAGCAGAACCAACTAATTTTGAGACATTCTTAAATACTTTAAATTCACTGTTTGAAGGTTTAAAAACTAGCTTAGGATTTGGTAATGTAGGAGCAGGAGTTGGATTGGGGGTAGTACCGGCTCCAGTACCAGCACCTACCACAACTACTGAAGCTCCAGCAGTTAGCACCACTTTAAATTTAAATATTCAAACACAAACTCAACTAATTGTAGACGGAAGAACTTTAGCAGATGTAATCAAACCTTACTTAGAGCAGGATATAGTTACTTCTGAAGGTTCTATGGGTTCTACAACTACTTATCAATTTGCTTAGAGGTAAAATATGACATGGACTCTTGGAGGAGTTAGAATTTTTGTTCAAGATTTACGAGATGATGAAGACCAGATAATCGCCAGGTTAAATCCATTAGCTGGTGGAACTACTCTTCATTTCTTCGGATACGATGACAAAATAACTAAAGTAAACTGTTTAGTAGTAGGTCTTGTTGATAAAGAAGCTATTGAAGCTTTTAATCAAGATGCTACTGCTAGAACATTAAGTACCCCGTATGGAAGTTGGGGAGATTTCTTTATAAAACATACTACCTTCCAGCTTACCTATACGATCTGTCAAACACTTAGACCAGACCTACCCGAAGACTCCCCTGTTTTTAAAGGAGATTTTGAATTATATAGGGATGAGTAATGACTGATAAAGTATTAGATGCTACTGTTACAAATACATCTACCCCAATAGGTATTAATGTTACACAATCTCATGATTCTGCAACAGCTGTAGCTAATATCATAGCTATTAATACCACTTTAGATGTTGGGGATTATGTTGAAGTTAGTTTGGGATATACAACTGGAGTTACAAAAGTATTTGAAGGATATGTAAAGTCCAGAGAAAAGAAGACTCCAGATGGTTTATATACTATTACTGCACATGATGTATTAACTAGAGCAGTAGATTATTTTATAGTTTCTCCTAACCCTGGAACTGGATATACTTATAAGGGTATAACAGCTCATGCTTTAATCCAAGATTTAATGGAAATGGCGGGATTGGGTTCTTTTGATTTTGATAATACATATTTTACTCTGGGAATAAATAATGAGTTTGAAGTAAATTTGGTAAGTTCATATGATTATTCTAGAATGATCTCTGATTTAATCGCTTGGATGGTATGGGCAGATAGGACTGGGGTTGTTAAATTAAAAAATAGAAAGCCTTATCCTATGGATGGGGGTTCTGGTCAACCTGGAGATGTGGCAGACGTTTCTATTGCTACTATTACTGATACTGGAATATTTGATGTAAGTTATGGATTTAATGAAAAAGATTTAAGAAATAAAGTAGTTGTCTATGGAGTAGAGGATTTATATGCAGATGCGTCTAGTGCAACTTCATATGATCCAGCTACTGGAACTTACAGAGCAATTCTACCTTCTGGATATTATAAAGCTATGGTTTTAGTTTCATCTCTAATTGATGACCAGGGATTTGCTCAAGATGCCTGTGATTATAATCTAGCTCTTTATAATAAATTAACATATGAAGTCCCTGTTACAGTTGAGGGAAATGGTCTATTTGAGGCTAGAAAAGTCCTTACTGTAAGCTCAACTAAAGCTAGTGTAAGTGGAGACTGGTATATTTATAGTTGTGAACATGCATGGAGTAGAAGTGGTTATTTAACCAATATGCTCTTGAGGAAATAAAATGGGATTTATTAATGCAGTAATTCGTCATGGTTCTAATGATATTTCTGATAAGACTATCTCTTATATCAGAAATGTAGATATTTGTAGTGGAATAGGTACATTAGAGCTTTCTGTTATTGATGACGGAACTCTTTATGATACCTGGGATACAATTACTATCCATGAGGAAGGTCATAAAAAAGGTATATTTTATATCTCTCAAAACGTTAGAAATCAAAAAGACGGTTCAAGAACAATTTCAGCAGAGGACGGCTCTAAAAAATTAGTAGATTATTTTATTCCCGATACTTATGTTATTGATTATGAATCTTATACTGGATACTGGATAGAGAAATTTTTAACCGAGGCTAAAGTATCTTATACTATGCCAGTTAGTGCTGGAGTAGCTTTATCAAATAACACTCAATTAGGATTAAGCTCTGCTTATGATACCATTATGACTTTATTACAATACAGCAATTGGTATCTTTATTTTGATGGAAATGGAAAAGCTATTGTGGGTAGTTTAGAGGCTCATTCTGGCTCCCCAGTTTCAATAAATGATAATAGAGTATTATCAGTAATGACTAGAAAGCATGATGGTATGCTTAGAAATAGAGCAGTAGTTTGGGGAAATTATGATACTACTATCTCAGGACAAATTTTTGCAGATTTATCAGTAAATACCCCTTGGAACTACGATTCTCAAGATAAGAGAGCAGTTGTAATATCTAATTCAGCAATTCCATCGTACGCCGCTGCTGAAGAATTGGCTAGAAAATTATTAAATGAATTTGCCAGAATAAACTATGAAAAGACCATAGAAATAGAGGGAGAGATTAATGCTACTGTAGGAGATTTTCTACATGTTAAATCTATGGGTTGGAGTGGAACTGGATTAATTACTAATCTTGAAGCAAGAATGAATAGAAACGGTTTAGTTACTACTGTAATTCTAGATCAAAGATGCCCAAGATTATTTGCTTTTTGGGGAGAAATTTATGATTATGTATACATAGGTACTGATGGTTCTGGAGTCTGGAGAAAGCCATTAACAGAATCTGGATGGGAAGATTTCAGTACAGGCTTAGCTTCTGGAATAGATTATGAAGTATCAGATTTATATATTAATAGCAACGTCTTTGGAGCTATTACTGGAAGTGGTACTCTGTATCATAGACAGTATGATGATAGTGGTTGGGTTCCTTATGTACCTTCTGGGTTTAAAGATGAAAATGATATTGAAGCTTCTGGATTATTAGCTGTAGGTTTAACTATTAATCATCAGACTAATAATATCATAGCTGGATTTAATAATATTGTAGCAGATTTAACTGGAGAGGATAAACGTTCTTGGGTAGCAGAAATTACTCCATCTGGAGGTTTAGTAAGAGCAGATATAGTAAACACTATCTCTGGTGGATATAACTGGCATATTTATGATCTTGATACAAATGATGTAAATAATGTTATTTGTGGATTAACTACAACTGCATCAGGGACAGCATATAGTGAGGGATTTGGACAGGCTGGGCTTGAATCAATGGATATAGGAACACACGGCCCAAAAAATCCAATAAATGGTGTTGTTAAAGCGGATTTAATAAAATATAGGCCTGCAAGTAGGGATAATGTTCTCATAGATGGAACCGATATTGTATTCATTTCTGATAGTAAATTGAGAATTGTAGACATGGTAGCTGGTACATATTCAGATGTACCTTTTGTACCACATACACACCTTTCTGGTGGACATTTAGGTTTAACTAAAAAAGATGATACAACTTACTATATATCTAGACTTATCTCTGGTGGAGGGACAATAACATATACTGTATATACAGTAAACATAATAACTGGAGATTTAACTTTAATAAGTACAGATACAGCATCTGGGTATCCTGGAGAAAATTTATATGTCTATACACACAATAATACTTTTATGGCTGCTGGAGTAGATAACTCTGGGACTAGTTTTTATTATGCAATAGGGAATGTCATTACTGGAGAATTGCAATATTCTGGCCCATTAAGTATAACTGATGTTGCTGGTGCATACGTGCCTATGTTTACAAATAACTATTGTTATATGATAGCATGTCGTCATGTAGGCAGCGATATAATGGCTAATATATACACAATAGATACTAATACTAGTCTAATTACTAATCAAGTAGTGGATACAGATGTAGATGGTACACTCTTTGCTGCCTGGTTTGGAGGAGGGATTAAAGGATGTAGCAGAGAAGATGATACTTGTATGTATATACCAAAATACGATATAAAAGCATTAATTACAGTTCTTGGTACTAGCGTAGTAGTTACTGATTGGGGAGAAACTTTGCCCAATGTGGGGGGAAATCTTGGAGTATTGGGATACATGGGTTATCATTGTATAGGAGCAGGAACAATCCCAAGTCCTTTTGCTAAAATAATTGACTTAGAGGATAGAAGTTCAATTACATATGATTATTATATAGGAGATATAGATCATACTTATACTAATTATTGGGTGGAAGATGATACAGAAAGTTTACTTTGGGTCATTGATTTTTTAAATATTGCACCAAAAACTGTATTTTATGATATAAAAGGTATTGATTTAACTACCGGGGGTTTAGTATATATTACTGATATATCATGGTTATCATCAGAATTAACCAGTAGTGAATATTTTCAAGATTTTCAAATAACAGGCTCTTTCACACTTATTTACACAAATAAGAATACTTATATTTTATACAACTATTTCCCAACAGGTAAATACAATATCTTAAAACAAACTAAAGAGCTATTTGAGGATATATACCAAGTTTATGATCCTTATATGATTGAGTTATCAAAATCTTCTCCTCTGGAAATTTACAATATTACAGCTAGTGCAATAGTTCCAAGTGGGTTATCTATCTTTCAAAGTGATACTCTAGCCTCTGGGGAGTTTAGTGAGATAATTCCTGGTTTCCCTACTTATGACGGTAGATTATTTGATATACAGTCCCCCAGTGGGTTTACAATTAGTAGTGGAGCAGTTGGGAGTGGATTAAGATATTTTGGTGTGGTTACTGGAGATTATATGAAGGCATTTCCCGTAACTTTATCAGGATCGTCTTTAACAATTGCCACTATTTCTGGAGCTAATCATCTAGAGACATCAAACTATACCACTAATCCATATATTTTTATTAGTGGTAGTGGAATTGATCCCAGTGGATTAATGCCTACTTTTTGGCAAAGAGACCCATCTGATGCTGCTTTTGTTGACTATTCAAGTGGATTACCTAGTTCAAGGATTACGATTATACGATTGGATGACATAATATGAGATATGCTTTCGACCAACAATTTTTTAAATACTTTCAGCAATATGATAGAAAAATTTTAGCCAGGTCTTTAAACTTAGGTGCAACTGCATCTGGGTTAGGTAGTCCAGCTGGAGGATTTGTAGGATTTTTACCACAGCACAGAGTTGCTTTTGATTCTGCTGAATTAGAAGACAATACTATCCCTTCCAGTGTTACTCCTCCTAGTGGCATATCTCTACTAACTAATTTAAATAGAATTAGATATAGAATTGCTCAATTAGAAACCACTGGGACTTTAGATGTAGAAGAAAATGATGTATTGGTAGTAAGTGGAGTAACAACAATAAATTTTGAGGGGAATGCTGTTGTAACAGATGAAGGTAGTAGAAAAGTAACTGTAACAATAAGTGGTAGTTCTTGGGTAAGAGATACTTTAGCTGTTATTGAATCCATCGCTGATCCTACTGCTGGAGATTTAGCATATGCTACAGATAAACATGCTTTTTATTATTATAATGATTATGAATGGGCATTACTTGGTGGTACTCCATTTAGTTCATCTGTTAGTGCATCATTGTCACCAAGCACAAGTGAATCGCCCAGTATTTCTCCTAGCCCATCCGAAAGTCCTTCTATAAGCCCTAGCTCAAGTGTTAGTCCATCAGAAAGCCCTTCAGTATCGCCTTCTGTAAGTCCTTCAGAGTCTCCTTCTATAAGCCCAAGTGAATCCCCTAGTTTAAGCCCTTCAGCATCTGTAAGTCCTTCTCCTAGTGTTTCTCCAAGCCCAAGCGAAAGTCCTTCACTTTCACCTTCAGCATCAGAAAGCCCAAGCCCATCTATAAGTCCATCTGAAAGCCCAAGTTTAAGCCCTTCAACATCTACTTCACCGTCTTCATCTTTATCGCCAAGCCCAAGTGAAAGTCCCTCTTTAAGTCCTTCACCAAGCACATCTCCATCAGCATCTATTAGTCCATCAGTTTCATTATTAGATTATTATAGTGAAAGCAATCAAGATGCAAATAGAAAGCTAGGAGGCTCGGCAACTTATTTAGGGCATGGGCAATCATTTTATGGGGATGGTAGTTCTCTTTCATCTTGTAAATTTTACATTCGTAAAGTGTTATCTCCTACTGGTAGTGCTTATGCTAAGTTATATGCTCATACTGGAACATTTGGTACAAGTACTGGAAAGCCAACTGGAGACCCCTTAGCAACCTCAGCTGCCTTAGATGTTAGTACATTGACAGAATCTTATGAATTGAAGGAGTTTTCTAGTTTTACTGGGACTTTAACTTTATCAAATGGGACTCCATATTTTATTACCATAGAATATAGTGGTGGAGATGCTACTAATTATCTTTATGTTGGTGCAGACTCATCATCTCCGAGTCATGAAGGCGCTAGCGCAGCTAAATTAGTAAGCACTAGTTTATGGGGTGGTAGTTCATCTTATGATATGATTTTTTATGTTTATGCTGGATAGGGTAAATAATGTTTGAAAATTTATTAATATTTACGGTAGTCTTATTTAATCTATTTCTATCTATAGTAATAATAGTTTGGGATATCTATTTCTATTTTAAAATGAAAGAAGAAGAAAGATGGACTAAATTATTATATGCTGTAGTTGGATTTCTATGGTTTATTAGATATGCATTATTTATATTTAATATACCACCATTTGGAATAAAGGATGTAAATCCTACCCTTTTGGTTATGATTACATTTACTCTGCTTTCTTTAGCTATAGCGTCCATTGTTAGAGTACAAAAATTAACAGAAAAAGATGAATTTAAACATGATATCATAAAATTTGTGAATGGGGGTAAATAATGAACATCGCTGACATCATAACAACCATAAGTCTGTTAGTAACTTTGGGGGTGTCCATATTTGCCCTATACAAAGCATTTAAAGTTACTCCTAAAGAAATAAAATCTATGGATGCAGATTTATCTCAAAGATACCTAAACTTAGCAGAAAGCTCTTTTGATAGAGCTACGAAAGCAGAGGCTAAAATAATAGAATACGAAGCTAAAATTAAATTGTTAGAAGGTAGTATAGGTGATCATGCACAAGAAATAAAGAAGCTAAAAGAAATGATAGCAGAACAAGAGACAGAACTAAATCAATTAAGAAAGAAGATAATAGCTCAAGATGTAGAACTAATTGAGCTAAAGAAAATAATGAAACAGGAGAATAAAAATGCCTAAATGTAGTGATAGTAAAAAGAAGAAAAAGAAAGTGAGGAGATAATGCCATACGGAGTAGATAAATCAATAGGTGGAGATAGTAAAGAGAATGACAGCTGGATGGAAAGATGCGTATCTGGAATCAGCGGTACAAATAAAAGAACCGGAAAACCTTATACCAAAGGTGAGAAAATAGCTATCTGTAAAGCTCAACTAAAGAAAAGTAAATCTGAATTAGGTGATACACAAAGTACACAAGTAGATGAAGATATCTTTGAAAGATTCTCCCAGTATAAAGAACAGTATATCAGAAAATCAATGGACAGCTTAAAGGTTGATCTTGCAACAGCAGAAGCTATGTTTGATGTACATCTGGCTAGAAAAAACTTGATAATCTTTTAATTTTGTTTCTCATAATCTTTTAATGTTTCTACAGATAATTTTTTATAAAATTTTATAATAAACTAATTTTTAATCTTTTTTTAACATTTACTCCCAGAAAATTATTTTGTTTCTGAGGGGTACACACCCGCTGCCAGGTAAAAAAATACCCCCCAAATCTTATCCGAATTGGGGGGTATTCTGCAATATTTTTTTAGAAAAAAAATAAATTTTTCTAAATTTTTCTCAAATTATTTTCTCCCTAAATTTTCTCAAAACTACTTCCAAAATTCAACGCTACAATAACATTTTGAAAAAACCCTATGAGCATTGTTCAAAGCTTCTATTTTGTTATGCCCAACAACTACACCAAGATATGCCCGTCCTGAAAAAACTTTCCATAAATAAATCGTCATTTTAGACTCCTCTCAAAATACAATCGAGATAAAAAATCCAAAAGCAAACGACAAGACTAAAAAAACCATGTCGTTACACTTGCCAATAAGATCATAAAAATTCTCGATTGGCAAGATTGTTATTAGGATAATACCTAATAACAAAGTGATCAATCCCGTAAGTAAATGTTTCATTTTTTATCTCCGGGTAAAGTTAGATTCCAGATTCTAGCTAGATTTTTTATCCCATCTAAATTGTTACTGATTCCAAGTGTATGCCATTGCCCATTTTCTAGAATCTCAAGACGATA
>Ga0316626_10000050_pt1 | contig 41504 bp, 58 predicted proteins | sample OWC_Aug_T1_C1_D5_FD_207656 | JGI IMG/M metagenome (GOLD analysis project Ga0316626, IMG submission 207656) | Wetland soil microbial communities from Old Woman Creek delta, Ohio, United States - OWC_Aug_T1_C1_D5_A | ecosystem: Environmental > Terrestrial > Soil > Wetlands | place: USA: Ohio...
AGTGAATCAATCATGCAGCGGATTGGGGGCTCAGTCAATTGGCTCATAAACAACCGCGATTTTGCTGTTTACGATTTCACGGCAAACGGAAATTTCACCGTTCCCGCTGGCATCAATTCTGTTTTCGTTTTTGGCGTCGGGGGCGGGGGCGGGGGTGGCGGGGGTTCCGGGGGTGATGCCAACACCGGGGCTTTTCCCGCTGACAACATCCCGCGCGGGGGCGGGGGCGGGGGCGGCGGCGGTGCTGCAAAAGGGGAATTGCTTTGCATCCCTGTCACCCCGGGGGCCATCATTCCAGTTGCAATCGGTGTGGGCGGAACCGGCGGGGCCGCAGGAACGGGCGGGAATTTAACGTCAACCGACGGCATGGCGGGGGTGGCTGGAAACCCATCACAATTTGGCGATTATGCGGTTTTTGCCCCGGGTGAGGGGGGAACCCCTGGAAACCGGGGCCGCTATTCGGACGCGTTCGCCGCCCTTGGTGGTAACGGCGGCGGCCATGCGGCGTGGGCGGTATTGAGCGGCGGCCAGCGCGCGGGCGGGGCGGGCGTTAATGGAAAGCAATATGGCGGCGGGAGTGGCGGGCAGGCTGCGGTTGGTGGCGGCACGGGCTTCGCCGGTGGCGCTGGTGATTATGGTTTAGGTGCCGCCGGGGGTGCTGCGGGTACGGGCGGCGGCGGTCAACCCGGCGGCGGTGGCGGCGGCGGTTCCGCATCAGTTTTCGGCAATGGCGGGGCTGGAGGAACGTCGGGTAGTTGGGATAACGCGGCGCCTGCGGTCGCTGGTGGGGCTGGAAGCGGCGAAGGTTCCGGCGGGGGTGGCGGTGGCGGGGGCGGCGCAAACGCCGTTCCTGCGGGCTATAACGGCGCCGCCGGGGGTAACGGCAAGGCTGGCCGGGTCATTGTTTTCTGCCCGAAAATGTAGGTGTACGGTTTTTTGCATACAAATCCGAGCTAAAAGTCTGTTTCTTTATATACAGTTATTCCGATAAACACAAAAACGATTTAAGAGAATAATTCATTTCGACAGTTTTCCGGCAGTCCAATGTTCATCGTCATTCTGTGCTCATGCGGGCACTACCTTATAGACACCGAAGATAAGCAAAGTGAACATTTTAATCCAATAAAGAGCTGATACAAATGTCAAGATGCTGATAGCTATCCTGGTAACCTGCCAACATACATTTGCCACTAACGAAATAGCCTTCAATTTTCCTCCCATTTATTATTGTTTTTCAAGTGAAAATCCTTTCCATCCTTGCAAGTTATCGACACTGGATTGTATGAACTGGGATAAAAACCTCCGTGACTCTCACATAATTTTTCCGCAGACTTTCTCGCTCGGCAGTATGACTTTCCTGGCCCGAAATCAACAATCCAATCGCAAGTTGAACATCCGCAAAGTAAAATAAAAATCAATGACTTCATTTCCCCTCCACCCTGATCTTTTCGAGTGCCTTCGTTGCAATTTTGTTGGTCAATGTGCTGGTCCCAACTTCAACAATGATTTCTTCCAGCGCGGTTATCGCTATGGCCAGCTTCTCTTTCAACGCGCGTAACTCCTGATGATATTGGGCCTCAATCTTGTCAAGATCATGCCGGATGGTTTCTTTCAACTCACCCCGTTCCGCCTCAACTTCCTCAAGCTTGCGACTCATGTGGTAGACCTTGTCGGTGAGGGAGTCCCGCTCCTTGATGGCGGCGTCGTAGGCGCTGCTTATAACAAGCTCGTACTCTTCACCAAGGATGTCTTTGTTTAAACGAAGACGTATTGGTTTCGGCCCTAGCCCGTCGTGTTCATTTGTCATTATTAACTCCTCTAAAGTTTTCGCTTTGATTTCTGATTGAATCTCTCGCGGAAGTGGGACGATGTATGCGCTTGTGCCGAAACAAAATTCTGGAACATCACTCACTTGGGACCTCTAAGCGTTTCCAGCCAAGTAATTCAAGAATGCCGGAAACAGAAGTGTTTGGGTTTTTATCAGCCACCGCATCAAAAGAGGTTTCAAAAGATTCCCCATCGAATTCACTCATTTCGGTTAGCGGAGAAAAGAAATCGTCTTCGATCCTAAGTTTTGCGACGTGGCCGTCTTTTGTAAACAGGTGGTGTCCTGGTTCACCCTTAAGCAATGGCTCAACCACAAAATCTATAAAATCATCCGATTGATTCTGTCCACTGATAAATTCGGAAAGCGCCTCGTGATAATCTTCATACTGATCTTTGTTGTCGTTAAAAAACAACCTAGCCGCTATTCTTCGCTTATCTTCTTTGGTTATCTCACTCATCTTCCCGTCCTCCTTCACTTGGGGTTAAATAAGCCCGCCGTCATTTGCAGGATAATCTTCGACGCCCGAATTTTCTTTTTCTTCTCTTAGAATCCGCCCGATAGTAGAAAATGAAATTTTGAATCCCTCAACCCTAAGCTTCACCTCCATGTCCCGTAAAGAAAACCCCTCATGGGCCAGAGCAAGAATACGATTCTTAGCTTTTCTAGAAACCTTCCAATCAATAGCTTTTCTGCAATGCGGGCATATCATCCCCTACTCCCTTCCAAGCCCCCAGAAAATCCAGGGGCGCGGTTATTTCAAAACATTCTTTCGCCCACACTCAGAACAAATGTTTACTTCAAAAAGTTCTATACCTTTGAAAAGCCTATTGATGATTGCGAAAGATGCGTTCATTTTTCCAGCTTCGATCTTTGATATAGTCACAGACCTAATATCGGTTAAGCGACCAAGCTCCTCTTGAGAACAGTTTTTTGCTTCGCGCTTCTTCTTCATTTCAATGCCGATATTTTTTAGGCAAGCTCTGTCTGCGTCCGTTAGTTTCATCTCACCCTCCTTTGGACTTTGGTTTACGTTTTGAAATCTGGGTTCATTTCATGACAACCTTAGCTAGATTTTCATGACAAAGTTATCATGAATCTTCAAACCACCTATGACAGAACACACATTGAGCCCGCCTAATATCTGGATAGACCGGATCAACCCAAAAATACTGCTTAAAACTTCTTTCGGCAAATCTGTGAAAGCCGAGTAAGCATTTAATTTTCCTCATCCCCAAAATCCTTTATTCTTAGCGCGGAAAGCTGCGAGAGCTGCGCAGCGAATACACTTATTAGATTGTTTAACCCTGCATCGCGTGCCCACTGTGTAAATCTGCCGACATCCTATATCCTTCAAAGCCTTCACCAACTGCTTCACACTTTCCACGTCAACGGCGGGAGTCGCTTGGTTAGCGGGATGCCCCGGATAGTCGAAGCAATTTATGTAAGGGCCAGTCCAATTGCACCTATTGCATTTTGCGTCTCCATCTGGGCGTCGTTCGATTGTCAAATTTCGAGCCTTGCAAATTGGACATTCCGGTAAGTTACATTCACTCATACTATTCCCCTTTCGGTGGCTGTGGGGTTGGCAGCCAATGTGTTGCACAGCATATAGTGTCACCGCTAAACACATCTTCCCAAGCTTTCTGTGCGTCGATCACACTTGCCTCCAAAGTAACTGCCTAAGTCTAGACACAACCCAAAAAGGATTGAGATTTGATTTTTCATTCCTAATGGCAGCGTCATAGATTTCAATTAAGATGCTTCTAACTCGATTTAGAAACTCAACCTCTGCCTCAAGTTCTCTAATTCGCTTTTCGTAGTTGTGACGACTTTTCGGGCTCATGACTCACACTCCATTTCTGCCAGGCGCTTGAACCATTTTATATTTTCGAAAAAAGTCTTAAACTCTTCGTCGTCTCTAAAAAGTCGGGATGTTATATAGTATTTGCCAGCATGAAGGTGGGCATACTGCGCCCGCATCACTTTTGGTTTTGATGGTTCGTATGGTTTTGGTGGCTCGTAGGGGAGCCAACTCGACGATAAGTTTTCAGAGAAAAAGGATATGCCGCTCTCGGTCTCGCCAATCCAAGTACCCGCACTGGTTCTCGCTATAACTTTGAAAAAATTTCTTGGTTCCCATCTACTATGAGCCACACAAAACGGAAACTTCTCGCCGCCCTCTTTGAAAATTTGTTTGATTGTTTTTGGTGTGCTCATTACTTTTTCCTCCATTCGTTTTCATCGTAAGTTGAGATTAGATACGCGAGAACGTCCAGCTGACGCTCGCGTTCGGTGGCGTCGGTGGCGTCGGTGGCGGCGTAGGTGGCGTAGGCGGCGGCGTAGGTGGCGTAGGCGGCGGCGTTGGCGGCGGCGGCGGCGTAGGCGGCGGCGTTGGCGGCGGCGGCGGCGTAGGCGGCGGCGGCGGCGTAGGCGGCGGCGCAGGCGTAGGCGTATGCTTGAGCACTAACCGCGCAGTCAATCGCGAACGTTTCAACGAGTTCTCGCGGCATCAACCGCACAGAAATCCATATTTTGTCCTCTGGAGTTATTTTCTTTAAAGCTAAAAATCCTAGAATGTCTCCGTCCCACCCAGGGTAGTGTTGCTTCCAGTTGTCAAACCTATCTTGGCAGGGTTTAAGTCTTGAAATTACTTTAGCATTAATTCTGATTTTCATTTCTTTTCCCTTCTCTCGGCTAAGTACCTCTTACAAGCCGCGATAAACAAGTCATGCCAAGTTAGCCCGTCCGCATGAAGGGCCATTTTTACCCGCGCAGCAAGAACGGGATCAATACGAAGGGCCACATTGGTCTTTTCCGCTGTGCGGGTTTTCTTTGGCAAAAATTTCAAAAGGCGGGATTTCATTTCTTTCCTTTCTTAGAACACTCGTTTTTCAGGTAACTAAAAAAGCGCGTTTGGTCCCAATGGTCAAGGCCTCGCGCAAAAGGCCGCAAAAGCTTTATTGCCTGCACAATATCGGGGTGGAGCTTTTTGATTTTCATTTCTTTACGCTTTTGCGCGCGGGCTTCACGCACGCAAATCTTTTGCGCTTCGTAATTCATAGATTCCTGGGCGGTCGGGTGAAGCGTTTGGATTTCGGGGCGTTCTGGAAATGCGCATTTGATTCTGCCCTCTTCCGACACTAGATAGCTCTCACCAAAATAAATTCCCCTAATGCCTGTGAAATGGTATGACTCTCCTTCCCCGTCACGGAAAACCTGGACAATTTTGTTTATGACGGTTATTTGCTCACCCAAAAACAAAATTTCCTTGGTGTATATGGATTTAGCACTCATTGCACGCCCCCCTGTCCTTCGCCCAGATATAAAATGCGGGATTTCATTTTGGCCTCCTAGCAAAAATTACGAAGCCACCCCACACTCGCCCATAGTACCAATCAATCCCAGTGCGCGAATCATTCAATAGAGCAACTGCATCTTCGGCCTCAACCTCCGAGGTTACTTTGAACACCTCAATATCATTTCCAGGGTCTTCTTCCATTTTATCTCGGGCAATCTCGACGCAGGCCCCAACGTCCAAATGCAGTTGTATTCCATCTTTGAGTTCTTTCATTATTCACCTCCTATTATTTTTCGTTTTTGCCGACCGCTCTCGTAATATCTGGAAAATTGGGTGTCTTATTGGCAAATCGACTTACATCCCCCTTACATTTTCAGAATAGCAAGCTTTCCGGCAAAATGCACGCAATTTTGCGTTATTGTCTCAAACCGGGCCGAACTATTTCCTATAACGGGGGCCTCGCCAACCTTTTGCCTCTATTGGCATTCCCATTGCCCATTTAGGGGGCTCACATAGAATTTTTACAAATTCCTCTAAATCACCCCCACCAATTTGACGCTCGCAAATGCCCTCATCGTGTACTGCAAAAAGCCCCCTATATCCTCGCTTTTCGAGACGAAGCAAAGCAGGCATCATTAAATCTCGTGCGGTGGCCTGAACAATATTCTCCGTTAGGGTTCCGCCCCAAGTTCTTTCAAGGGCGAGCTTCTTTTTGCTTTTGTCGAGTCCCATAAATTCCAGTGTCTTACGGGGGCCGTATTCGGTCTCACGCCATGCAATTTGGGGTTCCCGGTAGGCCAAACGCCGTCCAGAAGGCAGCTCTATCCAGAGAAAATTATTTTCGCAGAAAAACTTACATTTGTTTACATACCAAAACCCCCCATTTTCGACAGCCCCGACGGCGGCTTTTTCAACGGCTTTCCACATTGCAGGCACGGCAGGATTGGCGGCCCGGTAATTATAAACCGCATCCCTCGCTTGCTCATCTGTTAGTTTTAGCCGATGCATATCCCAAGCGGTTGACTTAAATTTTGGTGGACCCATCCCGAATTGGCACCCCAAAATTTGAGCCTTACCAAGCTGTCGGTCGAGACTATCCTCTTCAATTTCTTCATATTTTTTGCCGGTATTTTGTGCGGCCTGGTATTTGTAGGGGTCTTTGCCTTCTCGTAAAATTTTTAGCCCCGGCACATTGTCAGCGAGAAACCAACAAACCGCGACCTCGATTTTTGAAAAGTCAGCAACAAACAATTCACAGCCTTTAGAGGGGAGTATCAAGTTCCGAAGTATCGCGGAAAAAACCAAACCCAAATCAGGGCCGTACAAAATTTTAAGCATCTCGGTGTCGCATTCAACAACATTTTCAACCGTCGCGTAGGGCCGGGCTTTATCAACCTTCATTAGACCGCGCGGGAAATTATGGATTTGTATTCCTGTGCCCGTGTCCCTCCCAGTAGAAGCTCCATGATAAAGCGTGAGGTCCCGCACGCGCCCGTCAGTATTCATCCGGTTTAGAAAGGAATAATATTTTTTGGTGGACGAGAGCGAAAGTGCTTTTCTAATTTCCAGAAGCCTTCGCCCGTCTTCGGTTAGGATAAATCCATCAAGGTTGTCTTTTACCGTACTGGCTCGCATATCGGGTAAATTAATACCGTCTAGAGCCAAAAATTCCAGAATTGATTTTACTGCGCCGGGTTTGGTAACGAGACCCATCGTCAACTTGTCAAGCTCTTTTAGTTTTATTTTCTTATCAGCTTCCATGATGCCAACAACTTTTTGAACGGTCTCAATATCGACCGCAAGCCCCCGCCAATTGAGAGCTTGGTTGTAATGCCAAAGTTCCAGCTCTGAGGGAATAAGATCAGGAAGCACGTCGTCCAGTTCTTCCTCGGCCCTCACGTCTATTTTGCAATACTGATACAAAACCTCGTAAACATCCGGTGCGTCTTCGGGAGTAATAAAAACCTTTGGTTCCGGTGCGGCAGCAATGGCGCGCTTTTTAGCACCAAGTTTTTTGCCTTGCAAAAGCTCCTCGTTTGCTTTCTTCCAAGCGTTCCATGCTCGCGTCGGCTTGCAGGTGAGCATCATCGCATTATAGCCGCGCTTGTCTTTTTGAATTGAAAGCCGCATTGCTTCACCCGCGCCCTCTAAATTGCGGGGCAGAGCGCAGGCGGCGGCTTTTGCCGCCGTACAACGTCGAAGGCGCTGCGGAATTGGGGGCCAGCCGTACCGTTTGACAAGGATATTGTCGTAAATACAGCGCTCAAAAAAAGAGTTGTGGGCTGAAAATTCGTATTCGTCCTCAATCCAACCGCACCAAAGTTTTTTCAGGCGTTCAGGCTGTTCCGCCCAGGGCCGATTGACTGCGTAGTAGTCCAGAAAATAAATTTTCTTTTCGCCATGTTTTTTAAAAGCCAGACAAGTTGGGCGGGTTGATGGGTCGAGACTATATTTATAGGCAGCTTCTTTTTTGAGATTTGATTTCGATTGAGTTTCGAAATCATGGGTTATGCGTTTTTTCAAAACGGGCACCCACCTGCAAAATAACAACAGTTAGAAACCTCGTGTCCCCCCGGGCGACGGTTTAGCTTATACAGCCCTAATATTTGTTTTTCGGTAAGAAAACCTTTTCGCTTAAAATGTTTCTCGCATGAAGTAACAAATGACTGCAGTTCTGCATTGCCCGCGTTTTCACGGCCAAACTTTATTGCGTTTTGTGCCGAGGTAACTTTCTCTTTATTCTTTAAAACACAATAGACCGCAAAAGTTTGGATCATAGCACAACCTCTATTGTCACCTTGGTTTTCTTTCCGACGAAAGACGACAGAGCGTGGTGGCTAATACTCGTTGGAATTGTGATTGCGAACAAAAGCTTTCCAACTCTTTCAAAAAACGCTCCCTGTTCAATTGGCATTTTGTCTGGCTCCGCGACAACAAATTCCGTCGCCCAATAGGTTGTAAACTCTTTTTTAATATTCTTGATGGCCCGCTCGTCCGCCACTACTCCAGTGCTGAATGACATTTTGCTCTCCTTGTTTTCTTTGGTTCAAATTGCGGGGCCTCTAGTATGCCGGGCGCCGTTCTAGTTAGGGCTTACCCCAAGCGGCCCCGCAATTTCAACCAAGAAAGAGGCGGCGCAAAAACGCCGCCCCGTGAAAATCATGTGAAATCGTCGCTATCGCTGTCGCTGTCGCTGTCGCTGTCGCTGCCGCTTTCGCTCTCACTGTCGTCAACCAATTTTCCAAACACTTGCCCAACGGGTTTCTTACCGCCAAAACTTTTGGCGTCTCGTGTTTTTTGAATGTGGTCCACGATGAGCTGAACGCCTTGCTTGCCCATATATTCCCAAACTCGTGCGTAAATATACGCCCTCGCATAACATCCCGGATAAAAAGCCGATGCCTGCGTGATTTCCTTCATGTTTTGATCCACCACGGTCGGTTTGCTATCTTCGTTCGACGTGGCTTTGATAACCCAATGGCCTTCATAGCCCTCTTTCCGTTTGCCGGTTTTTTTGTCCACTCCGGCCTTGCCGTCGCCGTCTTTCACCGGGCTTTCCAAGTCTTCCGGCCACTCAGACTTGTCTGGCCCGAACGCGACAACTTTGGCGTTTTTAATTAGGGTTTTGAGGGAAATTTCGTTTCCCTCGTCGTCTTGACCCATCAAATCACTGTCCTTTGAAATCAGCATCGTGATTTGAAACTTCGGTTTGTCCGTGGGTTTTGCCGCTTGCGCTTTGAAGACGTGCGGGTAGCTCACCCGAAATTCGGGGCTAATCATTCGCGTCACAATTTCATTGTTTTTTGCCATAAAATTTTTCTCCTTTTTCGCTGTTTAAAAAATTATCATCTCATTACCGTTAGTGGTGCTGTCTGAGAGAATTTCGTCCTCGAACAAATTACGTTCGCCTTCTGGTTTTCTTCTTTTTCTTTTCTTTGCGCCATGAGGCTTCGCTCTCGCCTTCGCCTTCGTTTTTTGGCGTTTCCTCCTTTTGCCCATTTTTTCCTTTCTTTAATCTAAAAATTTCAACCGCCTTGTCCAATTTCGCCTCTCGTTTCAGCGGGCACCGCGTCTTTGCTTTGCACCAAAAACACCACTCGCCTTCTTTAAACTTGCGCGGGTTGCGTTCCACATTCAGCACGGCCTCACGAAATATTGGCTCATAGGCCCTAAGTTCTGAAATAGAAATTTCCCAGAACACCGGCCCGTCGTAACCTCTAATTCGTGGCTGAATTACCCAGAACCTCACACGTTTAAAATTCCAGCGATATAAAAAGGCAAGACCTAGCCCGTAAAAAATCATCTGCAGATTTTCCTTCGGACTAATTGTCTTCTGCCCGTACTTGTAGTCGAAAACGTGCAGAGTTCCGAAATGATCCAAAATGGCGCCGTCAAAAGTGCCGAACATTTCCTCATGAATAAATTCCAGAAAAATTTTGGTTTCAATCAAAAGTTCTGCGGATTTCGCCATTTTTATCATAAACCGCGCGCTATCGAGCGCGTGCCGCATCATCTCGCGCGTGACTTCCTTATCGTCACGAAACAAATCCCTCAATCGAGAAACGGGAACATGATTTAAAAGCGCGCGTATCGTTTTTTCCAGAACCTCGTGCGCCTTGGTGCCCGCTTTCGAATATTGATTTTCCCGGTCGGGAAGACCCTCCGATAGCTGAACACTCCCGGGGCAATTGAACCATCGGGTGGCGGCACTGGCCGCAAATTTCGAATGCGCGCGCTTTTTGTGCTCCATTATTCCTCTTTCATAACCCGAATTAGTTCGGCGTAGTCGCTTTCTTCAATTTCGGAAACAGATTCCGTTCCGAAATTTTCCTTAAGCAACGCCAACACTTCTTTCCGCCCTTTCTTTCCTCCGGCAGCGGCTCGCTCCTTACACGCATCATTGCAATCGTCAATGGTGAGCTTTTTGGCTTTGCCCTTTTTGGCGGGCTTGATGTCCTCTTCCTCCTCGTCGTCGTCATCAAAGGCTTTTGGTTTCTTGCCTTTGCCTTTGACGGGTTTGTCCTCCTCGTCTTCGTCGTTTTCGCTCTCTGTTTCTTCCGGGGCTTCCTCCTCGTCGTCGTCATCAAAGGCTTTTGGTTTCTTGCCTTTAGTGGGCTTGATGTCCTCTTCGTCGTCGTCGTCAGACACGACAGGGCCATTCAACGTTTCGAGTTTTGCGAGAGCCTTCTCTAAACGCTCAAGCCAGCTTTTACTCTCTGCACCAACTAGCAGCGCAATTTCCAATTTAGACATTTTTCTTTCTCCTTTTTCTGCGCCCTTTGTTGGGCGCGGTTTTTTGTCCAGAAGGACGTTTGTTTTTGATGTTCAGTAATTCACTTCGGCACTGGTACATAGGTGGCGGCAAAAGCAGTCTCTCTGTTTTGAACCAGTAATTGACCCCAAATAAATACTTGTAGAAATGTCTATCAACCCAATGAGAAGCAGGTTGCTCAATATCGAAATGAAGCGTATCGCAGAAAAAACAAAGAAACCTCAACCACCAAGGGGCGTCTGTAAGATAATGAAAGACAATCCCCCTGTTCGACCCGCGTTTATGTATAAAAAAGCGCGCCATTTTTAATGCCCCCTCTTTTTACTCGGCCCCGAAGGAATTTCGAAAGAATTTCGGACGCCAATTTGGGCAATTTCGACGCGAGCGCGGCTATCTGCTTTTATGGCCTCAATTTTCATTCCGGTTATAAATGCCACAAAAACAGCTCCAATAAGAACGCCCCAAATAAAAGCGGAAGCTTCAATTTCAAATTTCATTTCAGTTTCTCCGTTCCGTCCGTTCCGTAGGTAACCACGGGACCTAATGGCGGAAAAGTCCGCAATGGATTTGCAATAATCTCTACTAATCTGTTCAGAGTTAGAAGGTATTGCTCAATAATTTTTCTATGTTCTTCTACCCGAGGCTGTTCCGCCAACCAAACTTCGTGGCGCAATTCAGTTAGTCGATCCGCTTTTTCCGCCTTCGCTCTAATACCCGCCATTTGGGAGTCAACCCCGTCATAGATTTTCTTTAATTCTGCGTTCAATTCAATTCTTAAAATCTGAAATCTAGCCTCAATTTGTTGTTTAATAAATTCTTCCATTGGCACCCCCGCAGTCGTTTCGTCTTCCCTTTTGTCTTCCATTTCAGTTTCTCCCTTCTATGATTTTTCTTACTCGTTTTTGTTTCACAAACAATTGTCTCATTACTGGTTCGTCCATTGAATGCGGAGCCACCAAATACTCGCATCTCACCGAAAGAGTTTGCGCCCGGCCCTTTCGGCTCGCTCTTTTTTCACATTGTTTATTAAGTTCATCAGTCCAACTCGGTTCGACGAAAAAAACGCGGTCGGCCTTCTGTAAATTGTTGCCCCGACCCATCGCCAAAATGTTGCCCACAATGCTCCGAATCCGCCCGCTCTGAAAATTGTCATATATCCGATTCCTTTCCTTCATCGCTGTGCCGCCTATGATAAGCGCGCTTTCTTTTAAGCCCTCGTGTAGCGCTTCCGCAACTTGTCTATGCCAAGCAAACACCAAAATTGACTCGTTTTCATCTTCCAGCCGCTCGCGCAGATACTTCAAGGCCCAAGGAACTTTCCGTAATCCCAGCTCTCTTCTAAATTTCGCTAGCTCCCCTCCGCAACTGTCTTCGCTCAAATCAGAAAACCTCAAATTCCCGAGGTTAGATTTTTCCCATTTCCTTTGCGTCAGCGACCTCACGTCCTCGCTCATAAACAACATTGAACGTAAACGTTCCGGGTGGTCCAGCTCATCTTCATTGACAACGTTCATGAAATTTCGGGTGAGTTTTCGATGTAATTCTTTTTCGTTACTTGAGCCACGATATTCCCACTGTCCGAATTCGTTACAAGTGGGGCCACAATATATGTACCCAAAATCGTCTTGGTCCATGAAGTCAATTGTCTGAGGACTTAGCGCGAATGTGGGCGCCCAGATTTCCATAGGCCGGTTTGGAATTGGTGACCCATCGAGAAAAACCACGTGTGCGGCTTTTTGGAAAATACCTCTGAAGCTTTTCTCACCATTTGAACCGCCGTAAAAAGCGAGGCTTCTCTCTGAAAAGGCTTCCTTAAACCGGCTCGCTTCGTCAACCGCTATAAATTTTATTTTCTTTTTCTCGAGAATAAATTTTTGCACCCAATCGCGGGCTAACAATGAGTCGGGAACAATGACAATGTCGCTTCTCTGCGCCATGGTTTCTTTTTCGCTGCTCAGAGGCACAACCCCAACCGAAACCCAAACACCTAGTTTTTCAGTCCACATGGAAATTTCTCGTTTCCAATTTTCGGTGAGCGAGGGGGGAACAATAAAAAAAGTGACGCCCGGGGCCTCGCACAGCAAACTTGCAATAATAGCTTGCGCTGTTTTTCCGGCCCCGGGCGCATGAGCGAGATATGAGCGCTTTCGGCTCAATATCCATTTGACACCGTCTCTTTGGTGGGGATCGAGAAAAGGAAGCGGCGGCAAATTTTTTGGCAGAGGTACTTTTTCATTGAGAGCGTGATTTAAAATCTTTTCTACAACTTCATCAGCACAGTGCCGGTATGTTACCGCCGCTCCCAAATTTTTTGTTTGATAAGCGCTGGGGCCGATTTTTTCCCAACGTTCGTCTGGCCGTGACGGGGCTCCTTTCAAAATAAACTCTGAGGTCTCGAAATTAAAAGAAATTTTCATGAGCTTCCAAATTTACGCGGTTAACAAAATTTTTTCTCGCCTTGCCAAGCTTTATTTTTTGCCTATTATTGTGTCAACGCTAAAATCTTTATCACAAAGGAAAACAGGAAATGACGCAAAAACTCAGACGAAGAAAACCCCTGACACTTGTCGATTGGATCAATGAAACCGGGGTTTTAAAAGTGTCAAAATTATTAAGTGTCGAACAGAGCACTGTGCGTCATTGGCGTTGCGGCCATTGTCTCCCCCGCACTGATCAGATGCGCGCAATAAAAAAATTGTCGCATGGGCGCGTTGGCTATGACGAAATCATTGACGGCGGGGTGCAGGCATGAAAAGGGCACCAAATTCAAGGGTTTTCCAGAGCGCCACATATAAAGAGGCGCGGCGCCTTTACAAACTAGGGCTTGCAATACATTGGCTTCACCCAAAAAGCAAAATTCCAATTGAGAGCGGGTGGGGGACGGGCGAGAGAAAAAGTTGGGGATACCTAACAGAGACATATATAGAGGGCCTTAACCTCGGCGTGCGACTTGGAACCCCATCAAAACTTAGTGGCAAGTTTCTTGCCGTCATCGACGTTGATGTTAAGTCGAAAAGCCCTCACCATTTGAAGGAAGCTCTAGCGGCTGTGCGAAAAATGGTTGAGCCGGAAGATTTGCCAATGGTGAAAAGCGGGCGCGGCAATGGATCTAGGCACTATTATTGTCTCACTGAAAAGCCTTTTAAAACCTTCAATCCGTTTGTCAGTGAGGAAAAGGTTCGAGTGCGTTCGCCCAGTAAAAAACCAAGCAAGAAAGAAATTGAGGAACTAGGCGAAGTCGAAATCGCAAAGGGCACCCGTATTGCCAATGCTTGGGAAATTTCACTTTACAGTGACGGGCGACAAGTTGTGCTACCGCCTTCAATTCACCCCGACAGTGGCGAGCAATATGTATGGCAACGAATTTTAAAAGACACTGAAAGCCTGAAGGTTGTCTCTTTCGATGCTTTCATAGGGGGAGAAAAGGCCGGGGTCAAGAAAGGGGAACTAGAGGGTTTTGTTCCGGTTGGCGATATTGATCTTGAGTGGCTTCCAATTTCTCATGAGATGAGGAGGGCAATAAAAAATGGTGAGGGGGTGAATGATCGGTCCGGCTTTTTATTGAAGGCGTCCACGGCACTACTGAGTGCGGGCCTTGATAGAAACGAGGCGCTTAGTGTCCTAACCGACAAAAAATATTTTTTAGGGGCCGTGGGATTTGAACACGCGCAGACAACAAATAGAGCAAAAGCCGCCGCATGGGTATATAAGTACACCTTCGCGCGGGTTGAAGAGGAAAGAAATCCGGCCAAAATTTTTGGCGGAAAGCCATTTAAGGAAAGCCGGAAAATAAGTGAAGAGGAAAAAGAGGCCAATGCCGAGGAACTAGCCGGTGATTCGTGGCGGCATGATCTAGACCGCACCGAGAAGGGAAAAACGCGCGCTACTTTAAAAAATATTGACCTCATTTTCTCGAACAAAATGAAGGGCGAGGTTTTCAAAAAAGATTTGTTCGCCAACCGAACAAGCTACGGAGTTAATACGCCGTGGGGTGGAAAGGCGGGCGAATATTTGACAGACGTTGACCTTATATTAGTAAAGCGCTGGCTCGCTGACACCGAATTTGGCATTGAGCCCGCCACGGCAGCAATATTAGAAGGGACTAGTTTAATTGCGCACCGGTATAGAACGCACCCGGTGAGAGAGTGGCTAACAAGTTTGAAGTGGGACGGGGTTTCGCGCATCGGCTCATGGCTAAAAGATTGTTGTGAAGCCGAAGCGGCGGAACCGTATTTGTCGGAAATTAGCAAGCTTTTTCTATTAGCCATGGTGAAAAGGGTTTTTGAGCCCGGTTGTCAATGGGATTACGTTTTGATCTTAGAGGGTGAGCAGGGCAAATATAAATCGTCAATTGCTCGCGCCATTGCTAGCGACAAATGGTTCATGGATAACCTCCCCGACCTCAAAGACAAAGACGCAATGTTAAACTTACAGGGAAAATGGCTCATTGAACTAGGCGAATTAACGAGCATTAAGCGAACTGATTTTAACCAGGTTAAGGCGTACCTCGTGCGCCGCTACGATAACGTGCGCCCTCATTATGGGCGCATTACCGAGGACGTGCCGAGACAAAGCGTTTTCATTGGCACCGTCAACGAGGGCGAGTATCTGAAAGACCCAACGGGCAATCGCCGCTATTGGCCGGTAAAGGTTGGCGAATGCAACGTTGATAAGCTGAAAGGCATTCGCGACCAATTATTTGCCGAAACAATGCACGTTTACCAAAACGAAAACCCTATTCTCATGTTAGGCAAAGCGGCAACCGCGCAAGCGCACGAGGCCCAAGAGGACCGCCGAGTTGACGACGATGAAAGCGAAATGCGCGAGGCTTTGCTTGAATTTATGGGCGCCGAGGGGGGCAAAAATTTCGACTTTTCGCGGTTCAAAACTAAGCAATTATTTGTTGGTCCTTTCGCGCCTTGGGGGCGTTGGGCGGACAAAGGTTGGTGCCTACAAATTGCGTCTCAAATTTTGCGCAAATTAGGCTTTGAAAAATCGAAAATAAAAGGGCAACGAATTTGGCAAAAAAGCCGAAATTGGTCGGAAAATGGGGGGCACGGGGGGCAGGGGTCAAAAATTGAGGAAATCGAAAATGACTTTTTTTAGGGGCAGGGGGGGCACTAGGGGGGCATATTACTTTTTAGGAGTGTGCCCCCCACGTTTTCAGAGGGGGAAATCACCAAAGGGGGCAGGGGGGGCATATTTTTCTATTAGTAAGGTTTATAATACTAAAATAGGGTAAAAATAGGCGAAAAACGGGCCTGCGCACGAGCCCGCGCGAGAGATTCCTAAAGACTCTATAAGAGGGGGGTGCCCCCCGCCCCCCCTGCCCAAACCAGAAATTAAGGTAAAAGTCGGGTAAAATTTTAGACAAAAAAGAGGGGCCAAAAAATGGCAAAGAAAAAGGTTGAAAAAGTTGACGGTTTGGGGCCAAAAGAAATCGCACAAATAAGGGTCGCTTTGCGAAAAGTTTGGTCCTGGTCTCACGCGCGCCGTTTGGTGATAAAAAGGTGCGAAGGAAAAGGCGGTTTTAGTTTTTGCGAGAAATGCAAAAAGCGAGCGCCGAAAATATTTGTTGACCACCTAAAAAAGTGTGGTGAGGTTGACGACGGGTATATTAGGCGGCTTTTTGTTTCGTCGGATAAAATGCAGGGGCTCTGTAATAAGTGCCACAACAAAAAAACGAAATGGGAAAAAGAAAAGGATTTTTATTGACAACTGTTTTTGGTTTTGAGATATGCCCGGCCCTAACAGAAAGGAAAATTTATGTTTAATGATATTTTTAATCAACGCATAGGCAAGTTGGTTGTCGATTTGAGGAATGCGAAGGGTATTAGCCAAAAGAGTTTGGCGGACAGACTAAAGTTTTCGGCCCAGTTTATGGGCCGTATCGAAAAAGGGGTTGCACGGTTTCCAAAGCCATCATTAAAGCGCGTAGCGCGAATCCTGAACATTTCGCCTCAAACGGTCGAAAGAATTGCGGGTGAATCGGCATTGGCCTACGCGAAAATTGTGATGGAAGGTAGGAGGTAAATAGATGGGCGCCGTAGTTGTCATAGGTTTTTTCGCACTGATAGCTTTTATTGTCAGAGAAATTTTTGCGTACCGAAAGGTTAAACTTGATTCCGATATGCAAAAAGAAATCGAAAATTTAACAAAGGAGAATGATATGCTAAAGACTTCACTTAAATTGGCTTTATTTATCGTACTAGGTCTCGGTTTGCAAGCTTGCGGTTTTGAACAAGTTGATGAGGGTTATCGCGGTGTAAAAACAGTATGGGGTCGGGTTGAGGGCGAAGCTCTAACCCCCGGTCTTTATTTTTACAATCCGGTTTCTAGCTCAATTTTTGAGATGAGCGTGAAAGAGGAGAAATGGGAATTTAAAACCGCAGCGTTTACTAAAGACACACAAACGGTGACGGTGGAAATTATGATTACCTACTACCCGGAGCAAACAGCAATTCAGGCAATCTATTCCCAATTCGGACGTGACTGGTCTGAAAAAATATTAGCTCCCGTTGTTCTGGGCTCCCTTAAGGATTCAATTGGGCAATATGTTGCTGACGATTTGGTAAACAAACGCGAGGCCGTAAAAAAAGCGGCGGAGTTGGAAATAAGAAATGCTCTTACCGCAAAAAAGGTCAACGTGACCGGACTTAATATAACCAATTTAGACTTCGACGATGCCTACGAAAAAGCCGTTGAGGACAAGGTTATAGCCTCGCAAAGAGCAATTGAGGCAAAAAATAAATCGGTTCAAGTCAGTGAGGAGAGCAAACAGGTAGTTATGCGTGCGCAGGCCGAGGCAGAAAGTATGAAAATCAGGGCGCAGGCTTTGAGTCAAAACAAAGCGTTGGTGGAATATGAAGCCGTTCAGAAGTGGAATGGTGTTTTGCCGCAATACCAATTTGGCAGCTCGACGCCTTTTATCAATCTTTCGAAATAGGGCCGCTAACCGGCGTTATGTGGAAATGACCTGTTTTGAATTTCACTGGGCAGTTACTTTTGTTGTTTGGGCGCTCATTCTTTTGGGCGCCCTCATAGCAAAAATTTTTCGAGGGTAATAATCATGAGCGCATCTTTCCCTCTCGGTGCCGTCGGGGTTTCACAAAAACATTGCCCGCGCTGCGGCGGAATATTCTTTGCAACGGATTTTCATCAATTTGGTCGGCGCACAAAAAGCGTTTGCGAGAATTGTTTTGTCGTTATGGCAAAGGACTACCAAAGAGAACGGCCTAAGCGCTGGGCTAATACCGTGGCGCGGCTTCGCTCATTTTCTCGACTCGCAAAAAGTCTTGAAATTCAAAACTAGCCTTTTGATTTTCGGGGCGCGTGGTTTCATTGGGGCCAATGAAATGCGCTCTTATCATTCCCGACGTTCACGCCCCTTTTCATTCGCAGCGGGCTTGGGACGTGATGCTCGCGGTTGCGCGTGACTTACGCGGAGAGGGATTTCATCAGGGGCCGGACGAAATAGTTTGTTTGGGTGATTTCATTGACGCCTATAATCTTTCCAGCCACGGGTCGCGCAACCCGCGCGTAACAATCAATCTTGAAAAAGAAATTTTTGAAGCCAATTTGTTGCTCAACCAACTTGACGAAGCTTTCCCAAACGCCCGAAAAGTTTTTATTGAGGGCAACCACGAAACCCGTCTTGAGCGGTTCATTTTGCAAAACGCGAGTGCCCTTTTTGGCGTCACCGAGATCAAGCGACTTTTAAAATTTGGTGAGCGCTTAAGGTGGGAATGGATTCCCTATGGGCCAAATCAAGCTTATAAAATTCTGGGCTCGAATGTTTTGGCCCGGCATGAATCTTTGCGAACAACGCCCGCCTTGACTATTCGGGAAGCCGGGTCAAGTCTTTTTTACGGCCACATTCATCGGCGGGAGTTTGTGTCAAAAAATAATCTAGACGGCACCAAACTTTTTGCGGGTTGTCCGGGGTGGCTTGGTAATTCTCGCGCTTTGGCGTTTGAATACGTCAGGGGCATTCCAAATTGGCAGATGGGGTTTGCGGTCCTGTTTTTTGAAAAAAACGTGCCTTACCCCTTTTTTGTTCCGATAAACGACGATTTTACGGCGGTCTGGGGTGGAAAAGTGTATCGTGGGTGAGAAGGCCGTCCGTGGCCCGGCGCGCCATCCGTGGCCTTAGTTCAGTTTACTTGACTCGACCTTGAAAATCCTTAAAAAGTCTGAAATTATTTCAGGACATAAACTAACGCGTTGCATTGGGAAAATAAGTATGGCCGCGAAAAAATCAAAGAAGAAAAAGCCAGTTGAAAAAATAAAAACAAAATTGCGCAATGCTGATGGGCTTTCGCCTAAACAGGCGGAGTTTGTTAAACAGTATTTGATTGATAAGAACGGGGTGCGGTCGGCGATGGCGGCGGGTTACGGCAAGAGCTACAACGCTGCAAACGTATATGCAAATCATCTATTACAAAACCCTAATGTTAATAAAGCTATCATGAAAGTTTTGGATGCTAACCTATTAAAGTTGAGCAAAAAAGTAGAGCGGGTCGGCATAACAAAAGAGCGGTGGCTAAAAGAACTTGCCCTGATCGGTTTTGCCGAAATGAAACAGTTTGCGAGGGTAACAAAACGAGGCGTTGAGCTGACCAAAACCGACAAACTCGAAGATGGGTTAACCGGCGCAATTAAAGCATTGAAACAATCGGTGAGTGCGCAAGGCGGGTCACAATCGCTAGAACTGCATTCAAAACTCCCCGCGCTTCAAATGATTGCCGATCATTTCGGCTGGACAAAACAACGTGTTGAGCATTCGGGCGACCCCGAAGGCGTGCCAATAAAATTTCAAGGCATGACTGATGAACAACTTTTAGCGCGCGTGCAGGAATTGGCTGGACTCTTAAAGAAACCAGAAAGCTCGAATGAATCGTGAAGTCCGAATCGAGAGCGCGCTAATTTATTCTGAATTGGTTGCGAGGCAAGCAAGGCGCGGTGATTTCACTTCATTCATCAAACTCATGCGCCCGGAATACCGGGTTGAGTGGTTTCACGCCGTAATCATAAAAAAACTTGAAGACTTTTTGCAAAAGAAAATTCCGCGCCTCATGGTATTCATGCCCCCACGCTATGGCAAAAGTGAGTTAACTTCCCGCATGATGCCCTCTTTCATTCACGGGCTTTTTCCTAACGACCAGATACTAGCAGGCTCCTACAATGACACGCTTGCAAGCGAATTTACGCGCGACGTGCAACGTTTAGTCGATTCGGACACCTATCGTTTTATTTTCCCCCAAACAAAAATTATTGCAGACGGAAGCGCAGGGAAATACGCACGCACCTATTCCAAGCACGAGCTAATTCCAATTGGTGATTTTGTTCCAAAGGGTACCTACCGTTCTGCGGGCGTGGGCGGCACTTTCACAGGCCGAGGCGGCAATTGGGTTTTGCTTGATGACCTAATCAAAAATAGGGAAGACGCGGAAAGCGAGGCGTTCCGTAACAAGGTTTGGGACTTTTACACGTCATCAATTCGAACACGTTTAGAAAAAAATGGTTCTATTTTGCTCACCATTACTAGGTGGCATGATGACGATTTGGCAGGTCGCCTTTTGAAATTGGCGAAAGAGGACCTCAACGCCGATCAATGGGAAGTTGTGAAATTCCCCGCAATACGCGAAGATAACGCCTGCGATTATGACCCCCGTCAACCAGGCGAGGCGCTTTGGCCTTGGAAGTTTTCTTTGCAAGAACTGGAGGCCGCAAAGGCAGCCAATGCGCGCGACTGGGCAGCACTTTACCAACAACGGCCAACGGTTGAGCAGGGCAATCTTATCAAGCGCGATTGGTGGCAATACTATGAGCAAATTCCTAGTTCCGAAATTTTGAATATCATTCAGTTTTGGGATTGCGCGCAAAAAGTTGGACTTTCGAATGATTTTTCTGTGTGTGCAACATGGGCTAGGACTAGAAACGGTTTTTTGATACTCGACGTTTGGCGCGGTAAACTTGAAGCCCCCGATCTTGAAAGAAAAGTGCAATCACAATTTGCGGCATTCAAGCCAAGTGCAGTCGTGATCGAAGATAAATCAAGTGGCTCAAGCCTAATTCAAAATCTTCGACGCTTCACAACAATTCCAATTTTGGCCTATGATCCGGGCCGTTTTGACAAAGGGGTTAGACTTTCGGCGGCGGCGCCAACAATTGAAGCAAAAAAAGTTTTCTTGCCTAAAAGGGCAAGTTGGGTTGAGACTTTTATCGCTGAGCACGAAAATTTTCCGGGGGAGCACGACGACCAATGCGACACGACTTCAATGGCAATTGATTTTTTTAATAAAACAACGGGCCTCGCGCCGTCGATAAGGACACTCTAAGCATGGGTTTTTTTGATTGGTTTAAACGAAAAGAGTCACCTACACGCATTTCACTTTTACTGAACCAAGTTGGGCAAGCGCAGCCCACCCCAAAAAATTATGAGAATTTTGCAAAAGAGGGCTACGCAAAAAACGTCATAACCTTCCGCTGCATCAACTTGATTGCAAATTCTTGCGCTAGCGTTGAGTGGGATCTGTATCAAAAAAGTGCGGGACGAAGAGGACAAAAAACCGAGATTGAAACGCACCCGCTTTTGTCTCTTATTGACCGGCCCAATCCTTTGCAGAGCAAAACTAGTTTTTTCCAGAGTTTGATTTCTTATTTTGTCATGACGGGAAACGGGTACACTCACGCAGTCGGGCCAGCGAAGAATGCGCCGCCTCTGGAGTTATGGCCGCTTGAGCCGCAATTTACAAAAGTCATTCCTTCAAAAAACGGATATGTTCAGGGCTATCAATTCGACTCGCCTTCGGGTCAAATAATTATTCCGGTTGATTTCATCTCAATGAAAAGCCCAGTGCTGCATCTAAAAACATTCAACCCGCTTAGCCCGCTTTACGGCATGAGCCCAATCGAGGCCGCGATGTTGTCTATCGACCAACAAAATGCAGCTTCCACCTGGAATTTGGGCCTTTTGAAAAATAGCGCTACCCCTAGCGGCGTTCTAACTGTCGAAGCGACAGACCTCAATCCTTATGGGGCGCTATCAACTGAACAATTTGACAGGCTCAAAGAACAAGTGGAGCAGCGTTATTCGGGTCCACAAAACGCAAAACGCCCGATGATTTTAGAGGGAGGGCTCAAATGGTCGCAGATGTCAATTGACCCGGTTGACATGGAATTTATCAAAGGAAAAGAATTGACGACCCGGGAAATCGCTAACGCATTTGGTGTGCCGCCGATGCTCTTAAATATTGCTGGAGATAACACCTACGCCAATTATTCTGAGGCGCGTTTGGCGTTTTATGAGGATACTGTTCTTCCAATTTTGGATTTTGTGAAAACGTCTTTGAACTTTTGGTTAACGCCTGTATATGGCGAACGCCTTGAGTTGGCTTACGACAAGGACGAAATTCCAGCCCTTGCGGAAAAACGAGAAAAGAAATTTTCTTCGGTCAAAGACGCTAATTTCCTCACTCAGAATGAAAAGCGCGTTGCTACGGGATACGAAGAAAAAGAGGGTTGGGATGTTTTTGTTATGGGCAGCGGTGAAATTATTTCCGCTGATGAAGATCCATTAGAAGTTGTGGAACCTACGGAAACCCCGGAAGATCCGGAAGACCCGGCGCTAGAAGATGATCCTGCGTTGGACGAGGAAAAGAAGCTTGAGGTAAAGCTCTTTAATAACATCAACACACGAGAGAAGCGCCTAAGTGCAATTAAACAAAATCGAATTAAAGAGCGGTTGATAAAAGATTTTGAGCATGACCTTGCCGATGATTTCAGAAAACTTGAGCGCGACCTGATTGCTCTCGGGAAAGAAATCAACCCGCGTGCTTACGAGTTTGCGTTTCAGAAATACATTGACGACCACGCAAAGGAGATGGAAAAAACGCTTTCACAAAATATCAAACGCGCTACCCGAACATTCGGCGAAATGGTTTTCGATTCGGGCAAAAAGCACGTCAAAGGTTGGGAAAAGAAGGAAACGGTAAAACAGGCGTTTAAGTTTTCCCACTTTGTTGAAGACTTCACTAAGAAGAAAACGGCAAAATCTATTTCCGAAATTACAGGCACCACGCGCAAACAAGTAAGAGAGAAAACCCGTGAATTGCTTTTGAAGTATGAAGTGGACCCGCATCTTGATTTGCCTGCGGCACTCGAAAAAGAGTTTTCTGGTCTCACATCATGGCGCGCGCGCAATATCGCACGAACGGAAACCACAAGTGCCGCCAATGGTGGAAGTTTGGAAGCGGTCAAGACGCTAGAAATTCCGGGGATGCAAAAAGAATGGGTGGCCACAATTGATGATTTCACGCGGGATGACTCGGCCCACGCCAATCATGTTTTTATGAATGGGACAAGGGTCGGGCTTGACGACAAATTTACGGTGCCGCCCGATACTGACATGGAAATGCCGGGAGACCCATCGGCACCGCCGGAACAAATTTGCAATTGCAGGTGTGTGCTTGTTTACAACGCGGGTAAATAGCTATGTTGAACATCGGACCACGAAACCGCACCGGCCCCCAAGGGCCGATTGGCTTGCCGGGTGGCGACGGCGCAACCTGGCACTTTGGGTTAGGGGAACCTGGAAATGGACTCGGGAAGGTTGGAGATTTTTTCCTAAATGGGAATACGTTCGACATATTTATTCGGGTCGAGAGCGGTTGGGAATTTGTTGGAAACCTGAAAGGGCCGCGAGGACCGAAAGGGGTCAAGGGTGAGCAGGGGGAAAAGGGTGAGCCCGGTCTTAATGGGCGAGTATGGACGCGCGGGTCCGGCGGGGGCGACGTGACAAAAGGGACAATCAAAACCCTTTTTGGTGAAATTTCAACAAATCCAGGGGCTACGCAAACCGTTGTTACCTACACCGTGCCCATCGGGAAAGCGTTTGAACTATTAAAGGTTTTGATTTCAGGGCCAAACGTGGCCGACTATTTCGTCAAAGAAGACGGGGCCACAATCGCAACGTCCGGCACGGACTACTTAGAATTTGATGACACAATTCCTTTTGATCGGCGTCGATTTGAGGCGGGTCAAGTTGTTTCGGTTGACGTAAAAAATTTGGGCGCTAGCAAAGAAACCTTTAATGCCACCATTGTTGGTGACTTGTTTGGTGTTTTGTGAGCGACAGATTAAAGGGCGTTCCGCTTTATTTTTCTGACTCCCCAAACCTTGACGGTCTCGGGCGTGTGCGCATGAGCGAGTCAAGGTCAATTTTTGACATGACATTTCAGTACACCATAGCGCCAAACGACTGGAACTATACAGCCGCCGGAGCTGCCACGGTTACGCATGCTGCGCCGAGACCGGACGTAAAGCTCAGCACGACAGCCGCAAATGGTGATTCTGCTATTTTCCAGACTTACCGTTATTTCCACTATCAACCGGGGAAATGCCAGCTTGTGACGTTGTCGGGAAATTTCGGAACGGGTTTGAAAACGGGTTCCCGCCGCAGGTGGGGGCAATTTGACGCGAATAACGGATTATTTTTTGAGTTTGACGGTGCAACGCTAAACGCGGTTGTGCGGTCGAACGTAACGGGAACGCCGGTTGAAAACCGGGTTGCTCAAGCTTCTTGGAATTTGGACAAGCTCGACGGCAATGGACCGTCAGGCATCACACTCGACGTAACTAAGCAGCAAATATGGTTTATCGAGTACACTTGGTTTTCGATCGGTGCCGCTGCTTTTGGCGTTCGCATTGGACGAAAAACTATTTACGTCCACGTATTTGAACACGGAAATTCTATTGCCACCCCATATTCACAAACTGCAACGCTTCCGATACGAATAGAAAACACAAACACTGCGGCCACCTCCGGCGCGTCTGATTTGTTTTTAACCTGTGCTAGCATAATTTCGGAGGGGGACTATAACCCAGAAGGGGAATTGAGGTCCGTTGACACCGGGATAGCGTCAAAAACTTTAACTACAACGGGGGTGCGGGTCCCCCTCATTTCCCTCAGAAAAACTTCCACAAAAATAAGGGTTCCGGTTGTTTTGGCTACCATTTCGCCGTTCATTCAAACCGCCGACGATATTCTCTTTGAGATTATAAAAAATCCAACACTTACCGGGGCTGTTTGGGCCGGACCGATTTCATCAGTTGAATACGACCTCACCGCAACGGCCCTGACTGGTGGCACAAAAATTCACAGCTTTTACATGAGCGCGCAAGCAAATGGGATTTCGAGCGCTGACGTTAATGTAGACGTGTTTAGATCATTGGACGCCTGGTTAGGTGCCGATATTGCCGGTACTTCTAATATTCTCACTTTGTCGGCCACTAGCCTAACCGCCGGTGCGCAAGTATTGGCTACGGCTACTTGGAAGGAATTTGAATAATGAGCATTTTGCTTTCTGACGTAGTTAAGAATCTAATCAATGCCCACCCGAGCCACAAAGTACGCATTGACGAACTGTCTTCCTCGGTGGTTTATGTTGGATTTGCCCGAACGGCGGACATAGTTGAGAGCGATGCCAAATGGAAGATTGCAAAACTTGGTAGGGCTGGCACGAAATTCAAAATTGACTGGGCAACGGATGGCATTTTTACTTCGGTCTGGAATGATCGGTCAAGTTACTTCACCAGTGGGGCGTTGGCAAATGACTGGTCAATATCACTGGACGGCGTAAACGATTTTTTAGATTTTGGTGATCACTATACGTTCGAAATTAACGTGGCCTTTTCTTGGTCGGTGTGGCTAAAACCTACGAATACCTCGGCAATACGGCGGCTCATAGGAAAAAGCGCCCAGACCGCTGACGAGAACGGCTATCGTTTCTTTCATAATGCGAGTGGGCAGTTGCAGTCCCAACTCAGAAGCAATTCAGGCGGAACGGTTCACACTTTCACCGACTTAGTGTTGACAGCGGGCGCTTGGAATCATGTTGTTTTTACTTTTGATGGTTCTTCAAACCAAAATGGCATAAAAGCCTACTTGAACGGAACGGTGAGCGCAGTTTTACCCGCCTCGGCGGCAATGACTGGCAGTTTTGCGAACACGGCAAATCTAGTTTTTGGCTATTATCAGCGAACGCCCGGACAATATTTCACTGGCAATGTTGATGAGCTTGCGGTTTTCAATAAGGCGCTAACACAAACTGAGGTAACAGAGATTTACAACACCGGAACACCAACGGACCTCCTGAGTTTTTCCGCTTTTTCAAACATCCTTTCCTGGTGGCGCTGCGGTGACGACGATGTTTCCCCGACAATTTTAGACAACAAAGACGCAATTAATGGGACTCTTACCAATGGTCCAATATTTCAAACGGATACCCCGCCATGAGCAAATTTAAAAATGGTCGAGTTTTTATCGTCATTCTTCAAAGCGCGCTTACAAATGAGTTTTTGAATTGCTCCGTTTCCAAATCGGCAACCGATCTCCCTGCCAAAACAGTGGCTAGCGGGTCGTATTATTTGATTGAGTTTGATGAGGCAAAAGGAACGCCTTACGTTGATTTTGTTTGGTATTCGATAGACGAAATTTCTAGCGTTTGGGAAAATTTAACTTAGGGGACAAGATGAAAAAAGAAGATGTTAGCGCTGATTTAGATGCAGAATTGAGGGTCATGCTGGCAGATAAAGCGGGTAACCACAAAGCGGTCATTATGATTTTGCTTTTGCAGCTTATCCGGCTTGTTCGTGCGGTTGAGGCCAAAATCAAATAATGGAAACGAAAAACTTTGTGCCCGTAGGGGGCACAATACCAATTCAAGCGCAACTGCACGATGGGGATGAAACCCAAACGGTTGTGGTTTTAATTTTGGACCCTTTGGGAAAACAAATTGAAAGGCTTGATTTGGTGGCGGGCGTTGGTGGTCTTTATTTCACCAACTTTGCAAAAATGCCGGATTTACCTTTTGTCACGGTGCAGGCCCATGTTTTGGGTGTGGACAAAGAGGGGCAACCCTATGCCATTGTGTCTGAAAGATTTTATCAGGCACCAAAAGTTGCGCCGCCGGAAACCGTTTTGAAAGGGCGCCTGGTATTTAGTCGAGAAACCGAAAAAATAATGCAGGGGGTTTTACTTGAAACTGCAATTGTTAAATGATTTGGGCATTCCTTTTGACTTAAGTGGGGCATCGACTGTCGAATTGGTCTTGCCATACCATCGGGGAGAATTACGAAAAGCCGTTGACATTTTAGATATTGAAACCGGTATGATTAAGGCGGCGCTTACAGATTTTGAAATTCAGGGATTGAAAGACGGCACGGGCCAAACGTTTTGGGTTAGTGTGAAAAGGGAAAACAAACTTTTTACTTTTGAATTTTCAAAAACTTTAAACGTCACCATAAAAGACGGGCGAAAGGTGATTGAATGAGCAAACGCGAAATTGAATTTAAAACTTTTGGACTGAAACTTGACGCCCTCGACGCCACGGGAGTCATGCGCGGATATGCATCCACGTTTGGCAATGTCGATTTGGGCGGCGACGTGGTGGACAAAGGTGCGTTTAAAAAATCAATCAAGGAAACCGGGGGCAATTGGCCAATTCTGGCCGACCACAATCCTACCGATCACATTGGTTGGAACCTACGGGCCGAGGAGGACGAAAAGGGGCTTTTTGTTGAAAGCCAGATTGATTTGAATGTCCAAAAGGGTCGAGAAAAATACTCGCTGGCTAAAAAAGCGATGGAACTCGGCGTGAGCATGGGGCTTTCCATCGGATATATGACAATCAAGGCAGAACCCGACCGCGCCAATCCTATGATTCGGCGTTTAAAAGAACTAAAAATGTTTGAGCATTCCATTGTTACGTTTCCAATGAACACGCTCGCGGGCATCACAAGTTTGAAAGCCGCCGCGCATATTTCTGATTTGCAGCGTGTTGACGAAATTTTGCTTGCGCTGAAGCAATGGAAGAAACTCGGCTACACTAAAAAAGATTTTGAAACCGCACTTGAAAAATGTTTTCAAGCCGCAAAGAAAATGCAAGACCCGGCCTCGGCCAGTCTGGCAATTGACAATCTCATCGCAACCTTAAAGGGGTAAAAGAAATGGAACTAGAACAAAAATTTGAGGAACTGAATTTGGTCATTATGCAATTCAAAAAAGCCAATGACGAAAGGCTCGCACAGCTTGAAACAAAAGGCCGTGAGTCGGGCGAAAAAATTGAGAAAGTGGAAAAACTCAACGCCGAAATCGACCGCTTGCAGGGCGAAATTAAGGCCATTCAAACGGCCATGAATCGCCCCGGCCAAAACGGCGGCGGGAAAGAAGACTTGGACGAAAAGGCTATGAAATATAAATCCGCTTTCAACGCCTATATGCGAAAAGGCAATGACGCGGAAATCAAGGCCCTCTCGGTTGATTCTGATCCCGACGGCGGGTACACTGTCACACCGCAAGTTAGCGCTGCGGTTGTCAAAAAGGTTTTCGAATCAAGTCCGCTTCGCCAACTCGCCTCGGTTGAGACTATTTCCACCGATTCGCTGGAAATTTTGGAAGACCTCGACGAGGCGTCTAGCGGCTGGGTTGGTGAGCAACAAGCCCGAACGGAAACCAATACACCTACCCTGAAAAAGATTTCAATTCCAGTTCACGAGCTGTACGCAATGCCAAAAGCCACACAAAAACTTTTGGACGACAGCGCATGGAACATGGAAGCTTGGCTTGCCGATCACGTTTCGCGAAAATTTGCGCGAGATGAAGCAACGGCCTTTATTTCCGGTTCAGGTGTTTTGAAACCTCGCGGGATTATTACCTATGCTTCCGGCACGGCCTTTGAACAAATCGAACAAGTCATTTCTGGCCACGCCACTTTGTTTACTTCGGACGGGCTTATTGATTTGCAAGGCGCTCTCAAAGAAGACTACCAAGCCAACGCCTCTTGGCTCATGCAACGGGCTTCTATGACCGCAATTCGGAAACTGAAAAACGCCGTTTCCGGCGACTATTTGTGGCAACCCGGTTTGCAAGCGAATCAACCCGATTTGCTTTTGGGAAAACCGGTATATTTGGCCGCCGACATGGAAGCTCAAGCCGCTGGCAAACTTGCCGCCGCTTACGGGGATTTCCGTGAGGGCTATCAAATTGTTGACCGCATCGGTATCCGAGTTATCCGGGATGTTTTCACCGCTAAACCTTTTGTGTTGTTCTACACCACAAAACGTGTTGGTGGCGGCGTGAAAAATTTTGAAGCCCTCAAGCTTCAAAAGATTTCCGCCTAATCAAATTGAAATTTGCGGCCTGAATTTTCGGGCCGCTCAACTAAAACCTTTTCAGGAGAGACAAAATGTTACGAGAATTGAAATCAAGATTGAAAGAAGTTTTGGCGCTGGCACCGGCGTCCTACTCTGCGTCAACCAATGGGGTCACCGTTGACACTCAAGGACTCAGCGCCCTTGAGTTTATTTTTAATGTTGGTGCCCTTACGGCGCCGGACGGGTCAAACTATTTTGACCTGAAAATTGAGGAAAGTGACGATGACTCGGTATGGACCGCATACTCGACACTCAAAAGCCTAACCGCAGCGGGTGACGCGGCGGCTGTTTATTCTGCCAACTATGGTGGAAATAAACGATACGCACGCGCGGTTATCACCGAAACGGGAACCGCCATTGCGGTGATTGGCTGTGTTGCCGTCGGAATGTTGCAACACCAACCGTAAATTGCCAGAGCCGGGATAAGCGCGACACCACGCGCCCCCGGCTCTTTTTTGAGAGGAAAGTCTTGAAAGAAATTTACATGATTCGGTCGGAATATTCTGAAACCGACGGCCCGCCCCGGCTTTTGTTTGGGGGCTGCTATTATGACTTAACCGATACCGAAGCCAAAAGATTAGTAGAAATTGGCGCTGCGGTGTGGGGGAGGGAAACAAATGTTGAGCGAAGAGACGCTAGCCCCAATGGGGATGTCACAAAAACTGAAAACGGCCCCGGCAGCGACTCCGGTAAGCCTGTCAGAAGTGAAAGAGTTTCTGAGAATCGACCACAACGCCGAAGACACAAGCCTGACAATTCTGCTAAACGCGGCGGTGGCAAGGGTCGAAAGGTTCACAAATCTAAAACTGATTAACCAAACTTGGCTCATCTATTTCGACCATTTCCCAACTGAAAACTTTCTAAATCTTCGCGCCGGTCCGCTTTCCTCTATTACTTCTGTCAAATATTCAGACGAAAACGGAACCCAAGCCACCTTTTCGAGCGCGAATTATATTGCCCGAACAAGCGGCCAGCATGGTGAAATAATTTTGAAACTTGGCATGGTTTGGCCCGATACCGTTTTGCAAGCGCATGGTGGGGTCGAGGTTGAATGCGTTCTAGGGCATGGGGCTGCGGGTTCAAATGTTCCAGAAGCCCTACGACAAGCCGTTTTAGAGGTTTGTGCGGCTCTTTATGATGGCCGTGGCAATTCAGATGCGAAGCCAATCCCGGCAATTGCGGCGGCTCTTTGCGGCGCTTACCGAGTGGCCCCATGAACGTTGGCGAAATGAAGCAACGCATCATTATTGAAAAGAAAACCGAGACAACCGACGGGGTTGGCGGGTTCACCGCCGTTTGGTCCACGCACGTCACGGTTTTTGCACGCGTTGAAAGTGTTTCGGGAAACGAAAGAAAATTTGCGGGCCGTCTTCAAGAAGAGATAACCCACGTCATTACTTGCCGGTCAAAATCCGTTTTGAATACCACGGCGGAAATGCGTGTTTCATTCCAAAATCGGCTTTTTCAAATCAAAAGCGTTTTCAGAAAAAACGAATTGTCAGAATGGACAACAATCTTGGCGGTTGAGGGGGTGGGCACTTGAGAATTGTTTCACCCCACGGGGCTTTTGACATTGATGAAAAGCCATGGAAACGCGCTTGGGCGGCACTTGGGAAAGTAATTTTGTTTTTCACCGTCCCGATGATCGAGGACCGGTTGCACGCGTGGGTGCCCGCGCGCGGGTGCGCGCACGGTGTTCCCGTTAAATTCAAAGCCGACCGGGGGAAGTCTGCGCAATATGAAGTTGATGGGGGGTCAGAATGCGCACCCATGTAGTTTTCAAGGGGTTAAAAAAACTCAACCGCCAACTTGATCGGCTTCAAAAAGATATTGATGCCCCCGCATTAAAAGCCCTTGGCGAAGCGGCTTTACTACTTCACGGGGAAGCGGTGAAGTCCATACAGGAGCGCTCTCCTGGAAAAATTGTCAACGTCGGTGGCCGCCGAATTCAACGATCAAAACCAGGCGACCCACCAAACACACAAACGGGTCGATTAGTGAAATCAATTAGGTGGGTGCTAAATCGCACACAGAAAATAGCTACCGTCGGCTCTCGACTCAACTATGCTTTTTGGCTTGAATTCGGAACAAACAAAATGGAAGCCCGGCCTTGGCTTCGTCCGGCTTTCATCAAAATGAAAGATGCCATGGCCGAGGTTTACACAAAGGCAATAAGCGCGGCAATTAAGGGGGTGGGCCGATGACGTGGGCACCTTACGAATATCAGAAAAGAATTTTCGAAATCTTGAATACGGGCACCTTGTCGGGAAAAGTTTATGACCGCGTTCCTGACCAAAAAGCTTTCCCCTTCGCGGTGATTATGAACGCTGACGAATGGACGGATCGGGGAAGCCACACGACCGACGGCTGGGATGGGCTTTTTGAAATTCACACGTTCACCCAAGGTCTAGGCCGCAAGGCCAATTTGGATTTGCAAGCCTATATTGACGGCTTGCTTCACAATCAAAACCTTGCGGCAAACGGATGGGTTGACCTAAGCTTTAGACGTGATTTTACGACGGTTTTTATTGAAGACGACAATACAACGTTTCACGGCGTGCAACGTTATAAACTTTTAACGGGGGTTAATTATGGCTAATGAAATCGGCGGCAAGACTGTTTTGCTGCAAGCGAAAACCGGCGTTTCCGGTGCAGTTACTTTTCAAGACGCGGGCGACACGGTGACAAAGGTGGCGCATGGAAAAAATAACGGTGACGTTGTGCAATTCTCGGTGATTACCGGCACAACCGGGATTACCACAGGCACGAATTACTTTGTCATCAACAAAACCGCTGACACCTTTCAGCTCACGTCCACCATTTTCGGTTCTCCAATTGCGCTCACTACCGACGGAACCGGAACACTTGATGACGTTTTTCAAACCTTCGGCGGTCTGCGAAGTAAGTCCCTAACCGTCAGCTCTGAGAGTGTGGACGTGACCAACCATGATTCAGATGAGTGGTCCGCCAAACTTGATGGCGCTGGTATCCGTTCCGCAGCTATCTCCGGCGAGTGCGTTCTCATCGACAACCACGCGGTCATAAACAAAATTCGCACAAACTTTTTGGCGAACGTCAATACCGAATTACGAATTGTAGCCAGCGTGTCCGGGTCTTACTACCAAGGAATGTTCAAGCTCACTGAGTTTGGGTTGTCCGGCGACTACAACGGCGAAGCAACTACCTCTATTAGCGCCGAGTCGAGCGGTGCTGTTACCTACACGGCGGTGTAAACATGGTTGATTTTAAGCGTGAAATGGAAATCAACTTGGGCGAACGTTCTTTCAAATTGAAAGGCACGTTTGACGCTTTGAGCACCATGCAAAGCGAGTGTGGTTTTTCTATGGCCGAAATTACGCAGATGTTGGCCGACAAAAAAGCCCCATTGCAAGTTTATTCCGCCATCATTTTCGGGGGCATTGTTGGTGCAGGAAACCCCGAAAAAATCACGCACAAGGAAGTGCAAGAATTAGTTTTCGAATTTGGAATTTTGGGCGTTGCCCCGATGGCGGTAAATTTCTTTTTACTCTGTATCAAGAAAAATCCGAAGTTTGAGGGTGACCCCGAAAAAAACGCGGTGCCCGCGCAAGCGGGCCAACCGATGACCTAAAAAACTTTTTTCAGGTTGCAGTCTGCGACCTGAAAATATCACCTTCGGAGTTTTGGAAAATGACCCCGGGGGAATTTTGGGCGGTGTATGACCGCCAAAGCGGCGCCGAAGAGAGGGCCGGATTGATTAAAGACGTTAGGGCAATGGCCAAAGCGGTGGGGGCAAAGGGTGGGAACTGAATTAGAAGAGTTACTCATACAACTCAAGGCCGATAATGAGGAATTTAAGTCGGCCTTGAAGTCGTCACAAGGCGACCTGAACAAAGCCACCGATGCCATGACCCGCGCGGTGGAAGATTTTTCCAAAAAATCTCAGGGCGGTTTTAGAGTTTCCCAAATGGCCTTTGCGTCGTTTGTCGGAAATATTGCCAGCGACCTCACCCAAAAAGCTCTCGGTGCAATTTTTGATCTAGGTAAGGCCCTTATATCCGAGGGCGTGCAGGGCGCCATTGAAGCTGAAAAAGCGTCAGCGCTTTTAGGAAATGCCTTTAGACTTGCGGGAATGGACGCGGAAACGTCCACAAAACAGTTTAAAGCCTTTGCCGAGGGGCTTGCGAGCACAACTGCTTTTGAAGATGACACCATAGTAAAAACGGGCGCGATGATTCAAAGCCTTGCACGTCTTGACCAAGAAGGATTGCAGCGTGCTACCGCAGCGGCGGCAAATTTCGCGGCGGCTACCGGGAAAGACATTAGCGAGGTTACGCAAGCTGTCGGCAAAGCGATGGGCGGCCAAATCTCCGCGCTTTCGCGTCTCGGCATTCATTTGGAAGACACTGGGAGCAAATCAAAGAACGCAGCACTTGCCCTTGAAACCTTAGAAGCGCGTTTTGGGGGCTCCGCGCAAGCCGCCGTTAGAACTTTTGCGGGCGCGCTTTCGCAAAGCCGAAACGCCTTTGGTGATATGGCCAAGGAAGTCGGAAATTTGGTTGTGCAAAATCCCGTAGTAATAGCCGGGCTTAATCAACTAACTAAAATTTTCCGAGAATTTAAAGAAGCCGTCTCGGCCAATTCCGGCGAGCTGCAATACTTCGTGAGCGCCGGTCTGATATTCGCTGTCGATGCGGCCACCCTTTTTCTGGCCTCACTTGACCAAATCATGCGCGCCATTGAGGGCACAATTGAGGTTTTGGGCGGCTTGGTTCAGGGGTTAGTCGATACCGGGCAAGCTTTTTACGACTTGGTAACCTTTGCTGGACTTGATGAGGTCAAAAAAGATTTTGAAGAAACCGGCAATATTGTTGACGCTTTCAAAGAGACAATATCGGGTGATTCGACCCTTTCAAATCTAGGTGTCAAAACCGCTGAATTAAGTCAGGCGATGGAAAAAGCCTTTGACCCCACCAATCCCGTAAACTTTAAGAAAAAAGTTGATGAAACAAACGACACCCTTGGCACAACCGCCAAAGAACTAACCGCCGCGCAAGAAGCAGCAAAAGCCTTTGGTGAGGCGCTGCTAAAAAAATCTCAAGATCCAAACGAAGATTTTAAGGCCCGTTCCGATCTATTAAAAGCTTCGCGTGAGCAAGACATAATTACCGATGAGGTTTATTTCCAACAAAAAAATGAAATGCTCGCGGAGCAATTTGCGCTTGAAAATCAAATGCTGCAAGATGCGCGTGCAACCTCACTTCAAAGTGAAACCGATTATAACGCCGCAAGCTTGCAATTGGCGCAACAACAAACGGCGGCAAAATTGGCACTTGCCAAAGAGGAAAACGACCGCAAAAAAGAATTGGACAAAGAACGGACGGCCAACATTTCTTCAAGTTTGAGCGCCATTTCCTCGTTGCAAAACGCCCACTCAAAAGAATTGGTGGCCGTGGGGCGTGCCGCCGGAACCGCCGAGGCGATTATTTCGGGGCAGGTGGCCATTCAAAAAGCGTGGGCCGTTGGTGGTCCATTCGGGGCGGTGTTGGCCGCAGGCGTTGCCGCCGCCACCGCCGTCCAAATTGCGCGCATTCAAGGTGTGCAATTAGCAGGCGGCGTCGATTCGGTGCCCGGTTTTGGAAACCGCGATTCAGTTCCCGCAATGCTGACGCCCGGTGAAAGGGTCGTGCCAAAGAACACCAATGCCGACTTAAAAGATTTTCTGGCCAACCAAAACGAGCCCCGCACGGTGGTAAACAACACTTTCAACATTTCCGCAGACCCAAACGACGGCGAAAAACTTGTACGCATTATCAATGACGCCCTTTCAAGGGGCGCATTCAGGGGAGCTTTCGCATGAGCTTTTTGACTACTCGCTCATCTTTTTTCTATGGTTTCACCGTAACCAGGGACAACCAAAATATTGATTTCAATGAGGGGGGCTCACCTCTTTTGGCCGTCTTGAATATTGGCGCCTATTCCGCCACTGAATTTGTGGCGGAAATAAAGCGCGCCATGGACGCTGCGGGCGCTCTTACCTATACCGTCACTTTCAATCGTTCTACTCGTAAAATCACAATTGCAGCGACGGGAACCTTTGCCCTTCTGTGCAATTCCGGTTCACACGTTGGGTCGAGTCCCTGGACGCTTTCAGGATTTTCAACGGCATCAGATAAAACCGCCGCCGCTACCTATACCGGGGAAAATGTAGCGGGGTCGGAATACCGACCGCAGGCCGTGCTCAAGGACTATATTTCGCCGGACCATTTCAAGCTGAAAGAGTTTGCAAGGGTGAATGTGGCTACCGACGGCACCACACAAATGGTGGACTTTGGAACTACAACCCGCTTTCAAGGAAACATTTGGCAAGTGACAGATAGGACGGTCCCAACGGGCGCGACATGGGAGACCCAAGCAAGCGCCATCAGCAACACTATTTCGTTTTTGGATTTTCTCATCACCAAGGGCAAGGTGGAATTTATGCCCGATAGGGCTACGCCTGCGACATTTCACAAAGCGATTTTAGAACGCACGGAGCAATCTGGAAATGGGACGCAATATCAATTACAAGAATTTGACGCGAAAGATTTTTATCAAACGGGCCGCATGGTGTTTAGGGTTCTAGCGTAGGGGGATGCAATGGGCGTTTCAGATGGACAAGTAGCGACAGGGGCAACATTCAACGCCGGGTTACTTTCAAAAAATTCAAACGACACAAAAACGGGAAACCTCGGGCTCAATTCCCCGGACGTTAACGCTGGAGATGCTATTGCCGATAGTGACGGCGGGGTGCAGAGATTTTTGAATGCTGTCAAAAGCGCCGTAGGTATTCCCCTAGCCAGTATTAAAACCTATATTTTACCTTGGTCCACCAATATCGTCGGCAATTCAACGGACACCGTGAAAGAGCGAGGGGAATTTCTGACATTGAAATTTCGCGGGACCGCAGGACAAGGTCATGCGCACGCGGGCACGGACGGAGACAGCGAAAAAGTAGACGCCGCAAATCTCAAAAACGTGAACAACTTTTTCGGCATTCGTCAGGAGTTTACGAAAACCGGCGTCACGGGTGGAAGTGCCGACGTTTCCGCCGTAATGAGCGGGCGCACGGCGGGGGGCGGGTCTGCGGTTGCAGGTGTTGTAACCTCGGCCCCTTATAACCGCTGTATTTTGCGTGACAATACAAACGGGGATTTTTTCGAAGACGCCGACGGCGACCGTATTTTGGGGCTATTAACCGAAAGTGGCGGCACCTGGACTTTGACGTTTGTTTCTGATGACGGGAGTGATACGCCCTATTCTTTCGCCGTTTCTACTGACATGAAATTTTACCCTATCGAGGTATTCAACCAAAACACACGGCCAACTTTGGCCCCCGATGTTGGCGTCATTGGTTCTAGCCAAGCGACAAGCGATGTGGTAGACGCCACCGGCACCATTGCCGGAAAGGTTTCAACGACAGCACAAACTTTTGGTGGGGCAAAAACATTTCTGGCCGCACCAATTTTGGATTCTCTAACAGCGGGCGCGGTTTTATTTTTAAGTGCTGGCAAAGCCGTGGCCGCAGAAGTAACAAAATTTTTCTGGGATGCCACAAATTTCCGCCTTGGTGTTGGAACAAATTCCCCCGCCGTTTCTTTAGACGTTTCAGGCGACACCGCCGAAAGACGTTTCGCTCAAGCTACGACGGCCACTATTACTGCACTTGACACCGCTGGGAAAAGCTTCATTGGTTTTACGGGCTCGACCGCAACGGAGCTGCAAGGGATTGCGAACGGGGCCGATGGCAAAAATCTTGAATTGCACAACGAGGCGAGCGCAGCGGTTACAATTAAACACGAAAACGCAGGAGCCAGTGCCGCAAATCGAATTTACACGCCCGACGGTCTTGATTTTTCTTTGCCACAGAATAAAGCGGTGCGGTTGAAATACAACGCCACCCTTTCTAGGTGGTTGATTTGCAAAGCACCAAATCAGTCTCCCCTCACAACTAAGGGGGATTTATGGACGTTTTCAACGGTTGACGCGCGCTTAGGAGTTGGAACCGATGGCTATGTTCTGCAAGCCGATTCCACACAAACCACGGGGCTAAAATGGGCGGCCCCCGGAAGTACCGGCGCAATTCCGACCGGTATAATGATGGACTACGCCGGGGCCGCCGCGCCTTCTGGGTGGGTCTTGGCTTCTGGCCGCACCATTGGTTCAGTAGCCTCAAGCGCAACGGAACGCGCAAACGCTGACACTGAAACGCTCTTTACTTTGTTGTGGCTCGAATACTCAAACTCGCTTTTGCCAATTGAGGATTCTACGGGAACACCGACAACACGCGGGGTTTCCGCCGCCGCTGACTTTGCTGCAAACAAAAGGATGCCTCTGCTAGATATGCGTGGTCGTGTTGCCGCTGGCAAAGACGATATGGGCGGAACCGCTGCGAATAGGCTAACATCGGGTGGGTCCGGCATTGCGGGTACAACACTCGGCGCAAGTGGTGGAACACAAACGCACACTATGGTTAGCGGTGAAATGCCATCGCACACGCACGTACAGGATGCACACGGGCACTATGTTGATACGTCATCAGGGACGGCGACTTATTTCGCGCTAACTCTTACGACTGGTGACACTTTATCGTCACAAAACACACATCCAATAAATGCAACAACCGCAACGAACCAAAACACCGGCGGGGGTGGAGCGCATCAAAACACGCAACCAACAATGACCTGGACTAAAATCATAAAACTATGAAATGGGTTTTGCTCACTCTCTTTTTCCTCAATCTCTTTTTCCTCTTAATGGTGGTTTATGGACAACCAGGCTTTTGAATTGTTGCTTGCCCGTTTTGACTCCGTAGACCGGCAATTAGAAGCGGGCACCGAAAGAATGGACAAAATGCAGGAACGTCTTGACGAATTGTGGGGGATTAGGCGCGTGGTTTTGTTTGTTGTAACCGTAGCGGGCACCATAGGCGGCGCGTTGTTTTCGTTTTTCCTGAATTTGTTTGCGCGCGGCTCGCCCTAGTGATTAGACTTTTTGTGGCAATAACGCCTTACTAAAGGAAAAGAGAAAATGGAAAAACCTTTTGATTTGAAAGCCCTTGTTGAAAAAATGAAAGGCCACGGCCTAGAACTGGGCGAAGACGCCGCAAAGCTTGTGGTTGAATCGACCCTTGATTGGGTGGCCGAAAGTGTTGTGTTAACACCAAACAAAGCCGATGACTTCGCACTTGTAATCATTCCCGCCGTTAAACCCTTTGTCATGGCTCAACTTGACAAAATTGATGGCAAGGAAGGGTAAAACATGGCGGCCCGGCTAATTGCTTTTTTAGGTGGCATTTTTGTTGGGCCGCTCAAATCTTTAGGCGCTTGGCTTGTTTCGGTTTTGGTCGAAATTGGTTTCAAAAAAATAATGGAACTAATTGAAGACTGGAAACAAGCCAGAGCCGACCAAAAAGTTATAGCCGAAGAGAAAAAGAAAATGGCGGCAAGTGTGGAAGAGTATCGGGCCGTTTTGAAAGCGTCCCGGGAGGAAAGGCGGAAACGTGCGCTTGGTGTTCTTAATAGCCCTAACAACCCTCAACCTTAGTTGTGTCGGATTTCCAGAACTACCCGACCTGCACCCGTTTGATGTCGATATTGAACACGGCGTTTGTGGGGAATTTCGCGTGGTGGACAAAGAAAAATTGACGTTTGAATGGGTGGCCGACCATGATCTAAGCAAATGCAACGGATTTTTCGCCCTAAGCCCCGAAGACATGAATGCGTTAAAATCTTACTTGAAGGAAGCGCGTCGGACATGGGAAAAGAAGTGCAAATAATCTTACCAGATTGGGTTGCGATTGCCATGCGAGACGTTGGCATCACTGAAATTAAAGGTGCCGCGCACAGCGAGCGCATTTTAAAAATGCATTCTTACACTTCCTATCAAGCTCACGACGACGAAACCGCGTGGTGTGCCGCTGCGGTTTGCGCGTGGCTTGAAGAAAGCGGCATAAAGTCCCCCAAATCGGCCAGAGCTTTAGATTTTTTGAAATGGGGGACGGCTACCAACCCACCGAGTTTGGGTTGCATTTTGGTTTTAAAGCGCACCATAAACGTTGCAGGTGCCCCGCTTGCGGGCCACGTTGGCCTGTATGTTGGTGAAGAGAGCGGTTTCTACTGGGTTTTAGGCGGCAATCAGCGAGACATGGTAACTTATTCGCGTTTTCCAAAAGACCTTTTAATTTCCGCGCGTGTGCCGCTGTGAGGACTGCATGGCCACCCTAACCACTGAGGCAAAAAACGCCGCCAAAGAAATCAATGTCAAACCTAACGTTGTGCTGAAAATTGACGGCTACTCAAAACGATTTTCAAACGTCGCAATACAGAGGTACATTCGAATTGGTGACCCCGGACTTGTTATTGGCCCGGACTGGAAAATTGGCGGGTACACACTTTTAGAAGATCAGCACAATTGGCTTTTATTCAACCAAGGATCGACAACTAAAATTTCCCAAACCGTTCAACCCGACCGGGGCCAGGCAAGCGGTGTTGCCCGCATGGTTGTGGTCTTAATGGACAAGGATGAGGAAATCTCAAAACTCATTTCACCCGGGCAAGAATTGGCCGACATTTTGGCGCGTGGGTGTGAAATCGAATTGGGTTTCGAAAGCGTTGTCTACCCCGATAGCTATGTGACAATCATTCGGGGAATTTTTGAAACGGTTGAAAGTGGCGCGGGCTATGTGATCTTCGCCATAAACCAAGTTGAAGACCAAAAAAATCGCCCCTTTGCGCAGGAAAAAACTGCCAAGCTTGGGGCCAATATAACCGACATTTCAAGTGCCGATATTCCGGTTGATGACACTTCTATTTTCCCCGTTCCAACAGCCGACACAACGCTTAGCTTTGCCGCCCGTATTGGTGATGAACTAATCCTTTACACTGGCAAAACCGCAACTCACCTAACGGGCATTACACGCGCTTATTTTGGGACCACGGCGTCAGCGCATTCGCTTGATGACGACGTAACGCCCTATTACCGCATTCAAGGTCTTGCAATTGAAATTGCCCTAAAAATGATGCTGTCCGGCTGGCAAGGACCCTACGCAACCGGCGTTGCAATAAAAAACTTCCGTCAGATTGACCCCGCCACCAATTTTGAAAATGCTATTTTCTTTGATGGCGTTGACCTGTTAAGAGATTGGGGCGTTTGCCCTGGTACACTAATGACGGTGACCGGCGCCACAAATGGCGCAAACAACTTTTCAAGTCTAGCGGTTTCAGAGGTTGTCAAAACTCTAGAGGGGTCATACCTAACAATAGAGGGGCAAACCTTCGTAACCGAATTGGGAACCGGCGCCGTAGCGGCCTTTCGCTCTGAATATGATACTTGGGGAGCGTTTGGACTTGCGCTTTCCCAGCGCGACGTGGACATAGAAACCCACAAGCTTTATTTAGAGCGTTATCTTGGCGGGTATGATTTAGATTTCATGGAAAAGGCAATTCCAAACGTAAAAACATTTCTAGATCAACAAATTTATTTACCCGCCCCGGCGTTTTCAATCCCAAAATTCGGGAAGGCATCAATGGCCTTTTTTGCGCCGCCACTTCCTACCGATGACGTGCCTATTTTAGACAAACCAAACGTACAAGACCCCGACAAAATCAAGATTGCACGTTCCCTTTCAAATAACTTTGCCAACGCCGTGGAATTTCGTTTTGACCATGACCCAATCAAGGGCGAGTTTAAGAGTTTTTACACGCAGGAATCGGCGCAATCTTTGGCTCAGATAAAAACAAAACCAAAACCCATGGTCATTGAAAGCCGGGGAATGCGAGAAAGCTTGGCGGGGAGTACAATTGCGGCAGCGGCTTCAAATCGAATACTCTCCCGCTACCAATTTGGTGCCGAATATCTTAAGGGCGTTTCTTTGCTCTATGGCGTTGGCTACCCATTAGAAATGGGCCAAGTTGTTGAATGGGACACCAACGGGCTAAATGTAACCAACTTTGGAACTGGAAATCGCGACGGAAAAAAAGTATTGGTGGAAGTGCTCAACAAGTCACTTGACATCGCAAACGCAGAAATTACGGTGGACCTAATCAATACCGTTTTTGGAATTGGAACACGCTTTGCCACATGGGGGCCGTCTTCACAAACAAAAGCGGGTTCAACGTCTTCAATTTTGAAATTGAAAAGATCCTTTGGAACCAAGACCTACCAAACCGAAGGGCGCAAGTGGGTTGATTTTGTGGGTCTAAAAATCTTGGTCCATAATGAAGATTTCACAACAAGTGGCGAGGCCACCATTGCGAGCGTTTACAACGCGGAAAATTCATCCATCACGCTCACCGCCCCTTTAGGTTTCACGCCGGGCGAAGACTACATAATTGATTTAGCCAATTTTCCAAACAACACCGACCCACTAGATCAGGAGCGCGCGAAACAACGCCATATTTTTTGGTCACCCAACCCGCTTGTTGCAACCGGAATTTCGCAAACACAATTTACCGTGGCGGCCCCCGACGTGGCAAATTTCAAGGTGGGGTTCCCCCTCATTGTCCACAATGAAGACTATTCAATTTCAAACTCAACGGAAGTAAAAATTTTAGACATAACCGGGACCACAATCACAACCGACGCGGCATTGGGATTCACGCCGTCAACTGGAATGATTTGCGACTTGTTGGGGTTCCCCGATAGCTCTGAGTGCTATCGGTTCACATAGGGGGAAGCAATGACCTGGATAAGCGACTCAAAAAAACTAATCACAACGGAAGCCACCAAATATTTGGCCGCAGGAAGTGAATCAATCATGCAGCGGATTGGGGGCTCAGTCAATTGGCTCATAAACAACCGCGATTTTGCTGTTTACGATTTCACGGCAAACGGAAATTTCACCGTTCCCGCTGGCATCAATTCTGTTTTCG
>Ga0316626_10000051_pt1 | contig 41447 bp, 30 predicted proteins | sample OWC_Aug_T1_C1_D5_FD_207656 | JGI IMG/M metagenome (GOLD analysis project Ga0316626, IMG submission 207656) | Wetland soil microbial communities from Old Woman Creek delta, Ohio, United States - OWC_Aug_T1_C1_D5_A | ecosystem: Environmental > Terrestrial > Soil > Wetlands | place: USA: Ohio...
GACGTGAGCGGAAGCCAGCGCCCGACCAGACGGCGCGCAACGAAGCCGTGTTCGAGCGGCAACGCAACGTCCTCGTGGACGCCGGCGCGGGCACGGGTAAGACAACGATCCTCGTGAACCGCCTCGTCGAGATGGTGGCGCCGACGGGAGCGGGTGAAGCCATCCCGATCGGCCGCATCGCCGCCATCACGTTCACGCGCAAGGCCGCGGGCGAACTGCGGCTCCGCATCCGCGAGCGGCTGCTCGAGGAACTCGCCAAGGAACGACCCGACTCTGACCGTGCGAAGCAACTTGGCGGCGCGCTGGCGGGCCTCGATACGGCTTACGTCGGCACGATTCACAGCTTCGCCGATCGACTGCTCCGCCTGCGTCCGGTCGAGGCCCTGCTCAGCCCCTCGTACGAAATCGCCGAGGACGACGAACCGCTGGTACGCGAGACCTTCGACATGCTCATGCAGGCGATCGAGAGCGGAACCCTAGACGCAGAACTCGCCGGAAGCAACGCGGTCGGCCGAGCCGACGAGGCGACGCAGACGATCTTGGACGCACTCGCAGCCGGGATCCGGGCGGAGTCGCGCGAGACGGAGTGGCACGTTTACTACGGCCTGGACGCACTGGTAGGGGGGTTCATCCGGCAGCGCGACGTGTCGCCACGGCACACCCCGGCGGCACTGTTCGACTCTGTGGCCTTCAGAAAGGCCGCCGACGAAATGATCCAGCTGTGCGCCGCCGTACCTGACCTCGATGCTCCCGGCGTGCGGTGGCTCGAGCGAGTTGCGCGCAGGCTGCAGGTGCTGCGCAAAGAGCGCAATCCTGTGCGCGTGCTGCACCAGCTGTTTGCCATCGTCGACTCGGAACCGAGCGACACCTCGAAGGGCCGCGCCTTTGCCAACCATGACGGCGCCTACGATGTCTGGAAAGCATGGGAGGGCGACGAGCGCCGGCGGCGGCTGAGAGAGGGATCGTTGCGCGACGATCTGCGGGCGCCGCTCGACCGCTGGATGGCGACGCGGCTCGTGCGCCTGTTCCCGGTCGTGGTGGCGCTCTACGAACGGGTCAAGAGTCGGCGCCGGCAGCTCGACCAGCTCGATCTGCTCGTGAAGCTCCGCGACCTGCTGGCGGAAGAACTCGACGTCCGCCGGGAGTTCCAGCGGATGTTTGCGCACGTGTTCGTGGACGAGTTCCAGGACACCGATCCACTCCAGGCGGAGATCGTCCTCTACCTGTGCGAGCGCGAGCCACGGGCGCAGCGGTGGGACGCGGTCGAGCTCGCGGAGGGCAAGCTCACGCTGGTCGGTGACCCGAAGCAGTCCATCTACCGGTTCCGCCGTGCAGACGTGGCGATGTACGACAGCGTCCGCGGCGTCGTCGCGCGCTGCGGTCACCTGGAAGCGAAGCTCACGGCGAATTTCCGCAGCGTGCCGCCGCTCATTGAGTGGTTCAATGACCGGTTCGCGCGCATCCTGGGCGTCTCGCCGGCCGGCCGGCCGTTCGACCCCGCGACGGGCCGAGTGTTCCACGAACGGCTCAGTCCGGGGCGTGAAGCCGAGTCGCCAGCGTCCGTGCACGTTCTGGACTTCGAGTTCAGCGATGGCGGCAAGCACGCCGTCGACGAATACCGCACGCTCGAGGGCCGCGCGCTCGCCCGCTACCTGCGCTGGCTGGTCGAATCGGGCGAGGTCCGCATCGTCGACCCGCTCGACGAGCAGCCGCGGTGCCCGCGCTACGGCGACATCGCCGTGTTAGCGGTCTCGACATGGCGGCTCTCGCTACTGTTCCCGCATTTCGATGAGGCAAACATTCCGTATGCGTCGCGCGGCGGCACACTGTTCCTTGAGGATCCGCTACACCGACAGTTCCTGCTGGGTTTGCGGGCCATCGCCGACCGCGACGACGGAGTGGCCGAGGCCGCACTGCTGCGGCCACCATTCTTCGCCGTGGACCTGCTCGACCTCGTGCGCGAGCGGGTCGCAGTGAGGGAGGCCGGCGAGCCCGACGATGAAGCGGCGCTCCGTGCGCGCGAGGCGCGCGAGTTCGTCCGCGAGCTGCGCCAGCGCCGCTTCGACCGGCCTCCAGGCGCGACCGCGCGGGACCTCCTGGAGCGGACGGCCTTCGCGCGCGCCGTCGCGCAGGGGCCGAACGGCAGGCAGCGGGTCGCGCGGCTGCGCGAGCTGTGCCTCTCCTTCGAGCAGCTGGCAGCCGACGAGGGGCTTGACTACGACGCCGCGACCGCACGCGTCCGCGAGTGGGTCGAACGTCCGGTCCAGCTCGATCCGCCGCACCCCGTCGGTACCGAGGCCGTGCAGATCCTGACCGTGCACCAGGCCAAGGGCCTCGAGTTCCCGGTTGTCGTGATCTGGGACGGAAAGGGCCGGTGGGACAGCCGACCGGAGAGTGGCGCATGGCGGATGGCGCGCGACAATTCCGGCTGGATGGTGAACCTCGCCGGGCTGACGTGGCAGGAGCCGGCTGATCTGAACATTCGCGAGACCGAGCAGGCCTATCTGGACGCTGAACGGCGCCGCGTCGTCTACGTTGCCGCGACCCGCGCGCGCGACTTGCTTGTCGTGCCGAAGGCCGGCGACGTCGTGCCGGGACGGTTCGTCTGCGGTGACCTCCTCGCCGAGGCGCCGCCGGAGCTCGTCCGCGCGGTCCAACGCTACACAGACAGGGGTGAGCCTGCCTGGGCCCGGCAGCAAGCACCACCCATCGAGGCCGAGCCGGCGGATGGCGCGCACGTCGAACGCGAGGTGAACGAGTGGTGGACGACCGTATCCGCCGAGGCCGCACGGCCCCGCTTCCGGCCTGCGAGCGTCTCCGGCGGGGAGTACGCCGCTACGGCGGACGAAGGCGAAGAGATGCTCGACGCCGGCCCGCGCAAGCCGCGCCAAGGACGGTTCGGCGACCTGTTCGGGACGACGGTTCATCATGCAATCGGCTTAATGCTGCGACGCTGGGGTATGACGGTGGAGGATGCCGTTCGTCGCGCGGCGCAGCGCACCGGTCTCGACGAGCACCTCGAAGATGCCGCCGCGGATGTTCGGCGGGCGCTGGAAGCGCTACGCGCTGAGGGCCTTGCACGCCCCGTCGGGCCCGACCTCCAGATCGAGTACCCCGTCGCCGCAGCGTGGGAAGGCGGCGTCCTCCTGGGCGGCTACGTCGACCTGGTCGCTTCGACGGGCGGACGGCTCGACGTCATCGATTTCAAAACCGATCAACCACCGGCGGGACCGGTCGCGCACACATACCCGGAGTACGTCGTTCAGGTGCGAACCTACGGGCGGCTGCTCGAAGCGACGGGCGTGGTCGGAGGGGGCCGCCTCCTCTGCGGGTTGCTGTTCACCGCGGACGGCGAGATCCGTTGGGTGTGAACCGATGCTGGATGGGCTTCCCCCGCCCGAGAGCGACGCCTACGAGCGGTTCGTCCAGACGCTGCTCGGCTGGGCGAGCTTCATGCGCGTCGGGCCGCGGGCGGCTGTGCCTCCCGGCGCGCTGCGGGCGCCGGTTCCGAAGAGGTCTCGAAATGCCCGACTGAAGCCGGATGGACTGCGCGGTTTGCCGCTCCACCGCGCGCAGACGAGGTCGTGATCTTCCCATGCCGCTCCAACTCCAGCCGTCGAGAGCGGTATCCCGGCGCCTGGAGTCGGCGTGTCTGCTGGATCACTCGCCGGCGAGGGTGAGGATGGTGCGGCTTGCCGATGGCGTGAGCCGAAATCCGAGGCGAGTGAGCTCAGAGAGTAGTGGGGCGATGGCCGGCAGGTGTCCGTCCCGCTTTGCTCTGAGCAGGACACCCCCGGTGCCGGTCACACGCAAGCCACGGGCTTTCGCCACGGTGCGGGCGAGCCGGTCGTCGAGGATGACCAGGCTGCCCGGGTTCTCCAGGGCCAGCGACAAAACTTCTGCCTCGCCTGGGCCGAAGTCCGTCATCAACGCAATCAGTTGTGGCACCTGCACGCTGCGGATCTGGACCCAGTCGACCGTCGCCAGCTCGGGTGCGTCTTCTCCCTGTTCTCGTCCTGCCCGCAGCTCCCCGATCACCGCCTCGGGGGCCACCACCGTTCCGTACAGCTTCTGCAGCAGGTCCATCCGCCGGAGCCGGTGCAGATAGAAGAGGGGGGAGGTGTTGCAAATGACGAGGTCAGGCATTCCTCAGGTCTTCGGCAAACTCCTCTTCCGGAAGGTCGAGGGTCGCCACGCCGTAGCGGCCGAGCGCTTGCAGGAAGGCCACGCGGGACACATTTGCCAGCTGCGCCGCGCGCCCGGACGAGAGTTTGCCGAGCTCGTACAGCTTCACCGCAGCCGCCATCCGGATCTCGCGACCCAGCTCTTCGGGAGCCTCCTTGAGCGACCAACCAATCTCGTCGGGCAAGTCGATCTGGATCGTTGTCATGCTGATTCCTCGCGGTGCTGGCGCACGATAGCACACCGGCCGCCAAGAGCGGAACGCAGCCGTGGTCGGGGGCCGCGGCGGTTCTCGTGAGCCCAGCGGATTTCGAGAGCTGGAAGGAGACGGCGACGGTCCGCGCGGATGCCGATCTGGTTACTGAAATCCGCCGCGGCCTTGCCGCCCTCAAGCGCGGCAAGGCCAAGCTTTATACCTTGGAAGAGCTATTCGCCGATTGATCCACCCGCGACTCGTCATGCGGCGGCTGAAAGTCCCCGACGACGTCGCGGCGTTGATCCGAGGCCTCCACCCGGACCTGAAGCGAAAGGTTCGTTCCGCTCTGCGCGACATCGAAGGGAAAGAAGGGGACGTAGCTCCGATTCTTCCGATTTGACGTGAGCCCCGTCGGCGAGGGCTCGGGGCCCAGCGACAGCAACAGTGCAGATGAAAGGAAAGATGACGATGTGCTTGGCAGGGAGCGGAGAACGGGTCGCCTCCGCGGACAGCGGGTGTGCGCGCACCGTTGGCCTTACGAACGCCGGCGCACGCGAAGCTGCGGAACGCCCCCTGCAGGCGAGGGCGCGGGAACTTGGTGGCGAGGATCTGTTCGATGGACAGGCCGCGCATACTTGCCCAGCGACGGCGGCGCCGGCCGCCTCTGGCCCGACGCGAGGCAGATAGAGATGGGCAACGACACGACAGAGCTGATGAAGCCGGTCAAGGAGGGATGTCCTGCACACGGTCGAGAGAGTTTGCACCCCGCTGGCCGTGGCGGGTTGCCATCGTGGCCCTGACGCTGGCGGGCGTGACCGCCAGTGCCCAGGACCAGGAAGCCATTCCCGAGCCCGACGTCATCTTCATCGGGACCGTGACGGCAATTCCAGCCCTGCCGGAGGGTACAGGAATCCTAGTATTCACGGCAACTGCCACGAGGACACCAATAACGACGGTCGCGATCCACGAGTTGAATCAAGGGAGTGAACATCGCGCTCGAGGGGCTTGAGGTCCGCGACTGTCCGTCGTTTGATTCGAACGGCAACCGCAAACAGGATATCAACGAGCTGATCATGGCCGTGAACAATGCCCTGGATGGGTGCAAAACGAAGACCCCAACGGCGACCCCCAAGACGCCTTGATTGCGAGGAACAACGGGTAGGCGAATCGGAGAGCTGATCCGGATTCTCGCGAGGGAGTTCGGCCTCGATGTTGGTAGTTCTGGAGGACAAGGAGAGAGGTTGCTCTGATGTTCCAATTCGTTGCGGAAACGGAGAGCTGTCGTTCCGGAAATCGAGTACCAGACGCAAGTGGCTGGCGACCGGGGAGACTACAAGATCGGGTCGCGACGGTGCTGCGGGCGTGGGTCGGCGTCAGCTTGTTGCTCCTTCTCGTCGCGCCCGCGACGGCAAGCGGGGGCGAGGCGACGGCTGCAAGTCGGGCCAGGTTGGGACGGGGGCAAACCCAGGAGATCAAAGTGGGCAACCCGGTCTTGACCTTTGGGCAGGAGCCGTCTGGCACCCCGACGCCCACGGACACGCCGACGCCAACGGTGACGCTCACGCCCACGGACACACCGACGCCAACGGTGACGCCAACGCCGGACGCTCCGACGCTCACGCCGACGTCGTGCCCGGGTTGCACGAGACTCGGCTACCTGTCGGTCTGGGGTCCGACTGCAGTGATGCCGTTGCGTCCGGTGGTCGGCGATGAGGTGACGCTGCGCTACCGCGTGGACTATCGTCTCCCGGGCGGGGTGGGCTGCGGGCCGTTCGAGTCTTGCCGGCTCGAGGGCGGGGAGGCGCACCTGAAAGGCGACGCGGCACCCGTCTACGAGTCCCTTACGCAGGAGATTGTGGCTCGGCGCCGCGTGGTCAGCGCCGGGGTGGCGACGATTCGCTTGCACGTCACCGCGATGACGGAGGACGAGTGCTATGACTCGGATCCCGAGCGCGGCTGTGTGCGCTACTTCAATTGGACCGACATCGAGGCGTTCTCCGAGCCGTTCGAACTGCAGTTGTTCGAGAGCGGACCAACTCCGACCTTCGCCCCCCCGAACACGCCGACGAGCACTCCAGGCATTCCGACCCCGACGTCGACGTGCGCTTGTGGGCCGCCCGACAACGAGGAGTCGGACGGCGGCGGGTGCGACATCCGCGGCACGCGAGGCGGTTCACCATGGTTGTGGCTGACCGGGTTGGCGCTGTTTGTCGTGCTCAGAAGGCGATCATCGGCTAGGCGACTGACATAACGGATAGAGGCACCCCACTGTCGCGGGGCAAATGGACGCCAGTCTCACCGGCCGGATCGTTGGCACTGTGGCTCTGACCTGCACTTCTCCGAAGATCGACGTCGCGACAGCGCTGAGGGTGCGTCTCGTCGGGCCGCACGGAAAGCGGAGTGACGCAGGCGTACTCGGCAAGACATCGGGGAGCGAGGGGCGAGTACCGCCCGAGATGACGCGCAACTGGCACTCGCAACAGGGATCTGGTGAGAAATTCGAATCAGCCGACCGCGGGCTGATCGAGGTGCGCATGCGATCGGCCGGCCGTCACGCGACGTGGCGAGGTGATCGCAACCGCGTCTGAAAGAGACCGTCCAGAACAACGGACCCTGGCCACTGCAGTTTCCACAATGGGCGCCGGACGTCGACCCGCTGGCGATCACCGATGCGTCTCTGGGATGTCAACCCGGGCAGACGGCAGACGCAGCGTCCTGCGAGATCAAGACCGGTGCACTGAGCACGCATTTCAGTGCCGACGAAGCGGGGAGGCCGAGGATTGTCACCGTGACTGGCCCGAACGGGATTACCATCACCTTGGAGCGGGTCTTCGTCAGGGGGGACCTGTGACGGCATCCGGGTCGCCCGCGCGGGTGTGGCGTACCGGCCTGACGATCGTCGCGCTGGCGGTCGGGACATTGACGCGGGGTGCGGAATGGCCACCGGAAAAGGTCTGGATATTCGGCGCCGTCGAGGTCAAATCCTCGGTGCCGATCGTCATCGACTCGCATACGCGGCTGTCTGCCAGGCTTTACCCGCTGCCGCCGACGACGGGGCGGGACCTGACCACTTCGCTCGCCGAGTGGTCTCCGAGCGCGCGACCTGAGAACCGCTTCGTCACGCTGGAGGTTGACAGCCAGCCGCGCCACCCCCCCGTCACGGTCGTCCCCGATCGCCGGCCGACGTCCGTCATCGACTACGACCAACCGGTGGTTCTCGACTTCATCGGCGGAGTGCACGCTCGCGTGGGCCCGACGCCGAGCATCGACCAGAGGCGCATTGTCGTTTTGGATGAATCCGGGTGCTGGTTGCGTTCAGAGCCCGCCGATCCCAGCAACCCGAATGGTGACTTACGGCCCCTTCGAATCACGTCGTCGCCGCGGTCGCTTGCGGCGCTGAGTTGAGTCGCTGCGTTCTACGACGTGTATCAGCGGCTGACCGCAATGAACGGGTGGGTCGTCATAGACATGAACGATCTTGCGGCACACGGGGCAAATTCCCCTGAACGTCCAAAAAAGCCGTCCGAATGCACTCTGTTCCCGTTTGGCCCAAGCGTCCCGGTCGAAGAAGGAGGGATCCGGATCGTAGACGTGCGTTTTGATCACCGGGGGCAGGTTGAAGAGCCTTCCGCGCAGTTGCGCCAGGCGGGGGGCCAGATCGTGTAGGGCGGCCTCGAGGTCGCGCAGGCAAGTTCCCTCGTGGCTGCCGTACACGATGACCGAACCTGCGCCGCCGGTGGCATCCAGCAGCGATTCGGCGAAGCGCCGTCGCGGATCGTCGCTGCCTTCGTGAAGAAACTCACGGTGGCGTACCTGCCCGTCTGCCGACAGGATGTGAGCGGACCACTGGAAGGGAACGATCTGGTACGGCCGGGTGCCGGCGAAGACCGGCAGCGCCGGCATGAAGCGGCACAATGCGGTCCTGTTGCGACGGGTGGCGGAACGTCAGCCCAGAGGGCAGGCGCATGGCGCTGAGGGCCGTGGCGACGTCTGGCTGCAGTTTGCGGACCGGCTCGGTGAGGTCGGCGGCGGTGAAGAGCTGCTCCAGGTCGTACGCGCCGCCGGGATACACGTAGTCCCGGTTGAGATGCATTCATCGTGGCCGTCGGCACCGTGAAGAAGTCCATGCCGGCCTTGGGTAACTCCAGCCGTGCCGGTGCCAATCACCAGCACGTCCCCCGCGGTCTTACGTTCCATCCGAAACGCCTCCGTTCATCGTCGCGTCCCACGGCCCATTGAGATGAGATAGAGGAGGTCGTGGGCAATGGTGGCAGCGGCCAACGCTGTCTGCCCTGCCGGATCGTACGGCGGCGCGACCTCAACGACGTCGGCACCCACAATACGCAGCCCCGCCAGGCCGCGGAGCAGCCGGCGAGCCTGCTGCGTGGTTGGGCCACCAACCACGGGGGTGCCGGTGCCCGGGGCGTAGGCAGGGTCGAGGAAGTCGACATCAAACGACAGATAGGCTGCGCGCTCGCCAACCAGGCCACGGATGGTCCGCACGACCGCGTCGGTGCCCTCATCGAGAAGCCGATCGGCGTCGATGACGGTGAAGCCGTGCGAGTCCGGGTTCGGTGTGCGAATGCCCACCTGCGCCGAGCGCGACGGATCGACGAGGCCCTCGCGCACGGCAAGAAAGAACGGGGTCCCGTTGTTGACATCGTCGCCCATGTTCCAGCTATCGGAATGCGCATCGAAGTGAATGAGCGACAAACCTCCGTGACGCCTGGCGTGCGTTTGGAGCAGAGGGTACGCGATCGTGTGATCGCCGCCCAAGGCGAGGACGGAACTCCCGGCGTCAACGATGCGACCGACATGGAAGGCCACGGCTTCCATCATTCGATCTGGATATCCCGGAGGAAAGGCAAGGTCGCTGTAGTCGATGACGCGAGCGCGTTCGAAGACGTTGAATTCCCACGGCCACAGCCCCCACGGATAGGACGCCACGAGCGACGACTGTTCGCGGATGGCGCGCGGGCCGAGCCGGGCACCGGGACGGTTCGATGTCCCCTGGTCAAACGGAACACCCACGATGGCGATGTCGACGCCCTCGAGTTCCCGCGTGTACCGGCGCCGCCCAAAGGAGAGCTCACCGGCGTACGTGGCCGCCATCGCGATCGCTTGACTGAGATCGTCTCCGAGATCCATGACACGTTCTCCTCTACCAACTCTGCCTGAGGGTTTTCGCTTCCAGCGCGGACAGGCCCGCAACGTCGCGCGCCAGATTGTCCGGACCGCCGCCGACTCGGCGCCACGTCATGATCCGAGGTGGCGAATGTGCTTGCTCCATGGAGACAATGCAACAACACCCGCGGGCCGTATATGACGAAGACGGTACCCCGATCGGTGACTACTACGCGGATCTCCTGGTCGACAGCCAGTTGATCATCGAGCTAGGGGAGCCGAAGATGTCGCGGCCGTTGTACAGCCGTGACTCCTTGCTGTCGATCGGCATGACGAGGCACCGGCCCCCCCCCTCGCCGCGGCACTTGCCCCCGGGCGGTGACAGCACGCAGGAGTCCTCGGTGATGTTGTGGATCAGGGAATGATCTGCTTCGTGCCCGGCACGCAGAGGAGCTTGGGTTTCCTGATCTCGAATTGGCTGATCTGGAACTGCGTGCTGACCTCGACTTTGGGTCGCGGCGCGAGGGGCGCGCCCTTGATTTGGTAGCAGATGAGGTGGGCGCTGGGGGTATTGATCCCCTCGCCGTTCTTGTCCACCGGGGTGCAGACGGACTTCACCTTCTTCACCTCGACCGTTTCGCTGGGAACGATCTGATCGGAGGTTGTCGCCGTGGCCTTCACGAACTCCGGGTTCTTCAAGTCCCTGCCCTGGTAGCACTTGTAGTGGTCGAGCTCGGAGGGTTTGCACGCCGCTACGACGACATCGTCAACGTGGAACCCGGCGTAGGAGTTTGCAACTGGGTCGACCGTATCGAACGCGAATCGCACCACGACGTTGGAAGAACCCAAGGCCGAGCCGATGTCGAACGTGGCGGCTTGCCACGCTCCGTTGCCATCGATCAGGCCGCCGGAGCAGTTGCCGGCCACGTCGGTGAACGTCGCTCCCCCGTCCGTCGAGATCCGCACGGTGGCTTTGTCGTAATATGGGCAACCCTGCTCGGTCTGGAGGAAGTACCGGAGCGACAGTGTAGCTTGGATAAGATTCGGATCACTCAAGTCGATCGACGGCGAATCGACGGTACCGCTGTTTGCTCCTCCAGTCTCAAAGTTACAGGCCGACTTCTGGCCATAGTAGAACGTTGTCGGTGTCGAGTGGCCGGGAAGCGACGCGGCGCAGCTCTTCGTCAGGTGCCAAAGGCCAGTACTCGTCCACCCTGGTGCGCCGTTCTCGAAGTCGGTCGAGTACACTGGCTCGGCCTCACATGGGTCGCACGCGTCACCGATGCCATCGCCGTCGCTGTCTTCCTGCCCGGGGTTTGCGTTGTTGGGACAATTGTCGGCGGCGTCGCAGACGCCATCGCTGTCGGTGTCAGTTCCGGGGCCAACGCAAAGATCGCAGGCATCGCCGATGCCATCGAAGTCGCTGTCGGCTTGCCCCGGGTTCGGGACGAGCGGACAGTTGTCGGTGGGGTCGCAGATGCCATCGCTGTCGGTGTCAGTGGTTCCGGGGCCAACGCAAAGATCGCAGGCATCGCCGATGCCATCGAAGTCGCCGTCGGCTTGCCCCGGGTTCGGGACGAGCGGACAGTTGTCGGTGGGGTCGCAGACGCCATCGCTGTCGGTGTCAGTGGTTCCAGGGCCAATGCAGGGGTCGCAGGCATCGCCGATGCCATCGAAGTCGCCGTCGGCTTGCCCCGGGTTCGGGACGAGCGAACAGTTGTCACACGCATCACCAGCACCGTCGGAATCCGCATCCTCCTGGCCCGGATTGAGGACAAAGGGGCAGTTGTCGGCGCAGTCGTCGAAGCCGTCCGAATCGCTGTCCCCTACACCGCCAGAGAGGGAAACATTAAGGACCAGCGTGCCCCCGGCGGGACCGCAAAAGTCGGCCGCCTCGATCGAGTACGTTTTCCCGGCACAGACGGTGAAGGTCACCTTCGACTGAACGCCAGAGTAGTCATCATTACAGGCGACGACACCTTCCGAGGCGCACGTCCCGACAAAGATGTCGAGAACCGTGTCATAATTGCTGCCGATGGTGTCGACGGTCGCCGTGCCACTCGCGCTGGGCGTGAAGTTGTACCAGACGCTGTTCGAGTTCGGACTACAACCACAGAACGACACATCCTCGGGCCCCGTTGTGGCCAGTACCGTACTGATCGTGTCGCTGAACGGCGTTGAGACGATCGCCGTTGCCGAGCTACAGGAATCATTTGCGGGCTGCGCTTGTGCTGCGCGGACCGTCCCCGCCAGTAGCGCGCAGGCGAACAGGCACGCGAACCCACTGCGCATACGCCAACCACGGGTTCTCCTCCCATCCACCGCCACGCCCGCTTCCCTCCGAAGCAACCGACTCGACACTTGGTTCATCGCTCACCCCCTGTTGCGACTCCGAGTTGCTCAACGTCACGCGCCCACGACAGCCACACCGCTAGCAAGTTTCCGTAATTGACCAGATAGACCCAATTCCTATTGGCCGACAGAATACGACGGTGATGAGGAAGTTTGTCAACTTAGGATTTTCCCTGAGCCAAAGGGCTGCTAGCGGGTGGCGCGCTGGACCAGGAGCGCTAAGTCCTCCTGCAGGCTCTGCAGGTCCTCCTCGTGCTCGACCTCCTGCTCGAGGATGGTGAGCGCAAGATTGTAGGTCACCATGTCCTTATCCTTGGTGATGTCCATCAGGTTCTTGTAGGTGGCGATGGCACACTGCTCACCGGCGATGTTCTGCTCGAGGATGGTCTTCACGTATGGGTCGTCGGGCGGGTCGTACTTGCAGGGACTCAAGTCGAACCAGTCCCGCGGTGTCGTCACGGGTGTCCCGCCGAGTTGGATGATGCGCGCCGCAAGCAACTGGGCGTGGCTGAGCTCCTCGGTTGCGTGCAGGTCGAGCTCCGCCACCACCGCGTCCTTCATTGGCCCCTTGATGACCTTGGCGCCGAGCCAGTATTGGTAGTAGGCGAGCCACTCGCTCGCGTACGCCTGGTTGAGGAGCCGGAGCAACTCCTCGACGTTCATGCCGATGATCTCGCGACCTTTGGTTCCCATGGTGCCCTCGCTTTGATGTAGGCGGACCACATACCACGAAGGCCGGCGCGAACCCAGGCCGGGTCGGCCGTGCGCCCAGTTCAACTTGACCGGTCGCGCACGGCATCGCCGAGCCCCACGGCTGGGCATTCGCGTCAGCGGTGGGGCTCGGATGCGCCTCTGGTTCAGGAGCGGTGGAACCGCCGCCGTCTGAATGCGGCGGCGGCGGTTGCCAGGAGCACGAGGATCGAGGCCAGGATTCCCACTCCGCTGAGAGCCGGTACAAGCATGACGGCGGGAGTGGAGGTGGCCGGTGGAGTGTTGTTCCCGGGATTGGGATCGGTCGCGTCACTCGACGCGGTCACGGTGTTGCTGATGATCGTTCCGGTCGGGGTGCTGCTGTCCACCACGACCCCGATGACGAAGTCGGCCGGCACGCTGACGGGGAACGTCGCGGTGCTGCACGTGATCGTCCCGGTGCCGCCGACCGGCGGGGTCATGCACATCCATCCGACCGGCGGAGTGACGTACAGGAAGGTCGTGTTGGCGGGGACGGTGTCCGTGAGCGTCGCATTGGCTGCGCTGCTCGGACCATTGTTCACCACCGTGACGTCGAATTTGATGATACCCCCAGCGAAGACCACGTCTGGAGTGGCGTTCTTGGTGACCGCGAGATCCGCCTCCGGGATGAGCTGGTCGCTGTCGGTGGCGCTGTTGTTCGACGAATTTGAATCGGTGAACCCACTCGGCACCGCCACCGTCGCCGTGTTGTCCAAGGTCCCGGTCGCCGCCGGATCGACCGTCCCGGTGACCGTGTAGGTCGCCGTGCCGCCGGCAAGCAAGTTGACGTTGTCACTGATGTTGGCCGAGCCACTGGCGGTGCAGCTCGAACCGACGGAAGCCGTGCAGGTCCACGTGACGCCAGTGAGCGCGGCGGGGAAACTGTCGCTGACGGTGGCGCCGTTGACCGCGACGGCCCCTAGGTTGGTTGCCACGATGGTGTACGTGACGGGAAGGCCGGGGACTGCCGTGGTCTGCCCATCGTCCTTGGTGATCGACAGGTCAATGGCCACGCCCGGTACCGGTTCGCTCTCGAAGAACACGTCCGGGTCCAGCCGGCCGCCCGGGAAGTTAGTCGTGACCAGCGTGTTCCGATTGTCGCCCCACAGATAGTAGAAGCCGGTCTGGTCGCCGGCGATGGCGATGTACTCGCCCATGTAGCAGTTGACGACGTTCGGGTCGAAGTTCGGGTTGATGAGTGGGACCCCGAAGCTCACGTCGGTGACCCGGACGATCGGGTCGAAGGTGCCACCACCGTCCCGGGAGAAGGTCTTGTAGACGTCGATTAGCGTGTTGTTGGCGGGGTCGTTCCGCCGATCGTACCATGCGATCGAGACGGTGCCGAGCCCGCCGACCGCAGCGAAGGGCTCGAACTGGTCGGTGGCGCCACCCCCAGCCCCGAGCTGGACCGGCGCGCTCCACATCGTGCCCCCGTTCGTCGACCGGACGAAGAACACGTCGCTGTTGTCGGGCGTGCCGGTCGGATCTGTAGCGTATACGACGTAGAGGTTCCCGTTGAACGGGCCGCCGGTGGTGTCGACCGCGAGCCACGCCTGGTGGAGCATCCGAATGTTTCCCGTCAGTGTGGGGCGTGTCGCCGACGGGTTCGTCCCCGTGGGACAGGTAACGACGGTGTCGATGCCGGGGTGGCGGTTCCCGGTCGCGATCGAGACCGGCGCGCTATAGTTCTGGCCCCCGTCGGTCGACATCGAGAAGCGGATATCGTCCATGGTTGCCCCGGTCCGATCGGCCCACACCACGTAGACCTGGCTGCCGGGGCCCACCGCAACGCTGCAGCCGAAGGGCGCGGTCCCGCTGGGGGCGATTATCTGCTCGTTGACGAAGGTCGCGCCCCCGTCGGTCGAACGCGACACCCGAAGCTCGCTCGTGCCGCTGAAGAATCGCGTCCAGCACGCGTAGATGTTGCCGTCGTTGGGGCCGCCGCTGTTGTCGACCGCGATCCACGGCTTGTCGTTGAGGGTGGTTGCGGGCGACGCCGACGCCCCGGGACTCGCATCCACCGCCGCGGCGAACGTCTGGCAATCGTTGGTGGAGCTGGCGACGCCGATGGCGGGGTTGCCGCCGACGGTGGCGATCTCGGCGTAGTAGAAGGTCCCGCTTGCGCGATGCACCGCAATGACCGGATCCCCGGACTGGCCGATGCCACCTCCGTCTGTCCAGGTCATCCCGAGGTTGGTCGACCGGGAGAATCCAGAGAATCCGCCCGCGCCCGAGTCGTTGAAGCCGGCGCAAATCGTTGAGCCGCGCACCGCCAGTGTCGTCTCGCTCTGAGTCGTGTTCTCGGGCGTGTCCATCCCGTCATTGACCCGGACGTCGGCGCCGGCAACCGCCGGGGCCGAGACTGCAGGCGCGGGCCGCGGCACCGCTGGCGGCGGTGGTGGTACAAGGCCTTGCAGTTGCAGGATCAACCGCTCGCCTGCCGCGGAAGGCGCCTGGGAGGGATCGGCAGAAATACCCGGCGCGACTTGAGCTGCTACCGGCTGGCCGAGGATACCCAGGAGCGGAATGACGACCAGGGTAGTGGCTGCGATCATTCGAGCGTGTGCCTTCGGCATTGGTCTGACTCCTTTCTCGAATCGACTGCGCCCATCGTTGCGGGCTCCAGCCCGCGGAAAAGACCCCTTTTCTGCCGCCGAATCGACCATCCGTCAAGCGGAAATTTCTTGGGCGTGCGCGGGTCCGCTAGCCGCGGGATGGCGTGCTGGGGCAGCTGCTGTGGAACCTTCTGGACTCGCCGCCGCCGCGCTGATTGAATACGTCGCTGAGCTGATCGCTGACTGCTGAGAGCTGTTTGGGAGCTGAACCATGGCGCAGAGAGACGAAGCGACGAATCCACCGGAACTGATCCCAGTACGGGAAGATGAGGTTTTCGATTACGGCAAGCTGGCGGCGTACCTGCGCGGGAAGCTGCCGGGGTCGGAACGAGCACTCGAAGTGGTGCAGTTTGCCGGCGGGCACGCGAATCTGACCTATCTGCTGCGCTTCGGGGAACAGGAGTACGTGCTGCGACGGCCGCCGCTCGGCCCAGTGGCGGCGACGGCCCACGACATGGGGCGCGAGTACCGCGTCCTGTCCGTGCTCTACCAAGCCTATCCGCTGGCGCCGCGCGCGTTTCTGTACTGCGAGGACGCCGGCGTTATCGGTGCGCCGTTCTTCATCATGGAGCGGCGCCGGGGCACCGTCGTGCGCCGCGTCATCCCGCCGGAGTTTGGCGGTGGCGCCGACCCGGTCATCAACCGGAGAATCAGCGAGGTGCTCATCGACGCGTTGGCCGATCTCCATGACGTAGACTACGCGGCGATTGGTCTCGGAAACCTGGGCAAGCCCGAGGGATTCATGGAGCGGCAGATCACCGGGTGGACGGCGCGGTACGAACGCGCCAAGACGAGTGACTTGCCGATCGTGCCCGAACTGTCCCGCTGGCTGCTCGACCACCTGCCCTCACCGCCAGCGCCGACGCTGTTGCACAACGACTGGCGTCTCGACAACGTCATGCTGGACGCGAAGAATCCGGGACGGGTCGAGGCGGTGTTTGACTGGGACATGTGCACCGTCGGCAACCCCTTTGCGGATCTCGGCACCCTGCTTTCGAGTTGGACGGAGGAGGGAGAGGGCCTCGGCGGCGGCGTCATGCCGTCGAACGTCCCTGGCTTCATGACCCGCCGCGAGGCCGCGACCCGCTACGGCGAGCGCCGCGGCGTCGATGTCAGCACGGTGCCGTACTACTACATCTTCGGGCTCTTCAAGATCGCCGTCGTGGTGCAGCAAATCTATCATCGGTACCATATCGGCCAGACGAAGGACGCGCGTTTTCAACCGTTCGGCCAGCTTGCCGAGCTGCTCTTTCAGATGGCCCAGGGGCGGACGGGAAATCCATCCCTGTAGCCGTCGCTCGTTGTTCGCGCCCAACAAGCCCGGCCGAAAAGTCCCTCGATCCGCGGAGAGATGCCCCGCTTGCACCCAGAAGAGGGAGTTAACTTTTCGCTCGGTTGTTGGTAGGGCTCCGGCGCATGATGTGCTGTTGCGGTGAGGCGACCAACCCGGACGGGTACGGCCAGGGCCAGTACGGACGTTTGGCCGCGGCACCGGTGACGGAGTGGGGCGGGCGTGAATCCAGACGCTAAGGTGGAGGCCGTCTCGGCCGGGAGCGAGGCAGTCCTCGCGCCGTCGGCGATTGGCACCGCGGGCGTTGCGCGCCACGAGCACGCCGAGGTCGGCCAGCCCAAGCAGCTTTCTCCGCTCCTCGTGTGGGCGGTGGTGTTCTGCGACATCGGCACGTCGGTGTACTACGTGCCCGGCATCCTCTATTCGCAGGTCGGTGCGCTGGCGCCGGTGTTCGTCATCGGCACGACGCTCGGGTTTCTGCTGCTGAGCACCAAGTACGTCGAAATCTGCTGGCGCAATCCCGAAGGCGGCGGCGTCGTCACGGTGGCGACGAAGGCGTTCACGCCGCGGTGGGGCTGCTTCGGGGGGATGCTGATCATCGTCGATTATTTTCTCACCTCGGCGATCTCCTCTGTCTCCGGCATGCACTACCTGAGCAGCTTCTTCCCACGGCTCGAGCCGCACGTCGTCCTGTTGTCGGTCCTGGCCCTGCTCACGCTCGCGGCCGTCAACGTGATCGGCATTCGCGAAAGCGCCATCTTGGCGCTGGGCATGGCGGTCGCCGCGCTGGTGGTCGATGTCGTCGTGATTGGGGTCACCTTGGTCTCGATCGGACCGCCGGAGTGGCAGGCGGTCGTCGCGAATCTGCGACAGGCGACCAGCATGTCACCCAAGACGTTCCTGGTCGGCTTCGCAGGGGCTTGGCTGGCGTTCTCCGGCCTCGAGAGCATCAGTCAGCTGAGTCCCGCCATGCGTGAACCGCTGCGATCCACCTCGAGGAGCGGTATGCTCTTGGTGGTCGCATCGGTGGTCGCCACGGCGCCGTTGCTGACGCTCTTCTCGGTGGCGCTGCTTCCCGAGGTGATCAAGATGCACCAGTCGGAGCAGTTCATCTCCGAGCTGGGGGACATGTGGGGTGGGCTGCTGGTCAAGGCCGGCGTGGTGTGCACGGCCTCGGTCCTGCTCCTGTTCGCCGCCAACACCGCGATCATCGGCGCGTATCACGTCTTCCTGGCGCTGGCGCGGCAGGGGTTTTTCCCCTCGGTGATCACGGCGCGCAACCGCCGCTTCGGCACACCACATCTGGCGATCGGCATCGCGACGGTGGTGCCGGTGCTGGTGGTGATCCTGACCCGTGGCAACCTCACCACCCTCGGCGAGATGTACGCGTTCGGCCTGCTCGGCGCCTTCGTGCTGAGCTCCATCGGCGTGGATTTCATTCGCTGGCGCCTTCACCAACGCGGCCCGTGGTTCTGGATTGGCGTCGCGACCAGCCTGATGGTGCTCCTGTCGTGGTCGGTGAACCTGGTCACCAAGGAGTTGGCCACCCTGTTCGGTGGCGGATTGACCGGCCTCGGCATGCTCATCGCGGTGAGCGCCCAGCAGGGGCTGTTTGCCGATGTGTTGTACCGGGTTCCGGTGATCGCCCGGCTGGCGCGCGCGCGCATCACGGAGGCCGAAGGGGTGACCGAGGAGGTGCCGGAGTTGATCAGCCTGAGCCAGGCACAAGACCTCGTCCAACTCTATCCGTCGCGCACCCTGGTCGCGGTCAGAGGACGCAACCTGCCGCTCGTCGCCGAGGCGATCAACCGCGAACGCGGCCGTGGCGGCACTACCGTCTATGCGTTGTACGTGGAAGAGCGCCCCGGGCTCTTTGTCGGCGCTGCGGCGTCCGAGCCGGACCGCGAAGGGATCGAGAGCTTGCAGTACGCGACGGAGGTCGCGCGGCGCGAGGGCACCACGGTCATCCCGGTGTGGACGATCTCGTACAGCGCGGCGGAAGCGATTGCGCGCGCCGCGAAGGTGCTCGGCGTCGACACGGTGATGATGGGGGTGAGCCGGCGCAGCGCGATCTATCACCTCCTTCGCGGGCACGTGGTCAACGGCCTCATCCGGCGCTTGCCGCGGACCTGTCATCTGTTGCTGCACAACTGAGGGCGGAGCGGGCAGCGAGCAGTCAACAGTCGATAGTCGACAGTTTGTAGTTTCGATCACCAATCGACGGGCGATCGGGGCGGCGCGACCCGTCACGACCGCAGCCGAGCGGATGAGGTGGCTGCTTCGAGCGGTCCCGGGCAACACGCCCTTACACGCCGGTGCGGTCGAGCAACGTGGTGGCGAGCCGGTAGACCTCCTCGAATCCATCCCCGTGTCGCGCGCCGACCTTCCGCGCGCGCCCGCCGGCGACGAGGAAGAAGACGCTCTGCACGAGCAGGAAACCCCAGATCGCCAGCGTCGTGGACGCCAGCGACGGACCGCCGAGGAACCGCGCGAACAGGAGCCCACCGACGAGCAGCACCGCCTCCGTCAGAACGGCGCAGGCCGGGGCGGTACGGTAAAGGAATCCGCTGCGCGCGATACCGAGGAGAACGGCGAGCCCGATGCACAGCTCGATGATCGACCCGGCGGCACACGCGAGCGCGAGTGCGGCGAGGCCGGTCACGGCTGCCATGCGCCGCGTACCCTGCGGGCACAGACCCGCAACGTAGCAGGTGACGAGGCCGATGAGGTAGAGTGCGCCTGCGTTCCACACCCCGAGGATCGCTCCGACGACGAGCGCCCAGGGCACCCAGCCTCCCGCCGCGACCGCGGCGAAGGTGGCGCTCCGGCCGAACGTGTTCCAGCGCATCACGAGTTCCCTCCCTGCACCTGGCGCCGTCGCAGGAGCTCGATCTCGACCTCTTCGTCGGCGACCCCGGTTTCGCCCAGCCATGGCGAGGCGCCGGTGTCGCTCTCCCGCGCCAGCTCGGCACGGACGCGGCTGCGCAGCTCCTCGAGCTGCGTCTGCTGCGCGGCCAAGCGCTCGGCGACCGCCTGGCCTTCGGCGTTGCGCTGCTCGATCTGCGCCCGCAGCCCCTTGATCTCGTTCCGCCGCGGGATGAGCCGCCGGATGGCGAAGCGCGCCAGGTCATCTTTCCCGCCGGCGAGGGCGAGGGCGATGTCCTCGTCGAGCGAGCGGGCCTCCTCTTCGTGATGGGCGAGCAGATCGCGCAGGCGTTTCTCCTCCTCGCGCACGGCCTCGAGTCGGGCGCGCTTACGATTGAGATCGATCTCCGCCTCGCGCACGTACTGCTTGAGCAACAGCGAACGTTCCTCCAGAGACTCCACCACGCCATGTGCGTCCGCTTTGAGCAGTGTGGTGATGCGATCGAATAGTCGGATGGTCATCGTAGGTTTCCTCCTTTCGGTTATTTCTTGCTGCCAGCGCGGCGCGCATCGAGGGCGCGGGCGCTGGTCGACTTGCTGAGCTCGTTCTGCCGCTCGGCCTGCCCGACGCCGCGGAAGGCGGCCGACACCTCGGCCTCGAGCCGGTCGGCACTCTCGAGCTGCGACGCCACCGGGGCCGACTGCAGGCGGGCGTTCAGGGCCGCCGTTTCGTCCTTGAACGCGCGCAACCGCTGCAGCGCCTCGTCCCGCCGGCCGGCCTTGACCTCGCGCGCCACCTCCTCCTGCATCTTGTTGTACGCGTCCACCACGACCGAGCGCGTCCAGGCGGCGACGTCGACGCCGCGGTAGAACTCGTCGTCCTGCTGCACGCAGGCGACGCGTGGCATCTCGCCGAAGCTCAGGCTGGCGCGCGCGCTGCCCTCGCCATGGGAAAGCGTGAATCTGCCGAGATCGTACTCACCCACCGCCTCGTGGGGTACGGCGAGGGTCACCCAGACGCGGCGTTGCTGACCGGCGAACAGCGAGCCGGGTCGGAAGACGACGCCGGTGCCCGCCGGTTCCAGAGGGTAACCGGCGGCGTCGATGACGCGGACGCCCGGCCCCGGCTCGATGCGCACCGCCAGCCCCGTGGCGACCGTCGTGCGGGCCGCATCGAACTCGCGGGCGAACACGCCGCCGAGGTCATTCGCGTTTCGCAGGTAGTAGTAGTTTCCGGTGCCGGCATCGGCGAGCGCGGTCATCAGGTACTCGTTGAAGTCGGTGCCGACGCCGATCGCGGAGAGCATATACTCGCCGCGTGCCGCCCGCTGCGCGCGGCGCGTGAGCCCTTCGAAGGTCGCATCGCCTTGATTGGCGAGCCCGTCGGAGATGAGCATCACGTGCGGCACCCGCTCGGTGCTGCGGCCACGTTCGATCAGGTCAATGCCGAGGTCCAGCCCGCTCGACATGTTGGTGCTGCCGTCCGGCCGGATTTCGCTCAGGGTCCCAACCCACGCGGCCCGTGCCGACTCGGCGACGGGCGTCAGCGGAATGGGTATGGCCGCGTCGTCCGCGTACGTGACGAGGGCGAACCGATCCTCCGGCCCGAGCTGCGCCAGCAGTTCGCGAACGGCCGCGCGCGCGTGCTCCATCTTGTCGCCCGCCATCGAGCCGGAGCGATCGAAAACGATGACCAGATCGGTGGCGCGGCGAACGCTGCGTTCTGTCATGCCTGGCGCAGCCGCCATGACGAGTTCCATGCGTACGGTGCCATCCTGCCCGACGCGCACCGCGCGGCGATCGAGATGGCCGCTGAAGGATACCGGTCCCGCCGCCGGCGCGCTGAAGGTGATGGAACCGCCGGTCGGGACGGGGGCGGCGGCGCGGCCGGACCCGCGCGCGGCGGCCCCGACGAGGGCGGTCGCCAGCAGCAGCGCGCCGGCGACCAGCAGGTGGTGGCGTCTCGTTTTCATAACGTGTCTCCTTTCGTTGCCGGGCGGCGCGTGGGGCGCCGCGTGGACTGTGTACCGTTCAGACGCACAAGGCAGCGGAAGGTTGCGTAAAATGATGGTAAAAGCGGGGAACACCGGGTGCAGGCAGGGGGCAAGGGGCGTAGACTCAATCTCAGGCGGAACGTCCGATGGCAACCAGGCACGCGATTCTCGTCGTCGAAGACGAGGCGGCGATCTGCAACGGCCTCTGCGACGCGCTCGCCTTTCACGGGCATGCGCCAACGGGGGTCGCCTCGGGTGAGGAAGGGCTCCGTGAGGCGCTGGCCGCGCCGTACGCGCTCGTCGTGCTCGACGTCATGCTGCCCGGGATGACCGGGTTCGACGTGTGTCGCGAGCTGCGGGCGCAGCGTCCGGGGCAGGCGATCCTGATGCTGACGGCGCGCGGGGCCGAGGCGGACGTGCTCGAGGGCTTTCGCTGCGGCGCCGACGACTACGTCACGAAACCGTTCTCCCTTTCGGAGCTGATGGCGCGCGTCGAGGCACTGCTGCGGCGCGTTGGCGCGGTGATCGAGCCGCCGGCGGAGCCGTTCGCCTTCGGACCTTGGCGCGTCGATCCGGAGGCGCGGACGGCGACGTGCGCGCAGGCCACGATCTCGCTCACGGCACGCGAGGTCGACCTGTTGGCCCTCTTCGCGCGCGAGCGCGGCCGCATCGTCAGCCGCCGCCGGCTGCTGATCGACGTGTGGGGCATGCGCCACGTGGGGGAGATCCGCACGCGCACGGTCGACATGCACATCGCCAAACTGCGCAGGAAGCTCGCGGCCGCCCAGCGTCATGCGATCGAGACCGTTCGCGGTGACGGGTATCGCTTCGTCGGGTGACCCGTGCGCCGCATTCGCCTGCTCTTCCTGGCCTTCTCGCTGGCGCTCCTCGGTCCGGTCGCGCTTCTGGTACACCGGGCGCTGCAGAGCGTGACACTCGAGCGGCAGATGCGCCATCAAGCCGTCGCCGAGCGGGTCTTCGATGAGATGGAGCGGAGCCTCTCCCGGTTGCTCGAACGCGAAGAGGAGCGGCCCTTCGACGAGTATGCCGCCGGCATCGAGGCTTCCGCGTTGCCGTTCGTGCTCGGCCACTTCCAGGTCGATCCCGACGGCACCATCCGCGCGTTCGGCGCCGCGGCGGCCGCTGAGAGGGCGGGAGCGCGGGCGGAGGTCGAACGGCTGGTGGCGACCTACTGGCGGGCGGCGCGCACCGTGCCGAGCGGGCAGCCGGCGACCGTGTCGCAGCTCCCTGGCACCACCATCGAGATCGGCAAGGACGCGCGGCAAGGCGTTGCCGTCGACGAGTCGAAGCGACGCGATGCGCCGGCCTCGGCGATGGGCGTCTCGGCGTTCGATGCGCTGCGATCCCTGAACAAGGGCGTCCTCGAACGCGCCGAGCGTCAGCGCAAGGTGCTCGAGTACGAACGCCCGGACGAAGGCGCGCGCGACCGGTCCCGCAACGCGCTGGACGCGGAAACGGCACCGGCGCCGCGGGAGGAGATGCTCGGCGTCGCCGATTCGGAGATCGAGCTGCCGCCGATGGTGGGTCGAGTCGTCGACGGTGAGCACTTGCTCCTCTACCGCACGGTGCTGCGGGAGAACCGGGGCTATCGGCAGGGCGTCCTTCTCGATGTCCAGCGACTCGCCACGTGGTTGCGCGAGCAAGGGCTCGGCAGCGACGGGCTCGCCGCGCATGCCGAGGCGTCGTTCGCGACCACGCTTCAGCCGGCGAGCGGGCTGGCGGCGGAGTCGCCCTTCATCTACCAGCATCGCTTTGCGGATCCGTTCGACGGCTTGAGCGCTCGCCTCGTCCTGCAGCCGCTCCCCGGCCTCGGGAGCGTCACCTATGTGTACGCACTGTGCGCCCTGCTCGCCGCCACGGCGGGGCTCGGGCTCGCCGCGCTGTACCGCATGGTGTCGGTCACGGTGAGCTATGCCGAGCGACGGAGCAACTTCGTTGCCGCCGTGTCTCACGAGCTGAAGACGCCGCTCACCGCCATTCGCATGTACGGTGAGATGCTGCGCGACGGCATGGTGGCGTCGGACGTCAAGCGCGGGGAGTACTACCGGCACATCACGGCCGAGTCGGAGCGGTTGAGCCGGCTGATCAACAACGTGCTCGAGTTCTCGCGCTTGGAGAAGGGCACGCGCGACGTCACCCTCGTCGCCGGCGCGGTGGCCCCGGTGGTGCACGAAGTCGCCGAGCTGCTGCGGCCGCACATCGAAGGCGAGGGCTTCGAGCTGCGCGTGGTCGTGGAACCCGCGCTGCCGCCGGTCCGTTACGACCGCGATGCCCTGATGCAGGTGCTCTGGAACCTCGTCGACAACGCGGTCAAGTACGCCCGCGACGCGTCACCGAAGCGCATTGACCTGTGCTGCCGCAGCCACGACGGCGGCGTCGCCGTCACCGTCCGCGACCACGGTGCGGGGGTGCCGGCACGGCACGTCGGCCGGATCTTCGAGCCGTTTTACCGCGGCGAGAACGAGCTCACGCGGCGCAGCAAGGGCACCGGCCTCGGCCTCGCCTTGGTGCGTGGCCTCGTCGAGCGCATGGGCGCGCGGGTCACCGGCCGCAACGCCCTCGGCGGCGGCTTCGAGGTGGAAGTCGCCTTTCGCGCCGCGCCGCCGTCGTGAGACACGTTGCCACGAAGGGCGCGATGGGTTGCTGGCCTCGGGTCCTCTTGCGGATCCGGAAAGTCGCTGAGAATTTCATCCGCGGACATCCCTGAAGCGAGATACTCAAGAACGTCGTACACCGTGATCCTCAGTCCACGAATACAAGGCTTCCCGCCGCGCTTTCCCGGCTCGATCGTGATCAACGTGCGATAATCCATGGCTGCACCGTACGCCCGTCTCTGCCCTGCCGTCAGCCGTCACCGCTCCTGCTGAGCCGAACGCCCGGCGCTCATGCGCGGCCTGCCCCTGGCCGTCGCACGCGGCGGCTTGTTCGGCGCACCGTTTCGCCCTGAGTTCACTGCTTGACAGCGCACCATGCCACGCGAGCGAGAGCGCCGATCAAGCCGGTCGGCTCCAAGCGCTTGGGCAGCGCCATCATTCAGTTCGCCGTTCCGCGGACGGCCCACGCGCGCGCGCGAAGGTCAGTTGTCCCACCGGGTCGTCGACGCAGCGCCTGTTTGAGTTTCCGAGCCATCGTCGTGCGGCGTTCATTGTTGAGTGACGCGACGTAAGAGGGTGCCGGCCCCGTTCTGCCGAGAAAGGACCGCCAATAGTCCTCGAAGCTGGCGAATTCGGTTGGGATCTCGATCGGCTCGCAGCAGACGTCGGTGAGCCCGCCCGTCCGGAACAAGTCTGTGAGTGCATCGGGGCGGCAGAGAGGGAATCGCTTGCCTTCGTCAAGCTCCCGAGCGGTCGGGTCTACTGCCCCCGCTGCATCCCAGAAGTAGCGCAACAGATCCATCTTGCCCGCATAGTCCCACACGCAGGCGGAGACGATGCCACGAATAGCTGTACGAGAACGCATTTCGTCAACGGCAGCCCGGGAGTCCGGAAAGAAGTTCAGGGCGAGCAATGACGTTACGCTGCCATAACCGTCGGCACGCCAAGGAAGATCGCCTACTCCAGCGACTGCAAAGGAGGCGCGGGCATCTTCGCAATGTCCTCGAGCGTACTCGATGAACGGCTCCGCGGGATCGCAGCCCAACACCGAGGCCGGATCGGCGCCACTGCAGATCGCACTCGTCAAAGCACCGGTACCGCAACCGACGTCCAGCCAGTGAACACCTTGACGAATCTCCAACCACGACACGAACTGACGGGCGAGTCGGCGACTCCAGCGACCCATGAAGTCCTCGTAAGCCGATCCGGCATCCCACCCGTCACGAATGTGTGACATGCCTAAAGGTCTCTTCTCGCTGTCCAACGCGTTGCCGGTGAGCCGCGGCGGGCAGACGAAGCGTTCGAATCAAGCACGCAGATTCCACCCGCCGTCGGCTCGACCGGCTGGTTCGGCGTCACGTCAGATGTCCTCCGGTCGAAGCCCGGTATGCTTGGCGATCCTTGCGAGCATTTTGGGGCCAATCTCATCCGTGTCGTGAAATGCCCAGACGTAGTCAGGCCAACCTTCCCGACTCAGCACGCGATGAGAGCCGCCGGCCCGGCGCTTCTCCGCCCATCCGATTCTGAAGAGGGCTACGAGAACGCGTCGTGCCGGTGCGCTGCCCCATTGGCTCATGCGGCAGCGAAGGAAACACTCTCGAACGGCGCCGTTTCGCCGTTCTCAAGGCGATCAGCAAGCACGCGGAGCGCCAGAGCTTGGGCCTTTGCTTGCGCCTCCCTTGCCGTTGCTCCGTACACGAGCACACCCGGCAACTCCGCGACTTCCGCGATCCACCGGCCATCGTCTTCGCGCTGCATTTCAACCTTGAAGTTCATGCTCGAAGAATACCTCAGTCAGCAGCAGAAGCCGAACGCTCGCATTCAGGCGCGCGCGCCCTTCCGCGCGTCGCATGGAACGGGTTGTTCGGCCTCAGAAAGAAAAGACGGCCGACTCTGAATCTGACGACGACCTTCTCTGCGCGCTTCTTCTCCGCGTCACTGCCTACCCTCCCGCATCCGGGGTCGGCGCGATCCCGCCAAGACTTGGAGTCGCAGCGGGGCTGGCGACGCTCGGAGTCGCAACGGTCTCTGCAGCGCTCGTGCGGCACCATTCTTCGTGGGTTGCGCGCCAGGATCGATGCTCAATTCGACGATCCGGGCGCCCCCGGACGTCTTCGAGCAGATCTGATACGTCCCTCTGCTCGGCGATTGCACGCGACCCTGCGAGTAACAGGATTGGGACCACGAGCCACGAGTTCACGGCGTCAGGCCTCCAGCCCCTGCCAAACGGCGTGCCGCTCAGGCGCGGCGCGTTCTTCGCCGTCGCCTGGAGCGGCTTGTTATCATCGCTTCGTCACAACGAGCGACTTCATATCTCTGCACTCACCACCGAGGTGGATCATCGCGTGGCCACGGACGGATCCAGCAGAGTGTCGAATCGAGCAGTCGGTCGGCTGGACTTTGCACGCCGTAGGCGACCGACTCGACGAACGTCTGCCGGCGCTGTGTGGCGGTCGCGATGTCGTTGGCCCCGCGTCGGCTCGCGGGCTCGCGATACCGGGATCTCAGCGCTTGCGTTTGCTCCCGCCGCACCCCGGCAAGGCTCACTTCGAGAGGCCCGCCATCCCCGAGTCCCGAAACGTCTTCCATGACAACGTCCTCGGGGTGCAGCGGGCCAGCCTGGTCGCCGCGGTCCTTCACTTGGAAGTGGACGGGCAGCGAAAACTCGATGAAGAGTGGTCCGCAGTACACGCTCCAGGTGCAGCCTTCCGGGTTCGCAACCTCGTCCAGGATGTCGATTAGCGCGTCCTCGGAACCGGCCCTGACGAGCGCCGCGGATAGGTCGGGCCATCGCACAAGGAAGATGGGCATCAGCGGTTCGCTCCCACGAAGTTGCCGGCATGTACCACGAGGTCAGCGGGACCGGCAACTACCGTCATCGACACTACCGTCATCGGCGACACCGCCGTTCGCGCTCTGGCTGGCTGGACTTGGCAGGCGTGTGATATCATACCTCGGAATGGTGGAACGAACGGTTCTGCCGATGTTCCCCGTCTCCGGCTTCCTGTCCCCCAGGAGTGGGGAGATGCTTCCATGAAGATCACCGCCATCGAACTGTACCACGTCTCGATACCGCTCGCGCACACCTTCTGGCCGACCTGGATCCCTGGGTATCCGCAGACGCACAACCGCTTCACCCTGATCAAGCTCGTGACCGACGACGGGATCGAGGGCTACTCCGCCGGAACGGCGATGGGCAGGGAGCGCGAGGGTCTGGGCGATCTCATCGGCGGCTACCTCATCGGTGCCGATCCGACGGACGTCGAGCGGATGCAGGGCCTCCTCCAGCAGGCCGGCTACCTCGGCTGGCGCAACTTCTGGATCGAGCCGGCCTGCTGGGACATCCTAGGAAAGGCCAAGGGCAAGCCGGTCTACGAGCTGCTCGGCGGCGAGGCGCGGCCGATCGAGGTGTACTGCTCGACCGGAGAGATGCACGAGCCGGAGCGGCGCGTGCAGGAGCTGCTCGCCATGCGCGCGCGCGGCTTCAGGACCGCGAAGCTGCGCGTCAAGAATCGGGAACTGAAGGACGACATCCGCCAGATCGAGACGATCGCGAAAGGAGTCGGCGACCAGCTCGCCCTCGGTGTGGACGCGAACCAGGGCTGGCTCGTTTCCATCGTCGACCGCATCCCCGCCTGGGATCTGGCGCGTGCCAAGGAGTTTGCGCTGGCCTGTCATGCCAACGGGATCCGATGGCTCGAGGAGCCGCTCGATTCCCGCGACTACGACGGCAATGCCGCCCTCAAGCGGTTCTCACCGGTCAAGATATCCGGTGCCGAGCTCAACTATGGCTGGGACGAGATCAAGATCATGTTCGAGAAGGACTGCTTCCACATCTATCAGCCCGACGCCACCTTCGCCGGCGGCATTGCCCAGGTGAAGCAGGTGATCGACGCCTGCCATGCGCATCAGCGCGAGTACACGCCCCACACGTGGACCAACGGCATCGGGTTCTACGTCAACTGGAACCTGGTGCTCGCCGACCGGGGCAACACGCTCCCGCTCGAGTATCCGCTCGAGGAACCGTCGTGGGTCCCTGAGTTCCGCGACGGCATCATCGCGCCCGTCGTTCCGGATCGGAACGCCATGCTCGCGCCCTTCACCCGGCCCGGGCTCGGGTTCGAGATCGATCAGAAACTGCTGAGGAAGTACGGGAAGCGGTTCTTCAAGCTGACGGAGATGGGCCTGAAGATCCGCGTGATCCGGGAGAAGGGGCTCAGAGCGGCCATGGAACTCGGCAGGAGAAAGAGCCAGGGTTAACCTCGATATGACAAAAAGGACTCACCACGGAGGCACAGAGGCACGGAGGAAGCCGCCTTGGCAACGCGGAACGACTATTTGCAGACTTCATTTTCAATGAGGTTGGGCGCCAGCTCTTCGATTTCCAGAATCCTGGGCCTTCTCTGTGCCTCCGTGTCTCCGTGGTGACGGTTTTCTGTCACATCAGGGTTGAGTGTTTTCGCTTCGGGCTTGAAGGCCGTGGCTGCCGGTTGCGACGGTCACCGCCCGAAGCACTGCGCCACCGCGAGCTCGTTGCCCAGTTTGACCGCCTGGTACTTGCTCCAGAACGCGTCGTCGATCTTGCGCAGGGCCGGTTTGACCTTCGGCTTGCGGTAGCGGCTCAGGTGGCCTGGGCCGCCGTTGTAGACGGCATAGGTGGCGCGCGCGAGGTTGTCGATGTTGCCGGTCTTCGTGTGCTCCTTCCTGGCGACGGCATAATCGTTCAGGTAGTGGACGACGATCTCGGACCCTGCTCGGGCGTTGTAACTGATGTCCTTGCGGAGGCCCTGCAGGTCGTAGAATCCCCGCCAGACTTTCTGATTGACCTGCATCAGGCCGACGGACCCTACGGGTGACTCGATCGGCTTCACCGTGTTGCCCTGCCGCACGAACTGCCGCCAGCAGCTTTCCTGCCAGGCGGTGGCGAGGACGAGCCAGCGGTATACCTGGTGGAAGTCGGCGTCGAGCTTGCTCGTCGACAGCGTGGCATCGGATGTCGTTCGCAGCAGGTCACGCACGAGCGGCAGATACGCGTCGATCTCGTCGCTCGTGGGCACCCAGCGGTTGAGCCGCGAAACGAGGGCGGGATCGGGCTCAATGGCCGCCCAGACCGGGGTCGCAAACCACGCGCTCAGGTCAACCGCGGGATTGTCTTCCGGCGGTGGCAGCGGCGGACCGAAGCCGAACAGTTGGCGCAGCTCGGGGTCGACATCGAGGCTGTACGCCACCGGGTCTTCGGCGGCCGTCGGCGCGATGATGCGCGCGAGGCGGCGGAGGCCATCGGCGGAGATGTCGAGGCCCAGGTCCGGTCCCAGCTCGTCGATCGTCCGCAGCGCGTCGGCGGCGGCAATGAAGCTCAGGTAGCGCAGGGTCACCTCGCCCGGCAGCCCGGCGCTCACCCGGCGCAGGACCGGCGCGAGGCGACGCCAGGCCTTGATGAACAATGGCCGAACAGGGTCTGGGCCCCCGGGCTTCGTCGGCGCCAGGGCCTCGATCAGCTCATGACGCGACTCGACGAGCACGTCGAAGAGCGTCCGGCGCAGCTCCTCGGCGGTGGCGTCGCGCGCCGCGAGCTTGGTCACGAAGGTCAGGAACGCGTCCCATTGCTGCCACGCGGCTTCCCAGCGCTGCAGCTCCTCGGGGGACAGGGTCGGTTCCGGCGCCGGCCGCTCCGGCAGCACCTCTTCGGTCAGCCTGATATCGGGCAACGAGAAGCGCAGGATCGCGGTCAGACCCGTCTCCACGCAACGCACCTCGGCGAGCGACAAGGAGTCGATGATCGCCTGGGTGCGCGCGGCGTCTTCCCGCGAGAGCACGAGCGGAAGCAGCGCGCGCAGTTCGTTGACCGCCAAACCGAGGTCGATCGTCATCGTCTCGAGACGCGGGTGGACGTACTGCTTGACCCAGTCCCAGACCTTGCCAGTCAGCTGCTTCTTGCCGTCGGGTCCGTACAGGTTCGAGTCGACCACGCGAAAGCGCACGACCGGTTGGGCCGCATCGACGCTCGGCTCCTCGAACACCTCGACCGTGCCGGTCCAGTCGAGAATGACGAGGCAACTCTGCCCCACGGCCGTGCCGACCCGAGCCTTGCCGGCGCTGATGACGCGCAAACGCCCGGCTTGGCTGTCGACGCGCGGCTCGGAGAGCGTCAGAAAGTTGCAGCCGACGCCGTCGTTCCAGACCTGCGCCGTATTCCCGGGATCACGGTAGATTTGGGTCAAAAGTGCCTGGCGCAGGAGCGCGTGATCGAGTTGGAGAGGGACCTCGACCTCGCGAGCGTGGACAACGGAGGCGACGGCGAGGGCAAGAACGAGAGACGGAACGATCAGTCCGGTTTTCATTGTCTAGCGGAGACCATGTCGATGACGGCGGCGGCCAGTTTCCGATCCTGATTCTCACGTCCTCCCATGCCGCGCAATGGCGGTCGACCGTCAGGGCGTCCAACCAACGGCGGCACCCGAAGTGCTCTCACGACCGAGGTCGTTTCGGATTGGGGCGAAATGAGATTGCGCCGCGTGGGCTGCCATGTGTAGGATGGCTGCATGCGTCGGATCGGTCGCGCCCGATACCTCGCGCTCACGCTTGCCGGGCTGCTGGTCAGCCCGGCCCTCGTCCGCGGAAGCGTGCTGTGTATTGGCGCGGAGGGCCATTCTGCCATCGAGCAGGCCAACGCGGTCTGCTGCCCGACCCATCACGCCAGCGATGGCGATGCCGCGTTGGCGCGCGGTGGAGGCTGTGCTTCGGCCTGTACGGACGCTCCTCTCGGCATCGCTGCCAGGTGTCAGGAGACCGTCCGGTCTGACGTGCGTGCTGCGGCAGGGGCGCTGCTCTGTGCGTGTCTGAGGGCTGTCGACGATTCGTGCCGTGGCGCCGGCGACGCTGGCACGCTGCGCCGGGTTCGCCTGTCGCACACGGGTCCGCCACGCTATCGGCGCACGACCGTCCATCTCTGTTGAGCGAGTCCGCAGTGGGATTCGCGCTGGCCGACGGGCAGCCGGCGCGATGGCCTCCCAGACTCTGCGGCTCCGCGCTGACCGCCGCGGCTCCGCCGCTCCGTCCTCGCGATATCGAGCCGTGGTTTGATTGAACCTTCGGGGCGGAAGACCCGCCCCGCGCTCAATGGAGGAATGCGATCCCATGTATCAACGATCGAGTTTGCAGCGCCACCGGCGGCACACGCCGACTGTCGAGGAGAGTTGTCCCGTGGCGCATCGGCGAACCTCAGTCGTCCTCGTACTGCTGATTCTCGTCCGCGTGACCGCGCCGGCCCCCGCGTCTGCGGAACCATTCACGCTCGAGCGGGCACTGCACATCGCGCGGGACAGCAATGCCGAAACCCTCGCTGCCCGGCAGGAGTTGGAGATTGCGCGTGGCCGACTCATGGAAGCCGAGTATCCGATCCGGTTCAATCCCGAGATCGCCGGCGAGGCCGGGCGGCGCCGTCTCGCTGCCGGAGACTCTGGCAGCGACTTCGGGGTTGCGGTGTCGCAGGAGGTGGAGGTTGGCGGTCAGCGCGCCAAGCGGATCGAGGAAGCGCGCGCGTACCTTGCCCGGGCCGAGCAACTCGTCCGCGATCGCGTCCGGTTGATCGAGGCCAAAGTCAAGTTGGCCTTCTTCGATGCGCTTGCCTGGCGCGGCCGGCATGATCTCCTGCGTCGCATCGAAGCGCTGAACCGCCGCGTCCGCGACGCTTCGAACGCACGGGTCGACGCGGGCGAATCACCGGCCATGGAGGCAAATCTCGCCGAGATCCGCTTGGGGCAGTCGCGCAAAGAGACGGTCGCGGCGGAGAGGAACTACGCGCTGGCCATCCTCGAACTGAAGCGACTGCTGGGCGGTGCTCCCGATGCCACCCCGGAACCCAGTGGGGATCTGCGTGCCGTTGCGGTGACTCACGTTCTCGCCGATCTGATCGCCCGGGCCAGGCAGGCGCGGCCTGATCTTCTGGCGAATGAGCGCGAAGTCGCACGGGTCGATGCCGACACGGCGCTCACTCGTCGCCGCGTCATTCCGAATCCGACGTTCGAAGCCTTCTACCGCGAGGAAGCGGCGGACCACGGCAGCGAGCGCATCGCCGGCGCCGGGGTGCGCATCCCCATCCCCGTCTTCGATCGCCACCAGGGCGAGCTCGTGGCCCTCGCGGGGCGGCGACGCCAGGCCCAGCTCGAGGTCGACGCGGCGGCGGGTCAGGTCGAAGCAGAAGTCGCCGGGGCCTTTCACGCTTACGAGGCGGCACGGCGCGAGGTCGAGATTTTCGAGCAGGACATCCTCGCCCGGACGGAAGAAAATTTCCACTTCATCGAGGGCGCGTATCGGGCGGGCAAGATCGATTTCTTCCAGTTTGTCCTCATCCAAAACGATCTCGTGGGCGCCCAGCTCTCGTACCTCGACTCGCTGCTGCAGTTCCGCGAGGCCGAAGTGGGCCTTGAGCGCGCCGTTGGCGCTCCGCTCTGAACCGGAGACTTTGATGAAGTGGCACACCGTCATCATTCTCAGCATGCTGGCGATCGCTTGCGGCGGCCGCCAGGAGTCCGCAACGGAGGGCAGGGGCCCCGAACCGGACGCGCTCCACCCGAGAGGCGAGCCTCCGCACGCCGCCGAACCGGCCGCGGGCCAGCCGACGCTGCCTGCGGGAGCCGCTCTGTGCGACGAGCACCGCGTGCCCGAGTCCGAGTGCGGCATTTGCCATCCCGAGCTCCTCTCGGCTCTGGTGCCCGGTCAGGGCCTGAAGATCCGTCTGGCGTCGCCCGAGTCGGCTGCGAAAGCCGGCGTGGAGACGGCGGCACCAGCAGTGGGATCGATCAGCGACGGGGTCGATTGTTACGCGGAGCTTTCCTTCGACCAAGACAAGCTCGCGCATGTGGCGGCACCGGTGGACGGGATCATCCGGGGCGTCGAGGCCGACCTCGGTCAGCGCGTGGAGGAAGGGGCCGTGCTGGCGACGATCTGGTCGGCCGCCATTGCGGAAGCGAAGAGCGCCTACCTGCGTGCCCTGGCGGACGCTGCCCTGCGGCAGCAGACGCTCGACCGCGAGCGGCGGCTCCGGACCGACCGGATCTCCTCCGAGAAGGATTTGCAGGAGGCCGTCGCCGCCCAGCGCAGCGCGCAGGCCGTGGTTCAGCAGGCACGCCAGCACCTCGCGACGCTCGGGTTTCCCGAGGAGCACATCGAGACCCTTGCCACCGAAGCGGGCGGTGTGGCCGTGCTAGCGCTTCGCGCGCCGTTCGCGGGCGAGATTCTCGAGCGGAGTGCGGTCCGCGGCGCATTGGTCGAGCCTGGAAGGGCGCTGTTCACGCTGGTTGACCGATCGACGATGTGGGCGATCCTCAGCATTCCGGAGTTCGCGCTGGCGCGAGTCCAGGTCGGTCAGCGGGTTGAACTGAGTGTGGAGGCATTCCCTGGGGAGACCTTCACCGGGGTGTTGAACTGGATTTCGCCGCAGGTGGAGACGCGCACCCGCATGGTGCAGGCGCGCGCCGAGGTGCCCAACCCCGAGGGGTCGTTGAAGGCTCGGATGTTTGCGCGGGCGCGCGTTCTCACCGGTCACGCAGACGGAGCGATCGTGATTCCGCAGTCGGCGGTCCAGCAGTTCGACGGCAAGCCCTTCGCCTTCGTCATGGTCGAGGCGGATCTCTACGAAGCGCGCCCGCTGCGCATCGGTGCTCGGCAGCACGGCCGGCTGGAGATCGTGGGTGGGCTGCGCTCGGACGACCGGGTCGTGGTGACGCACAGCTTCGTGCTGAAGTCGGAGCTGCTCAAGTCGCGGCTTGGCGCGGGATGCGTCGACGACTGAAGCAGGCCTCCGATGCTGAACTGGATCATTGCGTTTTCCCTGCGGAACCGATTCGCCGTGTGCCTGGTGGCGGTGGCGCTGATCGCGGTCGGGGGCTTGTCGTTGAGCCGTCTGTCGATCGATGCGTTTCCCGACACCACACCGGTTCAGGTGCAGATCAATGCCAGTGCGCCTGCGCTCGGTCCGCTCGATATCGAGCAACAGATCACGCTTCCCATCGAACTGGCGATCGGCGGGCTGCCGGGTTTGAGCAACGTGCGCTCGATCTCCAAGTTCGGGCTTTCCCAGGTGGTTGCGACCTTCGACGACCGCACCAACCGGTATCTGGCGCGGCAGGTCGTCAGCGAGCGTCTCCTGGGTGTCGATCTCCCGGAGGGACTGGGAAAGCCACAGTTGGGTCCCATCGCCACCGGACTGGGTGAGGTGCTGCACTACATTCTCAGGTCGGACGATCCCGGGCGGTCGCTCACCGATCTCCGCGAGTTGCACGACTGGGTGGTGAAGCCCGAGCTGCGCAAGGTGCCCGGCGTCGCCGAGGTCAATTCGTGGGGCGGTTTGGAGAAACAGTTTCACGTCGTGGTGGAACCCGAGCGGCTGATCAAGTACGGGCTCACCTTCGACGAGCTTTTCGCAGCCCTGGGGGCAAACAACCGGACGGTTGGCGGTGGCCAGATTGTCAGCGCGGGCGAGTCGCTGCTGGTGCACGGCGTCGGGCTGGTGACCGACGTGGAGCAGATCGGCGACATCGTCCTGCGCGCAGACGGCGGCGTCCCCATCCGCGTGCGTGACGTGGCTGACGTTCGAGTCGACCACGAGATCCGGCACGGGGCCGTGACGGCGGGTGGCAGCGGCGAGGTCGTACTCGGGTTGGGGTTCATGTTGATGGGCGAGAACAGCCATGCCGTGGCCGGCCAGCTTCAGACCCGGCTGTCCGAGGTGCAACGCGCGCTGCCGGACGATGTGAAGATCGTCACCATGTACGATCGGACCGAGCTGGTGGACTGGGTGATCGCGACGGTGACCCACAATCTGCTCGCGGGGGCATTGCTGGTCATCGCGGTGCTGTTCGCGCTGCTCGGCCAGCTGCGTGCCGGGCTGGTCGTGGCCACCGCCATCCCACTGTCGATGCTGTTCGCGGGCAGCTTCATGCTGCAGGCGGGCATCGCGGCCAGTTTGCTGAGCCTCGGCGCGGTTGATTTCGGGCTGATCGTCGACAGCTCGGTGGTCATGGTGGAGAACTGCGTACGCCATCTCGCCCTGCGCCGTGACCGACCGCGGCTCGAGGTCGTCCGGGAAGCCGCCGTCGAGGTGCGTACCCCCACACTGTTCGGCGAGCTGATCATTCTGGCCGTATTTGTGCCGATCCTCACGCTGCAGGGTGTCGAGGGCAAGCTGTTTCGGCCCATGGCGCTGACGATGATTTTTGCGCTGGCCGGGTCATTGGTGTTTTCGCTGACGCTGATCCCCGTGCTGGCCAGCCTCGCGCTGCCGACGGGCGTCCGGTCGGCAGAGCCGTGGCTGTTGCGCCTGGCGCACCGCGCCTACGCGCCGCTGCTCGCGGCGGCACTGCGTTTTCGGGTGGCGACGCTGGCGGGCGCGGCCATGCTCGTCGTCGCCGCGGCGGTGGGCGCGATGCGCCTGGGCGGCGAGTTTCTGCCGAAACTGGGCGAGGGGGCCCTGGTGATCAATGTCGTGCGCCTGGCGGGTGTCGCCATCGGGGAGGTCGTGGATTCCAACACGCGGATCGAGCGCCTGCTGCTGGCGCATTTTCCCGACGAGATCGACCGCGTGTGGAGCCGCGCCGGCACGGCGGAGATCGCCACCGATCCGATGGGGATCGAACTGACGGACATCTTCCTGACGTTGAAGCCGCGCGCGCAGTGGGTGCAGGCGCGCACGCAGGAGGACCTCGAGGCGCGAATCGACGACCTGCTCCGCGACTTTCCTGGCGTCAACCTGATCTACACTCAGCCCATTGAGATGCGCATGAACGAAATGATTGCCGGCATTCGAGCCGACCTCGGCATCAAAGTGTTCGGCGATGACCTCGACACGCTCCGGCGCCTCGCCGACGACATCGAGCGCGTCCTGCTGGACATCCGCGGCGCTGCGGACGTGTCGCGCGAGCAGATCACCGGGCAGCCGTTGCTCCAGGTGACGGTCGACGCTGACAAGACCGCGCGCCTCGGCGTGCCCGCGCGCGACGTGCTGAACCTCGTCGAGGCTGTTGGCGGTACCCATGCCGGCGATATCCGCCAGGAACAGCGACGGTTCCCGCTCGTCGTTCGGCTGCCGGATCGCCAGCGCGCGGAGGCCGAGGCGCTCGCGGCGACGCTCATTCCCACCGCGGTTGGTCCGATTGTGCCCCTGAAGAGCGTTGCCAGCTTGGACTACGTGGAAGGGCCCGCGACGATCGAGCGGGAATGGGGGAGGCGCCGGGTCACCGTTCAGTGTAATGTGCGCGGCCGCGACATCAAGAGCTTCGTTGCCGAGGCCAGGCGGCGTATCGGCGCCGAAGTCAGCCTGCCGGTGGGCTATACGATCGACTGGGGCGGGCAGTTCGAGAATCTGGAACGCGCGAACCGTCGCCTGATGTTCGTGGTCCCCCTCACGCTCGGCGTCATCTTCGCGCTCTTGTACGTCAGCCTCGGTTCGCTGCGCGACGTCCTGATCGTTGCCACGGGCGTTCCGTTGGGTGCCGTCGGCGGCGTCGCGGCCCTCGCGTTGCGCGGGATGCCGTTCACGGTCAGCGCGGCAATCGGCTTCATCGCCCTGAGCGGCGTGGCGATCCTCAATGGACTGGTCCTGGTCACGTTCATCAAGCAACGGCTGCAGAGCGGCGTCGGACTGCGCGTGGCAGTATCTGAAGCGTGCCAGGTGCGGTTGCGCCCGGTGTTGATGACCGCGCTGGTTGCCGCGGCCGGCTTCATTCCGATGGCCGTCAATACTGGTGTGGGGGCGGAGGTGCAGCGACCAGTGGCGACGGTGGTCATCGGCGGTGTCGCGACCAACACGTTCCTTACTCTGCTCGTCCTGCCGACCTTGTACGCGTGGGTTGGGACGAGAGCCCACCCCACAGGGGACGAGCAGCAGGAATGAATGCGCAGGGACGGCGCCTTCCTTCAATGACTTCCCTGGTTTCCGGAACCCACGAAAAGTGCTTGCAGCTCACTCTCTATCCTGACAAGCTGATCGTACACGTGCATTCGGCTCCGAGGCTGGTGCGGGTGATTCGTGTTTCCCTCAATTGCCACTGCGGATCGCGGAGGACGAAGAATGAAGCAGTCTGCCACCTTGATCGCTGCCGCCATCGCGGTTGTTGTGACCCTACCCGTTGGTGCACAGATGATGCTCCACGACGACGGCATGGGCGGCGGTCGGCGCTCCATGATCAACCTGGTGTCACCGGCCGATTCGCCGATCCAGATCAGACGCGGAGTGCTGATGATCGGGCAATACATGAGCAGCATGGGCTCAACGATGATGCGGGCGCCGGTACCGGGCGGGGATTCGACCCCCCGTGTGTGGTTGATGCTGCGCCTGTCCGGCGTGTCTGCTGGCGGTGGCCTCATCACGAATGCGAACAATCACCTGCGGTTCGACGGACGGCTGACTCCAGGAGCCGGCAACGAGGAACCGATCGCGATCGATCAGCAGTTTGCGCTGCGTGAGGGGGCCGCGTTCGTGAAAGTCCCGATAAACCTCCCGGTCGGAACCGGTTCGGCAAGGATCCTGATCGATCGGGTTGCGGTCATGGGTGCCGACGGCAACGCGTTTGCGGTTCCCGGCGTCCTGATCGCTTCGCCGCCGCCGTTCGAAACACCCCGGCCGACACCGGTCACCGAATGTACGCGGGACAGCGACTGCGATGACGGAGACCCCAAAACCCGTGACGTGTGCATGCCGATGGGCTGCCGCCACATGCCGGGTCACATGGAGCCGGGCCGCGGCCCAATGAGGTGATCGCGCCAGCCCTGCTGGCGCGCCAGGCGAAATCAAGCATGTACCGCTCAGCCTGAGGAGGCGCCCGTTTTTTGGGCGCCGTCTCGAAGGCTGCGCTCACGCTTCGCGTGACCTTAATTGACTCCATTGGGCCTGCTCGTGGGTCAGCGGACGTGCGCGCGAAGCATCGCGCCGAGGGCTCGAGGCGCGCCTGGCAACCGGGGTCCGAAGCGGGATAAGATGCGTGACGGTGTTCTTCGTCGACGTCATGCTGCTCCTCGGCGTCGCCACGGCGGGGCTGCTCGCCGGCCGGGCGCTGCGCCTGCCGGCGATCGTCACGTACCTCATCGCCGGCGTGCTGGTGGGACCGGGTGGACTCGGTTGGGTGTCGCGCTCCGAGACCATCGCGCAACTCGCCGAGCTCGGGGTCGCGCTCCTCCTCTTCGGCGTCGGCATTGAGTTCTCGCTCGTTCGGATGCGCCGCACCGTTCCCCGCATGGTGTTGGGCGGCGCCCTGCAGGTCGGGGGCACAGTGCTTGCGACCGTGGCGGTCTTTCGCTGGCTCGGGGCGGCGTGGCCGGCGGCCGTCCTCGTTGGCTTTCTCGTTTCGCTCTCCAGCACGGCCATCGTCTTCAAGCTGTATGACGAGGCGGGCCAGGTCGACACACCGCAGGGGCACGCGGCACTGGGCGTCTTGCTCTTTCAGGATCTCGCGCTCGTCCCGATGATGCTGCTGGTGCCGGTGCTGGCGCGCCCGGGTGAGGGGGTGGGGGCGGCCGCCGGGATCGCGCTCGTTCGTGCGGCGGCGACACTTGCCGGCATGCTGTTTCTCGCGCGAGCCGTGTTGCCGCGCGCCCTCGCGCTGGTCGCCCGCACGGATACACCCGAACTCTTTCCGCTCACCGCGCTGGTCATCGCCTTCGGCACCGCGCTTGCCGCGGCGCAGCTCGGACTGTCGCTCCCGATCGGGGCTTTCCTCGCCGGGCTGGCGCTCTCTGGCAGCCCATACGCCCATCAGGTGTTCGCCGAGCTGCTGCCGCTGCGCGACGCGTTCGTTGCCATCTTCTTTACCAGCATCGGCATGTTGCTGGAGCCCTCGGTGCTTGCGGGAACGCCCGAGCTTCTCGCCGGCATGCTTGGTGCGGTGCTGTTCAAGGCGATCCTGATCGCCGCCGTTGTCGGATGGCTGTGGCGCTCCACGCGGCTGGCGATCCTGACCGGGATGGGCCTCGCGCAGATTGGGGAGTTTTCGTTCGTGCTCGGACGCGAAGCGGCCGCGGTAGGCGTGATCTCGGAGCGCGTCGAGCAGGCCTTTCTGGGCACGGCGCTCCTGAGCATGGCAGCGACACCATTTCTCATGCGTGCGGCGAGCCGGCTGGCGCTGATCGGGGCTGGGGTCGCAGGGGAAGAGTCGCCGCCAGAGCTGCGCGATCATGTGATGGTGATCGGCTACGGTGTTACGGGCCAGGCGGTTGCCCGCGTGCTGAGCGAGACGGGCGTCCCGTTCGTTGCCGTCGACATGTCGGCCGAACTCGTCGAAGCGGGCCAGAGGGAGGGGATGCCCGTGCGCTTCGGCGATGCGTCACGCCGCGCCGTGCTGGAGGACATGGGGGCCGGCCGGGCCCGCGCGGCGGTGGTGACGGTCGGCGATCCGGCGGGCACGCGGCGGATCGTCTCCCTTTTGCGGCAGAGCAGCCCCAGCGTCTGTATTCTCGTGCGCGCGCGGCGCGTGGGCGAGATTGATGAGATCGAGCGACTGGGTGCGGATGAGGTCGTGCCTTCGGAGTTCGAGACATCGATCGAGCTGTTCGTGCGGCTACTGACGCGCCTCGGCGTGCCACGGCACGTGGTTCGCGTGCAGGAATCGGTCATCCGGCTCGATCACTACCAGGCGCTACGCGGGGTCGGAACAACGGCGGAGTTGCTGGCCGAGACGAAACGACTTATTGCCGGCGGGATTCTCGAAACCGCGCAGGTGATGAAAGGGAGCCAGGCCGCCGGCTGCACCCTGGCCGAGCTGGATGTGCGACGGCGGACGGGGGCAACGGTGCTGAACATCGTGCGGGCGGAGCAGCCGCTGCCGACGCCGGAAGGGTCCACCCGTCTTGAGACGGGCGATCTGGTCGTCCTGTACGGTCCGCACGAGGCGATCGATCGCGTCCTTGATCTGCTCGAGCCCACCGGATCGGAGAGCCCCGGCGGCGTCTCGTGAGCCTCGGGCGGGTCATGCGACGGGGCGAATCGTTCGGCTGCGACGGATTCCCCGTCCGACGGACCGCGACGGTGGACCTACGCCAGCGCGCCGCCGCAGCTCGAGCCGGCGCCGGCGGTGCACCCGAAGCAGTGGGCGGCCGTGGCGATGAGATTGTCCGCCAGCGCATCGCAGGTTTCGAGTTCCCAGAGCGTGCGCCGCGCGGGCGCTGTGGCGGCGCCGTCGGTCACCATCGGCAGACCGAGCATCTGGTTGAAGTCGCAGTCGTACAGCGTGCCATCCCAGGCAACACTCAGCAGGGACCGGCACATCAGGTGTGCGATCGTGGCTGGATTGAAGTGATTCACCAGCAGGGCCATGTAGGCTTCGTGCTGGCCTGAGCGCACCAACTGCTCGGCGAAGCGCCTGATCGGCATGTTGGCGAGGGTCAGGAGACGGTGGAACCGAATGCCAAAGACCTCGCCGAGCTCGGCGCTGTAGTCCGCGGCGAGCTTTGCCTGCGGCGGCGGCAGGAACGCCCCGAGCGGATTGTAGACCAGATTGAGCCGAAGCGATGAATCCGGCTGGCCATAGCCGAGGGCGTTGAGCCGGCGCAGTGCGGCGATGCTCTTCTCGAATACACCGGGGCCCCGCTGGTGGTCGACGTTCTTCGCGGTGTAGCAGGGGAGGGAGCACACCACCTCCACCTGATGCGCGACGAGGAACTCCGGCAGCCAGTCCATGCCCGGCTGGAACAGGACGGTCAGGTTGCAGCGATCGATCACGTGGCGGTGGAGTTGGCGGGCACGCTCCACGAGGTAGGCGAAGTTCGGGTTCAGCTCCGGCGCGCCCCCGGTGAGGTCGACGGTCTCGACGCTCGGGCTCGCGGCGAGCAGTTCGACGATACGCTCAGCGGTTGCGCGCGTCATGATCTCCGTCCGCCGCGGTCCGGCATCGACGTGGCAATGGTGGCACGCCTGGTTGCAGAGCTTGCCGACGTTGACTTGCAGCGTCCTGATCGCGCCGCGGCGCAGCGGCCACTGGCGGTGCTGGCGCAGAGCGGACGCGAAGTTCGGCGACCCCTCGCCCTCCCCCGTCGCCAGACATGACAACGGGGGAGCAATCAACGGAGGGGACGCGCTATTCATCGAGCTTCTCACTCAGGGCACTACGCTGGGCGGCTTCACCGCCTCGATGATCTTCACGATGTCAAGGTAGACGTTCTCTTCCCGCCGCAGGCGAAATCCGGCCTTCAGTACGTTACCGACCGTGTCGCGATTCAAGTCGGGGCCGAAGCGTCGGGTCAGCGCCGTCATGACGTCGAGGAAGATGCCGAACGGCCCGATGTGGCTGCGCACGTGCTCGAACATCAGGAGTTGCCCCCCGGGCTTCAGCACACGGTACAGCTCGCGGAGACCGGCGACGGGTTTCGGCACGGAGCAGAAGGTGCACACCGTGGCCACCGTGTCGAAGCTGTCATCCGGGATCGGCAGATCACAGACGTCCATCTGCCGCAGTTCGATCGTCCCCTGATAGGCGCGGGCTCTCTCTGCGG
>Ga0316626_10000052_pt1 | contig 41426 bp, 74 predicted proteins | sample OWC_Aug_T1_C1_D5_FD_207656 | JGI IMG/M metagenome (GOLD analysis project Ga0316626, IMG submission 207656) | Wetland soil microbial communities from Old Woman Creek delta, Ohio, United States - OWC_Aug_T1_C1_D5_A | ecosystem: Environmental > Terrestrial > Soil > Wetlands | place: USA: Ohio...
CCTTTTTTCTCACGTCCACGTTTCGTAGATATTTCACTAACTTTCACGATATTTCATCTTATTTCATTAATCTATGAGCACAACGAATCAACTTGTTTGGACCAACGAAAAGCCGACTAAGCCGGGCTGGTATTGGTACAAGTATAGGCAATACGAACCGAGGGTAGTAGAAATTATTCAGTGCCTTCATGGGCTAAAATTTCCATACTGGGGTAATCCCGTTAAAATAGAAGACGCAGACGGCCAATTCGCTGGCCCGATTCCTGAGCCTGACGGAATTCCTGCGCTTACAAAAGCCGTAATAGATGATGTCGTTAAGCAATGCGTCGCTGAAATTACCAAGCAATTTCTTGCCGGTGGGATCAATAACGCAGGCCCAATTCATGGACCTGTAGCAAATGACATATTCCGCGATCTACTCACGGAGTTAGCTAGCAACGAAGACATCGTCGCATATGATACGGCTATCAACGTAGAAATGCCAAATCGCGCTGGTTTCAATGCGGATGAGTGGATGAGGCGTGTAAGGGCCGCGCTTAAAAAATAGCCATGCCAGCCCACCGTAAGCCAACCAATCTGCTGGAGTTCTCAGGCGCGTTCGCCAAGAACCCACAACGCAGGCGTGAGCGCGAGCTTGAGCCAAGGTTCGTGGCCGGTCTCAGTGAACCGCCCGACTTTCTTGATGCGGACGCGCAAGAAGAATGGCGGCGCGTCGTCCCTGATCTGGAGGCCGCTGGAGTGACCGCCAGGGTCGAAGCAATGGCAATGGCCACGTATTGCATAGCCGTGTCGCATCTAAAGAAAGCGCAGGCTGAAATCGCACGGGATGGTATCACAATTCAAACGGACAGTGGGCTTAAGAAGCATCCGGCGATGAACATTATCAAGGATGCCAGCCAAGTCATCAAGTGCTTCACGGCAGAGTTTGGCATGACGCCAGCCAGCCGCTCGAAGGTTAAGGCTCAGCCGACATCAAGCGAAAAGCCGAAAAGCGGATTTGCCGCCGTATAATCTATGAAAAGAGACTGGAAATTGATACGCGCCATAGTGCGCGAGGAAGGCACGGGCTCATGGCCCGAAGATACTGTACTTGAGCACAAGGTGCTCTGCGTGGAAGCTGGCTATATTCGCGCGCTTGATCTGCGTTCAATGGAGGCAGATCAAATTCAGATAGTACAATGTGGGCAACCTTGGCAAACATTCAGTTGGCTGAAGGCCGCCGAAGTGCTTGCCAATTATGATGATTTAGAAGCCGTGCTTCGAGAACTCGAAGAAAAAAACGTAGGAACATTTGAGGAAGTAGTTTTCGAGATGATGAAGATAAAGGCTCGTAGTCGCATAGGCCTATGAAACATAAAAGAGCAATCCTCAGTATTCTCGCCAATTTTCATCGGTCATGGTTTAGCGATGAAGAGCGGCAAGAAATGAATCGCTGGCTTCTGAATGCGATAGGAAAGACCATGGAGCAAATCGACAAAGATATTGAGACCGGAATAAAAAACGGGTATCCAATAGAACAGCAAATGGAGATCGTGCGAAGAGTGATTGATTCTATATACCAATGATATGCATATTATGGAATCCAATCTCACAATAACCATCAGGCCATCATGGCGCGACGTCTATGCAGATGGGTCTAAATGTCTATGCTGCGGAGATAAAATATTCATGATGCAAAAACGGCTATGTTTAGCAATTGATAGCCGCACGATTGTTGAAATGGACGGCGTAAATCTATGCGGTTCTTGCGCTGATGCGGTCATTGATAGCCCATGACCTATACCGAAAAGGCCAACAAGTACGCCCTCGACGTAGTCGATGGGCGCATATTGGCATGCAAGTGGGTGAAGCTCGCGTGCAAGCGTCATTTCGACGATATAGAACGGTCGAAGGATGACTGGCCGTATGAATACGACCAGAAAAAAGCCGAGCGAGTCTGCCGGTTTTTCGAGATGTTGCCGCACGTAAAAGGAAAATGGGCCAAGAGGGATGCTAAAACAGGCAATGCAGCGACCATTAAACTAGAGCCGTGGCAATGTTTTATAGCCTGTTCGTTATATGGGTGGATCAACAAGGCAACAGGACAGCGCAGGTTCCGGCATGCGCGACTTTACGAGCCTCGCAAAAATGCTAAGTCAACATTTGCCGCATCAATCGGTTGGTGGATGTTTCGCAAAGACGCCGAGCCTGGCGCAGAGGTGTACTGCGGAGCGACGAATCAAAAGCAGGCATACGAGGTTTTCAAACCAGCGTGGCAGATGGCCAAGAATATTCCTGCGCTCGCAGTTGATCTTGGCGTAACGCTGACAGGTAAGACTGAGCCTGGGCCGATGCTCGCGATGGACGACGGTTCTAAGTTTGAAACGGTAATTGGCAAGCCGGGCGATGGTGCAAGCCCTCACTGCGCCATCATAGACGAGTACCACGAGCATGATACGAGCGAACAACTCGACACTATGGTTACTGGCATGGGCGCGCGTGAACAGCCGCTTTCCCTCGTTATCTCAACCGCTGGGACGAATATCGCCGGACCATGCCGAGCGGACTGGAAGCAATGCGAGAAAATACTAGAGGGAATCATAAATGACGATACAACTTTTGCAATAATCTACACTATCGACGATCCAGACAAATGGGATACCGAAGAAGCATTGCGGATGGCGAATCCTAACTTCGATGTATCGGTCAGCCGAGAGTTCCTGATGGCTCAACTCGCGAAGGCACGCCGCGATCCGCGCGAGCAGGCGATTTTCAAGACGAAGCATCTCAATCTATGGGTAACGGCTAAGGCTGCGTATTTCAACACGCTAACATGGCAGAAGTGCGAAAACAAAAGCCTGAGCATCGACGATTTCACAGGGCAGCCATGTTTCCTGTCTGGAGACCTTGCGTCAAAGCATGACATCGTTCCGTTAATGGCGCTATTTCCTAAGCCAGATGGCCGATATGCCGTGTTCGGGAAGTACTATTTGCCGCGCGCAACGGTCGAGCTTCCGGAAAATCAACATTACAGGGCATGGGAAGCGGACGGCTTACTGACTGTCACCGAAGGAACCGTCACTGATTTGACTATTTGGGCGGCTGACGTAGCCGAATTGAACCGAAAATTCGCTGTAGTCGAGATGCCAATCGACCCGGCTAGGGCATGGGGCATTTCTCAGGTACTGCTAAATGAGGGCGTGCCGGTAGTTGAATACAGAAATACGGTCTTGATGATGAGTGAGCCGATGAAACAACTCGACGCGCTTATACGTGCCGGTAAAATTGAACACAACGGCGATCCTATTTTGGCGTGGGCCTTGTCTAATGTGACAGGACAGCTTGACAGAAAAGATAACGTGTACCCAAATAAAGAGCGATACGAGAACAAGATAGACCCAGTGGTATCGCTCATTATGGCTTTGGGTCGAGCTATGCTGGCACCACAATCAACGAACGTTGTACCGCAGGTTTTTAGTTTTTGATAAAGTACTCCGATGGGAAATAAACTAACCCCCGAGCATCTAAAAGAGATGCTACACTACAATCCTGAAACCGGAGTTTTTACGTGGCGAGTTTCGCGACGGGGTACTGCAAAGCAAGGCACCGAGGCTGGTTCGGTTAATGGTGACGGCTATCGTCGTATCACGATCAATGGATCGAAGTTTCTTGCCCACCGGCTCGCATGGCTTTATGTGCATGGCGTTTTGCCAGAGAATGAACTGGACCATAAGAATCGCGACAAAGACGCTAATTGGATCGCTAATCTACGCGAAGCGACGCGCGTAGAGAACACGAGAAACAAGCGCCGCAATTCCAACAATACGAGCGGTTTCAAAGGCGTAAGTTGGCATAGGGCAGCAAAGAAATTTTGCGCGGATATAGGAATCGCTGGAAAGACTATCCATCTCGGCTTATTTGAAACCGCCGAAGCTGCAAGCTCCGCCTACGAGGCCGCAGCCGCCAAGGCTTTCGGAGAATTCTACAGACAATCGCAAACCAATTAAATAACATATGAATACTGAGAGTTTCCAAACGCCAAAAGAGCTGAGTGAGACATTTTCTAGAGATTACGATATTTTGATTTCCTGTGACTACATTTGCAGAATTCGCATGGAGGCCGGACTTGATCCTTCATCTAACATATTTGTTAGAGGGCTTGCGAGGGCGTCCGATTTACTTGAGTGGCTAAAGCGCCATCCAAACTTCAAGCCAAGAAAGCGCAATCCGCGTTAGTTTGCGTTAGCTATAGTATATTGATAGGAAGCGCACCTGCCCACACACATTACATGTGGGCCGCTCGCTCAAGGAACGACTTCAAGTAATTGGTGCTAAAATAGCGCCGTTATTTTTCGCGCCCAAGAATGCGACGTTGACTGACACGCAATTTTGGCGGGAGTTGATTAACATCGGTACGGCGGCTGGAGTGAATGTGACGCCGATGGCTGCACTAGGTGTTCCGACCGTTCTCGCGTGTGTCAATGCTATTTCGAGGTCGATGGCATCGCTGCCACTCAAGGTCTACCGCAGACTACCATCGGGTGGAAAGGAAGTGGCGACCGATCACCCGCTTTACTACCTGCTGCACGATGCGCCTAATTCTGAGACGACTAGCGTAAAATTTCGTCGTGCACTTTTTGCAAATGCGGTCCTGCGCGGAAATGGATACGCGCTTATTGTGCGTGATGGGTTTGGCGAGGTAGCTGAATTGCGACTCATAGCGAACAAGGATATTGAGGTTAAGCGTGAAGAGGTGACGAATAAACTTTACTACGTCTTAGCTGGAAGCCGAGTGGAGAAAGAGCGGATTCTTCATATCAGCGGCCTCACGTTCGACGGCACTATTGGCGTAGATACAATGATGGCAGTACGTGAGGCAATCGGGCTCACGATTGCGCTACAAGATCACGGCTCACGATTCTTTTCCAACGGGTCAACGCCCGGCGTCGTACTTGAAATGGCTGCTCAGCTCACGCCAGAGAAGCTGAAGGATTTCGCAGACGCTTGGGATAAGGTGAACACTGGGAACAAGAATGCGCACAAGCGCATGATTTTGAACGGTGGTGTTAAGGCAACGACGCTCACCAATCCCAGCAACGAGCAGAGCCAATTTATCGAGGCCAAGGTGCATCAAGATAAGGCAATCTGCTCGGCTTTCGGCGTACCTCAGATCAAGGCCGGCATCACTGATGCGGCTCATTTTAATAACGTATGGCAGGAAAACCAGAGCTACATCGACGACTGTTTAGGTAGTTGGTCGGCTGAGTTCGAGCAAGCCAGCAATCAGCGTCTATTCAGTCCTCAAGAGCGTAGGCAGTATTTCGTTTCATTCGTATTCGACGGGCTTCTTCGTGGCGATGCTAAAACCAGGGCAGAGGTTCAGCAAATTAGACTGCAAAATGGGATCGTGAATCGAGATGAAGTGCGCGCATCCGAGGACATGAATCCAATACCGGGTGGCGACAGATTTTTCATATCTCAAAACGTCAAGTTACTCGACGAAGAAGGCCGACCGATTGAGCAGCAAACAAGCATGGCTGGAGGAAATAACCAATGATGACTGGACCTATAACAGTAGATACAACGGCAGGCGGTATACAAATATTAGATTCTAACAATGTTCGACGGTCTGCCGTTTTAGAGAATAGAGGAAGCATCGACGCATATATAAAGTATGACGGTAGCGCAACTGCCCTAACCGCATCAAACGGACAACTGCTCAGAGCTGGTCAAACAATGACGATTACAGCTGACTATATCTGCGGAACACAGGATGCATATCTTGGATATGCAGATATGCGTTATGCTATTAAAGCAATAGTGGCATCTGGATCAACAACTATTATTGCAAACGAAGTTTGATTTATGGGCAATATAATCATAAATGGAGCATTGTCGGGGATCACGCCAGCGACTGGAGTTTCCGAATTTCTAGCGACTCCTTCGTCTGCAAATCTTCGTGCTGCTTTGACAGATGAAACAGGCACTGGTGCTTTAGTTTTTGCAGGGGGTGCGTTAGGCGCAGCTACGGCAACGACTCCGGAATCGTTTCAAAATAATACAATGGTAGCTACAACCGCGTTTGTGCATGATGTTCATGATGCAACGCGAACAGGAACGCATGCAATACCATCAACCACAAATCCATTATCTCCGACTTGGAGCGGCCCAATGCGCGTGGTTTGGTATGGAGCAACAGGGACTATTAATCTTCCTGCAGCTTCGGGGTATGACGGTAGGGGTATCTTGATTTACAACACTGGTGCATTTACGATTACTATCGACTCCAATGGAAGCGAGGTTATTGTGCGTGATGGAAATGTACAGACTGGTGGTGTTTCTATGACACTTAGTTCAGGAGCTGGGAATTATGTGTATATCATAAGCGACGGAGTCAGATGGATTACGCTTTGGTATAAAGGAACCATTGCTGAGGGTACTTGATACCGAAATTACGAACACCACGATTGAAATATTAGAATTATTTATAATAAAATGAGCAAGATCGTGCAATTTCCAAAACGCGCAGATGGAGCAAAGTGGTTCGACATCAAGAATGCCACCGAAGACAGCGCTGACGTTTTTATTTACGACATCGTTGGCGATTCTTGGATTGGCACCGATGCGGGAACATTCGTAAAACAGCTAAATGCTCTCAAGACGAAGAAAATAAATCTGCGCATTAACTCGCCGGGTGGTTCGGTTTTCGACGGAATGGCGATTTATAATGCTCTCGCCCGCCATAGCGCTGAGGTTACGAGCTACATTGACGGACTTGCTGCTAGTATTGCATCTGTAATCGCGCTCGCAGGAAAGAAAGTAGTTATCGCCGAAAATGCGATGATGATGATTCATAACCCATGGTCATATGCCGCAGGGAACTCCGATGAGTTGCGCAAGGTAGCCGATGTTCTCGACCAGATCAAAGAGACAATTATCAATACATACGCGACGCGCACAGGATTAAAGCGCGATGAAATCGCCAAGATGATGGATGAAGAAACATGGTTCACAGCCGAGGAGGCAATCATGAAGAAATTCGCCGATGAATCTGTCGAGGGCGTAAAAGCGGCTGCTCAGTTTGATCTTTCAATTTTCGGCTACGCTAAGGCTCCGACTTCTGGCAACGGACAGTCTACGGAGCAAACTGCGGCCACGGCCTCGATTGAGGCCACCATTTCGGCAACAACGCCAGAAACGATCAGCCCGCCAGCCCGCCTCAAGCGGAGGCAGGCACTAATCGAAAAACTAAACAAGTGAAATAGGAAACCTACCATGACTATTGATGAACTCAATAAGCTGAAAGGCCAGCGGGCGCAACTCGTTAAAGATATGCGCGCGCTTTCTGACAAAGAGGCGAGCGGTCCATTGTCCGCCGACGATCAAACTAAATACGCCGCGATGGAAAAGGACTTCGACGCGAAGACCGAAGCCATTAACCGTGCTGAGAATCTTAGCGCCCGCGAAACGCAGCTGCGCAACGAGCGTGATAGTAATTATCGTGCCGACGTTGGATCGTCCGACAAGAAGCGCAAGGTCCGCGATACTGCCGACTATAAAGAGGCGTTTTTCGACGGCTTCATCCGCAAGGGCCCGAATAACCTAGGCCCGAAGTTCCACAATGTTCTCACCGAAGGCGCTGATGCTGACGGCGGCTTTCTTGTTCCGACCGAACTGGAGACCGCTATCGTCAAGAAAGTCTACGAACAGGATATAATGCGGACGCTTGCGACCGTTCGCACGTCCTCGCTCGATAGCTCGATTCCGATTCGTACCGGCATTCCGACGTTTGCTTGGCTCGGCGAAAGTGGCACCTATGGTAACACTGGTCCTACTTATGGCAAATTGTCGATGCAGGCGCACAAGTGCGGCGGCATCATTCCGATTTCCGACGAGTTGCTGTTGGACTCGATGGAAAACATGGAAGCCGAAATCAACGAGACCGCTGGCTTGGCTTTCTCGGTTCTTGAGATTGCTGCTCACGGCACCGGCAACGGCGTCGCTCAGCCGCTCGGCCTTTTCTCGACTCCGGCCACTCTTGGCGGTGTGACGGTTGGTGAGGTAATCGGTGGCACGTCGGCTACGGCTGCTATCACCGCTGACAACCTCGTCGATACGTTTCATACGCTGGCTCCTCAGTATCGTGCGCAGGCCTCTTGGCTGCTCAACGATTCCGCTATCAAGCTGATTCGTAAACTCAAGACCGGCGTTAGCGGCGATTTGACGTACCTCTGGCAGCCCGGTTTGATCGGTGGCCAGCCCGATACGTTGCTCGGAAAGCCTGTATATGCCTACAGCGGTGCGCCAACCCCCGCCGTTTCTACTCGCTCGATTGCTTTCGGCAATATGCGAGCCTACAGAATCCAGGATCGTCTCGGCATTGCCGTGAAGTACCTGAACGAACGTTATGCTGAACTCGGCCAGGTCGGGTTCCGCTTCACCATGCGCACCGATGCTAAGCTTACCGATGGCAACGCCGTCGTATTCTTCAAGCACGGTGCCGCTAGCTAACAACTAAGGAGAAACTAAAAATGCAACTCTCTAAAAACTGCAAAGTAATCCAAGTCATCACGCCTACTGCTGGCGCTGCTGGCACTACCGCAATCGAAGGTACAGTCGTAGATACCCAAGGTTACGGCGGTGCTATGTTCATCACTACGTTTGGCGCTATCGTCACCGGCGCGGCTACTTCGCTGAAAGTTCAGCAAGGAACCGATGCCACTGTAACCGATGCCGCCGATCTTGCCGGAACATCCCAGACTATCGCCGATGATGACGACGGTCAGGTATTCGTTTCCGACATCAAAAAGCCGCTTGAGCGTTATCTGCGCCTGTACGTTTCCCGTGCAACGCAGAATGCTACTGTCGCCTCTGCCGAGGTCATTCTTTATGACCCCGTTGATGCGCCAACTACCATGACGTCTGCTACCGTTACGTGCGAATCGTTCGTTAGCCCCGCTGAAGGTACAGCCTAACTAGCAATACATACAGCGCCTACCGCTTCTATTGCGGTAGGCGCTTTATAAAATGATACCGATCTACCAACGCACAGAAGGACCAGCATCAGAGCCTGTAACTATGGCCGAGCTGTTCGATTTCCTGAAGGCAGCGCAAGAAGACTCAACTCTTGTTTCTGCACTTGGCGCTGTTGCTCGTGAATATGTCGAAGAGCAGACTGGGCGTGCACTTATTACTCAGACATGGAAGATTACTAGCGATTCATGGCCAACCGAAAAGCTGATTCTTGAGAAATGCCCTCTAGTTTCAGTCACATCGGTAAAATATTACCCGGAAGATGGGTCAGCGCAGGCTACTCTTAGTAATAGCCTATATCGAGTAATGATAGCTGGCGATAATTCATATGGGTGGATTGAACTGCTGGACGGTGAAACATGGCCTGACTTGGCAGTTAGATCGGATGCTGTTCAGGTTATATTCGTTGCCGGTTCCGCTCTGGGCTCAGTTAAAAAGCAGATTGTGCAGTCGATATGCCTTCTTGCAAAGCATATGTACGACGATGGCAGAAATCCAGTAGCAATCGGGCAGATAATCGCAGAGATACCATTCACGCTTCGTGATTTGATTGCGTCTCAGCGTGTAGCAGGATGGACAGCATGAATTTAATACTAGATACGCCTATTACAATCGACGTGCCATCCGAAGAAGTTGGAGCGATGGGCGATGTCACAACTACATGGGTGACAATCGGGCCTATCTGGGCAGACCACAGGAACCTAACAGGGCGCGAGCTGATTGAAGCAAAGCAATTAGTAGCCGAGGTAGATTCAAAATTTGTTATTAGGTATTCTGCGCAATTCGATTCTGTGAATGCGAAGTGCAGACTTACGCGCGGCTCTCGCGTTCATGATATTCTTTGCGCAATCCCACAGCCAGGCGGGCGCCCAAACAGCATCGAGATTTTCTGCAAACGGAGGGCCGACTAATGCCGTCGATCTACGGTAAATTTAGAGCTTCGTCAGTGATGGATTTCGAGCGCAATATCAATAAACTCGCTTCTGATGTTGAAAAACAGGCTATGCGTGAGGCCGTGCGAAAGGCATCGACGCCGATGCTACAGGATACGCGAGCTAAAGCTCCGGTTAGGACTGGAGCATTGAAAGAAAGCCTAGCCGTAAAGGTAAAGACATACAAGCGAGGTAATAACGCAACGGTCATGGCCATTATAGGGCCAGACAGCAAATTCGTTGGTGCCAATGGCGACACGCCAGCAAAATATGCACATCTTGTTGAGTTCGGCACTGAACATTCCGCCGCTCATCCATTTCTAAGGCCAGCATTCGATGCAACCAAAGACGAATCTCAGCGCGTTTATGCAGCATCTTTGAAACCAGCTATCCAGCGAATAGCCGCCAGAGTAAATAAGAGGAGACCCATCTGATGGCATCGCTAGGCGCAACTTTTAAGACAGAAATGGTTTCGTCACTTCTGACGTATGCTCCTTTGTATGCGTTAATCGGGAATAGGCTATATGCGTTGCGTGCTGCTCAGAATCCAACGACTCCATACGTCGTGTGGCAAACAGTTAGCGCAGGATCGCAGCATGCGCATAGCGGGCCAACAGGAATGGAGGAACAACGGATACAATTCAGCATCTTTTCCGCAACATCCGCATCATGCGAGGCTATCCGTGATGCAATTAAAGACAGGTTTGACGGATTTAAAGGAACTATATCAGGACTAGTTCGATGCGAGTCATGTTTTTTCGATAATGAGATAGACATAGACCCAGAATTAGCTACGAATTTGAAGCAGAAGGTCATAGATTTTCGGTTCATGGTAAAACTTATATCATGACCACTAAAATAAAATATAAGGAACAAACATGAGCGACAAATATGCAGCATATGGGGCAAAGCTCCAATATTTAGACGGTGCGACATGGACCGACATCGCAGGGGTCAGAGATATTAGCGGTCCAGGTTTTTCGGCGGATATGATTGATGTCACATCCCATAGTTCGGCCTCGGCTATGCGCGAGAAAATCAAATCTTTGATTGATGCCGGTGAGCTTTCATTCGATCTTGTATGGGATCCGGAGGATATGACCGGCCAGCGCATTCTTCTTAATCGTATGCTCACGGTTTCAACTTCCGCCGTTGATGCCTACAGACTGGTTTTCAAGACCACGAATTCAAAGACATGGCAATTTAACGCCGCCGTTTCCAAGTTTGAGCCTAGCAACCCTGTTGAGGGTGAAATATCTGCAAGCGTTACGCTGACCATTACTGGCCTTCCTACGCTCGACCTCTAATAACAATCAAACTATAATAAAATGAGTGTATCAGCAAAAATCATCAGCCGACTCGATGTCGTCGAAACATTGTCAGCAGGCGTCGCCCTCGCATCCGATGCGCAGGTAACGCACACTGGCGCATCTACAGAGAAACAAATCCAGTCGGGCACTACGGTTCCTGCAACTAAAGTTGCCGCGTTCCTTCAAGCCCTTACTGCCGGTGCCGCGACGATTGACCTAACTGCGCTTACCGGAACCAATGGTGCGGCCGTAGACTTCACCGGCCTCAAGGTTCAGGCTGCGAAATTTATTAATCCTGTCGGCAATTCCGCAATGACCATCACCTTTGGCGCTACCAACCCGTATCTTTTGGGCGGTACAGCGTTCAAATGGATTCTGTCGGCTGGTCAGGAAATGCTCGTTTATCTCAACGACGCTTCCCCGGACGTAGCTAGTGGGGCCAAGAATATCGACATCTCAGGCACATTGGCGCAATCGCTTACCTGCGTGCTTGTCGCCGGATAAACAACATGAACCCATCAAACAAACAAGTTGAATTCCGTTTCGACTTCGGTGCCATTCTGGCGCTGGAAGAGAAAGGTATCAATATCATGGACGGAGGAATCAAGGAAGAAGACCTTCGTAAAATGAAAACGTACATGCTGCTGGTATGGGCAGGTCTGCTTTATGCCAACCCGGATATCACGGAAAAGCAGGCCAGAGAATTGGTAAAGGGCATGACGCCCAAGGAAGTCATTGAGCAAGTATCATCTGCATTGAAGGATGCTGTTGTAAACGATGACGTCAAACCAGAGAAAGAGAATTCTACGACTGCAAGCTGAGTCATTCCGCACACACGGAATAACTCATGAGCAGTTTTTGGGAATAACCCCGGCAGAGCTAACCGCGTTAAATGCGGATGCTCTCCGGGAGTTCGATTATGACAGGCAGTTAGAAGATAGAAGAGTGGCAAGATTGATCGCTGCAATCTATAATGCAAGCCCTAACAAGAAGAGAGGTAAGATATTCAGCGAAACAGATTTCCTACCACAGTCTAAGGCCAAAGCACAATCTGGAAATAGCGCAGATAATCTTTTGGCAAAGGCAAAGTGGATTCACAACTCAATCCTAGCTAGTACAGGCAAAACTAAAAAATAGCATGGCTGCCAGTATCGGCACACTAATTCTAGATCTTCGCGCTTCTACGGATGGATTTTCCAAGGATGCGGCTAAGGCCGTGCAGAAGGCGCGCAGAATGGGCAATGACATTGCCAAGGCTATTGCCATTGGTGCTGCTGCTGTTGGTGCTGGTCTATCAGTTGTAGTAAAAGAGGCCAATGAGCGCATCGACGCATTGGCAAAATCAGCCGACAGGATGGGAATACCGATTGAGCGCCTTAGGGCGATTCAGGAGGTTGGCGATAAGGCTGGTGTTTCGATTGAATCGACGAATGCGGCGATGCAGCAGATGCAGAAGAATGTTTTTCTCGCAGCTGCTGGTAGTGAGAAGGCTGGATATGGATTCAGGGCATTGGGTCTTAACGTCAAGGAGATGCTTGCATTATCGCCAGACAAGCAATTCGACAAAGTAAGCGATGCACTAGGACGCGTTGAGAATCAGACAGCGAAGGCGGGTATAGCTACGAAGATTTTTGGCGATGCTGGCGCGGCAATGCTTAATGTGATGAAAGATGGATCGGCTGCAATGGATGAGGCCGATAAGAAGCTTAGAAGCCTTGGCGTTACTGTCTCACGAATAGATGCCGCCAAGATAGAAATTGCGAATGACGCGATGTCAGATTTGAAGCTAATCGCGGAGGGCGCAGGAAATCAACTTGCTATTGCGCTGGCTCCTATACTGGCTGGAATCTCGCAACAATTATTGAAGCTGGCTGGAGATACGAAAGGGTTTTCCGATTGGATTCTAAAACTGGTTGAATGGGGAGTAACTGGTGTAGGTTATTTGGCCGACGCATTCAGAGGTTGGCAGGTAATCATTAAGGCCGGTGAAATTGCGTTTATTGCGATGTATAGCGCGATAGACTGGGTTTTCAAAAATATAAAGGTGGCAGTTCTTTCCGTTGGCGCTGTCATCGCAGAATCATTGCGCGGATGGCAGATGATTTCTAAAGTGGTTGAAATCGCGTTTTATACGGTAATGGATGCGACTAAGGGCGCGATCCAGCCAGTTCTTGATTTCGTTTTAGCTGGCGTCAATAAACTGATAGTAACGATAAATTCGCTGGCTGGGACTAAGTTCGATCAAGTAAAATTAGATCTTACGAAAACGGACTGGGATGCTAAGATAGCCGAGGCAAAAGCTGATTTAGCTAAACTTTCCACTACGCCAACTGGTACATCTAAGGCACTTGATTCAGCAAAGGCAGATTTAGCTAAATTTAATTCACAACTCAGAGCAGGAACAGACCAATATTCTGCTGCAATTAAAAGTACGTGGGGTGAGCTTGAGAAATTATTGCTAAAGCAGCTTCCATCTGATCAATTGCAGCAATGGCTGGCTAAAGTTCGGGCTGCAACAACTGCAACCGCTAAAGGCATCGCTGAATCTACGAAGCCGATTTTCCAGCCAGAGGTAAAAGTAGAGCCGTTGAAAGAGTTGCATGGCTATCTTTGGGACATATTGGATACGTCTCAATTGGTGTTCAATGGAATCGAGGACGTTGCCAAGTCCATGTCTGACTCCATCGGGAAACTAGTCCGTGGCACAATGACATGGAATGAGGCACTACTTGAAATATCTAACACGATTATTACGAGCGTTCTTTCGTCTTTGATTCAGATGGCAGCGCAGTGGTTGGCCTCGCAAATAGCCGCGATGGTCGGTATCCAGACTACACAGGCAGCAACGATGGCGGCATCTACATCGGCCACATTGGCCTCAGCGCAGTCTATACAGGCCGCATGGATACCAGCAGCCATAGCCGCCTCAATTGCCACCTATGGAACCGCAGCATGGACTGGCTTGGGTTCGTTCATTGCTGCTACGGCGCTAGGAACTGCCGCTGCGGTTGGCATCGGCGCAATTGGTTCATATGCTGGAGCCGCACTAAATGCTAGTGCGTCATCATCTGGCGCTAGGGCTCAAGGTGGGCGTGTCAATTCAGGTTCACTTTATCAGGTGAACGAAAAAGGCGTCGAGATGTTCCGGCCCGATGTTTCCGGCGAAGTAATCCCTATGGGGAAATACGAGAAGGATATGAACGGCGGAAGCGGTGGCCAATCCATTAACATTACGCAGACTTTTACTGGAGGAGTAACAGAGCGCGATTTAGCCACTCAAGCAGCCAAGACTAAGCGAGAAACTATAGAGGCCGTGGTTGACGGTATCAATCGTGGAGGCCAGTTCCGCAAGGCGATGCACAAATAATGATAACCTACCCAATAGATCATCCTACTAGCCCTGGATTCACAGGCATAAAGTGGAGCCCTAGGTCTGCGGTTGCCACACAGGAAAGCCCATTCACTTTTCACGAGAAAACTTATGTATGGGCAGGGCAACAGCGAATAGTCGGAATAGAGCTTCCTGCGATGGCTATGTCCGACGCTAAACAATGGTCAACTTTTGGGCTGGAGCTCAACGGCTCAGAGGGCACTTTTTATTTGCGTGATTCATTGGGTAAGTATGCGCAAGGAGCTGTCACAGGCATTGGATACGTTAAAGGCGCTAGCCAGACCGGCCAAGACTTGATAACCGATGGATGGGCCGCGAATGTATCTGGCTTATTCAAAAAAGGCGATTGGATACAGGTTGGAACTAGGCTTCACACAGTATTGGTGGATGCCGATTCAAACGCATCTGGCGAAGCAACGCTTTCGCTATGGCCCAAGATTAGAACTGCTCCCGCCGATAATCTTGAATTGCCGTATGGAGAAAACGCAAAAGGCCTATTTAGATTAACGTCATTTCCTGAGTTCGGCTGGGACGTATCACGCTTAATGGTTGGGTTCACGTTCCAAGCTAAGGAGGTAATATGAGCGAGCGGACACTTTCAGCCGAGTTAATATCTCGGATTTCTGCCAATATTGTAAAACCAGCTATTTTACTTAGCGCCGAATTCCCTAGCGGAACAAAGCGTTACTGGTCAGGGCTGCACGATATAACCTATGGTGGCAATACGTATCTAGGCGTTGGCGGTGCTATCGGATACGAAACATTTTCCGAAACTACCGACACGTCCGCAAAGGGAATAACTGCGCGAGTAAATGGGCTTGATCCAGAATTCGTAAATCTGTTATTGAACAGCAACTATCAGGGCGGAACGGTAATAATTTATCTTGGTTTTTGGGATCAGGCCGAAAGCAATCTTGAGGTTATGTCCGATCCGCTATGGAGGGGTATTCTTGATTCTGATGACATCGAGGACACTGGAGAAACCGCTAATATCTCAGTCAAGGCTGAACATCGCATGGTAGATATTCTACGCAAACGCGAATTCCGATGCACAGATCAAGACCAACAGCTTCTATATCCAGGGCAGGGCGATACATTTTTCAACAAGATCGAGCAAATTCAAGATGTCTCGATTCCTTGGGGGAGGACTCAAGCATGACCGTGCAACGTCTTCCTGATTGGCCTGAACTTCTATGCGCTGCTATTGAAGAGCGCCGCTCAATACAGTTCCAATGGGGGCCGAATGATTGTGTATCATGCGCTTCGTCAATCATAGCAAAATTCACCTGTACAGATATTATGAAAGCCTATCGTGGCTCTTATTCGTCAGCACTCGGGGCGATGCGATTATTCAAGGAGCATGGAGGATTTTTGGATTTGGTCGATAAGACATGTGAGGAGCACGGGGTGCTTACAATACCGAATGGATTCGCAGGACGCGGAGACCTATCCGCGCATAAATTAGACGGGCGCATTTCTCTAGCTATCGTAAGCGGAGCCGGTTGGTCATGGGCTCCATGTAAGAATGGACTGACAATTCTTCCAATGGAAACAGCGATAAAATCGTGGAGGGTAAACTAATGCCAATGATCCCGGCATGGGTTGCATATGTTTTGATTGCTGCTGCAATGGTGTATTCCTACACCGCTGCGCAACAGGCGAAGAAGGCTGCACAACGTGCGCTTGGCCGGTCATCTACTCAGGAAAAACGTGGGCTGCTTTATCAATCGCGGGCATCATCGCAGCCTAGGCGTCTCGTATATGGACGTACTAGAATTGGCGGGCTTGAAGTGTATCTAGGTAGCTCAGGAAATGACAACGAGTATTTTCACTACATACTTTATTGGTGCGAAGGACCGGTTGTAGGTGTTGAAAAGATATTCTTCGATGACGAGGAAGTTATTTTTGATTTGAGTGGTAACGCTGTAGGTAAATATGCTGGACACGTAAAAATCGTGAATAGGCGCGGCGTTACAGGACAGGCTGTAATATCTGAGGCCGTGGCAGAACTGCCGGGATGGACTACTACTGATATTGGCGTAAATTGCTGCTACTCTTGGATAAGAGTTAAGTTCAGTGAATCACTATTCCCGAATGGTATGCCATCGATTTCTTCGGTTATTCAGGGGCGAGATGACGTTATTGATTACAGAGTACCTATTGCGGCGTATTCCAATAACGCTGCGCTTTGCTTGGCACACTATTTGAGCCTTGAGAGAATAGGCCCAGATATTAGCCCGTATTACGAACTGGATCAGACTACACTTAATGCAGCGGCGAATGTATGCGATGAAAACGTTTCGCTGTCAACCGGCGGGGCTGAGAAGCGATACACATTCGACGGTATAATCCAGTTGGACGAAGAGCCAGAGAGCATAATCGAATCGTTCAGGACGGCAATGGCCGGTACTGCTGTCTATTCCGGAGGGCGCTGGAGGATTTACGCAGGGGTATACATCACGCCAACGTTTGAATTGACGGAAGACATGATAGTTGGCCCTGTTAATCTAAAAACTAAGGTATCGAAATCGGACAAGTATAACACGGCTAAGGGCGTCTATTCTTCAGAATTATTCAAATGGCAACCGACCGATTTCGTCGCGTATGTCGATACGACCGCATTGGCTGACGACAAAGAGGAGCTTGTTACCGACATAGAGCTAATCAATACAAACTCTCCAACCAGATGCCGTAGAATAGCCAAGATCGACACTAAGAGGTCGAGGCTATCACGGACGATAACAGCCGATTTTAACGTAGAGGCCTTGCGCGTTCAGCCAGGGTTGCCGGTTCTTTTCACGTTCGCTAGATACGGGTTCAACCAACTGCCAATGGACGTGCTTGAATACGGAATGAGCATTCAGGAAAATCAAATACGAGTTCGCCTAACATTGCGCGAAACTAGCTCTGATGTCTACGCATGGATAACCGCAGAGGACAAGGCCAGCGAAGTCGTGGCTGGCGGCGAACCTTCGATTCAAGACCCAAATCAAGTATCCCCTGTTCTAGTTGACCCTTCTGGCGGGTCATATAGTGCCGATGTAACGGTTAGTCTCGCCTGCGCTACTATAGGAGCGACTATCAAATATCAGATTGTTGCATATCAAGCCGACGAAGGAGTAGCATGGACTACTTACACGGCCCCTTTTTATGTTCCTAAAGATTTATCTGGAGCATCACTGTGGGTATATGCTACAAAGGCTACGCTGACAGATAGTGCACACGCTAGATATGATTACGAATTTTACGACGAAGTTTAACAATCAAAATTTACACCAATGAGCGCAAGAACGATGTGGATAGCAGCCGATGCGGCGAAACTAAAAACAACTGTAACGGATCGCCACGGCAATTCGCTACAGGCAGCAATCGGTGCAACGCTACGGCTTAGGCTTGGGCTATTTGAAAATGCTGCGCTTGATTCACTGGCTGGTTTCACGGCAATTACAGTCGAGGTTAAGCCTTTCAACGCTGACGAAAACACGGTGGCAATAATTCAGTCTGTTCTTGATTCTGGCGACATAAATTCAGCACTAACGCTCGCTCAGTGGTCTGCAATGTCGGCTTCACATCTTGACGTTACTTTTAGCGGAGCAGAAACAAACAATGCCAATGCGCAGAAATATTTACTGTGTATATGGGGTACAGACGGCACAGTTAAGAAGACGTGGTTCAGCCAGATAATCGAATTCATAGAGGACGGATGCGGCGAGAACACCACCGCTCCTTTGCCAGTTGAGTCGTATTACACAAGCACGGAAATTGACGCCAGTTTTCAGGTAGTGCCATTGGTAAAGGAAACCGTAACACTAATGAAGAGTACGTCATATGCTAGCATAGCTGATAAACGCGACATCGAACTGCTTGGTTACAACTTCGCAGGCGACGAAGGAGGCGGAAAGTTCCGCGTTGACAAGGCTGACACGACTACGGCGGATAATGGCGTAACTGTATTTGTGGCGAGTGATGGGACGCGATTAAAATCTATTAATCCTATTACATCGCTTAAGCAAGGTGGAGCAATCGGAGATGGAACCACAGACGACACTGCTCGAATTACATCGATCATTGCCGCGATTCCATCGTCGTATAAATTAAAAACCGGTACAGGGAATTATAAGATAACTGCTGCAATACCTATAACATCGAAGAACATTTCGATTGACGCGACTGGATCGACTTTTACACTCGTTGGAGATAATGCAGGATTTAATATACGAGGAACTGTAACTAGTTTCGATTGGATGTGTGGTCAATTCATAGGTGACTCAGTTAATAGAGATGCAGACTCTAGCAAAATTCAGCTTGGAATACTTATCGGTAATAATGCGGGCGATACAATCTCAAATGTTACGATATTTGGCGTGAAAACTAAGGATACGAATAATGGCATTAAGATCACAAACGGAACAGTTGGCAATCCAGGGCTTACGAAGAATGTTTCGGTTATAAACTGCTTCGCAGAAAATCAAATAGGTGCTGTGGGCGGTACAGGTTACGGGTTTATATTTGCCGGAGTTTACGATGTTCGAATTTCAAATTCTGTGGCTGATGGATGTAAGCGACATGGGATATATTTTTCGGGAGGAAAGGGAGCTCAGGCCGTAAACTGCACAATTAAAAATTGCGGCACTACATCATTGATACGCGGGGCGTTTGCTTCCTCCAGGACGGCCGATGTATCAATTTCAAATTGCGTTATTCGCGACAATGTAGATGTGGGTATGTTCATAGATCACGATGGCCAAGGCGTCGCTCCAGACAATGTATGTAAAAAGATAGCAGTTAGTAACTGCATATTTGATAACAATTCAGTCGGAGATATTAGCATCGGGGCGTCGAACCCGGCAACGGTAACACCGATTGAGGATGTCATCATATCATCGTGCACACTTCGAGGTACTTCAAATAGCGCATCAATCAAAATATATTCGGGTTTGAATATCAAACTCGACAACATAACATCCGACTATACTGGCGGCTCTGGTTCAACGCACGTCATTATCTACGCTTCAGACGGAGATACCTACATAAGCAATCTAAATATCACAAATTGTCATTTCATCGGTATGACTTGGGGAATAGAAATACCTGTCAGTCTGGCCACAGGAACTAGCAAGGGATTTATTATAAATAATCGCTATGACACCACAGCCCCTATAAATATGATAGGCGGTAACAATTCTCAAACAAATCCGAATCTAATAATTCGTCGCAGTGATTGGGAAGTTCGAGATTATCTGGCAGGATCGGCAACTCCATGTGTTGCTGGTCTTGATTGTTTGGTTGTGGCCAATGCCGGCCCGACGACGATCTCCGATCTTTTTGGTGGCCAGGAAGGCCAGCGTGTCACGCTTTGGTTTGCCGATGGTAACACCACGATTTCAAACGCCAACTTCCATATTGCAAGTGCGTCGTACACGCCTACGGCAGACGACACACTAACTTTAGTTATGGCTAACTCTTCATGGCGTGAGATTTCAAGAAGCGCGAACTAACATGACACGCAGCAACGATACCTCTAAGTTCAGCCTTCCGCTTATGGTGGTGTTGCTTGCGCTATCGGGCTGCAACACTCCGCAGTGGCGAGTCTTTCAGTCGAAGGTGCCTGCGCCTTTGGTAAAGTCGGAGGTGCAGGTTGAGGCGGAGCGGGCCGGGGCTGACTTGGTAGCGCGGACTGTAACAGCCCCGCCAGAGATCATCCCAGTCGCTCAGAAGCTATCTGAGAGCCTTGGTGCGCCGGAGTATCCCATCATACAGGTCAACGCCGCGAAGGCTAGCAAAGAGGCGCTGAACGGCCTGCAAAGCGGCATCATACGTGCACAGGAATCGCGGGTTGAGCTAAACGAACAGCTTGCCAAGTTCGACGGCAAGAAGATCGAAGGAACGGGCGTAAACGTGTTCGGCTTCGCGGTATCGCTGCCAGTACTAGGCCTGATTGCGCTGGCGATCTTCTGTCCTGGCGTCTTTGGCTGGCTGTGGTGGTGTGCAAAGAAGGCCGGTAAACTGGCTGAGGGTGCTTTGACCGCAACCGTGTCGGCGGTGCAGGATTTCAAGGCTGAAAACCCAAATTCAAAATTGGCGATAAACCAGAAACTTGACGGGAAACAGGACGAAGCGCATAAGGCGCTAGTCCGTAAGATAAAACTCAAACTACCATCGAAATGACCTCACAACGCAACAGCCTAAACGGACGCACGAAATTTGCCCAGCCTGCCGTCGAGCCTGTTGCCCAAACGCCTATTACTGCGACAGGGGAAACTGAGATCAAGACAACGCCCAAGGTTATCGGCGCGCTTATCACGGTATGTGTTGCAGCCGCCATTATGTGGGTTACGCTCAGCCTGAACGTCTCGGCACATGGGGTCAGGATTGGACAGACTGAAGGCGACGTTGCAGAGATCAAGCGGGAGGCCATCAACTCAAATAGGCAGATCGAAAAGCTAGATGACCGCACCGCCAAGCTTGAGGAATGGCGGAAGGAGATGGAGCAGCAACGGGCCGATATTAAGGCTATTCGGGCGATGCTTGAGCAGTCAGTTGCGAAGAAGAGCGCTCCTTAGTTTTGCGTTTTAGCCGACCTAACCCCATCATCGCGAAGCTAAATCCTTCGTCGATGCTGCGCTTCCATTCGTCAATGCTAATCCATTTGCCATCTTCAACCAGTATTTTACCTCCTCGATCTGCGAATCCAGACAGTCTATTCAACTTAGCTGCTGAAGTAGCCGCGCCGGTTGTTCTCATGGTGATTCCTCGTTGTGTTGATTGTTATTTGTGCTGAGCGTAAAAGCATTGGCCGATGGTGCCGAGAGTTGCCGTTGTCATGAGTTGCTGAGGCGTAAACTTGAGCACGCGCCATCCTAGTACTGCGGCGGCGTTAAATTTCTCCATTGAGGCGATTATTCCGCTACCGGTTGAGTGCCTACCTTTAGTCCACAGGGAGCCGTCTACCTCAAGCGCTATGCGATATTCTGGCCATGCGAAGTCGAATCTCCATTTGCGCTCTGGGTGAAACTTGAGTTCAGCGACCGGCCTAGGCAAGCCCATGGAAACGCAGAGCGGGGCAAACATCGGGTATCGTTGCTTGCTCATTTTGCATCATCCTCGTTCCAGAGCGGAACTCCTAGTACCATTGCAGCTTCTTCGATTGCCTCATCTTCCGTATCCATACGAATGCAGTAATGCGGATTTCTATAACCTCCAATTACAGCCTGCCAACGCGGTTCGTCTGAACCCTCAAAATCGGTGCCAGTCCAATCATGCTGCACAACTCTAACGCCATGCTTCTTCATCCAAGCCAGTTTTGGCGAGTCCATGCGCACGTCGTCGAATGGGAATAGTTCGTCGCTCATGGTGTAGCCTCCTTCTTATCGTGCTCCAAATCCTGCTTGATTATGGCCTCTATCGCACGAAGCGCTTTAAGAGAAATGAGATATTTGCTAGTGTACATATTAAAAATATCATTCCTAAGCCAATCAGTAATGATTTGCCGGTCGCGCTCGTCGAACCATTCCTGCTCGGTTTCATACAGGTGATTTCTAGCGCAGTAACCGCCCGCCTCCTCACGCCAAGTATCGAGGTGGAACTTCACCTCTCTTGGGTAACCATTGACTGCATTGCACTCGAAATACTTTCGGCCGACTTTGGTGACTTTGACAGGCGTCAACACCTGCGGACAGTTACGGGCGGCGTTTCCGACGTTAAGGCTGTACAGTATTTGCCCAACTACGGGCTTTGGTTTTATGTTATTCATACGCCCTCCATATAGTGATGTTGCCCGATTTTGCTATTCAGTCTTTGCACGGCCTCGTCTAGTTGCGTGTTTTTCATGGCGTTAGAATCCCGCGAACTCAGGAAGGTTTTCATAAATTTCGCGGTGCATTTTCTTTTTGGTGATTACTAGCGGCTCGTCGTCTTCCGATTCGTTAGCTGCGTATATTTTAGCCGACTCTTCGCTATCAACGATACAGCCGCCATTTTCGCCTGGCAGACTTACGAGCCAAACGTCGATAAGAGATTCACCCACGTACTGGCAGTGTGGGTGGTGATTCGTCATTGGCCCGCTACCATCGCGGCACCAAGTCATGCAGTTATCGGGACACGGCCAATTTGGTTTAATGCTCATGACATCTCTCCTTTCGCGTCGGCTTTCGGGGCGATGGCTTGCCCTATTCCATAATCTGCAATCTGTCCAAACTCGTCACGATTAATAGCACGTACAGCTGAAATGACAGTCTGTAGCCTAGCGATCTCGTCAGCCTGCTTTTCGATAGTTGCTGTCAATTCGGATACAAGTCCGCACGTACCATGACTGATTCCTTCGCTGACAGCTAGGGATCGTTCATCATCACATGACGAACGAAGCGCGCGTTCAAGTTCCGCCGCCTCGGCCTCGGCGGCTTTGTGTCCTTCACGCTCTTCTGCGGCATCGTCTATCGCCTCCGCAATCAGCTTGTCCTTTGCGGCTAGTTCGTCGTCACGTTTCTGCGCTATCGCTTTCCATTGACATAGATCGGCCTTCAGATTTCTAATGGCTTCGCTCCTAATAAATGGCAGCCCATTAGCGTTCTTTAGATCGGCAAGTTCGCTTTGCGGCGCGGCTAGTTCGTCCGCGACGTGCGCCGTGATTAGCGCGGCGGCTTCGTTGATGTCCAGCTGTGGCACGTTGCGTTGATCGAGCACATACCAGTATGTTTCGCGTATCTTCGCGACGATCTGCTCTACTGTTTGTTTGTTCATTGAGTTGCCTTTATTTTGGCGATACGTTTTTTCGATGTTATAGCCTGCTCGATAGTCAGGCCCTTTGCGATTCGTTGCCTTACTGTTTTTCTCGATATCCCTATCTTTTTACACCAATCTGTAAGGCATAATTTTTCTCCATTTATCGTTATCCAATTAACACGACGGCAATTTCTTCTCTGTTCTGCGCGGGTAGCCCACTTGCAGTTTACTGCGGTGTAATCTCCGTTGTTATCTATCCTTTCAAGAGTGTGTGCGTTGGTTGGTCGCATACCCATATCTTTAATGAAGTTTACAAATTTCATCCATTTGTCCGATACCTTTATGCCACGACCGCCATAATTGCAGAAACTTTTATTGGTTGGTTTAGTGCATCGTTCTATCATTGCGCACCAGACTTTATATTCTTTACTCTTACTAAGGCCATGCGTTTTCATCATGTCGGATAGCTGCTTTTTATGCAAGCAACCGCATGATCTAGTTGTTCCAGCTCTTAGAGAACATGTGGTAACTTTCTTCGTGTTACCGCAGTCACATTTACATATCCATGAGCTGGCATCTTTTTCGGCATCCCACACGTACTCAATACATATAATATTCCCGAATCTATAACCTAACAAATTCAACTTATTGGGTGGGTTCATAATTTCAAAAGCGGGATCGCGCGTTCGTATTCTGCTTTGTATCCAACGACGAAAGCGGATAAAGCATCCTTTAGTTTCTCAGTGAAATCATCGGGCTTTACGATGACGTGAAGCGGCTTCATGCCTGGATAGTAACTCCAAAAATGCCATTCGCTCAAACCCGTTATGACCAGTCCGCCGTGAATCTGCGCAGTCACATCAGGCGGAAGAATACCGTCCATTACGTAATCGGTGTGAACCATCGGGCTTTTACACTTTATTTCTAGACCGGCTACGTAGCTACCGCATTCAGTGATAAGCGAGTCTGGCGAGCATCCGCAAATACCATCATCCGCCAAGCAGAATCCTACCTGTTCAAGAGTAAGTCCCGTGTGCTTGGCGAACGCTTCGCGCGCTTCCGGTTCAAGTGCTGTACCTGCATCCGTATATTTGTTGCCCTTCCACTGCTCGTAGGTTGGGCAGAATGTTTCAGCGATTAACTCACGCATGTATCCATTGGCTGATGACGATGGCTTTTCCTTTGGCGTTATAATCTCAGAAAACCGTGAGGCTGATGGCCTGCCCTTTCTCAGCATGAGCCATTCCGGTGTCCCTTGAATTATGTCTTTGTAGACTTTCATTCTGTGGGTTCCCCTTCCTCAATCGAAACGGCTGGCGTAATCGGCGGTTGAGTGAATGGATTGATTGGTTCAGCGCGCGCGGCATCCGGCGTGATATTGATCGGCTCGTCATCCTTCTCGATCTTCTCGCGCAGTTCGGCTGACAGAGGTAGCCACTTGGAGCAACGACGGAATGCCGTTTTCTTGGCCATCTCGTTGTAATCAGTTACCCACGGGCCAGAGTTTGCGGCGCGCGAGCGTTTGCGGATAGCGTCAACGTCATCCTTCGAAAGAACTTCATCCTTTACGCTTCCGTCCTTCATGACGACATGCGCATAAGCGGCATACATCGCACAGCGAGGTTTCTTGAAGTCGATTTCGTGCTTTTCGATTTTGCCCATGTTGTAGGCGAAAACATCATTTTCGCAAACGACATCCGCGTGGATCGTGGAAATCTCACCCGAGCGAATGGCAAGCTCAACCAGACCCTTGTAGTCGATTACGAGCGTTGCTTTGTCGCCGTAGGGAATCAGATGGGCTCGGCGTCCATCTGGCTCCAAGCCAAGCGCAGACAGGTCCATGAGACACTGTAGGAGGCTTTGCTGCGTGCATTCTGCCAGCTTTGGCGTGCGGTTGAGCGCAGTAAGCGCGACCCTGGCGAAGCGGTCTGGCGTGCAGTGTTTTGGAAGCGCAAGCGCAACCTGATCTTTGAAGCGGTCTGAGGAAATCAGATCGCGAATTGTCTTTGGCTTTGCCTCTTGAGCGGCTAGCGGCAGTTGTGGGTCGGTTGGGTTCATAAGTAAAAACTCAGTCCGTTAAACGACAATCCCCGTTTCTGCTTCGTATGGTTGAAGCTCGATTTCTCCACTATAAAATAGCGGATCAAAGGCTTTGAATTTCGGGAATAGTGAGCCTTTGACTTGCTCGCGAACTTCGTGAGTTCGGGCGATAAGGTTATTGCACAATGTAGCGGTTTTACTTTTCGCTAGGATATTGCCGTCCTTTACTATGACACCAAGCTCATGGAAATCGTATGATATGAAGGCCGGTTTACCGTCTACGGTAACGCGGTAGTTTAGTTTCTGTTTTTTGCTCATAGGTTAATTGTGCCTCAGATTACGCGCTGAGGCAACGCGCTTACTACTTACGAGCTGAACGAACAGCCGGATACTACTGTGTTATTCACCTGGAATGCTGAACTTAGCGCCTTCACTGCTTCGATCTTCACGCTGTCGCCTGCGCTGGTGTTGATGATTGCGATGATAGCCTTTTGCATTGCCTGCACTGTCATTGGAGTAGCGCCGCCAATTTGGAGGCCTACGGGGTTACTTTGTTTGGTTTTGTTTTTCATGGGATGAAAATTACTGTGTTGGTTTATTCTTCGTTAAAACGGTTCCGTCGTTGGCTACAATGGCGTCATGATCGACGTAGTACGTGGTGTACTTGCCGTTTAGCAGTACTTCAACGCTAACTGGCTTTGTCTTGGCGTCCATTTCATCTCGCAGCCTATCTACGCGCTTTTCTATCTGGCGCACGATTAAGGCGAGCAGGACGATTGAGATCAGGAGTAGGAATGATGTAATCATGGTGATTTTTGATTAATTAACCGTCACCGGAACCGGAACCGTCACCGGAACCGTAACCGTCACCGTCACCGTAACCGTAACCATAACCGTCACCGTAACCGTAACCGTAACCGTAACCGTAACCGTCACCGGAACCGTAACCGTAACCGTAACCGTCACCGGAACCGTAACCGTAACCGTAACCGTAACCGTCACCGGAACCGTAACCGTAACCGTAACCGTCACCGGAACCGGAACCGTCACCGTAACCGTCACCATATTTAGTTTCTGTCGCACTCATTTTTCAGTAGTAGAAAGGTTCACACCTGCGACTACAGGGATGATTTCGATTGCCTGCAAAAGCGTGATTTCCTGCACGGGTTTGCTGATTTTGCTGCGCTCGCGGTTCACTCCAAGACTGCTAACTTCATTCAGCGTAAGCGCGCCTTGCCAACTCCAAAGGCGTCGGGCGTTGCCTAATTTTATCTCTTGGCCAGCACGTTCGATAATAGAGCCGATGTGAACGCCAGCACTGTACGTGCGGACAATAACCTCTGAGCCGAGTTTAACAGGCTGCTGCACAGAGTCAGCCCGGATATATTCTACGTCATCAATCTTTAGTGTATTTGGTTTCATGCGAAATTATTTGTTGCTTAGTAGTCTGTGAGCTTCGAGAATGTGAGCCATCTGCTGCATCGCCCATCCGGTCGGCCTGCGACCTGCGTACCAGCCGTTTACCGTGCGGACAGATGCGCCGGTCGCGCGAGCTAGTTCCTTGGCTGTAAAGCCGGTTTCTTGGCGGAATAGGCGCATACCGATTCCAGTAGGAAGCGGATTGCCGTCATCGTCTACGAAGATTGGTTTTTTAACCCCAGTGGTTAGAATTGTTAGTTTCATTTCGTGTCGTTCCATAGGTTGAGCGTGCGCAGTAAGGCCTCGGCGCGCTGGGCTGCGTTGGCGTTCGATATAATTGCTATGTCTGCGGTGGAATAGTCTGGGCTATGTGGATAGCTTCGTGCGCCTACCCTCTTCACAGAAACTAATAGATAATGAGTAAATGCATCTTCAAGATCATCCTTGTTGCGAATACACTTGTTCCATGCCTCGTGCATGGCGTTTAGGTCGTTTAGGTAGTCGGGTACTACGGCAATCGATTCAAATCCGGGGAACTCAACAGGATGAACCGGCGTAAGATGCGGATTATTTGCCCAAAACTGAGCATCGAACATCACGATCCGACCGTTGTAGGTTGCCCATCGCCACCCGCAGGCTTCGGCAATGGCGATTCGTTGTGCTTCAGGAGTCATGGTTATTGTCTTCTAGGTTTTTGTTAAACGGAATGCTAACGAGCACGCCGACGATTAGGCCGATGCAGAACGTTAGCCACAGGCAGATGGCCAGGAATAGGGGTGAGATAGTTATTAGCGATAGCATGTTATGCGAAAATTTTGCACGCTGCAATTACCTGTTCTCGGTATTCCTCTTTCCAGTTCTTCGCGTTCGGGCTCACGGCGATTTGGTTTCCATACATCATTGGGTCTTGGATGCGCACGATGTCACGCTCCACTAAATCAAGCAGAGGCCCGGCGCAATCAGGCATATCTGTGATGGTTTTCGACGGATAGACTTGCTGAATGAAGCTAAGAGCGCGGCGGCGCTCGCACGTTGCGAATTCGATATTCATATTTTTAGTGTTTAATTTAGTCGAGTGCCGCGTTTTGCAGCCACTCCATTTGGTATGCGGTTGGTGAGTGCTCTTCGCCTGTTTCGGCGTTTACGCACTCGTGAAGCTCTAGGCAAATCTGACCAGCGAACTGGCTAGCGTGGTTTACAGGGCAGCCGATTGCGTCGGCCATGCTCTCAGCTGAGAACGTAGCACGCAGACTGATGCCGTCGTCGTCAAAGTATTGCTCGACGGTTATCATTTACCCTCCTTTGCCTTTGCCGCGTTGTAGCGGGCGAACGCGTTTCGGGCCTCATCTACTTGCGTAATTGATATAAAATATGTGCCGTGCAAAACGGGCTCTAGGCATTTGGCCAGCTCGTCGGCTATCGCGTTAGTGTGCGCGTCGATAATACGGGCCCAGTCTTCAGTAGGAAGCCCCTTGGAGTCCTGCGCGGCTTGGATAGCTCCAGCCGTTGTTATAGCGCCTGGGCTCGGCTTGTTTTCGTCGGTTTTCATAGATTATTTTACTTCAGTCGTTTTCCACACTGTTAACTTTTCGCTGTGCTTAGGCGTTACGCACTGGAGCCCAATTCCGGTTTGATTGAACAGCGGCTTTAGTAGGAACTCACGATGGCCTTCGTCGTCCCCGGTAAGGGCGCGGACCACTTTCCAAAGGCATCCGTTAACCTCCGGTGTAGTTATCGCCAGCATATCGCCCAAGTTAATCTCGCAGGCGCGTATTGTTTCGATTTTCATGAGAATAGCGCCTCCACGCGCTTCTGGAATTCATCGCGAGCCCACACGTAGATTTTGCTTCGATTGCTTCGGGCGAGGGCGAGGGCGCGGTCGCTGGCGAGGGCGAGGGCGCGGTCGAGGTCGAGGGCGTGGGCGAGGTCGAGGTCGCTGGCGAGGGCGAGGGCGCGGGCGAGGGCGTGGGCGAGGTCGAGGTCGAGGGCGTGGGCGAGGTCGAGGTCGCTGGCGAGGGCGAGGGCGCGGGCGAGGGCGCGGTCGAGGTCGAGGGAATGTAATTTCGACGCGGCACTACGTGCCGCTATAAGCCCGTTCATGCTTCCGCTTGCAGCGAAATCACGAACGAACTTTGTCACCGTTTTCAATTCATCGCCATCTAAACCGACCCCTACAAACACCCGGTCAAAAACATCGGCGACAAACTCCAATACCATGCGCTTGGAATCGCGGATCGCCATGCAGGTCCGCGTGCGGCCTGCCAGCTTGTCGGACTCGCGAACGATTTCGCCGGAGACCTCGACATGGCAGAGAAGGAGCCCCGGCGCGTATTTGAGCGCATCGAGCGGATGCTCGCTGGCGTGCAGGCCGTTGGAGCAAGGAGCGATTTTACCCTCGGCGAAGAGCGTCGAGCCGACTTTAACCGGCTCGTCACTGTAGCGCGTGCGTGAGTTGTCCGTCAGGAAATGCCATGCTTTCACGGTCTCCGTCTGTTTATCGGAATCGATTTTTGAATTCATAGGTTATGTTTACGCCGACACTAGATGCGCAAAAGTGGTCAATCGCAAGAAAAATCTCCGCGCTATTATTTCTCGCGATCTAAGTCGTTGTCCGCAGGTATTTAGGATGCGAAGAAAATCTTTAGAGTTGAATTTGGCGAATGGAAGACTCACCGTTTGTGCGCAATGATTTCTGCCTAACACCGCGGATGAGCCGCGACCCTGAGAACAATCCTATGAAAAAGAAAACACTGAAGACTCAAGCCCAACGACCCGTCAGGGTCGTTGGCTCTGGACGCCTGGTTAGCGGTCAATGCCGCGCCTGTGAAATATTCGGCGATGGGCCATGTTCGGCCAAGGCGTTCGAGCACATGCAGGAAAAAGCAGCACGAGCGATACACGCAGAACACAACCGCCACGAAGGCCAAGACATTCCGTGGATCGGACTGCACCGTTTTCAGCGCATAAAATATCGCCTGAAAGGCTACGCCGTGCTGATCGCACTCGGAATACCTGCACCCAAGACCGCTAACATCCGCCGATCAGACACGCCGTAGGGCGTTGTCTGTATCGCGCTGGTTGGGGCTCCGATTTTAACGCAACGACAACAATCAAATAACAGGAAATATTATGAGTGGTGGAAGCTGGGATTACTTTTACGGGCGACTTGAAGAAGTCGCTTCACGTCTTCAATGCGGGCGCGACCCGCTCCGCAAAGCATTTGGCTCGCATCTCCAAAAATGCGCGAAGGCGCTCCACGACATCGAGTGGGTGGACTCGTGCGACTCTGCGCCGGGCGACGAAGTGAAGGCGATCAAGGCCGTGCTCGGCACCGACGGCCCGGCGCTCGTTCTTTCTGAATCTCGCAAGCAGGCAGAAGCGGCGCTAGAACAACTCAAGGCGGCGCTGGCAGATTGCCCTAACAACCCGCAACAGCCATGACGACGCCCAATAAAACAGAACGGGCCAAGACAGGGCTAGGCGCTGTGGCCGCTGGTTCGGCTGGGTCAACGTTAGTCGATGCAACACTGCTTATAGAGCGAATCATCACGCACATCGCTGCGAACAAAAACACGCCGTTTCTTCAGGAGCAGATTATGCTCGCTAAGTGGAGCGCCGAAGAAATCGGACCTAGACTAGCAAAGCTAGCAGGATGCCGATGGATGCCGAATAAGGCGACCAGTACGCCCCGCGCTAGGTAACCGGAAACCGATATGACCGACGACATGTTCAGGCAAGTTTCTTCGCCAGAAGAGCGCGAGCCTAATAAGCAAACGCCAGGGCAGGCCATCGCGGGCCGGCTCTGGCAAGAAAAGGCCAGGGCCGGCAAGCCGATGACTGAAGCCCAAGTCGGCAATGTCATTGACGGCATGCTCAAGGAGCTTGGCATGTCCAAGAAGCGGGCGCGCGTCGGGGGCAGAGATTTGCTTTTTGACGCCCTTTGCGTGTCGTGCGGTATAAACCCTCAAGAGGTGACGCGCATGGCCGCTACTGGGATTGGAACGGCCCTAGCTGACATCGCAGCGGTGACGCCAAACCTTACGCCGGAGGAATTCGGCATTCGGGCGTCGAAATACCGTCGAGAGCATCCCGACTGGGAATTGACGCCAACCGCGCTTTGCACGCACTGGGGGGAGCTCGGTACGGGCGACGCTGGGCAGGCCGTGGCCTCAATGCACGCGGCGGAGCCTAACGGGTGGCAGGAAGTGGCGATGCGCATGTTTCAAGAGGCTGAATGGGATGCTGGATCAATAGCCGTCATCCTGCAAAACGGATGGGGTGGCATGTCGCTCGGACACCGCAAGGCGATCCAGAATCGAATCGCCCGTTCAGCCGTCGTCACAAGAAATATTTCAGATTGATCGAAAATTTGCTTGCAAATCTAAAATCTCGATGACTACCTATCTCCTCAACAGCAGGCTTGCACCCGCTGATTTTTCAGTGGGACTTTCCTGCCGAGAAACCACCGCCCGCAAGCCCGGTGGTTTTTTTGTTGGTCAAATTAACCGCCGCTCTAATGCCTCGGCGTTGGCTACCTCAAACGCTGGTTTTTTGGCTAGCGTCTCAAGTCCTGAAGGTGTGGTAGAGCCCCTACTTCAGGCAGGGGGTTCAGATGGAACTCACAGATTGGGCAAACGATGACGCGACAAGCACAGCAGATGTGCGCAAAAAGGCCGGACCTCACCTAGTCCGCTAGGGGGCTCTGTATTTCTCCTGATTGGGCAAACTTTAAACGAAGTTAAAACTTAAACCTATGAAACCGATAACATACGACAGCGACATGAGAGTCACCCTGAAATGGGATTCTTGTTCAGGCGACGGAAAACGCGCCTTTGTAGTGGCAGACCAGAACGACGGATGGCGAGACCTCAGAATTGAGATCGACACCGACGACTGCGACGGCGATCACGCCAAGAAGATGATGCAAGCTGTAATTGACCGCGTAAACGCATTTGCGAAATCCCATGAAACCCAAAATTGAAATTATCTCTGTAATAGACCGAATAGACGACTGTAATTGGTCCGAATGGGAGTGCAGTTATTCACTAGACGGAGAGACATGGCATGCAGGGTCAATCCAGTCGGATGGCCACGATCACGCTATTGAAACGCTGCGTGATGAAAACGGAAATGAGCCTAAGCCGCCCGGTGAGGCACCGTGGCCCGAGGTAGAACAGCTCGGCGGAAAACATTGGCCGCGCCCAGATCACGGGCAAAAACTGATAGACCAAGAACTGAAATCCTGATCGGGCAAACTTCGACAGACAACCAAACCTATAAACCAAATCAAAATGTCGCCATCTGATATTTCAAGAATGCTACGAGCCCAAGCATGGGAGCGTGCTAAGGGCGAGCTTAACTCAATGCTTCACACGTTTATGAGCCCAGAAAATGCCAACGAAGGTCAGTTCGATAAATTCGATGAGGTGCTGGAGATATTTATCAAAGACGTAGAAGGCAACGGACTTCACGAGTAGGCATCACCATGCGCGACAAAATCACCCTAGAGCTGCACGAGGTCGCCGTCGAGCTACAGCGAGCGCACATGTCGCTCGTCCATATCGGCAAAATTCTCGGCATACACCACTCGGCGCTTTCGTTCGACCTTTCGGGACAGCGAAAAACGCCTTACAGGCCATCGCCTGAAACAGCAATTCCAATTTTAGAAACAGCGCTCGCCAAGCTCCGCGCAAACCTATGAAACCGCAATCAGAACTATGAGTAACTCTGTAAAAGTATCGTTCGACGCAACGTCGAAAGAACTTTGGTGCGTCATGAAAAACTACAAGTGGAGCACGTTAAGCATTCAAGGCTTCGACTTGAGCTTAAAACAGCTTGGAAGCGTAGGCTTTATTCCTATCTTCGACAATCGTGAACAGGCCGTCGCATGGGACGATGGCTCAGATGAGCACGTTTTCAGACTAACCACGCAACAAAATTGAATCACTATGAAAAAACTGCTAATGCACATATACTCAATATCCAGAAACCGCAGGAAAGTCACGGTATGGACGGCGGAATCAATCACAGGAATGCGAGTTTGCACATCAACATGCACGCCCGTCATGGGTCTATCTAAATCAGAACGGCGTATAGTGATAAGCAAATACCTCAAAGAGAGATTTAACATAAAATATCCATCATCATGAACACATACCCGACATCGCAGTTCCACGGAACGCACCCGAGACTTGGCAACAATTGCCACCACCGCCAGCGGAAAGACATAGACCCGCAACGGCTTTGGTTAATGCAAGAAGAGGTATCGAGAATATTCACAATTTCACGACTTTCTAGCGGACTTCCTCATGGCTCAGTTGTTCATCACGCAACAGGAGACTTTGTGGTAGACCGCAGTGACGTTGCGGTAGCCGATAATGGCGGCGCTCTGATTCAGCCAGCAACCACAGCCGACTCGGCCAACAGCGTAACAGCATGAAGCCCGACCTATGTGATAAGTGCGCCAAGCGTGGCATAATCGCCACAAAGCATGGACCAACGTGCGAGCACTCGACGCATGCCGGTTTAAGCTGGTGGCCAGCAAATTGGGCGACCATGCTAGAGGCGCAGAGACTTGCTTGGATTAATAAAAACTATCATACTAAATAACCTATGAAAGATATGCTAAAAATAATCGGCATTGCGATTCTGTTAATGCTCATCATTGTTGGAATCGGCAGTTGTAATTACAAGCTATGGCGCGCCGAACATCCTAACGCGGCGACTTGGACATTCTTCATTCATTCACATAAATGAACCTATGAAAATTGAACTAAACGATAACGCCGCATTTGCGGTTTTAGTTTTGGCAATATTGACGATTTCAATCGTCGGATTGACAATGAGTAATCATGAACAGCCAGCTCCAGTAGAGCAGCACCAAACAAAATAATCTATGAGCACACAAAACAAATGGATCGCACTAAAAGATCAACAGCCCGGCGACGACCAGTTTCCAGTTACCTACGGTTACTGGGATTCAACAGAATGGATGGCTTCGCGTGATTGGTGGCATTGCGCCATGGAAGGCCAGAAATTCACGCACTGGTTTTCGACCAAAGTAGATCTTCCGCCGCCGCCTAAGAGAGAGCCGACGCTCGCTGAGTTGGATAAGCAGGCTTTTGCCGAATGGTATGATAGCACTCCGCGCGTAACTGGTGAGAATTCATTCATTGCGGGCGCGAATTACGCGCGCGCCCGCGTGAAAGGCAAGCCATGAGCGACACACCACGAACTGACGCAGAAGCTAGCGACGGATGGAGCGGCGATGCAGTATGTGTTTCGGCCGACTTCGCCCGCCAACTAGAACGCGAGCTAAATGCCTGTCACAATGAAACGCTAGCAGTGTATGACGGTAAAGACGGACGCCGCGAATGGTGGACCGGGGGTACTTGGCTATATCCATGGCAGAAGATAGTCGTAATTGACACCGCAAAAGGAGACTAATGAACAACCAAAAAACTGAAGCCGCCGTCCGGCGCGCCGGACGAATAAACGACCAGGTATTATACGAACTCGCCAGTACATTTGAAAATGAGGTGCATCTATTGCGAAGCCAGTTGGCTAGCGAAATGAACCGATGCCAAGAGCTGGAGCGTTTGTTGCGTTCGAGCGAAAGCACCTACTGCCACGCCCGATGTGACGTGTAAAGAAATCGCCAGATTCTATGCACGTCCGCCTGACATGCATACTAAACAAAAAGAACCGCTAGCGTAAACTAGCGGTTCCTTGGGTATATTGTCTTAAATCTACTTGCCAAGGTGGAATGCAATCCACCTGATAGCGCAAACTGCTTCCTCCGAGATCGGGTGTATACCGCGCTCCCTTCTGCATATAGTCGAGCGCCTTAGCTCAAGCAGCTCGGCCAACTTGGCCTGACTCAGCCCCAGGGACTTTCGAACGGCTCGATACTCGGCGGGGCTCATTGACGGCCTTTGCTTGTATTGCTCTCTAAATCGCCCTCACACCACACCCAGAATGCGTATGAAACGGTCCCCATCTTGGCTTCATAGGCTGGAGCCCAACTTGATAACCAAGCTCGCGTCGCAGCCATGGCTTCCCCGCGATCAACTTCCGGCTTCATTTCGGGCAGTTTTCCTCCACGGAAAAACAACGATTCAACCATGTTTTCATATTTCTTCGGTATATCTGGGATGTCGTACCTATTGAAATATCTCGATTTGTCGGCTCCGAATATTTGCGCTGGGCCGTCAAATGTAGGGATCGGGAAAAAGGTAAGTCCTTTTATTTTTAGCTGCGGTTTATTGTCGGAGTTTTTCATGGGCTCAGTCGAATTTCAGGCTCTTCAGTTTGGCGATCTGCTTCTCTAACGACTCGATCCGATTTAGGCGCATCTTATCAGCCTGTATTCGGGCCGCCGTTTCAGAATAATGGAATTCGTCGCCATGGTAATATTTCCTACCCCATCCATCGTTATCAACTACGGCCGTCGTTTTACCGAGCGCGCCATCAACTTTAATGGCATCGTCCTCGATTATGCCTTTGGTCAATGCGTATTTTGTAATGTATATTTTCATTGGGTTTTGGCAGGGTTGGTTACTGGGCTCTCAGAGAGATTCAGGCCTGTATTTCAATACGGCATTTTCGCATCTTTTTATATCCCATTCTATTTGGTCGGCCTTAGATTGCATGCCAACCCATGGAGGAGATGATTTGCCGCGAAGATATGCGGCTGCATTCTCGCAGATACATGAAAAACGACGGCGCGCAGATTTTGGCGCAGATTCAGGCAATCCCTCAAGCGTAGCTGCGTGGCATGACGCAAGATAAGCAGCCACGAATTTCCAATGCTCGATCTCATTTGCCTGTTCGGTGATTTCTATTTTATTCATGATGTTATGAAGCTTTCAGCGAGATTCCAAGGGCGGCGCGGATTAAGCCTCGGATAGCGCGAAAAGCTACTTTGGCCTGATGCTTAACCATCGCGCGACGCAGTACGCTCCAGTTTAGGCGGGCCTGCTCGTATCGGCTAATCTCAGCGGTGTCGCAGACGGGGGTCGTGATGATTTCGGCGGTATTCATAGTTTCGATTGTCTCGGGGCTCCATTGCCTCTTTGACGTACGAAAAGTACGCTTTCAGCACACTTCCGTCAAGGGCCGTATGTGATATTTTCCAACATATTATGCAACTAACGATGTCTTGGGAGATTACGATGCTAATTTTAGCCTTCAAATTTTCTGTAGAACGCTCCGAATGCCTTGGCCGCAGTTGTTTCGTATGCGTCAGAAGCTTTTTTTGCGGTGGCAAAGTATCCGATGTGAAAATACTTTCCGGCGACCGTAATTTGCGCCTGCCATTTTTTTGCATCCTTGCGCCAGCAAACGCCTTTGAAACCGCTCTTATTCGTGGAATAACGCCCAGTATTCCATAAGTTTTCCATGTTCGTCGCCTCCCTTAAATTCGCAATCCAATTGGCGTCCTTGTCTCTATTCTTATGGTCAAGATCATTCTTTGGCCATGCGCCGTATACGTAGAGCCATGCCAGCCTATGCGCTTGGTAGGATTTTCTGTCGATTTTGATATAACGATAGCCATTTTTCCCAACCGTCCCAGCTTCGTCGCCACGTCGGATAACTCGTTTCGAAAAGAGCCATGTGAATCTTCCTGTATTCGGGCAATAGTGTAATAGCTCTTTTAGCCGTTCGGTAGTGAGTTTTTGCTTCATAAAATAGAAATGCCCCGGAGCCGCTAGACAGCCGGAGCATTTCCTATGAACACAAACCAAAGAATGTTTTCTGGCGCTAGCGGGCGCGATTGACAAATGATAAAGTGTACAATGCGCGGATAATTTCAACATCTTTTTTAGCTATTTCTTCTCCGATGCCGCTTGAAAAGCCATGCGTAATAGGTAAGCCTCGCGCGATGGCATACCTAAATCGTGTATTTTTAATAGGCAACCTAACGCGCGATCCCGAGCTACGGGTTACGCCAAAAGGCACAGCAATCTGTCAGTTCGGCCTTGCGGTCAACCGCCAGTTCAAGGACGAATCCGGCCAAAATCGCGATGAGACGACCTTTGTCGACATCGAAGCCTGGGGCAAGCAGGGCGAGCTCGTTGCGAAATATCTCACCAAGGGCAGCCCGGCCATGGTTGAAGGCCGCCTCAAACTCGATCAATGGGAGGACAAACAGACTCAGCAGAAGCGTAGCAAACTAAAGGTTGTGCTCGATAACGTGCAGTTTCTCAGTTCAGGCAATGATAAGGTAAGGGGCGACAATCAAAACGCCGTAAATCAAGCGGAACGGCCTGCGGTGGGCCAGCCAACGGATAAGTCTAAGCCAGCAGCAAGCGACGTTGATGAGGACGTGCCATTCTAAGCGCGAAAGAAGCCGCTCCCAGTTACGAGAGCGGCTACCCCTATGATATGAATACCCTTTTCTCCGGCGAGAACGAAGAAACGCCATCGCGAGTTTGGCAAGCGGAAAAGAAAAAATAAGATTTCGCGAAGAAAGTTCTTGCAAAGTCCGCGAAGATCGGCACGGTGTGCATCGTTTTCGGGGTGAAGCCGCAAAACCTAGTCAATTTCTCAGGTCTAAAAGCCTTTGGAAAGCCCGGTTCCACTGCTTCACCCAGTGACCGGGTTTTTTGTTCCCCGGATAACAAACAAAGCCTGCGCCATGTAAGCGGGTCGCTACTCCGAAATGGAATACACCGATCTGCAACTGCTGAAAAATAGCAATGCACCTGCGGGCAAAATGAAGGTTCCATATGGCGTCAGCGCGGAAAGCTGTTCCGGACTAGAGACGCGCAACATCAACGTGTGCCTATGGGAAGTTGAACAAGAAATCGCATAGGATAGCCTGAGTAGCGTCAGGCACGCCATATAGAGCCTTCATGAAACGGTGCCCGCAGCGTGGGCATTGTTTAGCTTCCACCGTATAGGACCAATACCCAAGCGCGTTTGGGTAAAGGATGAAAGGCTATTCTCAGACTCGCAAGAGGGGCTGGCCGAACTTCCGAAAGAAGGCATTCTTAGGAGACGGAAATGAGGAGACGGAAGCTAAACAATGCCCATGACGATGGCGCTGTTGAGTTATTCAGATGGAGGCTGCTGAGTAGAGAGCGTTTCCGGTGTCGAGTTATATCGTATGCGCGACTATTCACCACCCCGAAAGGGAGAAAGCCCGAATTTAAACCGGTAACTCAATAGCGCCATCACCGGCCACCGTTTCAATCACCGTCAGGGCGTCGCGTCCCGATCTATTGCCAGCGCGACTTAAAAGTAACAGGCTGCTTAAACAAGCAGGGGTGATGACGAGAGACGAGCGCTTAACTTTACTGTTTAGCCAGCGCGTTGACCCTCTCGTGAGTAGTAACGCGAATCCATAGTCCAATGCGATTTACTTCAACACACCCTCGCTCTTGGATGGGCGAGGTGTGAACGCAGATTTTCCATGAACCAACACGATGAACTCCAAAACTAAAACCTATGAAAATACCAAAACAAACATTACGTAAAATCGGAATAATTCCTTTGCATGGAATCAAAGAAGGTAAAAACATTCGCAGCGCTGTCATAGATTGCAGTGATTGCAAAAACGATATCGAGCTTGAAGAGCTTTTGAGGCAACTTGCAAATATGGCATATGCGCAGGGCGTAAAAGACGCTTTATATAAAACTGAAATTGCGCTTGGGTCATTGATTCACGATGCCAATCCAAACACTCTATGAACAAACTCACAATCGAGCTAGTCGAACAGGCTTCCAAGCAAATCGGAATCTCCGACGAACAACGTCGCAATTTAGTTTCTATGATTTGCGACATGACAGCGGACGAAAACGACGGCGCAGAAGAAAAACCCCCCGCAGTCAAAAAGCAGTTCGTGATTCTGGTCAGCGATCCCGCTGGCGTGCTTACCAGGCATGATTTAGTCGGCTGGGTTGGCCAAATCGCCGAGAACGAAAGCCCGGCGACTACTCAAGACCGCATTCATCAAGCGGCCTATGATTTCAATGTCACCAAGCGCGGGCGACTCTGCCCAGTCCAGACCGTTGGCGAGGCAATTGAGAACGTGAAATCTAAGCAGTTTAAGGAGCACGGCATCTGGATTAAGACAAAGGAGCCTGTCCTAGTCCTTAGGACAAATAACGAAATCCCGAAAACCGATAGCTTGCTTGGCGACAATAACCGTGGAGGATCGGCATCATGAAAAAGACGATAAAGTTAAAATTCTGGCAGCGAATTTGCCTATTCATACTATGGCCGCTAATAACAGCGGCTATCGGGCTCTTCCTAACAGCCGCATTCCTGTCTGTCATGGCTGTAATAGCTCTCGCATGGCCATTCGTGCTGTGCAAAGGTTCATGGAGTAAATAGCTCATAGGGTGTAAATTTCATTGCAATAATGCGCCATATGCGGCAATTGTTCGCATATGGCGACACCACGGAGCGTTACAGTAACGTCAACTGAAACTTTGATCTACGGCGGCGGAATTGGCCGTAGTCTGACAATCTCGAACACGGGAGCGAATCGGCTTCATTATTCGGTCAATCCAGATTCTACCGTTACGCCTGAAAATGGAATACCTCTCGACCCTGGCGGCTCTTATGAATTCATCGCACCGCTCTACTGCACCGAATCGCTGCCGATAATTCGCGGAGTTACCCGCTTAGCTTCAACTACGGTCGGCATTTCAATAACCCAATAATCCCATGCCAATCACGAACTCAGGATTCGCCACAGATTTTTACCTCAATGCCGCGCGCGGTGAAATAGCAGGAACATCATTGCGCATCAAGACAGGCCGCAACAAGACAATAGACAGTACTACCGATCCCGAGGATATTTGGGCGGGCGGCGGGCTATACACAGGATTTCCTACGGCTGGCGTTGCAGAGACGCTGTCAATCGTTTCTACGAGCACAGACGATGCCGCTGCTGGCACAGGCGCTAGGACGATACGAATTACCGGCCTAGACGCAAACTGGCTTTCACAAGAAGAAACAGTCACGCTTAACGGTACCACGCCAGTTGTTACAGCAACCCTCTGGCAACGCTGTGAGTTCATGACTGTCTTGACCGCAGGATCGGGCGGCGCAAATGCGGGAGAAATCAGTGTCAAGCATTCGACCACAACGGCAAACCTTTTCATAAAAAGCGATGTTGGCGACAATCGCTCAGCCGTCTGCGCATGGACTATCCCCGCTGACAAAACAGGCTGGCTCGCTCAGATTACGGCATCGTCTAAGACTAAGCTTGCCGACATTGAACTCGTTTTCTTGTACCGACCATTTGGCGGAACATGGCAGCAATTGGTATCATTCACGCTTACGGCTGAGAGCACAAACTACCTACAGAATTTCCTAGGCGGACATAAGCTTGAGCCAAAGGGAGATGTTGTCATGCGCGCCGTTACAGTAACGCAAGTGTGTGACGTTTCGGCATCGTTCACGGTTGTGCAGATGAATTTGTGATTGGATTAGAGCTTGATCTAATGAAATACACTGCTCGCTATCTCTGCTGCCCTGGTTCGCGATTGGATGACAACCCATCCGACTTGATGGCAGCAATAGAGGCCTATGATCCGCGTGAGATCGCCGAGTTTCTTCGCGGATTAGCATACAAAGATTTCTTGCGTACCCCGTACTGGGCTGCCGTTGTTGTAGCAAAGAAAAGGCAGGCGCGATGGAAATGTGAACGCTGCGAAGAAAAACGCGAACTTCAGGTTCATCATAAGAACTATAAGCATCGATGTCTTGAGCATATCAACCTTACGAGCTTGGAGTGCCTCTGCCGAGTATGTCATGCGAAAGAGCACGGAAAGCAAACATGGTCAATGCCCCCAACACTCAAGCAGCGTTTTGATGCGCACAAAAAGAAAAACGTGTATCACCATGAGTTCTATCATGATTGGAATGTTCCAAAGACTTACATTAAGATTCCGGAATGAGTTTTTGCTTGACTATTTCAAAAATCAGCACGGTACAATCGAATACGCGCCCCAGACACTGAACTGCTACAACTCGGCAGAATCCATTGAACAGCTATGGCCATTTCTCCAAAGCACCCATGTAATCACCCTGGTTGCCGCGAACTAATCATCACCGGCTCATACTGCCAGCAGCATCAGCATCTAGCGCCAGACGCGCGAAAGACGTACGACGCCACGACCCGCAAGAACACCCCAGAACTGGCGCAGGCAAAAAAAATAAGAGACTCGGCACGCTGGCAAATCGTACGACGTTTGCACAAGTCACTCAATCCATGCTGCTGCGATCCGTTCGACATTCACAGCATCGGCGCACTAACAAAAGAGTCGCATCACATCATGGGACTGGCCAAGCGTCCTGAGCTGGCATTTGACATGAGAAACCTAGCGCCTCTATGCACCGCATGCCACGCACGAGTCGAAGGCATGCAGAGAAGAGGGGATGATGCACTCAGTATCTTCAGAGGGCGCACAGTGAATACGCCAATGGGATTGGAGTTGCTATATTGCGAAAATGTAGCATAGGTGGCAGGTACCCCTGCTAACTCAGTGCAGATGTAAAAAATATAACCTATGCCCGTAATGAAATGTAAAAATAATAAGGGGGAGGGGCTTAAGTTGCCATGTAGTGCCCCTACACAGATCGGA
>Ga0316626_10000053_pt1 | contig 40619 bp, 39 predicted proteins | sample OWC_Aug_T1_C1_D5_FD_207656 | JGI IMG/M metagenome (GOLD analysis project Ga0316626, IMG submission 207656) | Wetland soil microbial communities from Old Woman Creek delta, Ohio, United States - OWC_Aug_T1_C1_D5_A | ecosystem: Environmental > Terrestrial > Soil > Wetlands | place: USA: Ohio...
CCTTCTATGGCCCGAGGCGTCAAGTGCGCGGCTGTGGACAACCAACGCCAGCCGACCGCGCGGCGTGGCGCGTAACGTCAACGAGCTCGCAGAGATCGCCGACGATGCATACGCAGCCAGAAAGCAGAGGCGACGGCGATCAAGAAGGGAACGTCGCTGGCATGTCCCGCGTGGCAACGACATCGGCGCCGGTGTTGAGAACATTGACCAGGATGACATCGCCCATACTGACCGGCGCCACGGTGGTGACCTGTCGCAACACTCGGCACACGGCGCGCACCTGATCCTTCGGAACCGGCCGGTTGGTCTTGACGGGTAACCGGGCCCACAGTCCGTGCGTCACGCGCACGCTGCTGGTCACCATCCGCCGCGGATCAGTGTGCTCCTGTTCCGCATACTCCTTGCCGCGTTTGCAGCTGAAGCCGCGCACCTCGACAATCGCCCGGTCCTCCGCCTCGACTTCCAGGCGGCAGCCGAGGGGACAGCCAATGCAAAGGTAATGGGAAAGGGTCATGAGCCTTTCGTGCTCACGCTTCCGGAATGTGCCACACCGTGGGCTGCTCCGCGTCATCCAGGTCTTCGGGACTTGCGGATCCGTCGCGGGGCAGGACGTGCACCGCGAGACTGTCGCCATGGAACTTCTGCAGAATTGCGGGCCGCACCTTGAGGGTGATCATCTCGGCGGGGAAGACGTAGCGCAGCTTGCGTTCGTACACCTCACCGAGGCGCAGGCAGCTCCGCTCCAGCGGCCGGCGCACCCGCAGGTACACGGTGTGTTCGCGGTCGGTGGAGATGGTGTGCGGCACACAGTAGGCGACGTTCTCGCCAGGGACCAGCCGAATATTGTCAGCGGGTGGCCGTTTGCCGGTGACGCACTCGCCGGCATGACGGCCCGCCAGCAGCGCTTCCTGGGTGACGAAGTCCACCAGGTCGTGAATGTGCACGACGTTGCCACAGGCAAAGACCCCGTCGACCGACGTCTCCATCGTGCTGCTGACCACCGGGCCACCGGTGACCGGGTCGAGGCGCACCTGGATCTGACGCGACAGCTCGTTCTCCGGGATGAGACCAATGGACAGCAGCAGCGTGTCGCACGGGACGTCCCAGCACTTGTCCATGATGGGGTGCAGCCTGTCGTCCACCGGCGCCACGGTGACCTTCTCGACGCGGTCACGCCCGTGAATGTGGACCACCGTGGTGGAGAGATGAAGGGGAATGCCGAAATCATGCAGGCACTGGACGATGTTGCGCCCGAGACCGTTGGCGTGCGGCATGATCTCGAACACCCCGGCGACCTCCACGCCTTCGAGGGTCAACCGCCGCGCCATGATCAGACCGATGTCGCCCGAGCCGAGGATGGCCACTCGCCGTCCCGGCAGGTAGCCGAGCAGGTTGACGAACTTCTGCGCCAGGCCCGCCGTCATGACGCCAGCGGGCCGGGTGCCTGGGATGCGTATGGCGCCGCGGGTGCGTTCGCGCGCGCCCATGGCGAGCACGGCGGCGCGCGCGGAAATGATCCGGACCCCCGCCGCGCCGGACATCAGCTTCACCTGCTTGTTGCGGTCGATATCCAGCACGTACGTGTCACTGACGACGTCAATGTCGTGCTCGAGCACCTGCTCCAGGAACCGCTGCGCGTACTCAGGGCCCGTGAGCTCTTCCTTGAAGTAGTGCAGGCCAAAGCCGGCGTGGATGCACTGCCACAGGATACCCCCCGCTTCCTTCTCGCGGTCGATGATGAGTACGCGCGCCGCCCCGGCATCTTTCGCAGCCAGGGCGGCCGCCATACCAGCGGGACCACCACCGACGACCACGACGTCGTACGTCGCCCCGATCTGGGTTGCCTTGACCGTGATCACGCCTCGCCCTCGTCCTGGCGCCGGCAGACGATCCACGACCCGCCCCCTCGTTTGGTGATGGCGGTGTAGGGAACGCCCAGTTCGCGCGCCAGCAGCTCCATGCAACGCGCGGTACAGAACCCGCCCTGGCAGCGCCCCATACCGGCACGGGTGCGGAACTTGATGCCGTCCAACGTGCGCGCGCCCCGATGAATGGCATCCACCACCTCACCCTCGCTGACGGTCTCGCAGCGGCAGGCAATGTGGCCGTAGCGCGGCTCACGTGCGGCCAGCTCGATCTGCTCTGCGGTGGACAGCGACGCGAAGTGTAGCGGCTTCGGAACGGACGCGGTGAAATCCGGCTTGAGTTGGAGCGGGAGGCCCTCGCTCCGCAGAAGGTCGCACACCATCCGGGCTATGGCTGGTGCCGCGGTCAGACCCGGAGACTGGATGCCGGCGACGTTGATGAAGCCTCTCTTCGCGGTGGGGCCAATGACGAAGTCCTCACTGTCGGCCACGGCCCGCAAGCCAGCGAACTCGGCGATACAATCGCGCTCGCTGATCCCGGGTACGACCCCCTCCACCGCAGCAAAGACGGCTTCCGCACCGGCCAGGCTGGTCGTCAGGTCCTCCCGGTCATCGACGGATTCGGCAGTGGGACCAACCATTATCGTCCCGTCGTACGTCGGAATGACCAGGATGCCCTTCGACACCGGGGTCGGACAGGGGAAGATGATTTGCTTGACGATCCCGGCCAAGCGGCGATCCAGCAGGTACTCCTCGCCCTTGCGGGGATGGATCGTGAAGCTGCGGACACCAGCCAACTCGGCGATACGATCGGCGTAGAGGCCCGCGGCGTTGATGACGAAGCGCGGATGGAAGCTGCCGCGCGTGGTCTGTACCGTCCACGTGTCGCCGGTGGCCGTGAGTGCGGTGACCGCGCTCGCGGTGACCAGCTCCAATCCGTTGCGGCAGGCGTTCTCGGCGAGGGCGAAGCACGCCTCGTAGGGATTGATCACCGCGGTCGTGGGTGCGTGCAGTGCGGCAATCACTGCCGCCGACAGATTCGGCTCCTCGTGGCGGATGCGCTCCGGAAGCCAGATTTCCAGACCGGGCACACCCTTGTCGGCGCCCTGCTGCTGCAGCTTCGCCAGCGTTGCCAGCTGTGCCTCGTCGACGGCGACCGTCAGCTCGCCGATGCGCTTGAAGCCGAAGCCCAGTTCCGCGCACAGCTGATCCCACATCTGGTTGCCGTCCCACTCCAACCGCCCCTTGAGGGTGGTGGGCGACGCGTGGTGCCCGCCGTGGATGATGCCGCTGTTGGCCTTGCTGATGCCGAAGCCGACCTCGCTTTCCTTCTCCACGAGGACGGCATGCACCCGGTAGCGCATCAACTCCCGCGCGAGCGCGCAACCGATGACGCCGCCGCCGATGATGACGACATCGTACAACACGCCTGAGCCCTATCATGAAAACCCGTTGGAGTGCCCGCCATCAGGGATTACTCCATTCCAAAATCCCTCCTCAACTCCCCCTTCGACACAGCTCAGGACATGCCTTTTCAAAGGGAGGAACCTATCGCCGCGACGAAAATCGACAGTCCCTCCGGACAGATGCCTGCGGCGCATGCGCTCTTGAGAGAGGGGGCATGCTGCGGCAGAGTGAGAGATCTCACGCTCGCCCCAGATCAATGAGAATGGTTACTTCTCGACCCTCGTCATTCCCGCGGAAGAGACTGTCGAAAGACGGTGGCGACATGACAGACGGACGAGCGCAAAACGGGTGCCGTCGCGGGCTCGGCGTAGCCGCGGGGCTTGTCCCCGCTCGGGTTCGTCGCGAACAGCGGCCACGAGGGCCGCGGCTACACCGACACGGAGAATATCGACAGAACTCGGAAGCGGGAATCCAGGCCCCTCAGCCGCCCCTGGGTCCCCGCTTTCGCGGGCACGACGGGATGCGAGGCGGCTGAATTTTCGGAGGAGTTTGCATGATCAAGCTGTTTCATTCACCACGTACGCGTTCGGTTCGCATCTACTGGCTGCTCGAGGAGCTGGGTCTGCCGTACGAGCTGCACACGATCGCCTTCAACCAGGAAAGTTTGAAGAGCCCCGACTACCTCAAGGTGAACCCGCTCGGGAAGGTGCCGGCGATTCAGGACGATGGGCTGACGATGTTCGAGTCGGGGGCCATCCTCGAGTACCTCCTCGAGAAGTATGGCAAGGGGCGGCTCGCCCCACCGCCGGGGACGCCCGAGCGTGGCGCCTTTCTCCAATGGGTGCATTTTGGCGAGGCCACCGCGTTGCCCCCGCTTGGCGACCTCGCGCAGCACACGCTCTTCCGGCCGGAGTCGGAGCGCATCGCCGCCGTGGTGACCGACGCCCGCGCGAGGCTGACAAACGTCCTCGGTGTTCTCGAGCAGGCCCTCAAAGGCAGGCAATACCTGGTCGGCGACGAGTTTACCGGCGCGGACATCATGAACGGGTACGCGCTCGTGCTGACCAAGTGGTTCGGCCTGCTCAGCGACGACTATCCGAACCTCGTGGCTTATCTGGCCCGTCTCGAGCAGCGGCCAGCGCTGCAGAAGGCACTGGCAAGCTAGCTAGTCTCATGCTCATGCCCGCGTTGATTCAATGCCGTGCCGCGTTTCCCGACAAGTGGCTCGGGCTCGCCGTGAGCACATCGCAGCACGCCGGGCTCGTTCCATTGCAGGATTCTTGTTACATGTGGCGGCGCGGCAGCGGACTGGAACGCGTCCGGCAAGAGCTTCAGGGCGGGTGAGGATTCGGGGTTCAGAGCGCGGCGCGGCTCCCGCGCGAGGCGCTCGATCGAGCAGCGGTTACTTTCCGGCCGCGTCCAACCGCGCCAGGGCCCAGCGGCGAACGCTGTCGGCGTCGGCCCACGTCGGATCCAGGGGCGAGAGACCCTGCAGGCGCGACTCGGCGGCGCGCAGATCGGCCTCCGCGCCTGCCCGGTCGACCTCCTCCGCAAACTCGGCGGCGTCGGCGAGGACGGTCATGACGTTGTCCGCCACCTCGGCGAATCCGCCGCGGATGGCGAGGCGCCGCAGGCCCGAGGCGGTGCGAAAACTCAAGACGCCCGCTTCGAGCGAGGTCAGGAACGTGATGTGATTGGGCAGCACCCCGAACTCACCGACGGTGCCGGGCCCAGTGACCTCGAGCACGGGCTCGTCGAGGACCGACTGGCGCGGAGTGACGATGCGCAGTTGGATCTCGGCGGCCATCAGCGATCCTCCGGGTCGCGGGGCTGGGGGCGAGGGGCTGGAGGCTCGGGACTCATTGCTGGGCACTCATCGCTCTCTGCTGATCAGGCCGCCATGCGCTTGGCGTTCTCGATCACGTCTTCGATCGAGCCCATCATGTAGAAGGCCTGCTCGGGGATCTCGTCCATTCGGCCTTCGACGATCTCCTTGAAGCCGCGGATGGTGTCGGGCAGCTTGACGTACGCGCCGGCGCGGCCGGTGAAGGCCTCGGCGACGTGGAACGGCTGCGACAGGAATTTCTGAATCTTGCGGGCGCGGGCGACGGTCAGCTTGTCCTCTTCCGACAGCTCGTCCATGCCCAGGATGGCGATGATGTCCTGCAGATCCTTGTAGCGCTGCAGCACCTCCTGCACCTGCCGCGCGACCGCGTAGTGTTCCTCGCCGACGATGTTGGGGTCGAGAATGCGCGAGGTCGAGTCAAGCGGATCGACGGCCGGATAGATGCCGAGCTCGGCGATCTGGCGCGACAGCACGGTGGTGGCGTCGAGGTGCGCGAACGTCGTGGCCGGGGCCGGGTCGGTCAGGTCGTCGGCGGGCACGTAGATGGCCTGCACCGAGGTGATCGATCCCTTCTTGGTGGTCGTGATCCGCTCCTGCAGTTCGCCGAGGTCGGTCGACAGCGTCGGCTGGTAGCCGACGGCGGACGGCATGCGCCCGAGGAGGGCGGAGACCTCCGAGTTGGCCTGGGTGAAGCGGAAGATGTTGTCGATGAACAGGAGAACGTCCTTGCCCTCCTCGTCGCGGAAGTACTCGGCGGCCGTCAGCGCGGACAGGCCGACCCGCGCGCGGGCTCCGGGGGGTTCGTTCATCTGGCCGTAGATGAGGGCCGTCCGCGAGATCACGCCCGACTCGCGCATCTCCAGCCACAGGTCGTTCCCCTCGCGGGTACGCTCACCGACGCCGCCGAACACCGAGTAGCCGCCATGCTGCTTGGCGACGTTGTTGATCAGTTCCATGATGATGACGGTCTTGCCGACGCCGGCGCCGCCGAACAGCCCGATCTTACCGCCGCGCGGATACGGGGCGAGCAGATCGACGACCTTGATCCCGGTCTCGAACGGCTCGACCTGAGTCGCCTGCTCGGTGAAATCTGGCGCTGGCCGGTGGATAGGGTACCGCATCGTGGCCTCGATCGGACCAGCCTCGTCCACGGGTTCACCGATGACGTTGAGGATGCGACCCAGAGTTTGCGGGCCCACTGGGATCAGGATCCCCTCGCCGGTGTCTTGCACGTCGAGTCCGCGGGTCAGGCCCTCGGTCGAATCCATCGCGATGCACCGGACGGTCCGCTCGCCGAGATGCTGGGCGACCTCGACGGTGAGGTTCCACGGCAGGTCGTTGATCGCCGGGTTCGAAATCTTGAGGGCGTTGTAGATCGGCGGCAGCTCACCGTCGGAAAATTCCACGTCGACCACGGGGCCGATGACCTGGGTGACCTTGCCGAGAGCCATAGCTTCGATTCCTCCGTTGCTTCTTTTTCAGCCCTTGAGGGCTTCGGCGCCGCCAACGATCTCCATCAATTCCTTGGTGATTTGAGCCTGGCGGGCGCGGTTCATTTCGAGGGTCAAGCTGTTGATCATGTCTGCCGCGTTGGTGGTGGCGTTGTCCATGGCCGTCATGCGGGCGCCGTGCTCGCTGGCGATCGACTCGAGGAACGCGTGGTCGATGACTGTGGTCACGTATTGCAGCAGGAGCCGGTCCAGCAATGTCGCCGAATCGGGTTCGTACCGGTAGTCTGCGGATGCGCCAGCGTCCTGCTCGCTCGCCATCACGGGCAGCAGCCGCTCGGTCGTCGGCACCTGCGATAGCGCCGAGCGGAAGTGGGCGTAGATCACATAAACCGCGTCGGTGTCACCGGCGGCGAACTCGCGCGCAAAGCGGCTGCCGATGCGAACAGCGAGCTCGTGACTGGGGCCGCCGAAGAGATTGACGTGCTGCTCGACGATATCCGCCTTGCGGCGGCGGAAGTAATCATAGCCCTTGCGCCCGACGAGGGTGAGACGCACCTGCGCTTCTTTGCGTTCCTGGCGAAACGCCGCCGCCTTCTTGATCAGGTTGGTGTTGTACCCGCCGCAGAGGCCGCGGTCGCTGGTGATCAGCAGCAGATCGACGCGGCGCTCCGTCTCCGGAACCGCGAGCAGCGGATGCGACTGCTCGACGCGGGACGCAACGGTGCGCAGCAGTACGTTCAGTTTCTCCGCGTACGGCCGCGCCCGCATCGCCGCCTCCTGCGCGCGCCGCAGCTTGGCGGCCGAAACCATTTTCATGGCCCTGGTGATCTTCTCGGTACTCTTGACCGAGCTGATGCGCTTTCGGATGATCTTCAGTGATGCCATGGGGCGCTAGTTAGGGATCAAGGGATCGAGGGATCAAGGGATCGAGGGTTCGAGGGCTCAGGGGCTGACGGGTTCACGGGCTCACGTCTCACGCGGTGAACTCTGCTTTGAACTCGTCGAGCGCCTTCTTCAGTGCGGCCTTGACGGCATCATCAAGCTGTTTCTTCTCGACGATCAGCTTGAACACCTCGGCGTGGCGGTTCTCGATAAAGCGGTAGAGCTCGGTCTCGTACCGCTTGAGGCTCTCGACCGGCAGGTGATCCACGTATCCGTTCGCAGCGGCGTAGAGGATCACGATCTGGCGCTCGACGGGCAGCGGCACGTACTGGCCCTGCTTGAGAATCTCGACCAGGCGGCTGCCGCGCGCGAGCAGCTGCTGCGTGGCCGCATCCAAGTCGGATCCGAACTGCGCGAAGGCGGCCATCTCGCGGTACTGGGCGAGATCGAGGCGCAGCGAGCCGGCGACCTGCCGCATGGCCCGCACCTGGGCGTTGCCGCCGACGCGCGAGACCGAGATGCCGACGTTCACTGCCGGCCGCACACCCGAGTAGAAGAGGTCGCTTTCGAGGAAGATCTGGCCATCGGTGATCGAAATGACGTTGGTGGGGATGTATGCGGATACGTCACCAGCCTGGGTCTCGATGATCGGCAGCGCCGTGAGCGACCCGCCGCCCTGGGCGTCGCTCATCTTCGCGGCGCGCTCCAGGAGCCGCGAGTGGAGGTAGAAGACATCGCCCGGGTACGCCTCGCGCCCCGGGGGACGCCGCAGGAGCAGGGACAGCTGGCGATAGGATACGGCCTGTTTCGACAGGTCGTCGTAAATCACCAGCGCGTGGCGGCCGCTGTCGCGGAAGTACTCGCCCATGGCGCAGCCGGAGTAGGGGGCGATGAACTGCAGGGGCGCGGAGTCGGAGGCGGTGGCGGCAACCACGATCGTATAGTCCATCGAGCCGTGGCGGGCCAGTCGGTCCACCACCTGCGCCACCGTCGAGCGCTTCTGGCCGATGGCGACGTAGATGCAGAAGACGTCCCCGCCGCGCTGGTTGATGATCGTGTCCACGGCGACGGCCGTCTTGCCCGTCCCGCGGTCCCCGATGATCAGCTCGCGCTGGCCGCGGCCAATCGGGATCATCGAATCGATGGCCTTGATGCCCGTTTGCAGCGGCTCCTTCACCGGCTGCCGGGCGACGATCCCCGGCGCCTTCAGCTCGATGCGGCGTGTGTGCGGCGTTTCAATTGGCCCCTTACCGTCGAGCGGCTGGCCGAGCGAATCCACGACGCGGCCGAGCAACGCCTCGCCGACCGGAACCTCCGCGATGCGCCCGGAGCGGCGGACCTCGTCGCCCTCCCTGATCTCGTGGGACTCACCGAAAATCGCGACGCCGACGTTGTCCTCCTCCAGGTTCAGCACCATGCCGTAGATGTTGTGCGGAAACTCGACCAGTTCGCCCGCCGCGACCTTGTCGAGACCGTAGACGCGGGCGATGCCGTCGCCCGTCGACAGCACCCGGCCGGTTTCGCGCACTTCGATTTCGCGCTCGTATTCCTTGATCTGGCGCTTGATGATTTCACTGATTTCCGCGGCGCGGATCTCCATCTCCGGTGGTCCTCCTGAGGAAGCGAACAGCGATCAGCCTTCAGCCTCTTCTCGAGCGTTTACAGGCGCGGTCGGCCACGCCGGATCGCGTTGGCGTGCTGAGGCTGCGATAGATTTTCCATTTCACACAAGTCCGAGGGGTATTCCCAAGCAGAGCGCTGATCGCTCATGGCGGATCAGCGTGCGTACCGGCGACCGTCCGCCTACCTACAGGTAGGATCGACTTCCCGCAATAGCCCCGGCCAGCCGTCCGAGCTGGGTGCGCAGGCTGCCGTCGTAGACCTTGCCCGCGACCTCGACGACGACACCGCCGAGGAGCTCCGAATCCACGGATGCCTGCGCCAGGACCTTCTTTTCGGTAATCCGCTCGAAGGTGGAGACGAGCTGCTCCAGTTGCACGGAATTCAGCGGAGTCGCCGAAGTGAAGCGGGCACGCACGCGGCCCAGCGTCTGGTCGACGAGGCGCTGATACACCTCGTGGATACCCACGAGCTGGTCGAGGCGGCCATGATCGGCAAGCAGACAGACGAAATTTCGCGTCGTGAGCCGTAGGCGAAACTGCGTGGCGAGGGTGTCTGCCAGCGCCTTCCGGTTCGGCAGCGACAGCAACGGGTTGGCGAGGGCGCTGGCAACGTCCGGATCGCGAGCGACGGCGGCGAGCTGCTCCAGCTCGGCGGAAGTTTCCTCCAGCGCCTGCTCTTCCCGTGCAAGCGAGAAGATGGCCTTCGCATAACGGCGAGCAGCGACCCCGGTCACGGCCGCACCTGATTCAGAAATTCGGTCAGGAAGCGTTCGTGGTCGGCGGCGGTCAGGCGCTGTCGGGCCTGGTCCGAGGCGATCGCCAGAGCCTGGCGAGCGACCTCTTCACGCAGCTGGGCCTGGGCGGTACGCACCTCCTGTTCGGCGGCGCGGTGCGCGTCTCTCCGGATCGCTTCGGCGGCCTCGCGGGCGGCGGCCAGAATTCGGTCGCGCTCACGTTCGGTTTCCGCCTGGGCGAGCCGGCGCATCTCGTCCAGTTCCTGGCCCAAGTTGGCGAGCCGCTGTTCCCATTCAGCTTTCAACTGCTCGGCATCCCGCTTGGCGCGGGCCGCCTGCTCCAGAGTCGTCACGATCTGGCGCCGGCGATCGGCGACCCAGTCACGGATGGAAGCCCAGGCGAAGCGCTTGATAATGTATATGAAAATCAGGGTATTGATGGTCGAGAAAAGGAGGGTCGCCCACGGAATACCGCCATGGCCATGAGCGGCATGGCTCTCCTCGGCGGCGAAGGCGATGGCGGGCAGCAGCGACGGGAAAGCCACCGAGCAGGTCCACTTCATGGACGAGCCTCCCCGGCAACTCGCTCGAGCATCTCGAGCGCCACACCCTCGGCTTCGGTCGCCAACTGCCGCCGCGCACTGGCCAGCTGCTCCTGCAGCGTGGCGCGTTGGCGGGTCTGCTCGGCCGATGCTTCGCTGCGCGCTTCGCCCAAGGCGCGCTCGTACGCTCCCTGGGCGGCCTTGCGCGACGCCTCCGTCTGCCGCGCGATCTCCTGGCGCGTCGTCTGGACGGCCTGCGCGTGCTGGGCGCGTGCCGCTTGCACGCCAGCCAGCATCGATTCGGCCGCCGCTCGCGTTCCCTGCGTACGTTGATGGCGGGCGTCGAGGACCTGCAACACCGGGTCGAAGACGAGGCGCTTGAGAAAGGCCCAGAGAACAATAAACGTGACGACTTGAATGAACAGAGAATAATCGGGATTCAGGTTCATCTTGCGTTGATCACTCCGACTCCTGAGGTCGCAGACATCAGCCCCAGACGAGCGGTTCGGCTGTTACAGGGCTTTGTGCGGAAGCGGAAGAGGGGGGCGCTGCGCTCACCCCTCTGAAGAACGGCGGGCAACTATTCCACGGTCGTCCTTTGGAAAGAGGGCGATTTTCTTCTCGCCACGCTCTGACTGGGCTTCGGAAGTTCCCATCGTACAGTGGCCCTCAAAGATGATGCCCTCGTTCATGACCACGCTCGGGGTGTTCAAGTTTCCGATCAGCCGTGCCGGCGCCCGAAGCTCAACGCGCTTCCGCGCCGTGACATCGCCTTGTACGCGGCCGTGGATCACGACGGTGTTCGCCTGGATTTGCGCGGTGATGACAGCACTCTCGCCAATGATGACAGTTTCTTTGGCGCTGATCTCGCCGTTGATTTCTCCGTCTATGCGTACACTTCCCTCGAACGTTAGCTTGCCTTCTATTCGACTTCCGGCGCCCAGATTGGCCTGGACATCGCGCACACTCACTGGCTCTTGTCGTGATCCGGGAACGTCAAGCGTATGAGGCTCCTCTGCGCGATGGATTTTGTCCTCCCTCACGAACATTCCCATGGCTGCCTCCTCTGTCCATTATTTGCCGTCTACATCCAGTGACCGGAAAGCGCGGCTTATACCATCGGCCGATCTGGCTTGTCAAAACGCCGCAGAAGTTTGATTCATTCCGATAATCCTGGCCACCAGCCCGTTCAGCTCGGCCAGTGAGTAGTACTCGATCTCGATCCGCCCGGTTCCCGCCCGCTTTGCTCGGATGCGGACGCGCGTGCCAAGCGCGCTCGACAGCTCGGACTCAACCGCGAGACGCTCGACGTCCGCCGCCTCGGGCCTGTGCTGACGTGCGATGGTCTCGGTGTCGCGGACGGAAAGGCCGTGGTCTATGACGCCCTGCGCGGCCTCGATCTGCTTTTCCTGAGACGGAATGGCAAGCAGGCTGCGGGCGTGTCCAGCAGATAGCTTCCCGCTTCGTAGCTGCTCGCGAACCTCGCTGGGAAGCTGCAGGAGGCGAAGGCTGTTTGCTACAGCAGAACGGCTTTTTCCAACTCGCTGCGCAATCTCGTCCTGGGTCAGGCCGAACTCCTCGCCCAACTGTTCGTAGGCGCGGGCTTCCTCGATTGGATTCAGGTTCTCCCTCTGCAGGTTCTCGACCAGCGCAAGCTCCAGCGATTCCCTGTCGCTGACATCGCGCCGGGTGACTGGCACCCGCTCGAGCCCGGCGAGTTGCGCGGCCCGGAAACGACGCTCTCCGGCAATCAGCTGATAGGAGTCGCCGACCCTGCGCACCAGCAGAGGCTGCAGCACGCCTTTCTCTCTTATCGAGTCTGCTAGCTCTCGAATTGCTTCCTCGTCCCAGCTCTCTCGCGGCTGGTATGGGTTCGGTTGAATTTCCCCGATCGGGACCGAACCGTCGTTCTGGGTTTCAGAGATGACGGTGTCCTCTTCTTCCGAAACTGGAATGAGCGCCCCCAATCCACGTCCCAACGCCCTCCGTCGCGCCTCCATCTTCAAGCTCTCCTTCTGCTCAAGTTGTTGAAATATAGTGTTTTCAGACAAAACGAGACCCTACTCATTGCCATCAAACGAGCTCTGGTTGTCGAGCCCCGGCTCATCGACATGCGCCTGCATGATCTCCCGCGCCAGCTCCGTGTACGCCTGGGCGCCACGCGATGCCGGGTCGTACATCACCACGGGCAGGCCATGACTCGGCGACTCGCTGATCCGCACGTTGCGGGGAATGACGGTCTGGTAGACCTGACTCGGGAAGTGCCTGCGCACCTCGTCGGCGACCTGATGGGAGAGACTGTTCCGGGTGTCGAACATGGTCAGCAGAATGCCGGCGAGCGCGAGCTTTGGGTTGAGCCGCTTGCGGATGAGGTTGACCGTCTCCATCAGCGATGACAGTCCTTCGAGCGCGTAGTACTCGCACTGCAGCGGGATGATCACCTCATCCGCTGCGGTCAGACCGTTGACGGTCAGAAGACCCAGCGAAGGCGGACAGTCAACCAGAATCACTTCGTAGCGATCCCGAACCGATTTGAGCGCCTCGGCAAGGCGGAACTCGCGTCCCAGTGCGGAAACCAGCTCCAGTTCGGCGCCGACGAGATCGCGATGGGCCGGCAACAGGTGGAGGGATTCCGGGTTCTGGACGCGAATCGCCTCTTCGGCTGCACGTTCGCCCATCATGACATCGTATGCCGTCGGTGAACCGTCTGGAGCACGCACGCCGAGACCGCTCGAAGCGCTACCCTGGGGGTCGATGTCGACGAGAAGAACGGAGTGGCCAGCAACCGCGAGGCATGCGCCAAGGTTGACCGCCGTTGTGGTCTTACCGACGCCACCTTTCTGGTTGGCGATACAGATGACGCGCCCCACCGCCCAGCACTACCCGTTGGCTGATTAACCTCGGACCGACTTCGTAGCACAAGGCAGGGTGAAAAGAAAAGCCGGCGCGAAATGTTTCACGTGAAACGAAAACTGAGCAGAACGCGTTCCGCACCGTCGGGAAGACGATATGGCGTGACGGCGACCAGCTCGAACCGGAGTTCCGCACCGGTCCGCGCCTCGCGCACTCCGTCCAACTCCTCTTTGTACCGCGGCCCCTTCATGGCGATTGCACGGCCGTTTGCGGCAAGGAACGGGGCGGCCAGTTCCAGGAACTCGCGCAGGTCGGAGAGGGCACGTGAAATCACAAGGCTGAACCGCGCTTTCAACTCGCTCTTGACTGCCAGCTTCTCGAGCCTGCCCTCGAGAACCCGCGCGTTGCCTATCCCCGCCTGTGCGATGGCGTTCAACAGAAAACTGACCTTCTTCCGATTTGCCTCGATCATGGCAACCTCGGCTTCGGGTCTGGCAATGGCGATCGGCAATCCGGGGAAACCGGCACCACTGCCCAAGTCGGCCACGCGCTCAGTGCTGCGACAGAGGGATGCGGCCACGAGAGAGTCGGCGAAGTGCTTACACACGATCTCGTCCGGTCTTTGCTGGGAGACCAGCGCGACCCGGCGATTCCAGGTGAGGAGTAAATCGAGGTAACAGCGAAACTGTGCTGCCTGATGGTCCGTCAGTTCCAGACCGAAATCGCGCGCCCAGCGGGGCAGGTCATCCAGCCCGAAGTGCGTCACGCGCTGGCTCTCTCAGCTCGAACCCAAGCGCCGGAGGTGAACCGAGAGCAACGACAGCGCAGCAGGTGTGATTCCCGGGATCCTCGATGCCTGACCAAGAGAGCGAGGACGGACGGCCGCCAGTTTTTCGCTGACCTCGTGCGAGAGCCCCGGGATGGCCGTGTAGTTCAGGCTCTCCGGGATGGGCGTTCGCTCCATGTTGGCGAAGCGGCGAACCCCATCCTCTTGCCGCTTCAGGTAGCCCTCGTACTTCGTCATGACCTCAACCTGGGCCTGCACGTCCGCCCCGGGGAGTTCGTCATCGAACTGACCGAGCTTCCAGACCGCCGAGAAGCCCAGCTGTGGCCGCCTGAGGAGCTGCGTCAGGCTGCACGGAAGCTTCAGCGGAGCCGACCCGTGCTCGGCGAGCAGCTGATTCGCCTCGGCAGACGGCGAAATCGTCTTCTCGTGCAGGCGCGCAACCGTTGCGGAGACCTGGGCCTGCTTCCGTTCCGTTCGCTCAAAATCATCGGCGCTCACCGCGCCGATTTGGTGACCGATCCGGCGCAGGCGGAGGTCAGCGTTGTCTTCGCGCAGCAGCAGGCGATACTCGGCTCGGGACGTGAACATCCGATACGGCTCGCCGCCCACGCCTCGGGTCACCAGGTCGTCGATCAGCACGCCGATGTACGCCTCGTCGCGACGGAAGACGAGTGGTGGCTCCCGGCGCAGACTCATGGCGGCGTTGATGCCGGCCATGAGCCCCTGGGCCGCCGCTTCCTCGTATCCGGTCGTCCCGTTGATCTGGCCGGCGTGGAACAAGCCGCGGATCAGCTTTGTTTCCAGCGACGGCTGCAGCTGCGTCGGGTCGGCATAGTCGTACTCGATCGCGTAGCCGGGCCGCATGATCACCGCGTTCTCGAGTCCGGCGATCGAGCGGACCATTGCCAGCTGGACATCCAAAGGAAGGCTGGTGGACAGACCGTTCGGATAAACCTCCACGGTGTCACGGCCTTCCGGCTCGAGGAAAATCTGATGCCGCTCCCTCTCGGCGAACCGCACGACCTTGTCTTCGATCGACGGGCAGTACCGCGGCCCGCGGCCGCTGATGCGCCCGGAGAAGAGCGGCGAACGGTCGAGACCAGAGCGAATGATCTCGTGGGTCCGTTCGTTCGTGTGCGTGATGTGGCACGGAATCTGGCTCTGGACAATCTGGTCGGTCGAGAACGAAAAAGGAACGGGGAGATCGTCTCCGTGCTGAACCTCGAGACGGTCGTAGTCGATCGCGCGACGGTCGAGCCGCGGGCAGGTTCCGGTTTTCAGTCGGCCGATGCGGAAACCGAGTTCGGCGAGCTGCAGGCTCAGACCAACGGCGGCAAAGTCACCGGCGCGGCCTGCCTGGTATTTCTGCAGGCCGACGTGGACGACACCGTTGAGGAATGTCCCCGTGGTCAGAATCACCCGGCGGCCCAAGATCGTTTCACCGATCTGGGTCTCGACACCGCATACCGTCCCCGCCTCGATCAGAAGCCGTTCGACGCTTCCCTGGTAGGCCGTGAGCCCCGGAGCCCGTTCGACGCGATGCTTCATCCGCTGCCGGTACAGCTGCTTGTCCGCCTGCGCCCTGGACGCCCGCACGGCTGGCCCCTTGCTGGTGTTCAGCTGGCGAAACTGGATGCCGGTCGCATCAATTGCCCTGCCCATCTCGCCGCCAAGAGCGTCGATTTCTCTGACGAGGTGGCCTTTGCCAATGCCGCCAATGGCTGGGTTACACGACATCTGGCCGATGTGGTCCAGGTTCAGCGTGATCATCAGAGTTGCGCATCCCATGCGGCTGGCCGCCAACGCGGCTTCAATGCCGGCATGGCCGGCTCCAACCACGATCACGTCGAATTCCTGGGTAAATGGTCCCATGCCCTTATTTATTTGGATCTGCCGAGCCTCTACCACGACACTGTTTCACGTGAAACGTTCTGCCCGTCTCTACTTGCCGATGCAGAACTCCGCGAAGATAGCATCGAGGACTTCTTCGCTGGTGACCATGCCGGTGACCGAGCCGATGTGGTCCAGCGCGTCCTGCAGATCAACCGCAACAAGCTCTGGGGCCAACTCGCTTCTGAGTCCTTCGTGGGCGTGTCTCAGAGACACCAGCGCTTTGGCCATCGCGTCACGTTGGCGGGAATTGGTCAGCGTTGGGACGTGATCGCGCGGCGTCTTCAGAGCCGATCGGGTGAGACTCCGACGGAGGTCGTCGAGGCCGGTCAGGTACTTGGCGGACACACGAACAACCGGTGCACGCTCAGCCAATTGGGACACATCCCCGTCGGACCAGGCACAAGGGAGGTCGATCTTGTTCAGGGCGATGACGGCTTGTTCGGCCGCGAACGACGGTGGCAATGACTCGGGCGGCAGCGAGGCATCGATCACGAACAGAACGGCGTCAGCCGCCCTAGCTGCCTGGTGTGCTCGCTCGATGCCGAGCTGCTCCACCTCGTCGGGACCTTCGCGCAACCCGGCGGTATCGCTGAGAATCACGGGCACGCCGTCGAGATCGGCACATTCCTCGATCACGTCACGTGTCGTCCCGGGTATCGGGGTGACGATCGCCCGCTCGTTGCCCAGCAGCGCGTTGAGCAAACTCGACTTGCCCGCGTTGGGACGTCCGAGAATGGCGACCCGGACACCGTGCCGGAGCAACCGGCCGCGCTCGTATGTCCGGAGCAGGTTCTCGATCTCGCATTCGGCGTCGGCGAGGTCGTTCACGAGGGGCGTGTCATTCGCGTCGATCTCTTCGTCCGAGAAGTCAATCTGGGCTTCGAGGTGGGCCATGATCCGGATCAGCCGACGCCGGATGTCGCCCAGATACCCGGAGAGGCCGCCGAAGAGTTGATCAGCAGCCTGCCCGGCGCTCTCCGGGGTTCTGGCGCGCACCAGGTCGATCACGGCTTCGGCTTGCGCCAGGTCCAGCTTGCCGTTGAGGTACGCACGCTTGGTGAACTCTCCCGGTTCTGCGGGGCGCGTGCCGCGCGCGAGTACCGCCTCGAGTGCCAGCCGCAGCACGACCGGGCTGCCGTGGCAGTGGATTTCGAGGACATCCTCCCCAGTGTAGCTGCGCGGCTTGCGCATCAAGACCGCCAGGCCATCGTCGAGTGGCGTTCCCTCGCTCGTGACGATCTGGCCGTGGTAGAGACGGTGGCTCTCCCAGGCGCCGGCGCCGACGCGACGGAAGACCTGGTTGGCGACCGCGGTGGCTCCAGGGCCGCTGACGCGAATGATGCCGATACCCCCTGGCCCGAGCGGGGTTGCAATCGCCGCTATCGTGTCCTCGGTGTACACTGTGCTTCAAACCACGCCGCTGCGTTCCGCAGTCGGACGCGGCGACGCGGAGATTTCGACTACCGAAGTGAGCGGGCACCGCGTCACCGCGTCGCCGCGTCTCCGTGTCGGCTCCGTGCGAAGACGATCATTCTCCTTCCCTCGGCTGCCGCCGCAGTTTCCGCTCCCCGCGTTGTTCAGCGCCTTCGGGAATGATGAGAAGCTTGCGGAAGTAACCTTGACCGGAGCTGCGGGTGACGAGCGACCGGTCGTCCTGGAGCGCGAGGTGGATGATGCGGCGGTCGCGCGGACTCATGGGGTTCAGCGTGACGGTCTTGCCGCGCCGCCGAGCCCGATCCGCCAGGCGGTGGGCGAGATCCTCCAGAGCTTGACGCCGGCGGCCACGGTAGTCCTGAGAATCGACCACGAGACGACCAGAGTGGTCGTCCTCGCGCGCCACGATTCGGTTGACCAGATACTCGAGCGCGTCGAGCGTTTGGCCGCGGCGGCCAATGAGCATCCCGCTCACGTCGCCAACCAGGGTCAGGCGATCGCCGTCGGGGCCGCCCGCCACTTCAACCCGCGCATCGCTGCCCATGAGGCGCACCAGTTCCTGGAGAACCGAACAGGCGTGATCGAGCAAGGCGCTATCGATGACCGTTGCCGTCATCTTGCGCGCTGGCTCGGCCTCGCGTTCGGGCGCAGCGGCTCCGGGAACCGTTGGTGCAACCGTCGGCGAGGAGACCGGTGCGGCCGCCTCGGACACCTTCACGCTCAGCGTGGCGCGTAACGTCGCTCGGACCTTCGCCCGGCGTCCACCAAGACCGAACAACCCGCGGGTCGCGTTGGAGATGATCTCGATCTCGGCCTTCTCGCGCGGGACGCCCAGGCGCTCCAGCGCCCGCTCGATGGCCTCGTCAATGCTGTTACCCTCGGCTTCGACGTAATCCATTCACCGCCACCTCACCCGGCTCGCTACAGCTCATCGTGCAGGTCGATTGATGACGTACTGTTGCGCAATCGTGAGGATGTTATTCACCAGCCAGTACAGCGTCAACCCGGAAGGAAAATTGATGAACATGAACGTAAAGATCACCGGCATGATGAGCATTACCCGCTGCTGCGCCGGATCGCCCCCGGTGCTCGGCGTCATCCACTGTTGCCAGAACATGCTGACCCCCATCAGCAGGGTCAGAATGGGAATGCCAGGCTGCTCCACGTATGGCAGTTGCACCGTACCGAGTCGGTCGGGCGCCGACAGGTCGTTGATCCACCCCGCGAACGACGCGTGCCGCAGCTCCACCGCGTTGAGGAGCGCATTGTAGAGTCCGACGAACACGGGGATCTGCAGGACCATGGGCAGGCAGCCGCCGAGCGGATTGACCTTGTGCCGCCGGTACAGCTCCATGACCTCCTTGTTCATTTCGTCGGGATGATCTTTGAGGCGCTCGCGGATCTTCGCCATCTGCGGCTGCAGCTTCTGCATCTCCCGCATCGACTTGAGGCTCTTCTGCGTCAGCGGAATGAACAGAATCTTGATCATCACGGTGAGCAGAATGATGTCCACGCCGTAGTTGCCGGTCAGCCGGTGCGACAGCTTGAGCAGCTGAAGCAACGGCAGCGCGATGAAGGTGAACCATCCCAAATCGACCGCTCGACGAAGCGAGTGCCCCGTGGATTCCAGGATCCCGATCTCCTTGGGGCCCACGTAGATGTCGATGTGCGATTTCAGTTCCCCCGGCGGAAGGATCAGCTTCGTCTGAAGGGTTGGGTCGCGGCGCTTGAGCCACATGCGTGCCGTCTTCTCGCCGGCTGTCGATGGCACCAGCGCCGCGAGGAAGTAACGGCCGCTGTAGCCGAGCCAGCGGATATCGTCTTCCGCCAACGTGTCGAGCCCCTCCCACGTAACTTGCTGCAGCTTGTCTTTCTTGATCGCAATGATCGAGTCGAAAACCTTTTCGGCGCTGAGCGGGTGGGTCCCGTTCACGTTCTTGTGCCACCCGATCGCCATCTCGACGTATTCGCCGGTGGCGCCTTCGGCCTTCAGATCGAGTCCGAGCAGGTAGCTGTCCGCGCGTGCTTCGAAGCGCTTGGTGATGGTGATCCCGTCCACTTCGCCGACGAAACTCACCGCCCCACTCGCCCCGTCAGCCAGCGCGAGTTGATCCCGGTCGACACGGTAGACCGTCGCGGTGTCGGTGATGCTCTTCGACGCGGCGCGCAGTTCAATACCGAGTGGCAGGTCCGTGCGAACGGCATCGGTGATTGCATCGAGAGCCGGACTGGCCTTGTCCACCGTCGCTCGGTAGTGCTTCAGCTGAAAGTTGCGCAGGCGTGCGCCCGCCGTCGTCAGGACCGCGCGATAGAGGTCGGTTTCGATGACCACCTCGCGGCCTTCGGGGATAATCGCCGGGGGAGGAGCTTCCGGACTGACGACCGCGGGTTGAGTCGGTGCGGACGGTGCGGTTGGGGGCGGCGCCTCGGCCTCGGGCCGGCTGACCGGCTCGCCGAAGTACCGCTTGATGACCAGCTCCTGGTACAGCACCAGGATCGCCAGCGAGATCACGACGGCAATCAGCGCGCGTCGCTCCATCAATGGAACTCCACTACGGGCGGTCGCGTGTCGGGCATCGGGGTTCGGAAAACGCGCTGCGTCTTCGCGTTACCGCGTCGCCCCGTCTGCGTGCAGTCACCAGCCGCTAAGTAGTCTGGGACAGAAGTATGGCAACGTATTCCGCTCGTCCTGAGGCGCTCGGAGGACGAGCGCTCACCCTTCGAGAGCCTCAGGGTGAGCGGGGTCCGGTACGCGGTAGTAATTCTGTCCGCAAGTAGTAAGGACATCACCGAGAGATTTTCAATCGACCGGATCATGGCCGCCAGGGTTCAAGGGATGGCAGCGCGCGATGCGGCGCAGACCGCGCCATGAGCCCCGCAGCACCCCGTGCCGGTGGATCGCTTCGGCGGCATACGCAGAACACGACGGAAAGAAGCGGCAGTGCGAGCCGAGGAACGGCGAGATCGCCACCCGGTACACACCGATGAGGGCAACGGCGGCACGACGCGCCGCGACGTCAGCCGCGTTCGGTGAGAATAGGGGAGAGTTCGTGGTCGACATCGGCATAGCGCAGGTCGGCGGCGCCCGGGCGCGCGATGACTAGGACGTCACGCGGGCGCGGCATGGTCATGTGGTGACGGCGAAAGAACTCACGCACGAGGCGGCGCACCCGGTTTCGTTGCGGCGCGCAGCCGATCTTCTTGCTGGTCGTGACTCCGAGACGCGAGGGCGGGCCCGGCCGCTGGCGGGTGATCACCACGAAATGCGCCGTCACCCGCCGCCGTCCGTGCCGCTGCAGATACAGAAACTCGGGGCGCTTTCGCACCCGATACTGGCGCGGAAACCGCTGCGAGCCGGGCGAAACGGCAACCGGTTGGTTCAAAACGGCTGTTTCGGTGGAATCGTCACGGTGAGCTGCTTTCGTCCCTTGTCCCGGCGCCGCTTCAGAACTTTCCGGCCGCCTGGCGTGCTCATCCGTTCGAGAAAACCGTGGGTTCGCTTGCGTCGCCTGTTGCTCGGTTGATACGTGCGCTTCATTCGCACCCCTTATCGACTGGGGCCAGAGGTTCATTCCGCCTCTTTGCCCGGGAAAGGTGGGCAGAATCGACACTACAACCACATGAATGCACCCAAGTCAATTTCCCCGAGCCATAGGGACTGTCGATTTTCGCCGTTTCATGTAGCCGCACCCCTCAGGGTGCGCTCGCAAGCTACGAAAAATCGGGCCTTTCCACCGCGGCGCCACGCAGGCTAAAGCCTGCGGCTACAGAAAATCGACAGTCCCCATAAACCGCTCGGAAATCCGGGCGGTGCGGGCAAGGACGGCGGTTCCTGCTCACGTGGCCGGCGCTTCAGCAGCGGCGCCTTCGGCGGCTTTCTTTCGCTTCTGAGCGAAATGATCGACGCACAGGCTCTGGCGCGCCCGCGGCTTCCGGCACCCTTCCGCGGTGCAGATGCGGTACCGCGGCTTTCCCAGGACGCCCTTGCGCCACTTGCGGTAGTGCCGTTCGCAGTACCCTTTGGCCCGCAGCGGCTTCCCGCAGTTCTCTGCTTTACATGTTCCTTCACGTGCCATGATGAAATCCTCTCCTTCTCGATTTCTGTCTCCCCGCGTCCCCGTGTCGGCCGCAATGGCGACGCAGGCGCTAGCGCGGCGGCGCGGTTCGCCCCCGATGGGCGACTGCATCCGAGATCAACCCCAGAACTCTGGTCTTGCCTGTCTAGTCATCAGATCGCCGACGACTTGTCGAGGGGACTTGCCTTCGTGGAGCAGCAGGCGAATCTGTTCGGTGATCGGGATCTCGACTCCAGCCCGGTGAGCGAGGGCGGAGACCGTGATGCTGTTCTTCACTCCTTCGGCGATCATCTTCATGTCGGACAGAATGCCCGCCAGCGCTTCGCCTCTGCCGAGGCGCAGCCCGACGGTCCGGTTACGGCTCAGATCGCCCGTGCACGTGAGTACCAGATCGCCAACGCCCGAGAGCCCCGAGGCGGTCCGGGGATCGCCGCCGAGCTTGGCCACCAGCCGCGCCACCTCCGCCACGCCACGAGTGATCAACGCGGCGCGGCTGCTGTGACCGAAGCCCAGGCCGTCGCTCACCCCGGCGGCGATGGCGATCACGTTTTTTGCGGCCCCGCCCAACTCGACGCCAATGACGTCGGTGCTGCTGTACACTCGGAACGTCGGCGCCGAGAACACCCGCTGCATCGCCTCGGCGCAGTGCTTGTCCGGCGCGGCGACGGTCACCGCCGTCGGCATTTCCGCCGCCACCTCACGGGCGAAGCTCGGGCCCGACAGCGTGCCGATGCGCGGGGCATGCGCATCGCCGAAGACCTCACAGAGAACCTGGGTCATCCGCTGCAACGTCCCCGCCTCGATTCCCTTCGACGCGCTCACGATGAGGGCGTGCGGCTGAACGTACGGAACGGCCTGGCTGATCACCTCGCGCATGACGTGGGAGGGACAGGCCGCGACCAGGAGTTCGCTTTCGCGAACCGCCTCCGCCATCGACGTCGTGGTGCGCAGACCGGGAGGGAAGCTGAACCCGGGCAGATACACGGAGTTTTCCCGCTGCTCGGCCGCTTGCCGTTCCACGGCTGGATCGTGGAACCACAGCCAGACCGCGTGGTCCAGCTCAGCGAGCAGTCGCGCGAGAGCCGTTCCCCAGCTCCCGCCCCCTATGACGCCAATTCGCATGATCGATCCGGTGCCGGCGCGGAAGTTGACTATATTTCCGCACCGGGCGCAAACCCGCGGCGGCGGGACAGGGCCACGGCAAAGTCGTCCACAGAGGGTATCAGCGTTGGCGGGACCTCAGTCGAAGATCCGTCATGCCGGCGAACGCCGGCATCCAGTAGGGACGCGACAGCTCTCGCGGGCATGGATTCCGGCTTTCGCGGAATGACAGCCGATTATCGGAGGGCGGTGTCATCGCTCCGGCAGCCATAGAGGCCCTGTCGGTGACTTTGCCGTGGCCTTGGGCGGTGGGAGCGAGGAGCATGGCATTGGAAATATGCCGTGAAAGTATCCGTAAAAGTATCTTGACCATTCCCCTCAAACTCTGCGAACATAGACCTCCGAGTCTTCCCGCCATAGGGCCATTCTCTAGCATTGGGGGTCGTCACCATGGGTCGATGTGCACGCTTCTTTGGGGCTGTTGGGTTGCTCGCCGTGCTGTCTGGCGCGCCGGCATGGGCGCAGCTGACGTCGGCGCAGTACACCTGCCAGGACACCGTCGCAAAGCAGGGTAGGATACTCTTCAGCAAGGTGTTCAAGGAGCTGGCCAAGTGCCAGGACAAGATCAGCAAGGACGACCTTCCCGCAGACACGGATTGCATGATGGAGGCGGTCGCGCAGCCGAAGATCGCCAGCGCCGAGTCGGCCTTTGATACGAAGGTGCAGGGCAAGTGCGACGCCACGACAGTCGACAGCCTCGATTTCGGTAACGCGTGCCTGGGAGTGACGTCGGCCCCAGCCCTGGTTGCCTGCGCGATCCAAGAGCATGAGCAGGCGGCGCAGGCAATGATCGACTTGGTGTATCCACGCAACGTGTGCGTGGGCGGGAACAACGCCGGCAAAGTCTGCTCGGTGAATGCCGACTGCCCGCCGAATCCGCCGGAAGGCACCGGCGTCTGCAGTGCGGTCAACGTCCCGCCACTCAACACCGATCAGCAGAAGTGCCAGAAGCTGCTCGGCAAGACGGTCGAGAAGCAGGCGAAGAAGCGGCTCAAGACCCTGCAGAAGTGCAAGCGGCTCGTCGCCAAGGGAAAGCAGGGGATCGAAACCGACTGTGTCGCCACCGAACAGACGAAGCTGTCCGACCTCATGGCGAAGAGCCTGGCGAAGATTCAGAGCTCGTGCGTAGACTCAGTGACGGCGACGCTCGCGTTCTCGGGAGCCTGCCGTCCGCAGACCTCGACCGACAACGTGGCGGCGTGTGCGCTGTGCGTCGACGACCGCGAAGCCGATGATCTTCTGCTGATGCAGTACGGCAGCAGCGCGTACGGCAAGTCGGCGAGCGTGAAGCAGATCGCCGATGCGAATGCGGACTGTGTCAAAGGGCCGCTCAGTCGTTGCCGCGCCGACGACTATCTCATGAAGAACGACAAAATCAGGGTGGTCGTCCAGAGCATCCAACGGAATCTCTTCGGCATCGGTCAGTTCGGCGGCCAGATCATCGACGGCGACATCGTCCGCGCCCCGCTCGATCCGGATCGGGACAACTTCGAGGAGTGGAGCACCTCGCTCAACATCGAGAATACGGCGCACTATACCGCGCTGACCATCATCAATGACGGCAGCAACGGCGGGGCCGCCATTCTCCGCGCGACCGGCGTGGATGACCTGCTCGATTTCTTGAACCCGAGCGCGGTCGTCGCCGGTTTCGGATTTCCCTTCCCGTCCGCTTTGGATGACAAGGACCTGCCGGTAACGATCACCACCGACTACATCCTCGAGCCCGGCAAGAACTATGTGCGCGTGGAGACGACCGTTCACAACACCGATCCAGGGCCGCTCAATATTATCTTCGGTGAGTTCATGAGCGGATCCGGCCAGGTGGAGACCTTCCAGGGAGGGTATGCCTTCGGCGAGCCGCTGGTCACGTCGAAGTGCTCCAGCGCCTCGCCGGCCCCGTGCGATTTCGTGGCGTACAGCGGGTACGACGAGGCGGACGGTGTCTCGTATGGGTACATCAACGAGATCCCCGACACCACCACGTTCACGAGGGACGGGGTTTCGGTCCCACTGCTCGGTTTGGACGTCGTCGCCACCCTCGTCGGTATCAGCAAGCCGAATTTCCCATTGGCTCCCGTGGGCGATCCCGACGGCAAGGACAGCATGACCTTCACGCGCTACTTCGTCGTCGGCAACGGTTCGGTGGGGGCGATCACCGACACCCGCAACGAGATCAAGTGCCTGCCGACCGGACAGCTGACAGGCACCGTGACCGCCGGTGGAAGCCCAGCAGCGGGAGTCGACGTGACCGTGCTGGCCACGACCGGCAATCCCACCCTGCTCACCTATAACGCCGTGACCCACGCGCGTACGAATGGCGCCGGGCAGTATGCCTTCACCCTGCCGCCGGCGAACTACAAGGTGGTGGCCAACCTCGATGGGTCGCCTTTCGAGGGCGGCGGTTTGATGCCGACGGAGCATCCAGTGACGATCACCACATCCGGGATCACGACGCAGAACATCGCGCTGCCGGCGACCGGCGCCCTGCAGGTGGTGGTGACGGATCAGGACGACCAGGCGATTGCCGCCAAGGCGTCCGTGGTCGGGTTCGATCCGAGCCCGCCAACGCTGAACAAGCAAGCCGTCCTCGGTGGACTGATCAACAACACCACGGGCGTCTTTGGCGACTTGGAGGACAACCTTCCTTTCGGCGTCGCGCAGTCGATCTTCATCGGCAAGACTGGCGACTCGGGTCAGTGGCCGCTCGAACCAGGGAACTACAGAGTGGTCGTGTCGCACGGGCCCGAGTACTCGATCTCGGAGACCGACATTACCGTCTCCGCCAGCCCCGCGCCGGCGGAAATGGTGAACGCCAAGGTGGAGCACGTACTCGATACCAGCGGCTTCATCTCCGGCGATTTTCACGTTCACTCCATCCAGAGCGCGGACTCGGCGGTCAAGCAGACCGACCGCGTCCTGACGATGCTCGCCGAGGGCGTCGACTTCTTCACCCCGTCGGAGCACGACATCCGCTTTGACTACGGACCGACGCTCGCCGCGATGGGGGTCACCAACCTGATCTCGGTGGCGCAGAGCGCCGAGATGACGACTTTCGACTACGGCCACTTCAACGCCTGGCCGATGACGGTCGACCCGAATCAGGTGAACGGCGGGAATGTTGATCACGGGGGCGACGCCCCGGGCGGGGACGGGCAGGACTTCCCCTCATTCGGCAGCTACAGCTTGAGCCCGGCCGAGATCATCGCGGCCGCGCATGCCGACCCGGGGACGTCGAACACGGTGCAGATCAACCACATCCACAGCCACTTCAGCATCGAGGACGGCGTCGGCCTGGCCATCGACACGGGGGTGTCGCCGCCGCAATCGGGAATTCCGGCGCTGGCCCGGCGCCTCGATCCGGCTCTCAGCAACCTCTTCAGCGACACGTTCGACGCCCTGGAGATCTGGATCGGCGCCGACCGCGGGCAAATCTACAACAATTTCCTCGGCACGCAGGGCGGAAGCGCCGAGGGCGGCAACATCGGCGACTGGTTCAACCTGATCAACCAGGGCATCGTCCGCACCGGCGTGGCCGACTCGGACACGCACCGCCAGCACCTGAACCAGTCCGGCGTCCCGCGCAGCATGGTCGCGTCGCCGGATGACGACCCTGGAGACCTGGGGCCAATCGCAGAGACGCTTTCGGCGAACGTCAATGATGGGCGCGTGGTCGGCACCAACGGCCCGATGGTCCGTGTCGAAGTCCAGGCGGCTTCAACCGGTCAAGTCGCATCCCTCGAGGGTGATGACCCGTTGGTAATCGCGACGACGAACGGCGAGGTGGTGATCGAGGTGGACATCCAGAGCCCGACCTGGGCGCCGTTTGATCGCGTCGAGTACTACGTCAACACGAGGACGCAGCAGCGCACGGTTCCGAACGTGCAAACGGGCTCACAACCGCCCTCGACCATCACGCTGAAGCGCTACCAGGTCTGCCCCGATTACGTCCAGACCGCCGGGGTCGATTTCGCCGTCTCCACCGTGCCGGTCGCCGGAACGAGCTCGAGCCGGCTGGAGGCCAGCACGTCGCTCACGCTCAGCGGCCTGTCCCAGGACATCTGGGTCGTTGTACTCGTCAAGGGAACGGACGGGGTCTCGAAGCCCATGTTCCCGGTCATCCCGAACAGCTTGAAGCAGATCACGAATACGACGCTCGCCAATCTGATCGACGGCAATCTGGGCGAGGACGGGATCACCGCCCTGGCGTTCACGAACCCGCTGTTCGTTGACGCCGACGGCGGTGGGTGGACCGCGCCGGGGCTACAGATCGGGCCGTGTCCTCCGTGAGGCGGCCGGAGAGTTCGCGCATTCTGTTGCACTTGCTCCGAAATTCCAGACTCGAGCGGCTGACGCGGGGACGCGGCGACGCGGGGACACGTCAGATCCCCGCGTCCCCGCGTCGCCGCGTCCCCGCGTCAGCCGCAGGGGTGCTCTGCGGCCTGGTTGTGTTCGCTGCCACTCTGGTGGTGCCTGACGACGGCGCAGCGGCGGTGGAGGCGCCGCGACTGCGCGGCCTGCTGAAGCAGGCTCCTCTGGTCGTCGCGGCCGAGGTCTCCGAGGTCACGCCCTACGACAACGGCCGGGTAGCGGTGGCACGGCTGCGCGTGAACCGGGTGCTGAAGGGGACGAAGCCGGCCGCTGATGTAATGGCCGTCGAGATGCGAGACACCGGAACGCCGCCGATCTTCCGTGCGGGGGATTACGTCGTCGGTTTTCTCCGGCTGGCGGGGAAGACGACGTATCTCGCGCAGCATCTGCCGGCAGGTCCGTACTACCAGCTGGTGAGCGGCCGGGCGTCGTGTCTGGCCGCGCCGGAACCGGAGAGCTCAGCCGAGATTGCCAAGCTCGTCGGACGGGTCGCCGAAGCCAGTGGCCGCCCCGGAGGGGATCCGGCGCGGAGCGCGCCGGCCACCCGCGCGCTGGTGTTCGATCTGATTGCCGCGCCGCATCCGGTGCTCGTTGAAGATGGAGCGGTGAGCCTGGCGACAATTCCGGATCTCGCCGCGACGTTGACGCAGGAGGAGCAGCGGCGGCTCGATGTCGCCCTCGGCCGTTCGGATCTTCCGGTGTCCGTGCGGCTGGTGCTCATTCGCGCGGTTGCTGACAACGGCCTGCGGCAGCTGGTGCCGGCGCTGCAGCGGATCCAGTCCCCCGAGCTGCTCTCGGCGACCTTGCAGGCGCTGGCGAAACTGGGCGCAGCGCCAACGGGTGACGATCTGCGCCAGCAGCTCGGCAGCACCGATCCGCAGGTGCGGATCGCGGCGACGCAGCAGCTGGTACGTCAGGAAGGCGCGGAGGCGATCCCGCGCGTCTCCCAGGTCGCCCTGGGCGACGCCGACCCCAGCGTCCGCATCGCCGCCATCGAGGCGCTGGGCGAGACGAAGAATCCGCAGGCGCTGAAACCGCTCGAGCGGGTGTTTGCCGATCCCTCCTGGGATATTCGGCAGGCGTCGGCCAGGGCGATTCACGAAATCGGCGGTCGCCAGGCGTCGGAAGCGTTCGCCCGGCTCGCCTTCGACGCCCCACCGGACGCACAGATTTACGCCGTGGTGTTGTTGATGACGACCGGGGTCGGGAAGGACGACCCGCTCGTCCAGCGCATTGTCCAGACGCATCCGGATGACTCCGTGCGCCATCTCATCGAGCACGGTCTCGACGTCCATCATCACTGAACGATGATGAGAGGACCTAGGGTTCAGTCGAACCCCTCCCCCGTGGGCAATTCCGCGAACGGGGGAGGTGAGGAGGGGGCCGCCGATGCATCGAATTTGCCGGACCGAGCCTGGCAGGACGCTGAAAAGGGACGCGCTCATGCTTCGAGAGCCTCAGCATGAGCGGGAAAGCCCGTGCGAGACAAGGTGTTCCGCTCGGCCTGAGGCACTCGAAGGGTGGGTGGAACACCTTTTTCAGCAGCCTGCTAGACGGTCCATGCTGACAGAATCTGGCCGCTCTTCGTCGTTGTTGCCGATGCGGCGACTCCGGGCCGTAACGCCTCTTCGGGGTCGGCTGCGATCCTTTGGGCTGCTTGCGGTCCTCATCCTCTCGTCTGTCAGTGCCGCTTCGGCTCATTCCCCACCGCGACAGGGGACGCGCGAGCTGGTGCGTGTCCAGGGTTACCGGGGCCCGGCCCCGACGGGGACGACCGTGGCACGAGAAGTCGTGCTCGTTGCCAACGGTGTTGAGCACCGCTTTTTCGCCACCGAGTGGCGGGTCTTCCGTTTGGAGGAAATGGTGCCCGGCGCTCAGCCGCCGCTAGAGCCGTCGCGGATGACACTCCAAGCCGACTTCGACATCCTCGCGCGATTCACGGCGGCCCGCCCCGAGCAGACCGTCACGATCCTCGCTGAACGCCGGCCGGGGTCGGCGGATCTGTTCTTGTTGGCGCTGGATGTGTGCCCTCGCAATTGAGTGATTGAGAGATGGGGTGATTTGGCGATTGCGAAGAACTTACTCCTTCTTCCAATCGCTCGATCACTCAATCGCCAATCACTCAATGGTGCAGTTCCGACTTGACCCGCCAGGCTCGGTCCGTTCATGATGCCGTGCCGTGGAGATCACCCGCGAAATGGTTCGCGAGGGCCTGAGTCGGACCCGCTACATCACCACCGAAGCGGTGGAGACGGTGCTGTATCTCGCGCTGGTGCTGGAAAAGCCGCTGCTGCTCGAGGGGCCCGCCGGCGCGGGCAAGACCGAGATCGGCAAGGTGCTGGCCGAGACGCTGCACACGGAGCTCATCCGCCTGCAGTGCTACGAAGGTCTCGACGAGGCGAAAGCGCTCTACGAGTGGAACTACCAGAAGCAGTTGCTGCGCATTCAGAGCGACCGCGCGCAGGAACTGCCGTGGAACGAGGTCACGCAGCACATTTTCTCGCGCGAGTATCTCCTGGAGCGGCCGCTCCTGCGGGCTGCCACCGCCTCGCGCCGCGTCGTGCTGCTGATTGACGAGATCGACAAGGCGGACGAGGAGTTCGAGGCCTTCCTGCTCGAGCTGCTGTCGGAGTTCCAGGTCAGCATCCCGGAGCTCGGAACGATTCGCGCCACGTACCGTCCGGTGGTCGTGCTGACGTCGAATCGCGCCCGCGAGCTGTCGGAGGCGTTGAAGCGCCGCTGTGTGTACCTCTGGCTCGACTTCCCCGGCGTCGAAAAGGAGCGCGAGATCATCGGTCTGAAGGTGCCCGAGCTCGAACCGAGGTTGCAGGAACAAGTGGCGCGATTCGTTCATGGCCTGCGCAAGCTCGACCTGCGCAAGGCGCCGAGCATCGCCGAGACGCTCGACTGGGCCCGCGCCCTGCGCGCGCTCGGCATCAAGGAGCTCAACGCCCCCGCAGTGCGGCAGACGCTGAACCTGGTCCTGAAGAGCGAAGAAGACATCCGCAAAGCGGAGGCGAAAACGACGGCGCTGCTTGCGCAAGCGAGCAAGTAGGGTCCGCTGTGCGGACCGTTCTTTCCGGGAACGTCTCAGTGGTCCGCTCAGCGGACCCTACATTATCTGTCTGGAAGCGAAGCGGTCTGATGTCTGAGATTCCATGAAGGCCCGCCTCGTCGGATTCATCGACGCGCTGCGCCGAGCGGGCGTTGAGTTCACCGTCGCCGAGAGCCTGGATGCGGCGCGGGCGGCTGCGGTCGCTGGCATCGAGCGGTCGGTCCTGCGGGAATGTCTGGCCGCGACGCTGGTGAAGGACCATGGTGACCGACCCATCTTCGACGAGACGTTTGAGCGCTACTTCGCGGTGCCCGGTGACGGAGGCGCCAAGAAGCGGCACAGAGCGCGGCCGCGGGGCGAAGGCGCGGGCGGTGAAGGTCACGGGGTCGGCCGGATGGCGCAACGCGAAGGGGCGCGCGGCGGCGAGCAGGAGCGCCGCGAGCACCGGATCGGGGTCCCCCGGGCGTCGCCGCGCGAGGCGCAGAAGCCGGCCAGCCGGCGCGCCCTGCTGGAGCGTCCCTTTCGCGACATGGATCCGCGGGACGTGGAGGAGGTGCGCGAGCTCGTCGCGGAGCTGGGCCAACGGTTTCGCAGCCGCTGGGCGCGCCGGCTGCATCGCGCCACCCGGGGGCGGCTCGACGTCCGCCGCACGATCCGCCGCGCCACGGCGCGCGGCGGGGTCCCGGTCGAGCTGATGCTCCGCCGGCCACGGCCGGGCAAGAGCGACCTGCTCGCCCTCGTCGATCTCTCGCACTCGACCGCGACGGCGGCGGAATTCCTGCTCGCCCTGCTCGCGCCGGCGCGGCACTACTTCCGCCGCGTCACGTTCTGCGGCTACGTCGCCGCCGCCGCGGAGATCTCGTACGAGGCCGGCCACGTCGTCCCGCACGAGCCGCTCGACCTCAACGCTCGCTCCGACTTCGGGAAGGTCCTGCAGCAGGTGTGCGAGCGTTACGGGCTCGCTGTGGGCCGCAACACCGTGATGCTGGTCCTCGGCGATGCGCGCAACAACCGCCGGCCGCCCCGCGCCGATCTCCTCGCCCGCTTGCGAGAGCGAGCGCGGGCATTCATCTGGCTCAATCCCGAGACGCCCGAACGCTGGAACACCGGCGACAGCGTCATGGCAACCTACGCGCGCCACTGCGATCTCGTGCTCAGCGCGCACAGCCTCGGGACAGTGATGAGGGCGCTGGGACGGCTGGCGAAGAAGGCGATTTGAACCCGCTGAGCTGAGTGCACGAACGCGCCGGCGGGATTCCGCCGGCGCGTTTGCGCGAGGCCGCGCAGCCGAGGGGGGGGTGGCGCGCGGCCTCGGGGGGAACGGTAACCGCTACCTCGTGCGGAGGCGGATCCGCATGGAACGGGTGGTATTCGGCCGGACGCGCACGCTACGCTTCCCAGTCGAGGTCACACCGTTGGCGCTGCGTGTGACGACGACTTTGGTGCGACCAGTTGCCATGCCGGTGAGAACGAAGCTCCCGTTGGTCTTGCGAGTAAACTGGATTTGCTTGACCATCCGGCGGGGCGCTGCCCCAGGGCTCGGCGCGGCGGTGACCGTGACGGTCTGCGTCACCATGACGTCGACATCGTCGACCTCGTTGCCATGTTGATATGTCTCATTTCTGTCTCCTCGACCGAACGGTCGGTCTGGCTGATGAAAGCCGGCACCGCTTACCGTGCTTGTGGCGTTACGCAAGACGCTTGCCAAGCCAGGCGCGGAGCCACCGAGGGCCTGCGCTGCGCCGGCGGCGACGAATGGTCCTGCAACCAATTGCAGCGCCCGGTCGCTGGGCTGCAAATTGTTGCGGCTCGTGAGGCCCGCAGCGAACCGCTGCGCAGATATTGACCCTCGGCGGGGCGTGACCTATCGTGATGGCAAATCCGAATGCACGACTGGCGGCTCCGGTTTCATACCGGGGCGCCCCGACGCGAGCCGGGGTGCGTGGAATTGACCACGGGGGGAGTGCAAACGTCGGGGGGCCGGACGCCTGGGTCCCCGGAGTTGAACGCGACACGGATCGGGTCGCGTTCGGGAGGATGACCGCAATGGACGTTCGCCGCTTTGATCCCGAAGCCGCCGCGATTCTCGAGGCGGAAGAGGCCCGTCAGCGTGACACGCTGATGATGATCCCTTCGGAGAACTACTGCAGCCCCGTCGTGACGGCGGCTCAGGCCACGGTGTTCGGCAACAAGTACGCCGAGGGCATGCCCGGCGCACGCTACTATAACGGATGCGTCAACATGGACGCCATCGAGCGCTTGGCCATCGCCCGCGCCAAGCAACTCTTCGGCGCCGAGCACGCCAACGTGCAACCGCTCAGCGGCGCGCAGATGAACATGGCCGTCTACCACGCGTTGCTCGAACCCGGCGACACGGTGATGGCCCTGGATCTGAATCAGGGCGGCCACCTCACCCACGGCAGCCCTGTGAATTTCTCCGCTCGGTGGTACCGGTTCGTTCATTACGGCGTCGATCGCGACACGGAATTGCTGGACCTCGAAGCCATTGCCGAGCAAGCGCGGCAGGTGCGGCCGAAGCTCATTGTCACCGGCGCCACCGCCTATCCGCGGCAGTGGGACTTTGCCCGTTGGCGAACGATCGCCGACGAGGTCGGCGCGTACTTGTTGGCGGACGTCTCGCACATCGCCGGGCTCATCGTCGGCGGTGCCCATCCCGATCCCGTACCCCACTGCCACGTCGTCACCACCACGACGCAGAAGACCCTGCGCGGGCCGCGCTCAGGGCTCATTCTCTGTCGGGCCGAGTTGGCGCAGAAGATCGACAAGGCGGTCTTCCCCGGCATCCAGGGCGGGCCGCACATGCACACGATTTTCGCCAAGGCGGTGGCGTTCAAGGAGGCGCAGACCGAGGGCTTCCGTGCCGTGCAGCAGCGCACGGTGGACAATGCGCGTGCACTGGCAGCGGCTCTGGCTGACGGCGGCTTACGGTTGGTCTCCGGCGGAACCGACAATCACCTCATGCTGGTCGATCTGCGCCCGCTCAACCTGACCGGCAAGGTGGCCGCCAACCTCCTCGAAGAGGCCGGGATCATCGTCAACAAGAACACCATTCCCTACGATCCGAAGCCCCCGTTTGTCTGCAGCGGCATTCGCCTGGGCACGCCGGGGCTCTCCACACGTGGCATGGGCAGGGCGGAAATGCAGCAGATCGCGGAGTGGATCAACGAGGTCCTGCGCCAACCCGATGACCAGCCCGGGCGCGCGCGCATCGCCGGCTCCGTGCGCGAGCTGTGCGCGCGTTTCCCGCTGTGGGCGGAGCAGGACCTCCGAGATTCTTCCGTCACATCAGAGCCAACCTGACCCAGAGTTCTCTCCACGGCCCAAGGCGCGGATCGGTGAACTGCGCGACCGCATCAGTCATTACGTGCGGCGCGCCGAGCACGGGGAAACCATCGTCATCGTCAACCACCGTCGCGAAGTGGCCGTGCTCGCGCCGATTGCTGAGGCTCTTCAGCAACGTCGACGCGTCCGGCCGCTGATCGAGGCGCTCCCACATCCTACGCGGCCGGTTTCCATTGGATCGCCAGCTTTTTTCGGCTCGCCGCACACTCCCGCAGGTACAGGTTGATCAGCGTTTGATACGGGATGTCTGTCTCCTCGGCGAGGGACTTGAAATAGGCGATCGTCCGCTTGTCCAGACGGATCGTGACCTGCTGCTTCAGGCGCTTGGCAAACGGATTGGGCTTGGCCTTCGAGAAGTCGTACTGTTTTCTCATCGCTTCCACCTGCGGGTGTACTGTGCCTGCTCCGCTCGCCTCGCCGTGCGCGCGGAGATGATGTGGATGACGGAGTCGTCCTCCCGGTAGCAGTGGCAGACGACCAGCATCCGCAACGATGCGCTCATACCGAGAAGCACGAATCGATCCTCGTCCTCCGAGTGGTCGGGGTCAGCCATGAAAAGGCCATGCTCGTCGCTGAACGCCGTCTCTGCCTCCGCAAAAGACACCCCGTGCTTCTTCTCGTTCGCCCTGCTCTTGGCGGGGTCCCATGCGAACCGAAGATCGGCCACCGCCCGACAGTGTACCTACAGCGTATGCCGAAAGCGAGGCCTGGCGGAGCGCGACATTGAGCGCTGAAAGACTCGCTCTCTAATCTAGGGGGATGTAGGCCCAACGACCGGTGCAACAAGCTTGGGGCTGCGGTTGCCTGCCCGATCGTGGTACGTCAGTATACGGGCATGCGCTTGCCGGCCCGCGACCTGAAAGCGGAAGCAGCGAAGCACTTTCGGGGCACCCCAGAGGAGCGCCTGCTGCTCGCCTGGCGGCTCGGCCGCGAGGCACTCGAGCTGTTTCTGGCAACGCTGCCGCCCGGGACGACGCGTGCCGACGCGCGCCGCATCCTGGAGCGCAACAAGTGTCGTGGGCGCCGGCCCTCCCGTCTGATGGAAGCCGTGCACGGATGAGGCTGCTGCTCGATGTGCTGGCCTACCTCGAGGCGCGAGGCGTTCCCGCGGCGCTGATCGTTGGCAGCGCGCTTGCCACCCACGGTGTCGCCCGTGCAACCTTGGACTCCGACGTCTTGGTGGTTGACGCGGCGGCTCTACGGCATGATTTCTGGGCGATGTTGAAGCTTTATGCCGCGGGCCCGCAGGACCTGGTCGACGTGCAGTTGCTGCTCGCGGGCGATCCAGAGGGTTTGAGCAAAGAAGTGGAGCAGCGACTGCAAGCGGTCCCGGCTGGCGTTCGGGCTGCGTGGCGGCGGGTTCGCGAGCAGAGCACGGCGTGAAATGATCTCCCGGGCGCTGACGATTGCCGGCTCGGACTCCTCTGGTGGAGCGGGGATCCAGGCGGACCTGAAGACCTTCACGGTCTTCCGCGTGTACGGTATGAGCGCGGTGACGGCGCTGACGGCGCAGAACACGCGGGGAGTCTCGGGCATCTTTCCCGTCTCACCGGAGTTCGTTCGCCAGCAGATCGATGCGGTCGCAACCGATATCGGTCTCGACGCCGCGAAGACGGGGATGCTCGCGAACCGGGCGATCATCGCGGCGGTGGCCGATGCCGTGCGGGTGCATAAGATCAGTCGGCTGGTCGTCGACCCGGTCATGATCGCACAGAGCGGCGCCGCACTCCTCGAAGCGGACGCGCGCGCGGCGTTGCGGGATGAGATCATTCCGCTCGCCGAGGTCGTCACGCCGAATACGCCGGAGGCGGCGGCCCTGCTCGACATGACCGTCGAGTCCGTCGCCGAAATGCGCGACGCGGCCCGGCGGTTGGTCGGCATCGGGGCTCGTGCCGCGCTGGTGAAGGGCGGCCACCTCTGCGGCGACGAGGCGGTTGACGTACTCTACGATGGCCGCGACCTGCACGAACTGCGCGCGCCGCGCGTCCCGACGCGCCATACGCACGGCACCGGTTGCATGCTCTCGGCGGCGATCACGGCGAGGCTGGCATGCGGGGATGCGCTCGTTGCAGCCGTCAGCACGGCGAAGCGGTTCATCGGGACAGCGATCGCGGGTGGGTTGGCGCTCGGAGCAGGCAACGGACCGGCAAACCCGCTGGCGTGGCTGGACGAGGAAAGTCGAGAGTTGATCTCAAAGCAAGAAGAACTTCACCACAGAGGCACGGAGCGCACAGAGAAAAGCACCAAGAAGTGATCCGTCGAGCACTGATCCCGCGCCCTCTTGAGGTCATTTGCTCCGCGTCTTCCTCCGTGATCTCCGTGCCTCTGTGGTTGGTATTTTCCCATCAGGATTGACTTTCGGCTATTGACTATCGACTGGAGTTCAGATGGCCAAGATGCAATTCGGGGTGACGCTGCCGCAGATCAAGCGCACGTGGGACGAGACACGTGCGGCCGCCGAGGAGTTCGACCGGCTGGGCTTCCACTCGGTGTGGTTCAACGATCACCTGTACGGCATTCCGATGCCGTCGCTGCCGATCATGGAGGCGTGGACGGCGCTGTCGGCCGTGGCCGTGGTGACGACGCGCGTCGAGCTCGGCACGCTGGTGTCACCGGTGGGCTTCCGCAATCCGGCGCTGCTGGCGAAGATGGCGGCCACGCTCGACCAGATCAGTGGCGGCCGCGTGATCGTCGGGCTTGGCGCGGGGTGGTTCGAGCAGGAGTTCAGCGGCTACGGCTTTGAGTTTCCACCGCTCCGTGCCCGCCTGCAACAGCTGGACGAAGCGGCGGAGCTGATGCGCCGGATGTGGACCGAGCCGCAGGTGACGTTCGCGGGGCGGCACTTCCGCACACAGGACGCCTTCTGCGAGCCGAAACCGGGCCGGCGTCCGTTGATTCTCATTGGTGGCGGCGGCGAGAAGGTGCTGCTGAAGCTGGTGGTGACGCATGCCGACATCTGGAACAACCTCGCGGTGAACCAGGAGCAGCTGGGGCACAAGGTCGAGGTGCTCCGCCAGCATTGCGAAAAAGCGGGTCGTGACCCGGCGACGCTGCGCGTCTCGCAGCAGACGATGGTGGTGATCGGGGAAAACGACGCCGACGCGCAGGCGAAGGTCGAGAAGGCCCGGGCGATCTACGGTGGCCATCTCGGCGGCGGCATTTCCGGAACCGCCGCGCAGTGCATCGAGCGCATCAACCAGCTTGCCGCCGCCGGCTGCGAGTTGCTCATCATCGAGTTCTTCGGCCGCGACACCCGCGAGCCAGCGCGGCTGTTCGCCGAGCGGGTCATGCCGGCCTTTCGGTAGTGTGGCGAGATTCCCCCATCCCCCCGTTGCCATTTCTGGCAACTGGGGAGGGATCAAGGGATGGGGCCAGATTAGAGTGCGAGCTTCTGACTGAGGACGCGCCGCCCGGCGAGCGCAGGCGCTCACGGCGAGTTTCTCGTCCCTACTTCCGTTCCAGCCGCGCGAAGAAAGCCTCGATGCGTTTCGCGTTGGCGCCGATGTCGCCCTTCCCGTCGCGTGATTTCGAGCGCATGTGCACGATGCTGTGGCCATTCTGCTCACGCACCTCAATGACGAAATCGTCCTGGAAGCGGAAGAGCCATGTCGTATCGACGCCTTCAATGGCGCGCTGCGTGGCATCCTCTCGGGTGATTCTCCAACCCGGCATCGCGTGCGCCGCCGCGGCGACGCGCGCAAACGCCTCGCTCGGCGGCACGTCGAGACGCAACGGCCCCAACCCGGGGTAGCCGGCCCGTTGCTGCTCGGCGAAGCTCGTGCCGGGATAGCGCAGATCGCGGCCCAGGTTGTCGGGAAGCGTGGCCGCGGTTCGAAACTCTGGCGCAGCGGCCGTGTCCGTCGTGATGTCGTTGATCCGCGGATATTGCCGGCCGCGGCTGGCCGCGATCACGATCGCCACGACGACCGCGAGTGCCGGAACGAAGCCGCGCACGGCCATGTCGCGGCTTGCCGGCACCCGGCTCAACAGCGCGATGGCGCCCGTGACGGTCGCCACCAGCGCCAGCAGAGCTCCCAGGAGAAGCGCGACGAAACCGGCCATGGGCTTGACCAGCTCGAAGTGGGCGAGTCCGGGCCCGATCAGGCTCAGCAGCGCCCCAAACGATCCGGCGCGAGCCGCAATCCTGGCGAAGCGAGAGGGGGACTCGGGCATGGCGACCTCCGTTCAGTGCCTTTCGATTGCGGCCAGCACCCGTTCCGGGGAAAACCGCCGCTCGACTTCCGCGGTTGGCACCGGTTCCGCGGCGCCACGGAAGAGCCGAATGCTCTGCCGCAGCCGCCCCTCGCCGGAGTACCAGCCGTCCTTGGTAAAGGCCAGGGCCCCGTCAAGAGCCGGCATCAGGTAGACCGCCGGTTGGAAGGCGCGGTCGAAGAAGATGATCTGTTCGCCAATGGCACGGGCCCAGAGCTGACCGTCGAGAAACCCAACCTGCTCGACCGGTGCGCCAATCTCGAGAACGTCGCCTTGGCGTGACCGCCACTTCCAGAGTCGCACGGTGCCGTCCGCGCCTCCGGACACGAGGAGATCTCCCGTCGGCGAGAAGACAAGCGCGCGCACCGGTCCCCCGTGCCCTTCCAACGGCTCGCCGCGAGGTGTGCCGTTCACGTCCCACAGCCGCACGAGCCCATCCGCGCCCGCGGATGCGACCACATCGCCCTGTGGCGAGAACACCACCGCGTACACCATTCCCCGGTGCGCCTTGATGGGGTTGGCTTGGGCCGGTCCGTTCAGCTTCCAGATGCCAAACTCACCTGGAGCCGATGCCGCGGCGAGGAGCGCTCCATTCGGGGAAAAGGTGATGGCACTGATGATGTCGCGCAGACCGGTCAGCGGCCCCCCCTGTGGTTGCCCGTCGATGTTCCAGAGCCGAATGACGTCGTTGCGGCTCCCGGAGGCGACGAGGTCTCCCCCAGGAGAAAACGCGACGGAGGTGACCCCCTCGACGTGTCCACGGAATGGCTCCCCGCGGGGCGATCCGTCGAGATTCCACAGCCGCACCGCGGCATCCTTGCCCGCCGAGGCCAGCAGCGTGCCCTGCGAGTTGAACGCCACGTCGTGGATGGTACCTCGGTGTCCGCGAAGCGGTTCGCCACGCGCGGTCCCATCGAGGGTCCACAGCCTGACTGCGCCCGTCGCATCGGCCACGGCGAGCAGCGGTTCTCGCGAGGAGAACACCACCGAGCTGATCCGGCCCGTGTGTCCGTGCGGCAACTCGGCGATGTTCGTCCCGTCGAGCTTCCACAGGCGCACCGTGTCATCACTGCCGGCCGTCGCCATCCGGTCTCCGGCAGGTGAAAGGCTCACCGACAGCGCCGGTCCTTCATGGGCTTTCAGCGCTGCGCCCCGTGGTGTGCCATCCAGGTTCCGGAGCTGTACGGTTCCGTTGAACCCGGCGGAGGCGAAGAACTCTCCGTTGGGCGAGAACGCGACGGCGCGGACGTGATAACCGCGACCCTTGATCGGCTCGCCGTGCGGTGAGCCGTCCTGGTTGAACGCACGGACGCTCCCGTCAAACGGCGCGGCAATGACGAGATCGCCACGGGGCGAGAAGGCAACGGCGCGGTCCCAGCCCCACTGCACGTCCAGTCTCAGCAGCGAAGGCAGCATGGCCGCATGCCTCGGGTTCGGCTCTTTGAACAGAACGGTTGCATCGTAGCCGGACGGGCCGCGGCTTGGTCGCCACAGACGCACCGTTTCGTCGGTAGCTTCCGAGACCAGCAGATTCCCCTTCCCGAAGTCGAGCGAGACGACGACACCGTCATGTCCGCTCAGGGGTTCGCCGATGGGCGAACCGTCTGTTGTCCACAGCCGAATGGTTCCGTCCTCCCCGCCCGACGCCACCAGGTCCGGCGACACGGCCACGGCCCTTGCCCATCCCGCGTGGGCGCCCTTTGATCTCCACACCGGCTGCCCGTCCGCACTCCACCAGTGTACCGCTCCGTCCCACCCGACGGTGACGATCTCCTCACCGTCGGCCGAAAACCGGGCGTCGATGGCGCCCCCGCGAATCGACAACAGGCGCTCCGGCTGCCGCAGGTCGGCCAGATTCCATATGCCGACGCCCCCGGTGGCCTCCATGACCAGCAACCGCGAAGGGTCTTTGGGATGGAAGGCCACGCGTCGCGGCTGCACCGCCCCGACCTGAGGCACCACGCGGACGCGGTCCTCCTGCGGCTTCGGCCGGCACGCGAGCAAGCACGCGAGCGACAGGCACCCCAGCACCGCCGCGTACCAACGACCGCTCTTCACGGAGAAACGAAGCCCGTCGACCACGCTATTGGTCAATCACACAACCAACCAATCATTCAATGGATGGGCCACCGAGCGGCCGGCGCTTCAACTGTGGTTTCGGGGCTGAACGGTATGATTCACTGCCCGACGGTCCGTTCCCGTAGAAATCAGCCGGGCGCAATCGTCGCGCTGGGCTGGCTCTTCGTCTTCGAGTTTTGCTAGAGTCTACCCAGTTCGGACGAACCGCTTCAATTCTCTTGTGGAGGAGGGTGCAATGAGAGCGACAGTGTTGGGAATAGCCGCTGGCCTCACGGTGATGCTGGGGATGGTGCCGAGCGCGTCTGCCGTGAACTGCAAGCAGGTGCTGAAGTACCTGTCGACCGGCCGAACGCCGGACGAGATCGCCGAGACCATGGTCATCGACGTCGGCGAGATCAAGAAGTGCCAGGCGGAAGCCGCGAAAGCGGCGCCAGCGGCGACTCCGGCCGCAGAAAAGAAGGAGTAGATTCCCCGGGGTTCCGTCTCGGCTGAGCGAGGCGGAACCCTGGCAATCAGATGGGGGACGCCGGGCGTCTCGCCCGGCGTCTTGATTCGCTCGTATACTGGCGCACGAGGGAAGCGCAGCGATGCACGTGTCTGTCACCTGGTGTGTACCGTGAAACTATCTGCCTCGGGCGACCAGTCTGGCCGCCTCCCTCAAGAAGGAGTTCGGTGTCGACGCCGAACTCATCCGCGGCGCCAACGGCGTGTTTGATGTCCGCGTCGACGGCAAGCTGGTCTTCTCCAAGCACCAGATCGGCCGTTTTCCCGAGCCGGGCGAGGTGGAGAAGGCCATCCGCAAGCTGGCGAGCCGGTGATCCTAAGTACCGCCCTTCGGAAATACGGTGACGTTCCGTGGTTGTCTGATCCCCTCACCTGGCCTCTCCCGCAGGGCTGAACATCTGACACATCTCCCCCCTCTAGACACTGGTCGCGGTTTCTGCCACACTCCGCGCGGATGGTTGGCGGAGCGGTGGTGGTCGGCGGCC
>Ga0316626_10000054_pt1 | contig 40062 bp, 66 predicted proteins | sample OWC_Aug_T1_C1_D5_FD_207656 | JGI IMG/M metagenome (GOLD analysis project Ga0316626, IMG submission 207656) | Wetland soil microbial communities from Old Woman Creek delta, Ohio, United States - OWC_Aug_T1_C1_D5_A | ecosystem: Environmental > Terrestrial > Soil > Wetlands | place: USA: Ohio...
TGAAATAAGCAAAGCCGCCGATTGTTGTCAGCTTGCCGAGATCAGTTATCTGTGAGTTCCTGAAATCAGCAGACCCGCCGATTGTTGTCAGCTTTCCGAGATCAGTTATCTGTGATTCGCTGAAATCAGCAGACCCGCCGATTGTTGTCAGCTTTCCGAGATCAGTTATCTGTGATTCGCTGAAATCAGCAGACCCGCCGATTGTTGTCAGCTTGCCGAGATCAGTTATCTGTGATTCGCTGAAATCAGCAGACCCGCCGATTGTTGTCAGCTTGCCGAGATCAGTTATCTGTGATTCGCTGAAATCAGCAGACCCGCTATATAAACATATTTTATCGCCACGATATCCAACTGATTCTATTAAATCATCAAATATAATTACGGTGTTTAAATACTCTGATTTTTCATTTTTACGGATATAACGCGATTTATATAGTTTGTTTATGCAATAATCCGGAAACATTTCGACTTTATACCCTAAATTATCCATTTCGGAATCACGCACATTCATCCCGGTAAACTCTAAAAACCGAACAACATAATCAATATAATTTGGGTGTATGTCTCCGTTTCCCTTCCCCTTTATTTGTACGTCTTTTTCAATTGTGCAATGCGGATTGTTTTCTAAGTCGCGTAAAGAATATATATCGACATCGCGGCCAAAATAAGACGCTACGCAATGACGCATTAAAAAGCCCTCACGTTCATATGCTGATTTTGAAACAAGTTTTACGAACTTAAAGCCGTCGTTAAAATTCAGAACGGTCTCAATGTCGCTATTGGTTTCTATTATTTTGCCGCCCTTCTTTTGTAACGAAGCATTCCATTTTTCGGTATTGCTTTTCATTTGCTCATATGTAGCTCTTTCAAGACGCGGCGGTCTTTTATTAGAGCATAGATAGTCAATAATATGCTCACACTCTGATTGATTTAATTTATCAACGATTCGCTTATCAATCCATGTTAATACGTCTTCTTTTGCATTCATGCCTTTTGCATATTGAATTAGTTCACTTTTCATATAATCACTCTTTTATTTTTGCCGCTTTTGCAAGCAGCTCATTTTGTGCAATAATATCAAAGATACATACCTTTTCATCGCAGTAGAATATCAAGTCTTTTTTCATCGCAGCGTCAACTTTCATTTTACCGCAAGATAGGCATTGTTTACGTGGTGAATCACATGGCCAATCAGATGTGCAAAGATGTTTGTCAATTTCAGCACAGGCACAAAAAGCGCAGTCAGAGCCGTTGCCATTTGCAACCGTCTCAATCAGTATCGGGCATTGATCTTGTCGCGGTGCTTCAATTCCCGAAAGCTTGCAGCCGCCTTCGTTTACAAACTCATCGCGGAAAATATGATGACGGCGTGCATCTGCTTTATTAGCGCATTTCGAGCAAGTTTCAGCGAAAAAGTCTTTCATGACTGCCTCGCTTTGAGCATCATGTCAGCAAATACATATGCTCTTTCTGAAACTATTTCTCCAACCGTTCTGCCATATTCATCTTTGCTAAATGAATCAGTATTAGCACTTATAATAGCCTGCATAGCCTTAGACGCAAAATAGTCACGGAGCGTCATTCCGGAATATTGTTCTCTAGGCACTAAATCGCCAGCACTATTAAAGTCTTTATACTCACAGGGAAAAGCTGGTTCTGAATCTCTCATATCAATCACCTCTTTGACTAATATATCGCGCTGTTTTATTTTGTCAAGTATTTTATTTATAATTTTCATATTTTACTGTTTTAAATATTGCTTTGTGGTTTACCCATCTCGAAAAGCGTTTAGCGTCTTGATTGACTTCATTATTTTTAAAATTCCTAAATGGTTGCGCGAATGGGTCAAGTTTCAATCCCCTTAAAAATTCTACACGTTCTAGTGCATCATCAATGTCTTTTACTAATACATAAATAAAATAATTTGCCGGAGTACATCCGTATTCTCTTAATAATTTTGTTGCCCTTTCAATGTATGGCATTTGTGATAATGTATCGCAAGCCATTCTTAGCGGTTTAAGCCATTTACATCTTGACAACAATTTCGCTATATCTTTATTTTCGGCTATTATGCGTGCATCAAGCCCCTGATTAAAGTCTATTTTAATCTTTTTATCTATAATCTTTTCAATTTGTTTTAGTCCGTGATCTATTGCAAGCGGATTATTATCTAATAATATAGCCTCTTTTCTATTATCTAAAAATTCGTCAATGTCGGAATGCTCTTTTAATTCACCCTCTTTTGACGGAACTATACACCATGAACATTTCCTTATACATCCTCTTGTCAAAAATCCGTATGCCTCTTTGACATTATACAGACTATAGTCGGGACATATATGCTCAATGTCGTTATTCAGTTTAATATCATAATTATATCCCGAACCGCCCTTTATGATTTCAGGCGCAAAAGCCATTCCGCTATAATATTCTGTAAATGTGAAAACTTTACTCATGTATATTTTATCGAAAGTACCAATACTATTAAATTCTACGCTATCACCTATTGACTTATGATATGCAGATAATTTCATCATTGCAAGATTTGGAAAATTATGACCATCTACATCAATAAGACATATTTTCATTTTCCCATTCCTTTATCATTTTTGCAAATGATTTGCCTTCGGAATATTCTTCGTTTAAAATAATCTTTATTCTTTTATTTAAGGCAAACGAAACACCCAAATCAAAGTGTGTTCCCTGCGATAATGATGAATAAAAAACATGAACCTCGTCGCTTTCGATGATCGCATTTTTATTTTGTATGCATATTTCAAGTCCCTTTTTATTTTGATCGGTGTCTCTATGCGGCAAATGCACGATATTACCATAGGATTCTAGTTCGGATACGTAAGATAAAAGCATATCCCTATATTCATCATTCATGCCTCTAACAGAACATATTACAAATATTTTCACTTTTTACGCTCCTACTATCAATTTATTCATATCAGGCAATATACTCTTTGCCGCGTCACTTGTCAATAAAAGTTTAATATTTTCTTCGTTTCCGATGTATATCATATTATTGTCAGCCGTTTCAAGTTCGCCTCTAAATTTGCGCGGTTCTTTCGGCAAGTTCATTTCGTTCGCACACTTAAACGCTGCTATAAAGCCCTTACGCATGAAAGGGGCTTCCTCTGTAGTTCTATCGCAAAAGTTCATCCAGCCGCCTATCGCCTGTAGTGCATGGCTGATACGGGGGTCTTCAATTGCTATTGACGCATATCTGTATGATTTCTTTTCAAGCAGTGCGTAGGCTTTCGCGGCTTCTACTTCGACATTGGCCTTGTCAACCGTTTCAAAGACTTTATTAAATAGTGCTATATCCGGCAATGACCGAAAGTTTTTAGAATGGTTTAATATTACACGCTTTCCAGCCTCTGAGTAGTCAATGCCTTTTGAGTCAAGAAAAGATTTAATCATATCGGCGTGATAATCTTCATACCGTTCGCCGTTAGTAACGCTTGAATAATGCTTTTCAATAAGCATCTGCATTTCATTAAAATTCATACTTCCCCCCTTTTAGCGTTTAATTCTGCTAAACGTGCTTGACCATCAAATTGTTTTTGCGGTTGTTTTTTATTACCCATTTGCTTAAATAATGTGTCAAAATGCTTTCTTAACTTTTCACCGCTCATAATATTATTACTCCAAAAGCTATCAGATGTACAATAATCAATAACTTGTTTTATTATGTCAATATCTATTTTGTCTATTCTGTGTAGCTTATCTATGTCACTATACCATGCTTTTAATTTTGGTGGGTTGCTTCTCCATTTAATGGGATCAGATTTTGTCTTTATATTGTCATAAAGGAACTGACACAATTCTTTAATATTAGAATCAAGCGGTATTGCCGCGTTCTTATTATCCTTACCTTCCCTATCCTTACCTTCCCTATCCTTACCTGTGTCAACGGATGGTATACCAGATGTCAGCAGCTTCATTTCGGCCTTATATATTTCAAGATATTTGCTTTCGGTGTATCGGTCTGATCTTAAATAGTTGTTTTCTTTCCAAGCGGTTATTACTAGTACTTTATCGTCAAAAATGTGGACAAAACCTTTAGACTGTAAAACTCTCAAATCGTCTGGTTTACTATCCGTCATTCTCATAATAGAAAAATGCTCACAAAATCCGTCATCATCTGCGTTCATTCCGAGATGAAAATATAAGTTTTGAGAACTGTTAGGCATCATTAAAAATTGACTAGAATTAGTAATGCTCTTTGAAAACATTCTACGTTGTGCCATTATACAACCCCATTATCGTTTAATTTTTTCATAAATTCGTCATATCTTTTAACGGCATCACGAAAGCAATTGATTACTTGTCGCTTTCTGCTGCGCCGTGTTCCATATAGTCGCTTTTTAAGCTTGCGTGGTAATTTAAACATACGACGTAATGCTTTCCTGTTTAAATATGTAAGTTTGCCGGATATAGTAAATGTCTGGCTAAAATTAGTCAATGGGTGTATCGTCTCACAATCGCAGTAATCTAATGACTCGCTTATGTTTACATCGTTAGTAATAGTTCCTATGTCGCTCCATTCTCCGGTGTCTGGATGCTGTATCTGAAACTTTGTGTCTTTCGGTATTAGCATGATAACTCCTATAAAATAAAAAAGCCCGGATCATCTGCGAAATGAAACCGGGCCGAATCTTCAAAGACTCACATATATCGCAGTTATATGTCAGGCCTTGAACGTGAAAGATGATGTAAAATAATCCTGTTAGTTTTAATTGGTGGCGACATGATTTGATACATGTACGCAGGTTCACTTAACGGTCTATCACCTTCATCCGACAATGGATAGTCATATATGTCGGACTGCATTCGTCAACCTCACGATTGATAACCCTGCATCCCCCGTCGATCGCGTCTATCTTCCGCCACGCCACTGGTGAAGAGTACTAAGAACTCACCCATTTGTCAATCGTTTTTTTCGGTTATGCGTATTATTTTTGAATACAATCCGGCAGCTCACAGTAAAGACATTGCATATTGCATCGCGGCTTTCTGTTTACGATTGCGTTAACCTTTTCGATTAACGGTTTGCATCGGTAGCAGTACTCAGCCCGTGGACGATATCCAGTGTCGAGATTACAGTTTTTACACTTAGCCATAAAATAAGCCGGTATATTCCAACCGGCATCTCCTTTAAAGATTTTATAATAAGGTAATCACACGCTAGTTAAGATCAATCGTTTTCAATGTGAACTTCACGCCGATTTCAATTGTATTTGTATCTTTCAAATTTGGCATATACTCAACAGTACGACCGTAATCTGTATGACGCTGCTGATAGCTTCTTGCGCTCATGTTTCGAGTATAACGAAAGTAAGCATACTTGATTTCAGCGTTTAGGCCGAAAGTATACACGTCTTTAAAGTACGGATTGTAATACGCTTTGATTCTTTGCGCCGGGAATGTCTGGAACGTCCCGAACGGCTCTACTTTTACGAACTGATAAACGATAGGCAGACCGATTCGAGCGTGTCCGTAAAGCGGTACGTTGCCGTCATTACCACATACACCGATTTCAACCGATTGTGCGTATGTTGCTACTGTGAGCAGACAAAACGCGATGCTGATCAAAAGCTTTTTCATAAATCACCTTCCTTTTTATTAAAATATTCTTTAGCCCAATAGTTACCTACACGTATCCAGCATATAGCATAAGACACAATAAATGATATTAAAAAAATAGGCATAAACGCTGATTCAAAAATAATTCTCATAAAATCAAATAGTTCTTTTTTCATTCGTTGACCTCTCTTACTTCATAACTTACATATGCTCCCGGCTTATATAAATTACACGCCGAATCAGCCTCAGCCCTCGTGTCCCATTCCGATACAACTTTCTCGAAATGATCATCAAAATACCTACACACTTGAAACTTTTTCATAAATCACCTTCCTTTTTTGATTCGTAAAAATCTTCCCCCGTGTCTACATCCTCGTCATTATCGTGAATCCCATAATCGCAAGGCAATACATCGTTTTTAGATTCTCTTTTGCGTCCACATACTAAACATATCTTATCCATAGTATTACCTCCTTACAATACTTGATGTGCCGTTAGGATATATACAGTAAATATCACCTTTGACATATGCATATCTGTATAATCCGCCTGTGGAAAACGCTTCACTAATCAGACGATTAGATGAGTCGTATTTGTACTTAATGCTTGTTCCGTCCGACCATGTAACGCTTTCAATGTTTCCGTGCTTTTCGCGTATTGGTGAATCATTGAAAAGAATTAAATTAGATACACTGCGCTCGTTCATATCGCCTCCTTAATCTTTAAAGCTTCACAAGTCGCGGATTCTTTCATGCTGTCAACGATAGACTGAATTTTGTTGATCTGTTCTTCGTAATGCTTCGGGTCTATTTCATTTATCGCCATGAATAGCTCCAATTCTACAAGATCGGATATAATTGGCGTTGTAAAAGATTTCATAGTATCTCCCTATATTTCCTTAGACAATCTAAATTTGCCGTCAAGCTGAAACATCCTTCCGGGTTAGATTTCAGCAACGCTTCGAATGTATCAATATCTGGTTCGCTTGTCGGTTTGTCGATCATATCATTATCAAGATCATATACTGTTACCAACATAACGTTACCTCCTTATTCAGTTTCAAATTTTACATTAAGAGGATTAAATATCCTCCATACTGACCCGTCTGAATAGCGAACATCATAGAACCACTTATCCCCTTCTCCGGTTGGTCGATGTTCTGCTATCTTAATAATCCCACATTTACCAATAGTATAAATAGTTGCATTCTCTTCATTATCACCGGAAACCAATTGTATTATTTTCATATAGTAGCTCCTTCTTTTAAATATCAATATATTAGGTATATAATAAGCCGTCAAGTATTTTTTTGATATTGGAGTAAAAAAGTTGAATTTTTATTAAAAAAAAGATGAAAAAAACTTGACTTTTACAACATATGTATTATATTCATATTATGAAGAAAAGGAGATTATATGAGTAACCAGTTAGTTTTCCCCTCAACAGTCGATTTCGAGCATATAGGTATTATGCAATCCATTTACTCATCATACAAGCATATGAACCATGTACATTGTGATCTATCATTGACGAGGAATGCACATATATCATTGATCGGATTATTGATACACGCTAAAAATGAGATAGAAAGCATCGGCGGTCGCATTAGTTTAAGCTTGTCAGGCGAGATGTACAATCTTATGACAACAGTAAACATTGTAGACCATTTTGCAGATAATATAATAGAGGCATAATCATGACTGCTCAAATTCAGCAAGATTTTGAAATGTTAAAAAGATCCATTAAATCGATGAAGATTCCAAACTATCTAGTTGCTATCGATATACAGTCTCTTGATCGTCTATATTCATATCTTGCAAAAAGCTATCGCAATCATGACGATTATCCGCGAGCGTTTAGATATTTGAATCGTATAATAAAAATGCTTGAAGCTGAAAAAAAAGCTTGACATTGGCATAGGGTAATATATATTGACGGTAATAGGAGGCACTATGAGCGATCAAGAACGGCAAGAACACAGAGAGTTAATAAAGCGCATCGTAGAATGTGAAAAGCAACTTGAAACGGGCTTCACAAAAAGTGGACAAGCTTTGTCTATTTACCAGTATCATTTAATATCTGGCTTAATACACCAAGCAAAAAATAAACTAGGGCTGAACCAATTATGAACGAAAAACAGTATTCGGAGTTTAGCAGATACTTAAATGAAGCTCGCGTTATGGCGTGGATTTTTATGTGTACCGATGACGATTATTACTTAAAGCAATATGAAGTATCCATTACTAAGATGACCGATTCTCTCAATAATAAGGATAATGCATAATATGGAAATGCACATAACTAGCCCTAAATATGGTACACATATTATCTATTTTGATATTGAAGATTGGGACAAAATTAAGGGTTATAGTTGGCACGTTCATAAAAGTAGAAAAAGATTTTACGCACGAACCAATATAACAATAGGTAAAAGAAAACAGAAAAAAATACAAATGCATAGGTTATTGCTTGATTGTCCAGCCGACATGCAAGTAGATCATGAAAACATGAATGGCATGGATAATAGAAAATCAAATTTGAGAATATGTACACCTGATCAAAACGCGCAACACAGAGATATATCTATTGCAAATAAAAGTGGATATAAGGGTGTACATTTTGAGAGTGGAAGACGTAAATGCAGGGCTAGTATACGAGAAAACAAAAAGCAAAAGTCTCTAGGATATTTTGACAGTCCAATAGATGCCGCAAAAGCATATAATGAGGCAGCCATTAAATATTATGGTAAGTTTGCAAAATTAAATATAATAAAGGAGCAGTCATAATGAGTTACGCAGAAGGCAAAATAGAAGGATTTACAACACGAGACGCAATAATTCGCGCAACTAAAACGGGCAAGTTTATAACTAGCTTTTCAGTTGCTGTGTCATTTGGAGAGGGCGAGAACAAAAAGGTATCATTCTTCGATGTCGAAACATGGGATAAACGCGAAGATATTACAAAAGGTACGCTAGTTAAGTGTACAGGGTATCTGTCTCAGGAAACATGGGAAGATAAAAGCGGCAATAAAAGATCAAAGATCAAGTTGACCGCAAAGACGGTTGAGATAGTACGACCAGCAAGCAACAGTCAACCAACCGACGCAGAACATAAACTACAAGAGGCCGGACTTGTGGAAAAGACAGGCGAACATTTTGACGATACTCGTATTCCGTTTTAATGTCTATTTTGGTAAAGGTAATGTACTTTATGGTGTTTAGATTATCGCTTATCATACTGCTAGCGTCAATGCTTTCATACTGCATTTATACTAATGACTGGTATAAGTATAAAGCGCAGTATCCGCATATGTCGTTTGAGATATACCGAGTTGCAAACTTTGAAAGCTATTTGAAAGGACTTGACAAGACCGTCGTGCTTGCTATTATTGATCACGAAAGCGCGCAAACATGGCGGACTACTATTACGAACGGATATGATGACGGATTGATGCAAATAAACAGAGTGCACGGCGTTTATAACGTATTTGATATTCGCGTAAACATCGCTTACGGCTGCAAATATTTAAAACATTGCATTGACAAAAAGCGCGGCAATCTGTATATTGGGATTATGGCTTATAATTCAGGATGCAACCGTAAAGAGTATAATAATTACGGTTATCTGATGGCAATTTTAAATAGGTTAAGGTAGGTATCAATATGGCTGAAGTAGTTGTTATGGTACTGTTGGGATTTATACTTTTAATGGCAATATTGTTTTCAATTTTCATGTCGTGGGTATTTATAAACATTTATTGGAGAAACAAATGACAAGATATTTAAAGCGAAGATACGGAGATTGTCACAATTGTTGCTTGTCTGGTGGCGGTATCGTTCCGTGTGGCGCATTTGAACATTCATGCTCTGGGCCGTTTAGATATGCCACTCACAAAGAGATATTGCAATATCGTTTTAAACAAGCAAAGAAAGCGAGAGAAGGGGTGAACCGCTTTTAGTAGCTACACAAGTGAGTAGCAAATAAAAATCTGTAATAGCGAGGAAAGTGTGAAATGAGTGACACAAAAGGTGAAGCACTATCATATTATTATGCCGAAAACGGAAAGCTGGAAAGTAAAATAAAAAAGATGCAAAAACAGATAGCTACGCGGGATGAATATATAAATGAACTCGAAAGCTACCTTTCGCGCTTAGAACTAGAATCTGACGGATTGATGCTAAACATGAGAATGTCTATCGCTATCGCCGATAAAAAGGCAAAAGACGAGTAAAAAAAATATTTAAAACAGCATAATTTTGTTGACAAATCTCCACGTCATGCTATATTATACGTATGATGATTGATACGGATTGATCATCAAATAACTAGCACGGGGGACGAAAATGAGACTTGTATATTTCGACCATGTTTGCTGGGTGATAGATGCGACAATGACGACGATAAAAGAGGCGGTTGACCATAATGCGCGAATATTTTCGCTTAACAAATTAACCGCGAACGAACGCAAAATGATTTTTGCACAGATATTATAACAGGATAGGCAGCAATGCTGATAAAAGACGCGTTTGGAAATTCATTAAATATACGACAAGCTAAAAACGGTAAAATAGTATTGCCGTTTGCTAATACAGTTATAACCCTATCAAAAGAAGATGCAAATAAATTTAGCTTGTATGAGATAGAAGACTTTGACGTAGACGCATTTAATGAAGCGTATAAATAACATTGCTATGGGAACATTTAAAAGGTAATAATATGCAAACACACATCATAAATAGAACATATATCGTTCGCCACAAAAACGCGGAAGACATTGAATACAAAAATTATCGCAAGGCTATCCGTGTAGCAGTTAGCATGTGTGGAATAGATTATCCTGTGCTGATAGTACGTGACGGTATAGTTTTGCATACATTGATATTAAATGATTTCGGGATTATTGTTGATAAAATTAACACCCGTTATAATGAATACCCGACAATCGCATTGACTGAATTAAGAGAGGTTTGATTAAATGATACATAACCCCCGACATAGAGCAAATCGTATAATTGCCTACAATACCCGGCGGTATAAAGCAAAGTCAAATCTTTATCGACTCCTAGCCCGGCGAAAACAAAATGCTTTTTTGTTGTAGGTCTTATTCTGTCATAAACTATCGACTCTTTATAACTAGTATACGCCCGTATTTTTAATTCGCCAGTTGCCTGATTATATTCGCGGTCAATTTCTATATCCTCTAAAGCCCAGTTAAAAAGTGTGTCGTAGCTTTGACCTTCGGGACTTTGCGTTTGTGTATGCGTAGCGGGTTTTACATCTTGCTGATACACAACGTCAGTATGCGTAGAATATCTACCACCGATAAAAGCGGCAATAATCAAACAGAGTATAAGTATGTACTTAATTCGTTTTAGAATTTGTTCCATTTATATCTACAAGCCCCTATGTGTTTCATTGTTTTTTTATGCGTCTGACGATATATAAATAATCTATATGATAGCAATATGCACTTTATCGGTGCAAATAATAGTTTTTGTACTAACACGGTTCAACCGTGTATTATTTTGGAAATGGCTTTTGCCCACGAATCGAGTACGCCCGATTTAGATAGCACTATCAAGGATAAAACGACTATAATCCAAAACCACCAAGGAGCTCGAAATTTAAAACCTTTCTCAGTTTTCTCGAAAAATATCATCGCCGTTTTATGTGCTATCTTTTTAATCATTTGCGTACTCCTATTTATACACTTTTATTTCTCGCCCAATTTCATGGTTTAATTTCGAAAATATTATCTGATAACTTTCGAACGGGAATATTCCCGGACACGGCTTCGGATTGTTGTTGAAATACGTTATCCAATTATATCGATGCGAAACAATCTTGTCTATGTTTGGGAACATCATGCATAGCTGTTTGCATAGGTCAATACTATTTTGCATTTGTTCTGCGGTTATTTCATCTGAATTATCCGCGTTTACTTTGTCAAACTCAATACCGATTGAATGCTTGTCATGTTCCCCGCTACATGAATGATATGTCCAGTTAACCGGGTCTATAATTTCGGTAATAATTCCCTTCCGGTCAATGTTGTATTGCGGTATCCCGATCCCCTTAGACCATTGCGAGACACGATTAAATTCTTTCTGCCATTTAACCTTATCGTCATTAGTTTTGGCATTGTCAATCCGGTTTTGAATTACCTTTAAATCAGATGTTTCTTGCCATTTTATCTGTCCGAGTCCGGCGGTTGCGTGTATGACTATTTCTGTAACATCTTCAAAAGACCTTGAAAAACCACGGTGCCACTTTTCACGTATTTTTGTATTTTTGATTATATTCATTTTATAATCCTTGTGTGACGTTCTTTACATAAATTATCTGATGCAATTTTAGCGTACTCTAGTTCTGATAATCTTTCTCCGTGCTTTTCGCATTGTGCAATTCGCTTTTCGATATTATTAACGTATTCTTTGAGGAGTCGCCTGACAAGAAACCAGACCACGCTAACAAGTAGCACGATGATGCCAGCACTAAACCCGATACCGAGAGCAAAATAACGCATATTGTCGTAGTTGAGTAAATCCATTTCATTTCTATAATTCCTTAATATTTAATAATATAATTCATTCCAATTTGCTTGCCATGCGTTGTTGTTCCAGTTCGGGGTGTTCCGTTTGTTCCGTCCGTTATTTCTTCTCTTACCATAATTGATGATGGTGTACCGTTTACTACCGTCTGTCCTGTTCCTGCTCCCGATGAACTTCTGGAGGACACATAAGTGGTAGTATCTAAATCTGCATTTGCATTTGCGCCGGCATTACCAATATTAAAATTATGAAAAGATGGTTGATGTTGATCATCCTTGAACTGTCCAAGTGTATACGTATCATGAGCCGTAACGCCTGCACCTCGTGTTCCCACTCCAACCGGTATTGTCTCTCGCATATCCGGCAAATTAAATGTCGTTGAATTATCCCCTACTCCGTACGTGGTGCTAATTACGGTAAATAAATCGGCATATGTCGTACGAGAAACAGCAGAGCCATCACACAAAAGCCAACCAGTAGGAGCCGATGATCCAGCAAATGAAATTGTAGCACCTACCGGAGTTGAGGCTATGGCAGTTTTTATTGTATCAAAAGTAACCTTTTGCGTTTCATAGGGTGTCGCGGCCTTTTGCAGCAAAAACCAATCATCGTCAGCCATTACCGTAGCGGTTGTTGTTAATAATCTTATCTGCTTCATACCGGAACCTCTATTAGTTGTATTACGTTGTCGTTTTCGTCTGTTATGTAGTCGCTGCCATCGTACGATAGACCTGAGTAAACATAGTTGATCGTAGGGTCTGCCTTTACGTAGCGCATTGTTATAGTTACTTCGCCCTTGTCCGGGTCTTTAGCTACCGATAGCACTTCGTATATCGCTGGTGCTTCTGTGGTTGTAATACGTGTAATCGGATCGCATATAATAAAGTCAGTAATCTCAATGTCGGAGTGAATCCAATCTAGTTTTCTGCTAATAATGTTTTGCACGTTTGACGAAAAATCCATAATAGTCTGCGCTTTATCAGTAGCACCGGCAAGGTCTGTCAAATTAGTTTCAAATGTCTTTGATTTTAGCTTTTTGTATTTGTAGTACGCTGCATTTTCATATGACTTTTCTTCATAAGTTAGCCATGTGTCCTTGTCAGCATTATAACCATATTTAATAATGCAACTTGTCAAATACTCAGATGAGTTGTTAGTTGCTGAATAGTCATTTTTAAAGTCGGCTTTTGGTATGGTTTTAATCGGTGTACGGTTAGCGTCATATGCTCTGATGGTATACAGTCCGTCATCATGTGTAAACATTCTGAGAGATGAATCAATACACATCGTCTCTATCGCTTTTGATAGTGCCGAATCATCATCTATATATAAATAATCTTTTTGACTGTTTACTGCTGCGGCGTTTACTTCTACTGTGTCCCAGAATGACGCGATAAAAGGCTTTCCGTCATATCTCCACATTAAATCTTTTATGATTGCTACTGAGTCATCTATTGCAATCGTAAAGTCACATGTCACCGCGTCAGTGTTTCCGGATGTCGCCGCTTGTGTTAGCTGAAAAGTGCCTAGTGCTAAATCTACATTTACTGGCGTTGCGGCTACTCCGTCGATATAAACAGCGTCTAAAGACTCAACCGCATTATATGACGTATCGCATATTAAGAAAGTGTGATATGTTCCAACATAATCACCAGTTAACAATAATGCCTTACGCCCATCACATGGGCCATATGCTACAGGTACAATTTTGTCTATATATCCTTCTGAAAGATACGGGTAATCAGCTTCCTTAAGTGTACGAGTTGCTACGGGCTGTGAAAGCGACTTTCTAAGATCTTGCAGTTTAACCGATAAATCAGACCATGATAAATTATAGTCTTCAATGAATCCGCTATATTTTAAAACTTCATCGACGTAAATCCTTGCAGCTTGTCCGTACAAGTTTCTTGATTCCCAATCGTCAAGCTTTCCATCATTGTTAATGAGTCCAATATTTACCGGCTGATATTTATGTAATCCATAAAACAACGGGTCAATAGACCACTTCATCGTCGGAATACTTGATAAACGTGGCTCATAGTAAAAGTTATTGAAATAATATACATCATTAAAAGAAAATCCAATTGCTCTACCTAATACAACCGATTTTGATAGTAGTGCCTCTTCGTCGAGTATATGAATATAAAATCTAGTTGTCGCTGAATCGTAAAAGAAAGATGCATCTGTAGCAAGGCACTCTAAAAGCGTTGCCATCGGTGCGTAATCGTATGAATCAACTTTAGCCGAACTAAATTTATAATGAGCGTCGTTCGTGTATGGGTAATATCCGGTATTTGAGTTGTCATCGGTTACAACGACATTACCCGGAACCATTACGCAGAAGTATACTGACGGAGAATAGTTTAGCCAGTATATGTGATTTATTGGTGTATCGTATTCAAATAGTACATTCATAATTAAGCCGTTATTGGTCTTATACAAAAATATGATCCCGGTAACGTATCATCGCCAGATATATAATATGAAGATGCATATTTTATATATACCTTAATGGAATCTCCCGGAACCAAATAATCATTGTAATCAGCCCATATTGGAGATGCATTTGTACTATCTCCACTACCGGGAAGTTTTGCACTTTGTATTATAGATCCATTTTTCTCTATTTTAGACCAATATACCGAATCATTATTAGTTGTGTGAACCAAAAAAGATATATTATATAATCCGGAATTTTGGCATGTATAAGTATCAGAAGAAAAGCAATTGTTTGCATCAATAAAATCCGAAAACGTCATTGCCGTCCATGCATTACCGTTAGAGTATTGATTTGTTAGTTTTTTACCTAATATAAAATCATAATTAAAAGTATATCTAATTTTTCTATAGACAGTACTTGCCCTAGATATAGCAAAATGCAAATACACATTACCAGCATTACCGGCGGTGCCATACCATCCTTGTTTTGAATCGTTCCATGTCGGAGCGGTATTCGTGAAAGACAGCGTTGCGGTCAATCCATCTACGGCAGGCGTTGCCATGATGTAACAAGTCGCGTTATCGGTAGGAGTGCCGCTCGGTGTCGTGTCAGTGCCTACCTTGTAAAGAGTACCTCCACAATCGAAATAAGAACCAGCAGCGACAACGGGCAAAGTCGTGTCTGTCATATTGGTAAGTGATACAGATGTGCGGTTGATAATAAGCTGATCGGCTGTTGTCTGAACTGCTAAAATATTCGTGTCATCGTTTGCGTATGTATTTATTTTATTTATTGACATTTTTACCTTCTTTCTTTCATTTTAATTGATGTCGAAAATAATAAACTTTGTGCGTCCTTCTTAAATGCCGGCGATTCCGTCAGTGAGCAATATAATGCAGGCTGTACGGTTAATGAATCTTCCCATAACAGCAGAATAAAAGGGACGGTAATATCTACAACGTCGAACATTGTGTTGATTGCTTTTCGCTGTGTGTCTGTTATTATAGAAGGAAATGCAATCTCAAAAGATGCAAGGCGTACACGTTTATCACCGTAAAGCTGACCTGTTATCGATTCTGAAATGTCAGAGTTAGATGTATATGGTAGTGTAGCGTCTGGAGACATTGGCGGCATTTGAAGATAAGACGAAAGCCACATTTTCGAGAATTGAATATATCCGGCTGTATTGGTAGGGTCATCAATCGTTACTCTCCAATATCTGTATGTCTTTGTTGCTGTAAATTTGTGAGTGATCAGCGTTGCAACTGTCACCACTTCGTCAACAGATGGAGCAGTCCAAACGTCAGAGGCGTTAGCCTGTATATGAACAACGGCAGCAGATGTCAAATTGTGTGAAAGTATCGCAAAGTAATCAACTGCAACCGTAGCAGTAAACGTCATCTTTATCCATTGATCGTCAACGTCAAGCGTGCGTGCGTATGTAGATAGTTGAGTCCGTGCCATAGTATCGGCGTATAAATAGCGCGGATGTTCGGTAAGTCCTGTAAATGTTGCACTAGCGGCAAGATTGTTATATATAATTTGCATTATTGTACCGCCCTTTCTGCAATGTAAAGCCGTCCGTCCTGTGACGCTTTATATAAATCATCGTAAAAAACCTGTTTGTCAATCGGTGCTACTCTGAAAATCTGATTACCACCCGATCCTTTACCGGATGCAATATCAAAAAGTTGTCCCTGCTGTTCTGCGTTTAATACCATCTCGCCTGAGTTTACATTAGCTTGTACTTTGTCGCCGCTAAAAGAATTACCCGGAACAATACCACCGGATGCAAACTTAGGAGCTTGCGGCTTTGCTTGTGCTACTGCTGCATATTGCAGACTTGCGGCAGCAAGCGCAAGACCGGCTACAATAGGTGCAATGTAGAATCCAATTATCGGAGTTGCAAGGGCTGATACATACGCATTGAGAGGAGCGGCAAGCATTTGAATCATTGCCATTTGACGCTGTAATTCCCATGACCTAACCTGAGAATCATATTCCGCTTTGGCTTTCTTTTTGTTATATTCTTCTTCTATTTTTGCTTTAGTTAATATGCGTTGTCTATCTGCAATGGTTTGAGCATCGCCACCGGCTACGGCAGCGTCATATTCCGCTTGCGCTTGCTGTACTGCCGTTTCTTCCGCAACTCCGGCGGCTTCAAGTCTAGCCTGCATTTCATAGTCAAGATTATTTAATGTTGTCTGTAATTGTGCATTATTAAGATCAATCATGGCCTGCATTAAGCCAGTGATAGCACCTGTCACTGTCTGCACGTTTGCGTTTATTGCTGCGGCTTTACCATTAAAATCAAGTTTATCCCACTCTTTACCCATGTCGGCAATAGACGGAGCCATTGATTTTACGGTTAATAATTGTTTTGAAAATTCCGGGTTTAATCGTAAGTATGTTTGCAGCTGAACAATAGATGCTTGAATCTCTGGTGAAAGTTTACCCCATAGGTCAATATCATCTTGTATATTAAGTCCGGCCTTAATCTTTGCGGATATGTTCTCCATTTCCTGACCGGAAACTTTTGACATATTCATGATAGCAGTTGCAACTTGTGGCGGTAATCCCTCTATATCTTCAAGAGATGATTTTAAAGATGCCTCATTCTTTCCGTTTAATTGACTGACAAAATATCGTAGTTCTGGCGTTGCATTAGCCCAAGCAAGCCCCATGTCTTTAGTGCTTTGTGCAAGTTTTAATTGATCCTTGTCAATAGCCTTCTGACCACCTTTAGCCGCTAGTGCTTCGGCCTCTGTAATCTTCTTGTTTAAATCAGCTGTAGCTGCTGCCCGTTTTTTATCTGCGTCAGTATTGGCTTTTGATTTATTAGCTAATTCGTCCGATATATCTGCAAGGTCATTGCTTTTGTTTATATTTGCCTGCATGGCCTGTGTGGCTTGACCTAGTGCTTGACCTTCTTTCTTTAATGAGTCTGCTAATTGACGAGCTTTTGGGTCTGACGATTTATTTAATTCTTCAATTACTTTTGTATATTGGCCTGTTCTTTTTGTTGATGTTTCAAGTTCTTTGTTTATGAGACCATATGCCGATGCCTGAGTAATGATAATATCAATATTTTCTTTTACTCTTTTTTTATCATTTTCAGCATTATATAACTTTGCACTATTGTATGCTTTTTCAACTGCATAAGCCAATACAGCAAATCCCTTTATTGCGCTTGCTGCCGCTTTAGTTATTGCATTTATACTGTCAGACAATAAACCGCCGGACTCGGAAGAAACAAGAAACAATCTTGCCATCTTTCCTATTTCAGGATTTATCTCTTTACCGATTCCTTCCATGATGCCGGTAAGACGCTGGTCGAGTCTACGCATTGAGTTAGCGAATGATTCAGACGTACCGGCATAATCACCGAGAGCGTTCTTTGACTGATCAACTGCAAGCTTTATGCGAAGCATTGCCTTTTCTTGCAACGACATCTTCTCTGTGTCCTTACCTAAGCGTAGGCCAAAGTTACGCAACTGTTCATCGCCAATGGCAAGCCCCAAAGATTTAGCTTGCTCTGTTTCTCCTAGTAATGCTTTTGTCAGTGCCTCAGATGCGCCCTTTACGCCACCGGAATAGTTAGTCATGGATACAAGGTCACCGGATAGCCTTTGTATAACGTCTGATACTGCAAGAGAAGCCTCTTGTGTCATTCCAAAGCCTTGCAATAGGTTACCAGTAGCCGAAAGCAGTCCTTTTGATTCTGTTATGCCAAGACCGTAAGCGTCAGACAATGCCTGTGCGGTTGATTCTGCAATCGGTTTTATCTTAGAGAATACAACGTTAAATTTAGAAGTGGTTTCTTCTGCGTCAGATGCGGCCTTAGATGCTTTTGAGAAAAACGAAGCAAGACCGACGGATGACACAATAGTAGCAATTGACTTTAGTACATTACCAACGCCAGTTGCTGACTTCTTAGTGTCGTCCATAGACTTTTTAAAGCCGGAGTTATCTCCGGTTATTTTAAAAACTAATTGCCCTAAATCGTAATTTGCCATTTATTAACTCATCGAAAAAGGTTCTTTCTTGCTTTCCCATATCCAGTTGATAAGCGATATTTTATTTCTACCGACATACACATATTGTTCACATAGATTTGCTGATATTATAGCGTTATTAGTCATCGGTACGTCCATTTCTTCCCAGTATTCATATTCGCTGATAGGTCGATAGTATTTATTTAAAGCGGATATCAGTCTATCGACGTAAAAAACAGTATTGTCACTTATCGAATTTTTTTTTTATCTAAGTCTTTATGAACTGCGACATTTAAAAAGTCGTATTCAATCTCACAGTCAATGCAATCATCCCAGTATTCACGATCATGCAGTTTTCCGTCTACGATACCGTTCTGCATTAGTATCTTTCGTATGAGTGCAAAGCGTCTTGTCGGTATATCGCTATATGGCTTGCTTTCGCTTATCTTAATAATACGTTTGGCCTCTGCTTCATAATCATTGGCCTGTTCTTGTGTCGGATTATCAAGAGCGTTAAACTTTAATTCTGCTACTCTAAACTTTGCAACTTCGTAGGTCATTTCCTTTGTGAGTCTATCAAGTTCGTTAAATTCTTTTATGCGACCGTTTGGAATAAAAGTAATCGTAACCTTAATAAGGCTATAAGCCCCGTCTTCATTACATTCTATTTCGTAAACTATTGACTTACTCACAGAAGTCTCCTTGTGTAAAATATGCCGGGCTGTTACACCCGGCTAAATCTATTAAACTACTCCGGTATCAGTAAACCATGCAAAGAGCTGGCGACCGTCTGTCAGAGTTGTATCTATTTCACCAGTGAAAGAAAGCGGAAGCGTGTCGGTTCCGTCTGACAATGCAGATTTAAGACCGAATGCGATACCACCTGAATTAGTTGTTACGCTGTACAATTCAAGTCCTCTAGCTTTTCCGGTAGAGTCATTACAAGTGAACTTCATTTTATAAGCGTTAAACGTAGCAGTTGAAGAACCACAGTAAAGCGTATTACGTGCTACAGGAGTGTTTGAACCATAATCAATAGTAATAGTTTTTGTAGTTGGTGCAACGTCACTAATAGCAGTTGTATCAAACTGAATTGACCATCCAGAAACGGCATTACTTTTAACAACCATATAGTCGGTATGCTCTGCTAATACTTCCGGTGTTCCAGTTGCATCAAGGGTGACACTTGTAAATGTTGGCTTTGTTGCGCCCATTTTTAACAATGTGCTATCTGTTGCAGATGTCTCCATCTCTAAATCGTAAAGCGTATTCTGCGCCCATCCAGCCGCGATGACTTGATTTGGTGCTGTTGTATTTGCACTTGCAGCAGTATCTACCGACGTAATAACGCCGCCGGATACTTTTACAATGCCAGCAGGGTCAAGATCCATGAGCGTTATAGATCCGGTCATTTTCATATCTTTTTTGTAGTTTTTTAAAATAGCCGCCGAGTTATCTTGTACTTTTACGTCAGTCCACTCAAGAGCAATATTTACGTCTCCATCAACGGAACCCATGTCCGTATAAGACCCTGCACCCGATTCCTGTACTTCTACTCGTGAGCCACCCGGAATAAATATATATGCGGTTGACACTTTTGTCGTTTGTTTCATTGTTCTATTTCCTCTTTATAGTTACTTCTACTGGAATATTGTACACGTCTGTATTGTCTTGCGGTTGTAATCCCTGTTGAATCTGACAGTACAGTCTGTACGTTGTGTATGATTCAAGATTGATTGTGTTTACAACTGCAACGGCTATAGTCATTGCTTCTGCTTTTGTTTCTGCTCTGCAGTTTATCGTATACGTTGCAAGACCGTAATCCAGTCTACAATCAATCACGCCTAGCTGATAAAAGTTAATTGTTTTCTTTGCATAACAGTCTGCCGGAATAACCATGTCAGAAAAAAGCGCATAGCCTGTTCCGTATGCATCAAGTAAAGAAGTTATTGCCGTTACATTCAAAGCGTTGTAAATATCAGTCGAATACACGTTTTTGCCCCTTTACCAGTTTACCCATTGCCATTTCTGCTTGAATCATTTTGATAACTTCTGCCCGTCCGACATTTCTAGCGTATAATAAAATAGATGGTCTCAAATACGGTTGCGGTCTCATTCGTCTAGTCCCGAACTCTACGTATGGAGCGTAACGCACTCTAGTACCTACGTATGCCTCGTATTCTTTCGGCACTACGTTTATTTTCTCACTTGCTAAATCGCCAGACTGATCATTAAAGCCGCCTTCTGCATCGTCAGTCTTCCACATAATCCCGTTTCTTAGTCTTCCACCATTTACAATGGCAACCGGGCATAATGCTTTTGCCTGTGCTGCAATCTTTGCGGCTAATCCTAAACTTGCTTGCTGCGTAACTTTATTAACTAAATCAGTATAATCGTTAAACTGTATCTCTACCATGTAACCCCCGAATGTCTTTTGACATCTCTGGCTTCTGCCTCCTTTCGGAAATCACGTAAATTCTTTGAGTGGAATCATTACCGCTTGATTTTGTCCTGCTATATCATCAGCGTAAAAAGCTGAAAAATAACCTATAACTGTTACTCCGTCCAATATCTCGATACGTGCCGCTTTTGGTATATCTGTTATTTGTAAATCTTCCGGTCTGCATATCATTGTCGCTGATACATCAGGCTTGAATTTATCTGATATTAGCCTTGATGATATACCACCACGCCAAAACAAGCATTCAACCGTTTTACTTGTTGGATATGTTATCGGCCCAGCGACACCATTAGTATACGTCTGTGTTTTGGGCTGTATATTTGCCATATATGTTTTATGGCGCGACATTATACAATTTACTATCATAAACCTATACCGTTATATCCCACAACATAGCCCCGGAGGAAACAGGGACGCTTATAGTTGCAATTTTTACAGTACCGCGTTTTATCAAATAATAAACAACACCGCCGTTACTATTAATCATATTAACATTATCTATCAAATTAAATTCTACGCGCCCATTGGCATCAGCCGCCGCATTTATTTCTTCGGAGCATATCTCAACATTGTTTTTATATATAATAATGTCATCGGTTAACGATGCCGTGAACGTTTCCGAACATACCTTCCCATCCGCCTTTTGCGCATACCAATAAACGGCACATATATTCAAGGCATCCCGCGCCTCACCAGCAAAATCGTATGTGATTGATAGTGATTGTATCGACGGAGTTGTTATGCCTGTCGCGGCATGTAGATATAGCACAATATTAAAATCAATCGCTATTGTAGTGAATGCTGCTTTATGCGTCTCTATCTCGGCGATTATATTTGATTGCGCATACCCGCTACTTACCGCCCACGCAGTCCCCGACCAGTAATAATTTATACCGTCTTTCTGTAATACTGCTTTTATCGCGTCGCTTCCTGTTGCTGTTATCGACGCAGTAATAGCAAGTAATGCGTCAATACGAAATCCCTGCGATAATGTAATCGTTGGGTTACTGGTAGAATATGTTTCTCCAACGACGATAGCGTCAAAACTCGTTATGCTTTGTTGTATAGCCGATGCGGCGAAATGTATACGCGGCTGTCCATAAATCTCGCCGTTGATATCAAGCGTTGTACAATGAGCATTGAAATCGGCCATCGTATTTGATTGCATATATGACCCGTCAGAAGTCGCCCACGAAGACCCGTTCCAGTACACATATATACCTGATCTACCGATTTGAATTGAAAATCGCGGGTCATTGGACATCGTAGCGATCATCGAATCAAATGCAAGCAACGTACCAGCACCCGTATAATGCAATTCGGGGCATGTTACCGTTGTCTCTGCGTAAAACGTACTCGATACAGCATAACCGGGCGTATAATTCGCAATATGTTGTACGGTAGGAAAGACAAGAACATCATCAAAATATCCATTAGAGGCATTTCCACCAGTGTAATGCGCCCCGATTACAAGACTTGCAACCGACCCGCTGCGTGTCCCCGTACCTGTTTGTGTTGCACCCAATTGAACCCCGTCAATAAATAATCTGGTTGCACCTGTTGTAATATCCCAATTCATCTCAAACTCATATTCAGTACCGGATACCGGAGTCCATGCTCCCAGATATACAGACACAATTGCCGCGCCGTCATTGTCCAGTACAGACATTTCCATAGTACCCGCCGACGAATGCCTTAATCCGATGTATTTAGTATAATCCCCGAATGCAGTACTGATAGAAAATAATGCATTATGAGCGGTGGGACTCCCAGAATACGCCGGAGTAAACTTAAACCGAACACACCCCGTCTGTAATGAATTTGCGTTACTGATTGCATCGTAGCGCACATATTTCGTACCGCCAGTTAAATCGAGTTTACCGCCCGATACCGAAGCCCCGCCGCTTGCCGTGCCTGTAAGAACGCCGTTACCCCAATTACCGTTGATATCAACACTATAATTCACGCCGAACGTAGCACCTGCTTGCCGTTGATCTTTTTGACGACATAATGACCCGGTAAATTCTGCTTTTGTATTATCATATGTAAATCCGGTATCATCTAAAAATGTCTGCACGAAGTGCTGATCCGGTAATGCCTGTAATTTCAAGCTTGCCCCAGATACCGTATATTCTACATCATCAGGGTCACTGATAAAACTAGTACCGCTCGTAAATGTATATGAATTAGTCACGCTCATTTATTATGACATCCTCGCAAAAGGTATTCCAAGATCATCAATCAACTTTTGCGGATAATTGTATTTTGCATTTATTTCATTCTGTGAATACGTTACAGATACCGGCCCGAAAGTCTCGCTTGATACTGATTGTATGCTAACACTAGTTGTATTTTGCTGCGTATATTTGTACCATATCATTTTAGATATTGCAGGCCATTGTGCAATGTTTATAGTTGGGTATATTGTCGTACCCGATCCTGTTGGTGTTGCAGAAAGTGTGAACAGTCCGCTAATAGGATCAAAAGAATCTATATACGTGTCTACGGGGAGATAAGTATCAGTAACAACCGTTCCTATGTTTATTTCGCTTTCGCCGATTCCAGAAAAGTCGCCTCTATTCCTTGTGGTGTAAATGGATAAATCAATGTTTTTAGATGCAGAAGAAAAGGCGCACGAATACCAACGGTTAAACTGATAATTCAAAATGCGCCTGATATCTGCTGAAACAATAGGGATTAACGCGGTCAACGCTGAATCATATGTTGATGCAGTGATTCCTAATTGAGTCTTGACCGTTGCCAGTGAAATAAGATTCAGCGTCATTACGTTACCCTACATCCAATAAGGCTTTATGAAAGCGTCAACGGCCTGCCCTGCTGCCGTAGCTGCCTGAATAGCAATACCACAATAGCAAGATGCGTCCGTAGCTTCGTTAGTAAGAGAGTTTACATTTACACCAGCTTCAAGACCACCGAGATACCATTCAACAACTGTTCCGTAAGGAGTAGACCCAAAGTCTCCTTCGGTTGTTCCATCCATTGCAGCAGCAGTATATTTAGTAGTACCATCAATTCCTACTCCCATACAGCCAATAGTAGCGGTAGATGCACCCGAACCATCTCGACGCGGTACAAGACCGTATGCCTGAGTAGATGTTCCAGCGTGAATACCAGCAGTCAAAGAAGCTGCGGCTATAGTCGTGATTGCTGCGTTTCCAGATGCTTCGCGAATTGTAATAGTACCAGCACAAGCGGCAGAAAGACGAGCACCGAGTATTGTATACCAATTGGTAATTGTTGATACTGCCTGAGTAGTTCCAAGAAGTGTTATTGTCTCTGTCACTAGCGTTGTCAATGCACCATTACGCACACCATACAGTGTGATAGTTTGAGTCGTATCGCCGGCAGCGTCAGATATAACCTCAACTCCATCATTAGCAGGCTGATTAGTGAAAGCATCTCCGGCTGTAGCGTCCAATAATGATACTTGAGCTGTCTGTGCTTTACCTACGCGACCGCTTGCGCGTGTTGCAAGTCTGTCGCCTACTGCAAAAGAAGATGCAGATTTTACTGGAACGAATCCCCATTCAACCGTTCCGCCTGCATCAATTGCTATTGCGCTTCGTGTAATACCCATAACAAGAGCGTTCTGTTCTGTCCCTGTTTTTACTTCACCGGATGTTAGTTCGCAAATATCCCCGGCAAGAATACCGGAGCCAGAATCTACCATCGGTATTGTTACCTGACCAGCAACATATGTTCGGAGTTGCGGGTTTTGTATTGCGATTTTTGGATTTTTCGATTTAGGAGCCATTTAGTTTTATTCCTCTTTAAAGCATAGGGGGCATTGCGCCCCCGTTAGTTCTGCTGTGTTGTAATTACGATGCAAGACCGTATATTTTTCCATGGAATGATTCGTGTTTAAAATCAATGCCGATATAACCCTCTACATATCCCTTCTGTGCACTTGCACCGTCGATGTATTCTTTAAGAAGAATATCCTGTCCGCCCTTGTGGGGCATTACTACAGGCTGACATTTTGCAAGGTCAACAAAGAGCAATGTATTTGCGGGTGCTGCGGTTGTAGGTATAAGAGCTACAGGGCAGTATGTAGTATAAATCTGTCGGAGCATTACGCCACCAACGTCTACACTCTGAGGTGCAAAACCATAAAGTGTGTTGAGGTCACTGATATAATTACCAGCCCCTACAATTGCCATGTTGGTAAAGTTTGCACCTGCTGCAAACATTTTGTCCATTACTTGACGAACCATATCAGAGTCAAGAGTTGCACTTGACGCATCAACTGTGCTTGTAGAGATACCGAATGTTGAATCAGTAAGTCCGCCGGCTGCAACGTTGGTTGCTACCGCCGAACGCGCCACATAAGTACCCGAAAGACAAACTACTTCCCAATCTGCCGCCATCTGTTCATACTTAATAGCCGCCTCTTCATCGAATGCGGTTACTGCTACGTTACCGATAAATGTTGAAGACGCTATTTGCGCCGGAGATGCTGCACGAAGATCGGAAACGATTACATCATCTTTCCATATTTGCACAACATTTTTGACAGGTGTTTTAGCATAGAATCTAGCTGTACCCGCCGACAATGAAGTGTTCTCACTTATGAGTCGAGTCGTTGCCGATGGTGTATCAAGTGAGTTGTGAGCGCACATATCAAATTCTTGCGAACTGACCTTACGTGCCCCATTTAAGCCACCGATTGCGGCCAAAAATTTACCTGTGTTATTTGCTGCGCCTATCCTTAACACTTCACCCATTACGTTGGTTGCATTATAGGTTTGCGCGGTTGCTGAGGTTGCTGACATTGTATTTTACCTTTAATCTTTTATTAGAATCCCTTCGCTTGAAGCCTGTCGTTTTATGGCAGTCATTAGAGCCATAGCGTTCTTTTTCTTTGCTTCATCATATACAGATTGAAGGGTTGCGTTTTGTGGAGGATTGCCACCCTGTGGAGCCTGTCCACCAAAACGATCATTAATAGCCTTTTCTGTCCGTTTATTGACTTCTTTGTCGATGTGAGACATTACGGTTTCTAAACTAGTTTTTATTTCTTCGTCTGTTTTGCCGTTAATAAGTTTCGCGAAGTCGGGATCAAGCCCCTTACTAACAACAGCGTTTGATTTTTTGAGTTCGATAGCGGTCATATTGGCTCTTTCAATTTCCGCATTTGCGGCATCTAGTCTAGCCTTGACCTGATCTTCTGCGCTAAGCTTTGAAAGCTCCATTTCCTGAATCTTCTTATCTTTCTCAGAAATGGCTCTATTTAGCCCGGCAATTTCCGCTTTTTGAGTTTCAAACTTATCTTGCCACGGTTTTAACGAAGCGTCGATTCTTGCTTGAACATCATCAACCGGCGGTACGGTTGTAATCGGTGGTTCTGCTGGCGGCTGACCCTGTACTGGAAGTACCTTGTCATCTGTAGCGGGTTGTGTAGTCATTAGTCTACTCCTATAGTGTATTAAAAAGTATGCTAAAAGTCAAGTATTTTTTTTACTATTATGTAAAAAAGTTACATATTTTAGACTGCTATATTTTTTCTTAAAATACCGTAAAATTGTTGACATTTTCTAAAGCCTCGATATATTGGTCTTAATAGGAGGCACCATGAAAACAACCGTTGCTGATACTGAAGAACCAAAATACCCATATTTAGGGAGGTCTCAATCTGGCGCAACAGTATTATTTATTAGCATGGGTAAAGGATTGTGTCTTGTTGGATCAATACATCACGCCGCATATACCTTCAATACCATTTGGGATGAAAGTGCTTTTACTCCATTTAAAGGATCAATAACACTATCCAACGATTAAGCCCTTCGGGGCTTTTTTAAAATATTTCTCCGTATAAATTTGAAGTCAGTCCTTTTTCTTTCGCCCATGTTCCAAAGTCAGCCCATTCAAATACTTCGTTTTTCCCTGTTACCGGATTACGCCCTATGCGTATCTGTGGGCCTTCGTCGTCTATAACTTCAACCGTCGTACAGCGGCAACGGATATTATTCTTAACCAATCCAAAGCCGCCCGGATATAAAGCAGAGTCTTCCCCTATCTTGAACTTATCTTCAATGTCAATTGTCTTCCCGTCAAGTCGCGCATGACTACCCCTAGTTCTATTGTCAAGTGTTGCCATCCATCTTTTCTTGACGTTTACGCCTTCACTCTGTAAAAACATAGAAGATGCAAAAGCCGCCGCGCTCATTGCCCGTACTGACTCAGTAGATACTATTCTTGAAGCGTTACCCATTGCGCCCGATGCTGTCAAAGTTCCGTCTGCATTCCTTGTAACTGTTCCTATTACGTCCTTTATACTGCTTGCCATTTGCGGATATAACAAGCCCTGTTGCAATCCGGTTGTAATAGTGTTCTGTATCTGCCTTAATTCTTCGGCTCGGTTCTTTAGTATGAACTCTGTCAATGTTCCTGACTTGCTTTGATAGTTTGCAATAGAACCGTATTTCTCAATCAGACTTTTTGGTATTGCCTTCCATGCGTCAGAGGTTCCGTATACAATAAGCTCGACCAGTTTATAAGGTATCTTGCCGAAAACCCCCCCTGTGAGCCACGAAGACGCAAACATTGACCGATAGTACGAATTACTAGCCGCAACGCTAACAGCGTGCTCTGTGAGCGTCTGAGCGCGTAAGGAATAGCTACTGTATGACTTCTGAATATCTTGCATTAAGTTTGTGAGTCTATTGTATTTAATGAGTGCATTGAAATAGCCAGCATTAGCTGGATTAACGCCGGCCAAGTCAAGATATGCTTTAGCTATCTGTTCGGATATGTCCTTAATCGAGTCACGATACACGGCAATAATCTGTTTAGATATTGCCTTGACATCCTTCTCGGTTAGGGAATATACGCCCTCTTGAAATTGCAACCAACTACTCATTTAATGTTCCTATTTTTGCACGTAATTCTGCCCCGAATAAGTGCATGTCTCTTTCGTCTTTGGCAGTATATACTATACTTCCATCAAGAAAAACATTAAATGAAACTTTCTGCTGTAATGTTCCTTTCATGACATATTCTATCGAAAAAGACACTCTTTCTGTATTATTTATCTCTGTTTTTAGGGCAAAATCACCGCACCACTGATAAGGTGAAACTCTAGGAAAACATGATCTATATTCTTCGTTTGACTTTATAGGTATTGGTGCATGTCTGTGGCACTCACAGAAATTTGCAAAAAATCTACAGGCTTCGCATTTACTCATTCTATCACCGCCTTCTGTGGTGCGCTGATAGATGCGCTTGCGTCGGTTGGTTTGTCATCACTTAATAAATCAGTAACGTCAGTCCCATTGTTAAGCTTTTCTTTTTCAAAGTTCTTCTTCTCTTCTTTTGGGTCAAGTCCAGAGTATATCTGCTTTGACGTTTCAGACATGAAAGTTACGGTTGACAGTAATGGTGCTATATCCTCGATCCCGACAATACGAGTGCGATTAAATATTGGTTCGACGTATTGATCTTTAAGATTCATCGAAAATGCTTTTTCAAAAAACTCTTTTGCTAGTCTAATTTTTTTCTGCCATCCGATTTTGATACTCTTTTCTACACGGTCGCAGAACATATTCATATCAACCATACGCACTTTCAAAGCCTTGCCCGATGCGTCGCCCTGCGCTCCGTTATCTGGACTGTAAAAGTCTATTACGTGGCTGTGCTTGTGTATCTCTCTGATCAGCAAGTCAGACAGATAGTCTCTGAACTCAGGGTCTAGTTGTCTTTGCACATAATGAGGTGCAATTCCGTCTTTGGTTGCCCCCTCGTATAATTTCATATCATTTAGTTGTTGCTTTTGTTCTGGGGACATCACTTCGCCAAGAACAAGCATTGCGTCGGCTAATTTATCTTGTTCGTTGGCACTTCCCGTAATTACCGCATCAAGCCCGTCAATCAATGGGATCACCTGATGAAAAGCGGTATTGTCGTTTAGTGTCTCTGTGTTGTATTCTATACAAGGACATTCCGACCAATACAGTGTACGCGGCTCAAAGTCCGTATTTACAACAATATTATCTTTATTGTCAATCTTATACGATATCCATTTGTCTTTAGATATAAAATCAACAGCATAAACATACTTTGACTTACTTCTGGGTACTTCTTCGTTTATTGCAATGATACGGCAACCGTATAATACTTTAGGCTCAATGTCGTTATTGTAGATAAACATCATTTGACGCGGATCAACAGAAACTACGTGAATCTCCGGCTTTTTTATTTTGTCGCCTGTAGTGTATACAATCTCGCAACCCTTATTGAACGCAAGCGCACGTATTCCGGTCTTGATGTCTACGGTGTCAATGTTTAGCTTTTTAAATGTGTCATTAAGTATAACTGAAAACTCGCTGTCCTCTTGCTCCTCTCCGTCCTCTGAATCTTCTATTTTGGTATTGTCTGAGTATACTACATTTGAAAACATATACCCAGACATTGAATCGACAAGCGTAGAATAGTAGGCCGTAGGGATGCACCAGTTCGGCATCTTGCCCTTTTCTTTTTTCTTACGATGCTGTATGAAAAGGTTGGCGTTCTCTGAGTTGTAGTATGTACCAATATAATCTAAGTACCGATACTGAGGACTCGCAAGATACGCCTTAATAAGCTGCACAATCTCTGCCGGTGTCGGCTCTGTGGTCTTATTCCATATTATTTTATTGCTTTCCATTATTTTGTTACCTTGTTTGTATATATCGAAGTTATCTCTTTGCCGTCTTGCTGATCTTCATATGTTGCATATCCTATGTCTGTATTTGGTTGTATCACAAAATTATCGTCTGCGTAAAATCTAGCCATTCTGCCTTTAAAATAATAGTCAATAGTATTTGTACTTTGGTATGTATGATTAATAGGATCAAAACTAATTATAATGTCTTTATTTAACGTCTCGTATAGTTTACCATTTCGATATACGTCCGCACCTTCTGGTATAAGTATCTGGCTAAACCATCCGTTATCGTTGTCGCTATGCTTTACCATATCCCCTCACAAAAAGTTGATGTCATCGCCTGATGATATTCGTATTTTTCTACTAAAGCCAATATGACTATATTGAGCATATCTGTCTGAATCCATGGAGTCATCGTTTTCTTTGATAACTTCCTCTTTCTTTTTGTTATCTCTCCATCTATACATATATACTTCTTTTAGCCAGTTTGGATTGGTTGATTTAATTACATAATATCTGTTGTTCTTTAGTTGCCCAGCTACAAAAGTAATTCCCTCAATAACCGGATTACGTGCTTCTTTTGCATTTATTCCGGCTGACCGATATGCTGATATATGATCTGGTCTTGCCGGGTCGCAGTATACGGGAAAGTTGCCATATGTTTGTTTTAGTTTAAGTACCTCAGAAGACCACCATCCTATCTGCTGATGTGATTCAGCAATCTCTAATAATCTGTATACAATACCGTCATGATCACAACCGTATAACGCAAATACTCCCTTATGTTCATATCCCCAATCTTGTCCGGCAAAGTAATCATTTAGCGTTATTGGTTTGCCTTCAATCTCTGGTAGTTTATCAATAGCATGCCGTGAATACTCAAAGTCTTTATATACCATTCCCTCAGCAGCAACCCACAATCCCATAATATCGCGGTCGTACCACATTCCGGTGGGTGTTGATCTCTTGATTGACTCAATATATTCGGGTGGCAGTTTTGTATTGTCATCAAGTATAAAGTGCCAGCTCTTGACATCAATTTGACCATTTGAAAGAACGAATCCTGCTTTATCAATATAATCTGTTTTGATGAAGTGATATGGGTAATCGGGGTTTGTGTCCCACCATATTCTAGCACCCTTTCCCGAACACCTTTTAAACGCCTGATCTATACTATTCTGATGGCTATCAGTTACTTCATTGCCAAGCCATCCATACGCGGTAAATCCCTTGATTGCCTTATAACTGTCAATGTTCTCTGTGCCAAAGCAGTGTATAGTATTACCGAATAGATTGAACTCGTTTCTTTGGTTTAGCGATGTGTCCTCTCCAAATAGTCTTGTAATCTCATCTAGTATATTACGCTTGATTGCCGCAATTGACGTTCCTGTTATTATGAAGGGGCGTTTTCTAAAGTATTCAACATGATTAAGAAACAGAAATATATTTGCCGTTGTCTTTGCGCTTCTTATCGCACCTTCTAATATTGTCAGACGCGGTTTGTATTCAAGGTCAAACTCTATTACCTCAACCTGTTTTGGCGTTAATTCTTTTTTCAGAGTATCGGTCATTCTTGCCGTAGGTTCTTAATAAAGTCATTCAATACGCTTCCGCTATGTTCAATCTCTTGTTTATCGGTATATCCATAGTTCTTTAGCATGAATATTACAAAGGCCGGCGCAAGTAATCCAGTTCCGCCGAATCTTTCATAGAACGAACACATCCTAGCTCTGATACTCTTTATAGTGTGGGTATATTCTTCTTTTTCCTCGTAGTCGTATAATGAAAACCTATCGGCAAATCCAAGGAACACGGCCAACGCAGAAATAGAGGGGCAATTTAATACCTCTCTTTTACATAATTGGATAGCTGCTTTAGCCTCTATTATATCAAAATACTCATCAATAGCGGACTGCATCTCTTCCGGTGAACTATATTTGGGTGGTCTTCCTACGTTTGCCATGATCCTCTATTTGTATATTTACGGCATTATCGCCTTAATGATAGTCCTGTATGCTTCTATCTCTTCTTTCGTGTATTCAGTGTCTGTCATGGACTTGTCAAATAGAATACACATATTCTTTAAGGTGTTTAGTTCTTCTTTTGTCTCTATGGTTATAGTTAATGGGATGAATTTACTCTCTATTGTCATCTATGGCCTCGCGTATCTTGTCCGTGCTATATGTCACTCTGTCGGAAAACTCTGATTTTTTACCGGGGTTATACTGATTTACTGGACGGTAAAAGCCGCAACATCTGGAATATATCTCGCATTCTATTTGCTTTTTCATACTACACCATATATTGTTCCGCACTGTTTACACATATACGCATCAACATCTTTACCAGTTGTCACCGCGATATGATGGTGTCCGTTTACAGTATCGGCCTGATAGGAAAATGGCTCTGACTTAATGCCCATAATTCTAATACAGTTCTCGGTTTGGCAATGTTTGCAGTAGTATTTTTTAGCAATTAGGTCTTTCACGACATAACCTCTATCAATACTACCGTACACAGGTCTTCGTTAATATTAAGGCTAGTAGAGTTGACACAGTACAGGTTACCGGCAAAAATATAAGCTGCGTTTAGGTTCGGTATTATTCCATGCATATTAGTAAAAAGCTTGTCGCCTTTTGTATCTTTAAATATTATAGTCATATCTTCCTGTCCTCTGCGGTTAATCCGTCGTATTCCCAGTCTATACATAAGTAAGAAGGTGATTCCATTCTGTCGCACTCATCAATAACGTCTCCGCTATCGTCATAAGTTATAAGTTTTTTACAATTGCCGCAACAGCGAAGATTTTCACAGTGGCATATTAGTATATCATTCATATCAGTTCACGCTCGTCTTAGTCTGCTCTTCCTTAACCTGTGCATCTTTATATGCTTTCATAGCCTCTTGATATGCCTTGTCGAATAGTGCTTTAGTCTTCTTGTTCTTGCGGTGTCTTACAATAGCGTAAATGACGGCAAGGGCTACAATGGCGATTAAGCCATAAGGCCAAAGGAGAACGGCTACTCTATACGCTACTTGAATCAGTGCGACCAAAAGCAGCGCGGCAAAAATAAAAAATAATACCGATGTTATAAAGTTCTTCATTTCTTACCGTACCTGTTGAGCGTTCGGAAATAGTCTTTATCGGTGCATTTTGTAGGGTCTGATATATTAGCAATACGCATTTTTATAGCAGACCATAATGATAGTTTTACCTTGACTATTATAGTAAATGTTTCAAGTATGGTATTCTTCATTTATTTCACTCCTGTAAGTTGATTGTCTTTCTCGCCCTGCGGATACCCAACACTATAGCCTAGCTTATACGCCTTAGTGCATCCGTAGCAAAGGTCTTTGTCTCCTAGCGTGGTTACTATGTTGCGCTGTTCATCGTGGCATATGTCGCAAGTTTTGTCTTTGCTCATTATTGCTCCGTGATGCGTTCAATTAAATTGCCTTTTTCGTCAAATCGCTCTATGGTTTTTTTAGTGGCAATTATAGGACTATACTTTTGTATTCCAAATTCTTTTAAGTATCGTGGACACGTTAGACAGGCAGACGTACCGGATAAACTACAACTACAAATCACCGCTTCCCCCTTACCGACATATATCCTGTTGTGATCCCATGAATTTGCGCATGATTCAATTTCAAATTAAGCTTATCAGAAACATAGTGCAGTATCTCATGTATGACAGTTTCCTCTTGCGTCTTCTTTTTCTGTCCCGATAGTATGTATATCGTGTTATTGTCAGAGTCGCACATACCGAGAAGATAAGCACCTTTTTCGTCTTTTAATGGATCAACCATGACAAACTTTACATCGTTGCCAAGTATTGATTTTATGCCGTCTTTAGGGTAACGGTGCATACTAAACAATCCTATTGTTGATGATGGTTTTATTGTCTATATGCCAGTATGTATCATCAAGTCTATGATATTCAGCAAATCCCAAGTTCCACTGATTCGACCGCGCATATTCTGGAGACAACTGACACATTGCGCCTATTGACCAATCCATGTCAACAATTCTTCCCAACCTTGTCGCCGAGTGTGAACTTGTCCGGTGAAAGTGATTACAAATTGCAGTTACTCCGGTTGCCCTATAAAGTGAGGCTGCCGGGTTCTGTCCTCCGCTTATCTTTATTTCATGCCCATGTAGTACGGCTAATCCAGCCAAATCAATATATGTATCTGCTTCAATATAGCTTATTCCTAAATCAAATAATCCTAAAAGGTTTTCAAGTCTTATTGCTTCGAGTCCATAAAGCTCAGGGGCTTTCCTGCATACATACTTTTCTAGTCTTGCCTCGTGGTTTGCCGCTTTAAATATTATTCTTGCTTTAGGGTATAGCCTTTTAAGCTCTGCAAGGAACGCCTTTGTCATTGCTATTTCATCAAGTAGCTTCGATATTCCCGGCCTTTTGTCAAAGTCTGAAACCTCATAGAAGTCGAGAATATCACCGTTTAACAATATAAAGTCATAATCATTCTTGACGGTATGGTCAAACATTGCTTTAAGCGCATCTTCGCTATGGAACGGAAAATGAGTGTCACCAAAAATTAGCCCGTGATTACCTGTCAGTATGTGCGGCTTATAATCGATATTGATTGACTTCGGTATGTTGTACTTTTGCGCTATTTTGTCGGCTGTTAGGAATTTGTCAGGGGCTGACTTTAAATGCTTTTTGCCATTTGCCCCTCGGTAATATCTTATCGAATTTCGTACTTCTTCGACAGATATAAAAGTATCTTTATTTGTTTTATATATTGCTTTAGCCAAAGTAAGACTTGCCACGTTTGGGTATTTTTGAAGGTTATCCTTAATGATGTTAGATTTAATGTTCAAAAGTACCTGTCTTTCCTTTGACCCGGCTGCCGATGGAACACCGACAACCGGGCTTTCAAGGAGGTGATTGTATATGATAAAAGCTTTCGCTGTTATCTGCAAGGGGGCATTTACCCCCATTTGTACTGAAACACTCAGTTTTTAAAACGTTTTAATTACATACGCAGTCCGTTACTGCTATTATATTTTATCGGGCTTTACTGGATCGGGAAGAAAGCTCTTGAAAGACCCGGCATACAAGAGATATAATTTACATCCTATTTAGTCAAATGTTTTTTGACCATTTTGATTATTTTTGTATGCCTTGCATATATCGCCTGTTTTGTTAGGTTTAGCCTCTCTCCTATTTCCTTGAAAGTATACCCGGAAATAAACAATTCAAATATTATAACATCATTGCCTTTGAGGCTATTTCTTGCCGTATCAATATCCATTTGGAACTCGACATCCGTTTTAGCGCGGTTGTCTAAAATATCTACCAGTGATTCGGTACTGCAAATTCTGACACCCTTTTTCTTTTGATATGATGTTAAAATTCCGTCTTTTTTACTATTCAGGAACGTGTTTAGTTTACGTCTTATATGTGAATATGCACACGGCTCCATGTCTCTTACATCGAAGTTGTCCTTTTGACAGAACGACAAAAGGGCGATATATGCCTCTTGCTGAATATCGTCAAACTCATAGCTCGACCCTCGCACCATTGCAGCGAAGCCCCGCGCCGCCCTTTCCGCTACTTGTTTGTACTGATTAAATAGTTTGTCGCGTTCTTGTAGTGAAATCATTTAATTCTCCATCCTTGCGTCAAACATTGCAGAGTCTATTGCCCTGTCACATTCGCACTCATATCTATGCTGGTCTAATAATTTAGAGTGTTTACAATTATTTTCAACATACGAATATCCCATGCTTTCGTAATACTTGCATAAGTCAGGACAATGGCACATAAACTCTATTCTGCATTGATTTGATTTTATCATTTTTCCCCCTTTGGATAGTCGTTTTTGTAGAATCCAGCACCTTTAAAAATAACCGGATGCGCCGTCCATACTCTTTCCATCTTGCTATGGCATAGTGGGCAAATCTGATCTTGCTTTTTGACGCTGCAAGTATGCTGATAACTACAATCTGGACACTTATAATCAGCTTCCATTTATAACCTCATTTAATCTGGCATATTCACCATGATATTTTATTGCCATTTCATTATATTTAACAGCTGCCATATTTATGTCTTTAAAAGATCCACCATTATAATGCTTTCCATTGACTGAAATAAAGGCAACCCATTTTTTATCTCGTTTTTTATAATATACCCCCTTATATCCAGAAGTATTGCTAGAAGGCGCACCTCTATTCATTCCGTTTTGAGACTTATTACATGCACGTAGATTACATTTTCTATTGTCGAGTCCGTTACCGTTAATATGGTCGATGTCTTTAATTTCATTATTTAATATAATTTTATGCATATACATGGTTTTTCTTTTTATTTGCGCCCATACTCTATAAGTATTATATGTTTTGTTTATATGCCACTTATAGTTTTTAATCTTATCGAAATCTTCAATATCAAAGTATACAATTTGTGTCCCATGCGTTTTACTGGTTATATGCATTTCCATTACTTCTTACCGCCGAAAATATTATTGAATTGTTCTAATATCTCAGTATTACCTTTTGCCGATTTTAATATGTCAAGCTCTTTTTTAATGCGTATGATGTCATCTAATACGCGGTCAATGTCTTTATCATTTACGACAAATTGCTTCGTGCAACACGGACAGGTAAATCGTCTAAGCATTTTCGGCCTCCAATTGTTCTTTAAGCTCGTCTATACTTATAGCGCAAAGCCTTTTAACTGTCAACGTATTTTCAATCTTTATTGCAACATATTCACGCACATTAAAATGACGTTGCGATACTATTGACCATGCCGGATAAAGTTTTCTAAGTTGTGAAAGCTCTTGTTCGCGTGTCATTGTTGAACCTTACCGCAATATCTACATTTGAACATCGGATACGGTGCGCCACAATATTTACACTCTGTCACTAATAATGGATGTACGTTTGATATATAACCATTAGCCTTATATAATGTTTTAAAACGTGTCCCATTGCTGCAACTAAAACGTATTTCATCATATTGGTATTTTGTACCGTCATGTGTTCTAAAAGTGCATTTTGTTTCAGTTTGACCAGTCATTTCTCCTCGCACTTAGCGCAAACATAGCCCTCTTTCGTCTTCGTCCAGCCCTTATCCTTTATCAGCTCTTCAACCTTGATATGCTTGCCTATTTCAAATTCTACGCTGAGACGCTTAGAGCAATGATAGCAAAAGATTGTGAAACTGCTCATGATAGTACCTCGTCAATAGTCATGCCCGTTGCTTTTTCGATGATCTTAATTGATTTTTTTGGTTCTGTTAAAAACGCGGCGTTAATTGATCCCCATATCGGAGGATTATAAGTTTCAAACATTCTTTTTAGCATATAGTATGTTTTAATAAATTCAATTACTGATTCAAGCATTTCATTTTTAATATCGCAATCGGTGCCGGTAAATTTAAACTTGCTCATATTATTGCGCTCCTGATTTCGATCTAGGCTCAATGCCCATTATTTCGCAAAATTCGCTTTCAGAGATATGCACCGGTGAATTTTTATGACATCCACGACAAAGATACATTATATTTCTTTCATCGTCAACTAAATCACCATATAATCTGCGGTTATCTTTACTCTGCTCGAAACGGTGATGCGGATCTATTGCCGACTCTTCTCTGCATATTTCACAGTAACCATGTTTTACTTTGCCTAGTTCTTCAAATATTTGCTTGTAGTTCTTTGCAATATATTCTTTATCATATCCGAATATCTCCGACGCTTCCGCACATATCGCATTGACAAAAACATTTTTAAATTCATCATTATTCATGTTTGCAAAAGCTATTGACAGCGGTGCTTCTTCTTCGCGTCCCGTTTCCGTGTTGTAGAATAATTCGACAAAGCCGTGTGAGCGCATACAAGACTTGATTATATAGTACGATTCTTTGCCTTCCATCCAGTAACCATGCGGCGCATTTTCTGCCATAGCCTCAGCCATCTTGAAAGCAAGCGCATTGAACTCTGGATTGCGGCACTTGTACGGCTTACACGCTAACGGTTGCCCTATGTGCATCTTTTGTATATACTCAAAGGTAGGCTTATCAGACGCAGACAGTAGGCCGTTTTTTGTGCGGTATAGAAAAAGCTCCATTAGATTAACGCCTCTAAATCAGATATAAAAGCAGAGACCTCTTTTTCAATTTCGCTGATGGTCTCGTTGTCGCGTTCTACTCTTGTTATAATCATTCGTTTTGCTTCGTCTTTCATTTCAGGGCAGAACATAACAAAGTCACACCACAATCGACCAGTACATGACATTTGACCTTGCATCTGTAGCATATATTTACGGTCAATTTTTTCTTTATGCCGATACTTTTCAAACGTAGTAACAAGCGGACATTTAATCTCGATCAATCCATCTTTACCGATTAAGCCGTCTGGACTGGCTCCGAATCCTTTTATAGTTGGATGCAAAATAAACCCGGTTCCAACAATTTTATTAAAAGTCAAAAGCTGATAAAACTCTTTTGCAAGCGGTTCCTTTTCTGTTCCTTCATCCATTGCTGAGCTTTTATACTTTTCAAACGTTGCGCCGGTATCTATTTCGGCAAGCAGTTCATATAAATATGATTCCCTTGTTTTCCCTTCGCCTTTTGCCATTACATCTGAAAGTCTTGATGCTCCTACTCTTCCAAGTTTGTCGGCATACCATTCTTCTGTGCGCTGTAGTTCTATCATAATTCCTCAATATATTTATCAATACAGTTTTCACATATACAAAGCTCGTAGTCATAGTCGTAATACATTTTTATGGCATTAAACTTTTCACCGTAATATCTTGTACCGTCAAACTCTCTTTCATAGCATCTTTCACAGTGACTTTAATGTGCTGCGGCGGCATCCCATCCGGTTATATTGTTTTTTTCTACGTTTTCTATTCTTTTGGAACGACGTATTTTAAAGGCTTCAAGCATATTGCTTTTAATAGCATCAGTACCTATCATAATTCAAACCCTATCATTTCAGCAACCGACCGCGCAAATTCTTCTGTAAATTCTCCGGCTTTCCTTTTAGCTACGCACATTTCTCGGATAGTGTCTCTGTCTAATCCGTTATACTTTTCGAGCGCATCAATGATTTTTTCTTGCATCTGCTCGATCGTGCTTTTTGCTCCTTGAAGCTCAACAACGATATTATCCTTAACTTGAAAGTCATATTCAGACTGCAGCCCGGTAATCCCAAAAGCTTTTTTGAGTGCGTGAGTCTCTGCAACCTTCTTGATCATTTCGGCTGCGTGCGATTTCCATGCATTAAAACCTTTGTCGTATGTTTTCATGTCAACAAATTCAACTGTGGGATATTCGCACCCTTTTGGCTTTACGATTGCATAGGCTCCGATAATTGCGCCTCTGTCTTTGAAGTTTGGCTTATGCTTAATAGTTGCGCTAGGTACGTCCATTTCAAACTCGTCATTCATGCAAACCTCTGCCGATGTCATACCGTTCCATAAATTAGACTCTTGCGCTTTCTTCAAGAATCCATCACGACCAGCAAAAACAAGAAGATTTCCCTTGCCATCTTTATAGCACCATAACTCTTTCATAAACGGGTTTAATCCGGTTGACTTTGCAATGTTGAGAAAATATCCCAATTCAATGTCGGTTGTTCCTTTTGCTATCGTATTCTTGACAAGTGCTATTTCATTATAGCTATATCCTGTCATTTCGTGGATTTTCTGAACTGTTGAACTTGTCTGAATTTCGTTTTCGCTCATTTTATACCGTCCTTTATTATAATATACATTAGTTTATGTCTTTGTCAACGTTTTTTATTTACTTTATTAAATGCCTTTATTTTTTTATCAGTTATCTGTGAGTTTCTGAAATCAGCAGACCCGCCGATTGTTGTCAGCTTGCCGAGATCAGTTATCTGTGATTCGCTGAAATCAGCAGACCCGCCGATTGTTGTCAGCTTTCCGAGATCAGTTATCTGTGATTCGCTGAAATAAGCAAAGCCGCCGATTGTTGTCAGCTTTCCGAGATCAGTTATCTGTGAGTTTCTGAAATAAGCAGACCCGCCGATTGTTGTCAGCTTTCCGAGATCAGTTATCTGTGATTCGCTGAAATAAGCAAAGCCGCCGATTGTTGTCAGCTTGCCGAGATCAGTTATCTGTGAGTTCCTGAAATCAGCAGACCCGCCGATTGTTGTCAGCTTTCCGAGATCAGTTATCTGTGATTCGCTGAAATAAGCAGACCCGCCGATTGTTGTCAGCTTGCCGAGATCAGTTATCTGTGATTCGCTGAAATCAGCAGACCCGCCGATTGTTGTCAGCTTTCCGAGATCAGTTATCTGTGATTCGCTGAAATCAGCAGACCCGCCGATTGTTGTCAGCTTGCCGAGAT
>Ga0316626_10000055_pt1 | contig 39087 bp, 27 predicted proteins | sample OWC_Aug_T1_C1_D5_FD_207656 | JGI IMG/M metagenome (GOLD analysis project Ga0316626, IMG submission 207656) | Wetland soil microbial communities from Old Woman Creek delta, Ohio, United States - OWC_Aug_T1_C1_D5_A | ecosystem: Environmental > Terrestrial > Soil > Wetlands | place: USA: Ohio...
ACTGTGGCGGGAGAACAAGCAAAACAACCAAAGGGCGCAGCTATGGCGAGACGGGTAGGCTGGTTGCGGCCGCCCGAACTGCCAGTTGCATCACAGGGAAGACCCGCTCCGCTTGCCGAGCGTGCTTCCTCCTTGGTGCAGTGGGGGGGAGGACAGAACTTGCGCATACTTCTTGTGGAAGACGACGTGCTGCTGGGCACGTCGACGAAGGTCGGCCTCGAGCAGGATGGTTACGCCGTTGACTGGGTCAACGATGCTGAAGCGGCCGACCGTGCCTTGACGACCCATGTCTACGACGCCGTTGTCCTGGATCTCGGCCTCCCCGGCACGGACGGCGAGACGCTGCTGCGCGGCTGGCGCGCCCGCGGCGAGCGTACGGCTGTTCTCGTCCTGACCGGCCGCGGATACGTCCTCGACCGGGTGCGGCTCCTCAACCTCGGAGCAGATGATTATCTGGTCAAGCCGTTCGATCTGACCGAACTTGACGCGCGCGTGCGGGCGGTCGTGCGCCGAGCAGCGGGCGTGAGTTGTTCGGCGTTGACGGTCGGCCCTCTCCAGTTGATTCCGGAATCCCAGACGGTGCTGTGGCGGGGCCAGCCCGTCGTTGTGACGAGCAAGGAGTTCTGGCTGCTCGAGGCACTGGTACGCAACAAGAACCGGGTACTCACCCGCCGCCAACTTGAGGACGCGCTCTACGGCTGGGGCGACGAAGTCGAAAGCAATGCGGTCGAGGTCCACATTCACCACTTGCGTCGCAAGCTTTCACGCGACCTCATCCAGACAGTGAGGGGCGCCGGCTATGGCCTCCGTCTCGACGCCCTCAACTGATCTCGGAGTGAAAGGCGGCCCGCGGTGGTCGCTACGCAACCGGCTGATGTCGCTGGCGGCGGCCGGAACACTGATTGCGTGGATCATGGGTGGATCTGTCGTCTATTTCGTGGCCGCCAAGGAAAGCCACGACCTGTTCGACGAGCGACTGCAGCGCATGGGCGCAGTGGTCCTGTCGTTTGCCGAGCACGAGATCGACGAAATCAAGGCTGAAGGTCGCGACATGGTTCACGTCGAGACCGAACTGACGCTGGGGTCGCGCTACAAGTACCAGATTGTTTCCCGAACGGGCGAGGTGCTGCTGGTGAGCTATGACGCTCCGCGCACACTGATGGCGCCCGTCGACCAGGTTGGCCTCGTGGATCGCGATGTCGATGGCGTCGAGATGCGGACCGAAATCGTCTGGAATGCCGACCGCTCCAAGGGAGCGATCATCGCTGAGCCCCTGGAACGGCGCGACGCCTTCGTGGGCGGACTGCATGGCTATCTCATCCCGCTGTTTCTGCTCTCTCTTTGTTCGCTGCTGGTGTTGAACTGGTGGCTGTTTCGTCGCGCGATGCAGGCCGTCGAGGAATCGGCCACCCAGTTGATCGATCGTTCGCCCAACGATCTGAGGCCGATCAAGGTGGAGCGGCCGCCGATCGAACTAGCGCCGCTGATCTCATCGATGAATGCCCTGTTCGAGCGGTTCGATAATGCACTCTCAGCCGAGCGCCGGCTAGCGAAGGCGGCGGCGCACGAGTTGCGAACGCCATTGGCGGCCGTGAAGGTCCAGGCGCAGGTTGCCATCCGGGCCCGCTCGCGCAGCGAGTCGCAGATCGCACTCGCCCATCTGTCGACCTGTGTGGACCGCGCATCGCGCATGGTTGATCAACTGCTGGCGCTGGCTCGGCTCGATTCGCTCGCGGCCAGTCCACAGCTTCAGGTGCCGTTGTGTCTGGCCACCGTGAGCGAACTCGTACTGATGGACTTCGGACCGGCGTTGCGCCAGCGCGGTATCAACCTGCATAAGTCCCTGGAACCCGCTCCGATCAAAGGCATGGAGTTCGGAGTCGCAGTCCTGTTGCGCAACCTGCTTGACAACGCAATGCACTACGGACCGGCGCAGGGCGACATTCGCATCACCACGGGTCGCGATGGTGAGCGCAGCTTCGTCCAGATCGAGGACTCCGGCCCCGGAGTATCAGCCGAGGAACGCGACCGGATCTTCGAGATGTTCTTTCGCGGCGCCGGGTCCCGCAACGTCGACGGCTGTGGCATCGGCCTTGCGATTGTCCAAACCGTCGCGCGATTGCATCAGGCCAACATCCGGCTCGATTCCTCTTCGCTTGGCGGTTTCAACATCCGCGTCAGCTTCCCTGCGTCAGTCGATGCAGGATGACACCCTACGGCAGCAGTAGGGAGAGTCCCCCGGCAAATGCACATCACTTAAGACTTCGCTAAGAAATTTTCGGCATAAATGCCATATCTGCGCTAGGGATGTACCCACCCACTGGGGGTCCATCAGCAACCACGAGGCCGTAGGCACGCAGATCATCGGCACCGCCCCAGGCGGGCAACTACGGAACGGAAGCAGGATGAGCAGGCGGTCCGGACAGGCTTCGGCATGACCGGACGTCGGAGGAGGACTAATGCCAGTGTCCGTGCTCTGCACGAGGCTCATGCGTCGCCGCGACCCGCGGTTCGTCGCCGGCTTCACGCTGCTGGAACTCCTAGTCGTGATCGTGATCATCGGCCTACTCGCCGGACTAGTCGCTCCTCGATATTTCGATCAGGTTGGCAAGTCCAACACCAAGATCGCCAACGCGCAGATCAACTCGCTCGAGAAGGCGCTTGACCAGTACCGACTCGACGTGGGTGCCTACCCGACCACGGAACAGGGACTGCCGTCGCTGTTCGTTCGTCCGAACGGCGTCGAAAAGTGGCAGGGACCCTACCTGAAGAAGCCGGCACCGCCGGATCCGTGGGGGCGTCCCTACCGGTACAAGTCCCCGGGCGACCACGGGGACTATGACCTGGCGAGCTTCGGTGCCGACGGGCAAGCCGGGGGTACCGGCGAGAACGTCGATGTGTCGAACTGGGAACCGTTGACGGTCGCGACGCCCAAATGACCGCTCGCGAAAGCGCTGCGACGTTCGAGGTCGTTGGCGTCCTGCCGCAGGGCGGGGTGCGAGTGGCGCGCGTGATGGCGGCGGACTCCCAGCGCGCGGCGGAGCAGTTGCAGCTGGAAGGACTGCGCGTGCTGTCGTGCCAGCCTGCCGCGCGCAGCGCAACCGACTGGCTTTCAGGCGCCCTGCCGCGCCGCGCACGGCTCGATGTCGGCCTGTTCACCGAAGAATTGGCGGCGTTGCTTGAGGCCGGACTGGGCATGGTCGACGCGATACGGACGCTTTCCATAAAGGAACAGGACGCACGGGCGCGCGCCGCGCTTGAACGCGTGGCGGTAGACCTGACTGAAGGCCAGCCGCTGTCGCGCACGTTCTCCAATCAGAACGGTACCTTCCCCGCGTTGCTGATCGCGGCCGTCGCTGCGAGCGAGCAGACCGGCGACCTCGTGGTTTCGCTGCGCCGCTACTCCGCGCACCTTGAGAACCTTGAAGCGTTGCGCGGCAAGGTGATCGGTGCGGCCGTCTATCCGACGCTGCTGCTCGTCGTTGGCTCAGCGGTCGTCCTGTTCCTGCTCGGCGTCGTGGTTCCGCGCTTTGCCCTGCTGCTCGAGGGAGCCCACAGCGACCTCCCGACCGCGTCGCGCCTTCTGCTCGGACTCGGCAAGGCGATCGCCAGGCATCCCTGGCTGTATGTGGCGGCTCTGAGCGGCGCCATCGGGCTGGCCGGCTACGGGCTTGTTCGCGCAATGCGCAGCGGTTGGCAGATTCGCGGCCTGCAGCGCCTGTGGATCATCGGCCCGCTGGTCCGGACGTTTCGCCATGCCCAGTTCTATCGCACCAGCGCGATGCTGGTGCAGGGCGGCATTCCGGTCCTGCGCGCATTCGGAATGTGCCGTTCGCTGCTGACGCCGGAGGACCAAGCGGGCCTGGATGCTGCCAACGTCGCGATCGCCGAAGGCGGACGTATCGGCCTGGCGCTGCACGAGCGGGAAATCGCCGACGAGGTCGCACTGCGCATGCTTGAAGTGGCACAGCGAACCGGACGCCTCTCTGAAGTGCTGGCGCGCATCGCGCAGTTCAAGGAGGGCCAACTGGCGCGCGCGGTGGCGGTCGCATCACGGCTGATCGAGCCGGCGCTGATGATCTTCATCGGCCTCGTCATTGGCGCCATCGTTGTGCTGATGTACCTGCCGATCTTCGACCTCGCCTCCAGCCTGCAGTGAGGACCTTCGCGTGAACTCCCCTTCCCTTGTAGAGTCGCCTCTGAGTGAAGGCCTGGTGCGCGAGGCACTGGCGAGCGCGAAGGACCGACGCGCCATCGACGTGCTGGCCGAAACTCTGGGGCTACCTGGCGACCAGTTCGTGCCGGTCGCGGCTCGCTACTTCGGGCTGGAACCGCTTGACATGGCTGCCCTGCGCCGCTGCGTGGCCGACTTCGAAGTGATTTCCTTCGTCGAGGCCTCGCAGCGCCAGTGCGTGATGGTGACGGCACCGGACCAGCGCCGCCTGCTGGTCCTGACCGATCCCCTCGACGCGCGCACGCGGGCCTGGGCCGAAAACAAGCTGCGTCGTCGGCGCCAGCAGTCGTTCGACTGGGTGCTTGCAGATGCCGAGGACCTGCGTGCCTTCCTGACGGTCGCCGAGAAGTCGCTGCGTGCGATGGACGCCGTCGGCCTGACGCCGCAGGCCGCCGCCGTCGGCAGTTCGCTCGCACTGTCGGTCTCCATTGCCGACATCAGCGCCACCGAGAGCCCGATCGTCCGTCTCGTCGACTCGACGATTCACGACGCGCTGAAGTCGGAGGCGAGCGACATCCATCTGGAGACGCACGGCAACGGACTGGTCATCAAGTACCGGATCGACGGCGTGCTCGATGTGGTCAAACGAGTTGATGGCATCGACGCGGCACACCAGGTGCTGTCGCGCATCAAGGTGATCGCCGAGCTCGACATTGCCGAACGACGCGTGCCGCAGGACGGCCGCTTCAAGGTCGCGGTGCAGGGCCGGGAGATCGATCTGCGCGTATCGATCATGCCCAACCTGTTCGGCGAGGACGCGGTCTTGCGGATCCTCGATCGCTATCAACTGGCGGGCCAAGGGCGCCAGATCACGCTCGACAGCCTCGGCTTCGAACCCCACGTCCTGGATTTCGTGCGTGAACTCTCCCGGATGCCCTATGGCCTGCTTCTTGTCACCGGGCCTACCGGCAGCGGCAAGACCACGACGCTGTACGCGGCGCTCACGGAGATCAACACCGGACTGGACAAGATCGTGACCATCGAAGACCCGGTCGAGTACCAGGTCAACGACGTGCTGCAGATTCCCGTGAACGAGAAGAAGGGGCTGACGTTTGCGCGCGGGCTGCGCTCGATCCTGCGCCACGATCCCGACAAGATCATGGTCGGCGAGATCCGCGACCCGGAGACCGCGCAGATCGCGGTCCAGGCCGCGCTGACCGGTCACCAGGTGTTCACCACGGTGCACGCGAACAACGTGTTCGACGTCATCGGACGCTTTGCGAACATGGGCGTGGACACCTACAGCTTTGTTTCCGCGCTCAACGGCATCGTCGCCCAGCGCCTCGTCCGGCTGAACTGTCCCAACTGCTCGAAGCCGCACAAGCCTGACCAGGCACTGCTGGCGCATGCACGCATCACCGCGCCGAAGAATGGCGAGGCCCGCTTCCGACACGGACTGGGCTGCGCGGTATGTCGCGGCTCAGGCTTCAAGGGTCGCAAGGCCATCGCCGAGACGCTGCAACTCACCGATGCGCTGCGCGACCTGCTGGCGGAGCGGGCTCCGCTGTCGAAGATCAAGGCCGCAGCTGTCGACACGGGCTACCGCTCGCTGCGCGAGGCCGCCGTCGCAGCGGTGCTCAGCGGTGAAACAACCATCGAGGAAATCGACCGTGTTACGCCGGTGGAATAGCCGTCTGCGCGCCCGGCTCGATGGCCATGGCGCAAGCCTGGCGTTGTGCCGCGGCTGGCGCGAACTGCAGGTCGTGCAGGAAGTGGCCATCGACTGCGACGGTCCTGACGTCGAACTGGCGGTGGTGATTGATGCGCTGGGTTCCGGTGTAGCGCAACTGCAGGAACAGCACTCGATAGCGGGCCTGCGTTGCGACATCAGCGTCGCCGACATGTGGCTCGCCTACGACGTCATCGGCGGCGACCTGGGCGAACTTCAGCCCCGAGTGGCTGATGACGTCGTGGGGGCGTCCTTCGCCGACACGCTCGGATTGAAGCCCGACGACCTGGTGGTGCGCTGGCAGGCGCAGGGTGAGCAGCGTCAGCTGGCGTGCGCGCTGCCGCGCGACGCGGTCGATCGGTTGCGCGCGACACTGGAACGCGCGGGGGTGCGTCTCGGCACAGTCGAGGGCGAGCTCGTGCAGACATTCAACGCGCAGCGCGACAACCTGTCGGCTCAGCGTGCGGTCCTGGCGGTCGCGCGTGACGGTGGCACGCAGTTCGGGCTGATCGTTGACGGCGGATTCGCGGCAGTCCGCTTCGAGCCAGGCAGGCGCAACGCCGAACGCTTGCAGTACGAAGGGACGGCGCTGCTCCGTTGTGCCGGTCTCGATACCGACGACGGCGTGCGTTTTGTCGCGGATGCGGCGCCGGATGTCACGCTGCCGGAGGTCTGGACGCAACCCGCGCAGGACGTACCCACAGCCCGGCGACCCGGCCGGCTCGATCTCGACCTGTCGACCACGCGATCGCGCGTTTCGCCGGCAAGTCGCGCGCTGCTGACGGTCGGCATCGCCGCGGCCGTCGCGGCCGCCCTGTTTCTTCAGGATGCTCTGGTCGCGAAAGATCGCGGCGCCAACGAGCAGTCCGAGCTGCAGGCGGCCATCAGCGAGGCCCAGGGTTCACGCCAGGGCCCGGCGGCGCCGAAGGACGCGCGGGCCGCAAAGGCCACCGCGGCCATACTCCGTGACCTGAGTGTGCCTTGGTCCGACCTGATCGCGACGTTCGAAGCCGCGGCCCGCAGCAATGTGGCCTTGCTCGTCGTCGAACCGGCATCGAATCGCAATGAAGTGCGGTTCGCCGGCGAAGCGAAGTCCAGCGAGGCGATGCTTGACTACCTCGATGCGCTGCGCGGCGAGACGCTGCGCGAAGTGACCCTGATCTCGCACCAGGTGCAGGCGCAAACGCCGGGGACGCCGATCCGTTTCCAGGCCCGGGCCCTGTGGACGCGTTCGATCCGGACGAAGGACCCCGCATCATGAGCGCCGCTGCCGTCATCCCGGCCAGCATGCGCCAGGCCGGACGCCTCTGGCGCATCTGGCGCGTCAAACTGGGCCCGGTAGGGCTCCTGGGGCTGATGCTTCTGGTGCTGGCCGCGATCGCCGTGGTCTACGTTCCGTTACTGCAGAGTGAGTCCGCAGTCCTGCAGTCCGAGGTCGAGGCATTGCGGACGCAGCTGGAGTCGGCACGACGCACGGCGCGCCCTGCCGGTGCCGGCCAAGCCGACGCCTTGCGGGCGCTGCTCCCGACGCTCGATACCGGCACACGCGATCTGCGCGCGGTCTTTGCCGCGGCTGGCCGTCATCGCGTCGAACTGCCCAAGGGCGACTACACGCTCAGCCATGCCGAAGACGGCAGCGGCGTGGCACGCCTGGAAGTCGTGCTGCCGATCAAGGAGCGCTACGCCACGATCAAGGCGCTCCTCGCCGACATTCTGAACGAAATGCCTCATGCCAGCCTGAGCGAACTCAGGATGGAACGCTCCGCCGCCAGCGCGAATGTCCTCGAGGCGCGCGTGCGGCTCACTCTCTACTACCGCGAGCGCTGATCGACCATGACGACCAAGCTGAGTCACCTGTTTGTGGTTGCCGTCGCAGGCTCCGGAGCCTTCGTCGGAGCGAGTCGATTTTCCGCATCCGGTTTCGACATCGAAGTCATCGAAGCGACGCGGCCCGCGCCGGACTCGAACTCCGCCTCGGACTCCTTGCCTGCGTCGGACTCCAAGGCGGCGCCCGACTCCAAGCTTGCGACACCATCGGCGGAATCAACGCCGCCGGTCAGCCGCGGCCGCATCGCCACCGAGGGCGCGGGTGACGCGTTCCGTATGGCGTCCTGGACACCCCCGCCGCCTCCGCCACCTCCGCCGGCCGCCCCGCCCCCACCGCCGCCACCACCGACCGCACCACCGCTGCCGTTCAGCTTCGTCGGGCTGCTCGAGCAGAAGAGCAGCCGGCCCACGGCCTTTCTCGCGAAGGGAGAGGCGCTCGTGATCGCCGGTGTCGGCGATGTGATCGACGGCACCTACCGCGTCGAATCCTTGTCACCGACCGGAGTGGTCGTCACCTACCTGCCGCTGAGTCAGAAGCAGACCGTCGGGCCGTCGGGAGGAACGCCGTGAAGCCTCGATTCAAGCCGGTGCGCTTCGCATTGCTGGCGTTTGCCCTCTCTGGCCTCGCCGGCTGTGCCGCGCAGAAGCTGAACCAGGAGGGCATCAAGCTCATCGAATCCGGCCAGCGCGAACAGGGGCTCGCCATGCTCGCCGAGGCAAGCCGACTGGAGCCGACCAGCTCACGCTTCCGCGTCGATTACCTGAGCCAGGCCTCCATCGCCGTGCGCGACCTGCTCAGCAAGGCCGACGAGGCACGCAGCGCCGGCAAGCTCGACGAAGCACGTGACCTCTATCTGGCCGTATTGCGCATCCACCCCCCCAACGATCGCGCACAGCGTGGCCTGGCAGGCGTCGAATTGGACCGGCGTCAGGCTGTCGTGCTGACCGACGTTGCGCGCATGGTCAAGGGCGGCGACCTGACGGGAGCACGCTCGCGCCTGAAGCAGGTGCTGCAGGAGAACCCGTCCAACCGCGATGCGCAGAAGTTGCTGGCCGATGTGCAGCAGCAGGTCGACCGCGGCGACCAGGCGAGAGCCGCGAAGCTCGCCGCACAGTCAATCATGAAGAAGCCGGTGACGCTGCAGTTCCGCGACGCCAACATCCGCATGGTGTTCGAGGCGCTGTCGCGGACGACTGGACTGAACGTGATCTTTGACCGCGACGTCCGCGTCGACCTGAAGACGACGATCTTCGTGCGGGATGCGTCGGTCGAGGACACCGTCGACCTGATCCTGCTGCAGAGCCAACTGGAAAAGAAGGTGCTCAACGCGAACACGATGTTCCTGTATCCGGCGACCTCCGCCAAGCAGAAGGAATATCAGGACCTTAAAGTGCGGACATTCCAGATCTCCAACGGGGACGCCAAGCACCTGCAGACCGTGCTGAAGACGGTGCTGAAAGTGAAGGACGTGGCGCTGGACGAACGCACCAACACGCTGGTGCTGCGCGATACGGCCGATACCGTTGCAGTGGCCGAAAAGATCATCGCCGCTCACGACCTGGCTGATCCGGAAGTCACCCTCGAGGTCGAAGTGCTGGAGGTCTCCCGCGATCGCCTCAAGGACATCGGCATCAAGTGGCCTGAACGTGCCGTCATATCCACTCCGACGGGTCCCGGCGGCTTGCTGACCCTGGGCGAACTGAAGGACATTTCCACTCAGGACCTGCTGATCACGCCGCTAACGGTCGGAGTCAACCTGAAGCTGCAGGACACCGACGCCAACCTTCTCGCCAGCCCTCGCATCCGCACGCGCAACAAGGAGAAGGCACGCATCCTGATCGGCGACAAGGTGCCGGTGATTACCAACACGGTCACGCCGGTCAGTTCGGGCAGCTCGGTCGTTACCGGATCGGTGCAATACCTCGACGTCGGCATCAAGCTCGAGGTCGAGCCGCAGGTCTACTTCGATAACGAAGTCGGTATCAAGCTCAATCTCGAGGTGAGCAACATCGTGAAGGAGATCTCCGGTCCGCAGGGCTCGCTCGCCTACCAGATCGGCACGCGCAACGCGACGACCACCCTGAGACTGCGCGACGGAGAGACGCAGATTCTCGGCGGCCTCATCAGCGACTTCGATCGCAATACGGCCTCGAAGGTGCCTGGACTGGGGCAGCTGCCGGTACTCGGCAGGCTCTTCTCCAATCACGCCGGCAACAGCATCAAGACCGAGATCATCCTGTCGATCACGCCGCGCATCGTGCGGCCAGCGTCCACTGCCAATGCCGCGCTGCGCGATGTGTTTTCGGGCACGGAAGCCGCAGTGCGCGAGTCGCCGCTGCGACTGGATCCGGTCGGCTCAGTCTCGGGATCTGCGGGCAGCCTGCCTGCGGTTCCCCCCGGCGCGCCGCGCGCGGCGCCACCGGGATCTGAAGGCGCTGATCCGGCGGCGGAGCCGGTGCCAGGCGCAAAGCCACCAGCGCCCGCCGCAGACAAGCCGGGCGTTGGCGCCACCGGCAGTGCGACCGATGCCGGAGGTGGCACGACGCCCGGAGGTGTTTCAACCGGCGCGCCTCGCACTTCGTCGGGCGCTTCCGCCACGACGCGGACACCCGTTCCGGTCGAGAATCTTCCGCCCTCGGTTCGGCCTGGCGGCATCTACAAGCCGGCGCCACCGCCGCAGCCGGCGGCTCCCAAAGGGAGTCCCGGCCCGGCGCCTCCCGGCGAGACGTCAGACCTCGGCACGGCGCCCACGGTGGCCAGCGCTGTGCCGCCCGCCGCGGCGGCTACCGCGCTGGCCACTGCTCGGGGACCCGCTACGGATCAGACGCTCGAGCTGGCGTGGCAGGGGCCCTATCGCGTCAAGGTGGGCCAGGAGTTCAAGGTGGCGCTGGAAGTGAACGCCGGCGCCGACCTGCAGCGCCTGCCGATCGTCGTTCACTTCGACCCCGTGGTGCTGACGTTCCTCGATGCGCAGCTCGAAGAGTACGCATCGAAGAGCGGTGTCAGCGAGACGCAGCCCGAGGTCGACAGCCAGCGCGGAAGGATCTTGTTCGATCTGAAGGCCGGGCCGGGCAAGTCGTTCCGCGGCCAGGGGGTGTTGCTGAGCCTGCGATTCAGCGCGCGCTCACCGCGCCAGCAGACGCAACTCACGCTGTCGAACATCGATCTCAAGAATGATCGCGGTGCCACCGCCGAAGCCGTGCGTCCAACGCCGCTGACGCTGCGGGTCGGTTCGTAAGGAATGCATAGTGCACCGGCGCTCGCTTGAATCGGGATTCACGCTGATCGAACTGGTCGTCACCGTGGCACTGGTCGGCCTCGTGGCGCTGGTGAGTGTGCCGTTGTTCGAGATCACCTCCACGCGCCTGCGCGAGAACGAACTGCGCGCAGCACTGCGCGAGATCCGGACTGCGATCGACGCCTACAAGAGCGCTGCCGATGCTGGCGTCGTGCCGAAGGGCATGACGGACTCGGGCTATCCAGCGTCGCTCGACGTGCTCGTCCTGGGAGTCGATTCCACGAAATCCACCCGCGGCGGTCGAGTCGTGTTCCTGCGCCGCGTGCCGCGCGATCCGTTCAATCGCGATCCCGCACTCGCACCAGCGCAGCAGTGGGCCACTCGCGGCTACGGCAGTCCGCCGGACGATCCACAGCCGGGTACCGACGTCTTCGACGTCGCCTCGCGCTCGCCCCGCACCGGACTCAATGGTGTGGCCTACAAGGAGTGGTGAGTATGTCTCGCAACCATGCGATACGCGGCTTTACGCTGATCGAGCTGGTGATCGTCATGGCGACGATCGCCTTGCTGCTGACGCTCGCGATCCCGCGCTACTTCAACACCATCGACAACGGCAAGGCGAGTGTCCAGCGCCAGAACATGGCCACGATTCGCGACGCGATCGACAAGTTCCATGGCGACCAGGGGCGCTTCCCGGACACCCTGGACGAGCTCGTCAGCGAAAAATACCTGCGTGCGGTTCCGATCGACCCGTTCACCGCGGCACCCAACTGGGTCATCGTGGCGCCCGAGGATCCGACGCTCGGGGGCGTCTACGACGTGCGCAGCGGCTGGCGCAAGCCCGAGGAGAGCGAGCGTGCGTCCTAGCCGCCGCTGTCCACGCCGCGCATCAGGCCTCGTCCTGTTCGCCGTGCTGCTTATGCTCGTGCTTGCCGGCCTGGCGGCGCTGGTCGGTGCCGAAGTTTGGGCCACGGCAGTGAAGCGCGAGCGCGAGGCGCAACTGCTGTTCGTCGGTGAGCAGTACCGCCGCGCGATCGAAAGCTACTGGCGCGCGTCACCGGAGCCCACGAAGACGCTGCCGGTCTCGTTTGAGGTGCTCCTGGAAGACGATCGCTTTCCGATGCCCGTGCGCCACCTGCGGCGCCTGTATCCCGATCCGATCGAACCCAGGTCCGATTGGGGACTGGTAAAGGTCGGCAACGGCATCCTCGGTGTGTACTCTCGTTCCGAAGCCACACCGCTCAAGCGCAGCGGGTTCCCCGCGCAGTTCATCCAGTTCGAAGGCGCCGCCGCTTACAAGCAATGGCGCTTCGTCGTCCAGCTTCCGCGCCCTGGCGTGCCGGGACCGCGAAAACCTGCCACCGGCGCAGGACAAACGCCTGAATCACTCACCGGAAAGGCCATCCCATGACGTACCGCATCGTTATCGCGGAGGATCACAACCTGCTGCGGCAGGGCCTACGGTCGATGGTCAGCGCACTGCCCGACTTCACGGTCGTCGGTGAAGCGCTGGACGGGAAGGAGGCCATCCGACTGGCGGTGTCGCTGCAGCCCGATGTGGTCCTGATGGACCTCTCGATGCCCGGCATGAACGGCATCGAAGCAACGCTCCATATCAAGCAGCGCCTGCCCCATACGCGCGTGCTGGCGTTGACGGCCTACAAGACGGACGAGTACGTGCGCGAGGCCTTGCGAGCCGGCGCCGACGGCTACGTCCTCAAGGACGGCGCGTATGACGAACTCGTGATGGCGCTGCGCAGCGTGGTCAGCGGCAAGAAGTTCCTGAGCCCTGACGTCTCGGGCCACCTCTTGTCTTCGTTCCTGCACCGCGGCAATGCACCGGCAAAGGCCACGCCATGGGACAGCCTGACCGCGCGAGAGCGAAGCATCCTCAAGCTGATCGCAGAAGGCCGTACCAACCGCTCGGCCGCGGCGTTTCTCAATGTGAGCCCGAAGACCGTCGAGAAGCACCGCGCAAGCCTGATGCGCAAGCTGGGCCTGCGCAACGTTGCCGAACTCACGCTCGTCGCGCTCGAATGCGGACTGATCGAGCAGCCTGGAACCGTCAGGCGCCTTTTCGGTGGTGGTCAAGGCGACGATACCGAGCCTTCCGGGGGCCAGACGCCCCGACTGGGTGCCACCTCGGGGTTGTATTCGCCGTAGCCTGCGATGGCAGCGCCACTCATCAGGCAGGCGCGGCGGCCTCGCTCAGCGCAGGCCGCATCGGGAGCATCAGCTGCGCGCTCTCACTGCGGTCAATGCAGCCAGACGGCACCGACCGTCGTTCCCTCGCCCGGTGTCGACTCCAGAATCAGTCGCCCCCCAGTTGCGCAGATGCGCTTCCTGATGCTCTGCAGGCCCACACCGGCAAGTCCGGCGTCGCCGTAGAGCAGCCTTGCGGCGTCGAAGCCGACGCCGTCATCTTCGATCCGCAATCGCAGTTCCGCACCCTCGTGCGCCAGAACCACCACGACCTTCTGTGCTGCCGAATGCTGGGCAACATTGTTGAGCGCTTCCTGCAGGATTCTGAAGATCTCCAGCTTCAATGAGGCCGAGATACGCGCCTCATCGGCGGCGAGATGCCGTTCAAGTCGCGTAGCCGCGCAGGCCTGGCAGAACGTGCGGCAGTACCACTCGATCGTAGGGAGGAGCCCCAGGTCCTCAAGCATGCGCGGGTGCAGCTCCATCGAGATTCGACGCACTTCATGCGAGACGTCGCGCAGCAGGCCGAGCGCCTTGACCAGCGCTTCGCCAGCCTGCAACTGAGATCCGTTCTTCAGGCGCTGCAGCCCGTCTTCGATCATCAGCTTGGTCATGAAGATCAGCGGCACGACGCCGTCATGGAGTTCCGCCGCGACGCGAGAGCGCTCTTCTTCGTGGTTCGTCAGCAACCCGTAGGCGAGGCGACGCAGCGCTTCGTCGTTTCGGCAGGATGCACCATTGCCGTTTGTGCGCTCTAGCTGCTGTCCCCAGGCGAGGACAAAAGTGCCAGGTGCGCGCCCGGGCGGATCGACTTCGCGGGCGCGCATCTGCAATAGCGTACGGCGTCCGCTGCGGCCGCAGAGCATGACTTCGAGTGAATCGGACGTGCCAGAGCGGATGCGGGCAGTGACGTCCTCGGCTACGGTCTTCCAGCCCGGCGCGGCCAGTTCGGTCAGGGCGCGACCCCGCAAGCCCTCGGGTTCGTAACCCAGCATCGCGGCAGCATCGGCCGTTATATCGACGATACGGCCGTGCTCATCGACCAGCGCGACCGCACTGATAGCGAGATTCGATTGAGCAGCGGATCCGACAGCCGTCGCCGAACCGTGCGGAACCTTCTGAGAGGTCTTCATCCGCTCGATGTCCATCAGCACGTTGAACTGCGGTGAGTGTGTCGGACGGTACCGCACGCAGCAATCACGCCTTCCGGACAACGTCGCTCCGAACGGATTAACGCCTTCGAGGGCCCGCCCCAATCATTGCGCCAAGCGCCGTTCGTGCATTGAAGGAACATCAATCCTGCAGTGCGCCGTCCGGAACGTTCGACCTGCTCTCGACGCAAGCGTGCCCGGACAGCTGCCACCAGCGAGCCGCACGATCCCGAGATGATGGGATCCGTTCTTTGCTCGCCTCGTGGCGCCATGCGGTCCTCGCGCTGTCCGCCTCAATCGCGCATCGAAACGGCGCGGAAGTCAGGCGCATCGGCTCGATCGACCAGGGGTTGAAGGTAGACCGCTTTTGCGGCGAAACGCTGCGATGGTCCGATCGACAGGCGCGGGTAAGCAGTAAGTGGCGGGATGTTCTCGAGGTTGTGTTCGATCTTCTCGATGCAGTATTCGCGGGAAAACCTCGCGTCGATGTGAGTGAGCGTCTCAACCGTCAACACCGCGGCCAGCAGGGCGTTGGACGCGAGCTTCTCGCTGCCCGGCTGCATCTTCCTGCGATCGAGCCACGCCCGCGTACGCGCGAGCTGCTGCTGCGACTTTGCGCCGTAGCCCAGCGGCGTCACCAACACGGTGCGTAGACGCAGCCCGGCGTCCTCGGGCGTCCATGAGTCCGGCAATTCCGCCAGCACCCCTGCAAGCACATAGACGCGCCGCGGTGGATGTGCCAAGGCACGGTAGCGGGCTTCAACTTGCGCCGAAGGCAACGCGGCAATCACCATGTCATCGGCGCGTGGCTTGCGCATTACGACGCCAATGCCATGCGCACCCAATGCGCTCACAATCGCTGAGCGCTGACGTTCGCCGCTTGCGCTCTCCTCCGTCCACACCACAACCTCGCGCACGCCGGCGAGTGCCTGCGCCACGGCGTTCACTTCGGCCAGCAGTCCCGGTGAAAAATAGATGCTGTAAAAATCCTCCCGCGCGGGCGGCATCCACGCATTCGGCAGCAGGCACGGGACTCGCGCCGCCTCGCAGAACGCATGAACCGGCCCCCAGTCGTCGTACGATATTCCGGAGAGCAGCGCGAACACCGGTGTGGCCCGGTAACGCGCTTCGAGCTGGGCACTCCAGGTATGCGGCTCGCCTTCCAGCGCCCAGTGTTCGAGCCGCCAGCGGCGAAAGCGACTGTACATCGTGCTTTCGGTGCGAACGGATTGACTGCGGCGTCCCGCCTCGCGCCGCGTGCCGGCGTTCCTCTCCTTGAAGAACTCCTGCAGCGTGTTCAGGAGATCCTCGACCTGCGATGCGGGCACGTCGGGCGTCGTGACGGTGGCAAACACGATTTCCTCTGCGCTGACGCCAGGCGCTGTAGCGGAGGACAGCGTGCGCAGGTAGGCAGCGAGGGCCGCGACGTCGCTGCGATCGAGCGCGTAGCGCGGCATCGGCGCGGCCAGCGGGACGCCGTCGGGTGCAACACCTTCGTTCAGCGCGCGCAGCAGCGTTGCCTCGTCATAGGAGGGGCGCGTGCGGTCCTGGCTCGTCCAGGGCAGCCGTCGCCCGGTCTGCGGCAGCAAGGGATTGAAGAGCAGCGAGCCCGCTACAGGCGGCACCAGCAGCTTGCTTTCGGAACTTCCCAGGCCACTGCGCCGATGACAGGCCACACAGGCCGCCGCAGAGGCCGGTATCGGTGCACCCTGGACCAACGCGGCTCCAGGCCGTGCAATCGACGGATGGGTTCCGAAGTAGATGCTTTCGCCGTGCGCGATCAGCGCGGGATCCGACGCCATGCCCTGCACAGCTGCCAGTGACGCGCAAACGCCGATGAGGACCGCGACCAGGTTGCGCCGCATCGCCTCACCGTGAACCCGGCAACTGTTGATACACGGCGAGCAGATCGGCCGGCGTCGCAAAGCCCTCGACGCGCACCCAAGGTGCCTGGCGCGATCGCCGCATCAATACCACCGGCGGGTGGCTTGCCTTCGACCCGCGATAGACGTCGAATGCCTGCTGTACGCGGAGCAGTTCGCTGAAATCACCGGAATAGAAATCCCAGTCACGCTCGATCGAGAACTGGCGCGCGAATGCGGCCAGCCGCTGTGGCGTGTCGTTGTCGGGATCGATCGTGAAGGAGACGAAGTGCGCCCTGGAACCGCGCGCGGCGAGCTGTCGCTGCAGTTCGGCCAGCGTCGCCGTCTGCGTCGAACAGATCGTCGAACAGGTCGTGTAGATGAAGTTGACCAGCAGCGGCGTGTCCGACTCCATCGACCCCGGAAGGCGAACCGGCACCCCCCGCGTGTCGACGACGTTGACTTCGGGCATGCGGTAGCGCGCTTGCACGCCAACGCTCAGCTTCTCGGCGCTTTTCGTGTGCAGGCCGTCGTGTGCCGACGCAATGACCGACCAGGCCGTCAACAGCAGCACCAACACTCCTGCCCGCCAGCGCCCCATCTCGCTCACCTCACCGTCACCGCAACCTGCACCCGCCCGCGCGCCGCGCCATCGTCGGCGAGCAGCGTGCAGACGAACTGATCGACTCCGCGGAAGCCCGTGCGCGGCGTGTAGCGTACGGTGCCGTCGTCCTGCACGTCGACCCGGCCGCCGCGGATCGTCTGCGACGCCTGCACCTTCGTGAAGGCGGCCTCGCCAGCCAGCTGGGTCCGCGAAAGTTCGATCGGTTCGCTGCCGCGGGTCGCCAATGAAAGCCGACGTGAAGCCACCGCGGCCCCGGGGACGCCGGGCTGCGGCTCGACGGCGATGCGCCACTGCCGGCCATCGGCCGTGTGAGCCACGATCGTGAACGACGCTGCCCCGACATCGGCCGTGCGATCGGCAACGTAGCGCACTCGCTCGGCGCTCAGCGTTTCGAGTTGTCCGCGCGCCGGACGCGCTTCGATCTCGATGCGCGCCAGGCGCGCGGTCCACGGCAGCACGGCCCGCAGCGTCTGCGCATTGATTTCCAGGCTCTCGCCACCCCCCAGCTCCGGCCGCCATGCCAGCGCCGTCGGCGACTTGCTGCCCTGCCCCGGCACGCTCCCGGTCGACGCCAGGGCGGCGGCCAGATCGCGCTCGCGCTGCGCCAGCGGCTTCGACCGGTCCTCACTCGCCAGCAATGCCAGCACGCCGCTCGCAAGTGCCGCTGCGAACGACGTGCCAGTGACTCGCAGGGGTTCACCCAGCACGCGGCCAGCGGCATCGATGCTCTCGACGTCGACGCCCGGTGCGTAAGCCTGCGGGTAGGCGCCGCCGTCGCACGCCGATGGGCCCCGCCCCGACTGGTCCGCCACCTTGCCGTCGGCCGTCAGCGCGCCGACGGCCAGAACGCCCGGATTGTTCGCCGGGCTCATGCTGGTATCGGGCGACGGACCGTCGTTGCCGGCGGCGAACACGACGTGAATGCCGGCCGCGCGCAGCACGTCGAAGTCACGTGCGAACTCGCGCTCGCAGCGGCCGACTGTCTGTGGCAGGCCCCATGAGTTGTTGACGATGTCCGGTGCGTCTGCGGTTTCCGGTCTACCGTCGGGATCGAGCAGCCACTGGTAGGTGCGGTGCACGGCCGACATTCGACCGATACCGCTGTCGTCGTAGATCCTTGCGGCGATCCACTGCGCATGCGGCGCCACGCCCACCGGCGGACCGCCGTCGATTGCTGTCCCGCCCGCGATCACATAGGCGACGTGGGTGCCGTGGCCGACCGCGTCGAACGGTTGTTCGCGCTGGCCGTATGGGTCGAACCAGTCGTGCGGACCGCCGCGAAACTTGGCCATCAGGGGCGCTTCGCGAGCGTCGACACCGGAGTCGACTACCGCAACCACCACCCCCTTACCGGTGATGCCGCGCTGCCAGTACGCCGCCGCCCCGAGTGCGTTCAGATGGCTCGGCAGTTCACCGCGCCAGCTGACCGGATCGGACATCGCGGGGGTTACTGCCCGGCTTCGCGACAGCGGGTCCGGTCGCTCGCGCCTCAATGCGGCGCGCATCGAGTTTGCGCTGGCACGTACCGGCGCCTTCAACTGCATGTCGAGGGCGATGCGAGCCACGCCAGGTTCGGCGGCCAGTTGACGCATTGCGCTCGGCGGCACCTGCGCCGCGAAGGCATGCGAAATCCACAGCGGTTCGACCTGCATCGCTCCGGCACGGGCGAGCGCGGCGCGAACGCTCGGCGAAGTCCGCGCGAACGCCGTCTGCAGCGCTGCGGCCAGCGCACCTGGGCGCTCGCTGTTCGGACGTGTCTTGAGTGTCGCCACGATCGCAGCAACGTCGGGCCGGCCATCAAGTTCGACGATCACAGCGATCGGCCGCTGCGCAAACTGTGCAGGCCGATCGAGGCGCGCGGCTACCGCGGGATCCAGGCTGCCGGCGCGGGCGAGGTCCGCGCTGCCAGCGAGCAACAGCGCGACAAGAACGGCAGCGAACGACCTAGCGGGCGCTTGACGGGCCACCGGATCGCTCGCCAGCCCGCGCCAGTGGCTGCGCGGCACTCTGTGCTGCGATCTGCAGGTTTCCGAATCTCTGATCACCGACATACAGGGCCACCTTGGATCCCGCCTGCAGTTTGCGGTCGGGGTTGGCAAAAAGCATGAAGTAGTCGCGGTCGGTGTGTATCACCTTGTTGCGCGAGGTCTGGCGCAGCGCGCCCACGGTCGGGGGCACGGGTACGTAGAACCGATTTCCTGTTGTTTCGTCCACCAGCACCGGCCGCACCTTTCGATCGAGCAGCGCCTGCGCCTTGGCCGGATCGAGCACGCGATAGCGCAGGTCCACCACGTAGCCGTTCGCCGTCAGCCGCACATCGGTCAGGCGGACGCCGAACTGCTCGACCACCATGCCGGCGCCGAAGAACGCCTCCGGCGCCGCCGCTCCCTGCGTGCTCTGCGGCGGCGAGACTGAGGCGGGCGCCGCAGCCACGACGCTCAAGCCCTCGGCAGACGAAAACGGCGCCTGTCCGTTCGGAGCTGCCGCACACCCGGCGAGCAGCGCCGTGCCAAGGAAAAGGAGTAGTACCTGCGGTTGCATCGGCCTGGCCTCCGGTCACGCTAATCGATGTTCACTCGGACAGTCGCAGGGGTCGAGGTCGCGCCCAGCGTATCGGCCACCGAATACGTGATCGCCTCGGTGCCGCGGAAGTTCGCCGGCGGGAGATAGCTGAGGCACGGCCGCGTCGGCATCGGGCAGCCCGTGGTGACGACCGACGCCGTCCCGCCCCGATTCGGTGGACCGACAACTACCAACGAACCCACGTTCAGGTTGCCATCGATGTCGTAGTCGTTGAACAGGACGTCAATGATGGTCGGCGATACGGTTGCGAAGGCGCGTGACACGACGTCGTCCATCGCCACGGGCGCGCTGTTGGCGAACACCGTCAGCGCGACCGCTGCGTCATTCGATGGCAGGGACGCGTCGGACACCCGGTACGTGAACGTCCGCTGCTCGGAGCCTGTCGCCGGCAATGAAACGGTCGTGTACGTCAGCGTGCCGTCGCCGTTGTTCGTCAGGTTGCCGATGGCAGGCGTCGTGATGATGGTGAACCCGCCCAGCGGATCGCCGTCCGGATCGCTGTCGTTGGCAAGCAGCGAAGCGACCGCGATCGTGGCCACACCACCCCGCACGTCCCGCGCGTCACTGACCGCGACCGGTGGGTCGTTCTTGTTCGTCACCGCCACGCTGAAGCCCGAGGTGTTGTAGCGACCATTGCCGGCGGTCACGCGCACCTGCACGGGATTGCTCGCCGTCTGGCCAACCAGCGGCTTCCAGGCCTGGTCGTTGTTTGGCGTCCATGCAATCGCGCCGCTTGTGGCGTCGATTGTCATGCCGGCTGGCGCCTGGTCGAGCGAGAAAGTCGGCGACGCCGCTGTCGTGGTGACGGTGCACCCGTAGGCAGCGTCCTGGGTCCCGGTTGTCGCGCAGGCCGTCACATCGGGGGCGTCCGGCACGTTACCGCCGGCGGACACGTTGAGTCGGATCAGCTGGCCGCCGCTCGGGTCGGCGTTGTTGTTGGTCAGCGCCATGCGCCGGTCGAAGATCGTCAGCTGGCGGTCGAGCTGGGAATTCCCGACGGCGCCGAGCGTGGGCGTGAACCACATGTCGGCTGTTTTTGCCGCCGGCAGCAGCGCGGAATACTGCTCGCGCGGATACGGGAACTTGTTGCCGTCCTCGGCAATGACGTACCAGTGACCGTCGATCAGTTCAAGGGTACGGGACTGGATGCCGGCATTGACCGCGCGAACGAGCTGGCGCTGCCCGGGACTGATCGTCAGGGTCGCACGCGCGCTTGCGAGCGGCTGGGTTTGCTCGGTGAAGAGCGTCGGCTGCGTGATGCACGGACCGGCGTTGGCGGACGTGCAGTTTCCAGTAGTCGCGTTATAGCGATGAAGGCGAAAGTACTTCGGATCGTAGGCGAGCGTGCTGGTGTTGAAGCTACCCGCCGCCACGGCGTCGTGCACGGCTGGGTCGACCTCCGACAGCAGGATCGTGATGTCGTTGTCGTAGGTGACATTGGGGTACGCACTTCGGCCGGGCGTCAAGGGCGGCGGCGCATCCTTGCGCACCACGCCGTACAGGCCCATCTGCACCTGGACTTGCGGCATCGTCCCGCTCTGGTACAGGTACGTGCCCGGCCTGACATTCGTATACGTATAGACGACGTCGAGGGACGCGTTCCCGTTGCTGCTGGTGGGCCGTGCGGGTGCTTCCTTCGTGAAGGAACGCACGCGGCAGTCGCGGAACGCCTGCAGGGCCGTCATGTTCGGTGCGGTCGTCCCCGGGGCGGGCGGCGCGCACGGCGTGCCCGCTGCGTCCGTGAAGACGGGCGTCATCGACGTGTTGTGACCGTGCAGCACGAACGACGTCGGCACCGGCAGGTTGTTGATCAACGTGACCGTCAGCGTGGAATCGGTGTCGGGCACCCTGATCGCGGCACCTGGCGAAAACGGCGCGTTGGACAGATTGGTCACGTTGGCACGGGTCGGGCCGACGCGGTAACCCCACATCGTCCGATTCGTCCCGTCCGGCATCTGCTCGGTATACGGTGCCGCGCGAACGTACACGTTGAGTGCCGCCACCGGCGCTGCCAGCACGGCGCCGACCAGCCCGAGGGAGGACATCGCCACGCGGCGCATTGCTCTGTCGTCTAGCCTCATTTGCCGCCTCCGCTCTGGTCCCGGACTCAATCGATCGGCACGTTCGCTGGCTCGATGACGACGAAAGTCATCATTCCGCCCGGGAAAATGCCGTTGTTGATGATTTCTCGCTCGTTATGCGAGTGCCACATGTGGAAGTACGCGCCGCCCGAACCGAGCCGTCCGGCACCCACCGGCACCCCACCTTTCGAACCCAGGAAAGGGCTGCCGGAGAACACGTCTCCGAAGGTCATCTCGAGCTGGCTCGGGATCACCGTGGGCAGCGGCTTGCCATGATCCGGACAGAACTCGCGTGTGACGGGGTCGTGGGCACCATTCAGCTGCAGGCGCGCATCGTTCGGGTTGGCGGTCGCCTCGGCGATCGTGACGCCGTTGCACGTATGGCCATCGCCGATCCCGTATGCATCCCAGTTCAATCCCTTGCCGGTCCACTCGTAGATCGCGTCGACCGTCTGGCCGGGCACCATGCGCAGCGTGTTATCGGAGCGCGCGAGATCCGGCCCCGCGCCCGCTGCGCTGGCGAGCACGCGCCCGTCGACCGCAAGCGTCCAAGTGTTGTTGCCATGGTGGTGGAACGGATGCAGGTCGCGCCCGGCGTTGATCGTGCGCATCAGCAGCCGCTCACCGGGATGCATCCGCGGCAGCGCGTTGTAGGGTTGCGCCGGAAGCTCCGGAACGAACGCCCCATTCATCGTGTCCGGACCCGTCCGGCCGTTGATGAACCAGTACAGCGGGTTGCGCGCCGCGAAGCCAGTGGTGTTGACTTTCCAGACGAAGGTTCCATTGGTCGGCGGCAGCACGACCGCATCGGTCTGCTCGCGCACTGCCTCGTGCCAGACCGGATCGATTTCCGAAAGCATCAGCAGATGTTCGCGATCGAAGCGCGTGCCGGCGTGCTCGTATGCCTGGTTGGGTGCGCCGCTGGGACGGACGATCAACGCGCCGAACAGGCCCATTTCCAGTTGCACGGGCATCTGCGTGCCGCTGTGATAGGTGTAGGTCCCCGGCTTGCTCGCGATGAACGTGTATTTGAGACAGCCGCGCGGGCGTGCTTCGCGCGTGATACGACCGTCGGCCATGCGCTCGGAATTTGCGCCGCCAATGCAACCGGCCGGCTGAGTTCCATTCGCAAACGTCGTCGTGACAACATCGATCTGACCCGGGAACAGCAGCGACACGTTGGTCGGCAATTCGTTGATCAACGTGATCTCAATCGCGTCGCCCTGGTCGACGATCAGCGACGGCCCTGGGTACTGAAACTGCGGAGGGGTGAATTGCGTTCCATCGGCGGCCTGCAGCGCATAGCCCCAGTTGTAGATGCTGCCGCCGTCAGCCGTGCTGATGTATCCGGACTTGGCGATCAACGTGAAGGACTTTCCCGACACGCCGTCGATCTTGGCCATCGCGCCGGGCACCACGCCGATCGTGCCGACCGCACAGGCAAGCCACGTCGCCGCTATCCAGGATGTGCTGAGCTTGGTCATCGCTTCCTCCCGGACGGGCATCAGTTGATCACGATGTGAGTCATGATTCCGCCACGATCCTCATTGCCATTGCTGAGGTAATTGAGGTTGGTCGTGTACAGGAAGTAGGTCCCCGGCTGCGCACCGGTTGTGTCGATCACGACGTCCACACTCTCTCCGCCGCCGAGGGTCAGCGAGCCGACGTCGTGGGCCCACGTCTTGCCGGTGACTCCTGCGTCGTCGCGGGCGCGCGCTATTGCGGCACCCTGGCCGACGAGCCGCATCGGCAGCCCGAGGGCAGTGACCGTGAAATACTCGGCCACGCTCGTATTCGACATCCGCAGCAGGATGCGCTGGCCGGCATTCGCCGTGATCAGGCCAGACAAGACCTGTGACGACTCGGGGAGGACCGAGCCGGAGTCGGCTTCGTCGACCTGAACCGCGGGCAATGCGCCGGCAACCACCGTATCCGGATAGCCGCGCCCGTTGATGAAGGTGTGCGTCGAGCGCATTTCATGGAACGGAAGAGGCTGCACTGCCTCGTGCAGGTCGTGGAACGGACCGTCGAAGCCACCCAGTTGCACCGGGAAGTCGACGTCGTAGCGGGTGCTGCCGTCGCCATCGTTGTAGGCGTAGCGCGTGCCGGCGGTGTGCGTGAAGGCACCCAGCAGCGTGCCTCCAGGCAGCAGATCCTGCTTCGGCGTCACGTAGAGCGTACCGAGCATGCCCATCTGCATGTGCTCGCTCGACTCGACGTGGCAGTGATAAATGTATGTGCCCGGATCGTTGACTTTGTAGTAGTAGGTGAAAGTCGAGCCCGTGTTGACCACGGCAGAGGCATCCGGCACGCCGTCGTAGATCGGCGCCGCCTGCGGGAAGCCGTGGAAGTGGATCGAGTGCGGATCAAACAGGTCCGGCCGAAGCAGCAGACCAACATTGGTCAGCGCGAGGAAGACCTCCTGCCCTTCGCGGAACGCAATCGTCGGTGCCGACCACTTGGCGTTGAACAGGCCCTTCGACACCACGTCCTCGTTCGGCACGCCGGTCATGTCGGAGAAACCGAAGGTGTAGTGGCGGCCGCCATCCGCGCGCAGCACCCAGCCGTCGCCCGCCGCGACGTGCCCGCAGACCCGCGCATTCGCCGGACCTGCCGAACTGTTGAGCGTATGCATCACAGGCTGGCCGGGGGTCCCGTCCGGACACTGCGGGAAGACGCCCGCGGTGGCGGCGGTCCCAGTCAGCGCCAGGCCGACGCCCGCAGCGACCGACGTAAGAGCATGAAGCGTTTTCATTCGTCGTCCTCCCTGTGCATCACGGACCGCAGACCGGCACACCCTGGGCACCCTCATAGGCGCCACGCGACCAAGCGAGTCCTCGCGCGACACCGATGCGGTCCCAACCAAGTGCTGGAATTCCCGCGTAGGAGAGCGCTGAGTCGTTGGCCAGACTGCCGTCGAGGATGCGGTAATCGCCATACGGTGCGAGGGTCGTCGGATTCAGCTGGGTGACCGGCCCGAAGCGCGCATCAATGAAGTTGCCACCCTCGTCGAAGGCGCCCGCGGTGAGGATCGCCGTGACCTCGGTCATCTTGATCACCGAGTCGCGTCCGCCGTTGTAGTACGTGCAGCGGAATAGCGGATCGTCGAGGGTGTTGCTCCCTCCGTCCATCACTGGCGTCACCGAGTTCGCAGTCAGCATCGAGTAGCTGGCCGTCAACGACGCACCACCAATGACGCCAAGGTCCGAAAACACCGGCGCATCACCCGCCGCGACGTTGGGCAGCAGTCCGTAGCAGGTCTGCGCCGTCGTGTTCAGCAGGCAGTTGGTCTGGTCAGCGTTCGGATTGATCGCCCAATAGAACATCCGGTTGTTCTGCACGATCGAGTTGTGCACGAGCGGGTTGGAGAAGACCCCCTGCGACAGTCCATTAACGGTCAGCGCCCCTACGATGGCAAGTAGTGCTGGACTGTGCGTGCGCGCTGCAACGCCGGCGCCGGGCTGCGGAACCGATTGGCTGACGCTGGCGCCGAAGGCGCGTGATCCCGTCGCCACGCTGTCATTGCGGGTGATCGTGTTGTTGACGATGCGCACGTCGACCGCATCCTGCAGCGCAATCCCGCCACCCGCGACACCGGACACGTTGTTGTCGATCACGTTGTTGACGACATCGATGCGGTGACGGCTCGCAGTCGTGGCGTCGCTGCCATTCACCCCGTACAGGCTGATGCCGCCGCCGTCACCCGCACCCGCGAGGTTTCCCTGGAAGGTGTTCGCGTTGACGAGCACCGTGCCGGTACCCGCTGAAAGTCCGTTGTTCGTCACCAGCGACTGCAGGCCGGTGATCGCGAGGCCGCCGCCGTTCGGGTTCGTGCCCTGATTGAACGACTGGTTGAACAGGACCAGGTTGTTCTCGATCGTCGGCATGCCAAGAGCGGTCGCGGCGTTCAGTCCAATGTGCGCGATGCCACCGCCGTCGCCGGTCGAGTAGTTCCCGCAGATGAAGTTCTTGGTCACTCGGTAGCCGTCGGCCCCGGTGAATAGCGAGACGCCGCCCCCACCGCCGACTGAAGCGCCGGCGGTATTGCCGTTCTGCACGATTTCGTTGTGATGGATCGTCAGGTCCGGATTGCGGGAATTGACGTAGCGGAGCTCGTTGTTGACGAACTGCTCGATCAGGTTCGCATGGCCAATGCGGATGCCGCCGCCCTGGATGCCGTGATTGCCGGTGATCAGGTTATTGGCGATCTCGATCCGGTTGGCGTGGCCGTTGACCATGACGCCCCCGCCCTGATCAGCCCCGGTGATCGTGAAACCGTCGATCTGCAGGTTCGGGACGTCAGAGTCTCCACTGCGAATCATCACGAACACTCCGGCACCTTCGTCGGTCCCGAACAGCAGTGGTGCGTTGTCGGCCGTGTCGCCGGTGCGGCAGGCTTCCTCGTTGGCCGGCAGCTCTTGCCCCGGAAGAAGGAACTGCGCCCCGTTGGCACTTGCGAGCACAAGGTTGCATACCTTGTTGCGCCACTGCTGCTGGGTCTCGGTCGGCTGCTTCACCGCGTTGAGCAGCGTGCCGCCAGCGCCAAATCCCTGCAGCCGCAGTCGTTTGTGCACGATCACGGACTCTTGATACATACCGGGACCGACCGTGATCAGTTCGCCCGGCGCCGCTGCATCGATCGCGTCCTGGATCTTCTGCCCCGCGAGCACCACTCGCGGCGGCAGGCCACCCACATGCAAGGTCACGCCGCGCGGCGAGGTGCGGCCGTTCAGTCCTCGACGCACCAGAACGGTCGCTGAACTCACGCCAACGCCAAGATCGGGCACTGCCACCGTGATCTGCGAATCGGTCCAGGTCAACGGCGCAACGGTCAGAACGGTTTCAAGAGGCGTGCCGGCGCGCGTGACAAACAGCACCTGTCCAACGTTCGGCCCGAAGCCGAAGTCGCGCGTGATCAACTTTGTCTCGGGCAGCCCGGTCGCCGGATTGATCGCACTCGGATTGTCCTGGTTGTATAGCGGATTCAGGACTTCGGTGGGTCCGAGCGACGTGATCGTGATCTGCTGACCCGTGGCTGGCACCCACGGACCCTGTCCGGCGGCGTTGGTGACGCTGCGGATCTCCGGTGTCGTCGACGGCGCCTCGCAGTCCAGCGGGAACTGCTGCGGGCCAGCGAACGCGGCGATCGGCAGCACCGGCGTATCGAGGTAAGTCGTCTTGCCCGGCAGGTACTGGAACGTGTAGCAGAACTGCGTGTAGCTCTTGTTGAAGTGCGGGTCGAGCTTGAACTGGCCGGGATTCGCCGGGTCCGGCATGTACGGCGAGTTCAGGCACGCCTGCACCATGTTCGGTGACACGCCCGATGGAATCGGGATGTTGTAACTGAAGGTCGACGGCACCAGCGCGTTGTACATGCCGTAGCGGTCCGAATACACCCGCGAGAACTCGCGTCCCGACTGGTCACGCAGGGATACCGGCATGAACGGGGGTCCGTACTTCTCACCAAAGGCCGGCGAAAACGGGCTGAATTCATTGGCGAGGTCGTCGAGGATCACTCCAGTGATGTGTGCCGCCACAGGCGCGCGGGTGAACAGGTAGAAGTTGGCCGGCGCGTTCTGTTGCGCGGTCAGCGTGACCGCCAACTGATTGCAGTAAGGACGGGGCCTGCCCGGCGCATCTCGGTATTGATCCGGAATCGCCACTCCCGGGAACAGCGTCAGGTCGGCCGGCACCGGACCCACTGCCGGGCGGCCCTCGTAGGACAGTGTGCGAGACCCAACACATTCCGGCGGCAGCGCCTGCATCGCCACGTCGTAGTACTCGCCGAAATCGACGTTCTTGTCCTCTTCCTTCTGGATTTCATATCCCGGCGGAGGCACAACCTCGACGATGTAGTTGCCGGGCACGAGGGGTACCGGATCGGCGCCCGAGTTCATTCCGGTCGGAAAGTACTCAACGAAGGCATAGCCACCGTCGAATAGCGCCGGACGCACCTGGTTGTAGTTGCGCAGGCCATCGAAACAAGCGGTGTCGGTGATGAGACTCGGCAGCTGGTTGCTGCCGGCGCAGTTCGATGGCAGGGCATCGTCCCAGCTATCGGTCGTGACTTCAGCTACTGCGTCGTTCTGGTCTATGGCGGCGTCGCCGTTGACATTCATGATCTTCCGGCGATCGGTCGGGTCGGCGCGATAGAGTCGGACCGTCACGCCCGGTATGCCGGGCTCGTTGTTCTCGCCCGCGGTGAAGCGCGGATCGTTCTCCGCCCGCGTGCTGGCGTAGTAGACGATGCCGGAGATGCCGCCATTGTCGTTGCCGACATAAGGCTGCTTGCCCCACTCGATCAGGTTGGTCGAGCCGAGGAACGTCTGCATGCCCTGCAACAGCACCGGACCCGTCTCGGTGCGATACAGGTTTCCGCCGATCTGCCGTTGAGGATTGAGTTTGTTGCGCGATGGCATGTTCCAGCCACCATCCGCCGGCACGGGGCCACCGGCGTCAACCACCACGGTCGCGCCGGTCGCCTTGAAGCGCGCGAAGTCGATCTCGGTCACCATCCAGTTGAAGAACGGAAAGACTTCGGTCAGCTCGTAGGCACCGGTCTCGTCGGTTGCGCTCGCCTGGTAGATCGAACCGTCGCGGAAGCGCAGGTTGACGGCCTGGCCCGGAATGCCCGGCTCATCCGTGTCATCGCAGAAGCCGTTGCCGTTCTTGTCGTAGCAGACCTTGCCTTCCCACTTGCCGAACCAGCGGAACACCGGGACGTCGTTCAACGCCACCGCGCCACCGTCACTGGGAGTGACGAAGTTGTAGAGAGCGAAGACCTGGTCGAGGGGGGAATCCCACACTGCGAGCTGGTACTGCGTATTGACCTTCAGCCCCACGATCTCGAAGCTGCCGTCCGGATTGCAGGGCCCGGCGAACACGCCCTGTGCACCACCGACACCGGCGGCGATTTCATTCAGGCCGACCCAGCACTGGTCGACCACCTCGCCGTTGTAAAAGGCGAAGTTGGGCGGACGTGACATGTGGACGTTGACGACCTTGCCGCTGACCTTGCTCGGACCCGTGCCCAGGTTCACCGTACTGAACTTCCGGACGAAGCCCATCGCCACATGGTGTCCCGGCGGTCCAAACTCCTTGAAGAACGCCGGTTCGCCGGCCTTGACCCAGGCATCGATGCCCCACGTGCCTTCGAGCGTCGAGGTCTGGCTCCACTGTCCCCACCGGATGCGCGTGGCATCCGTGCCCGTCTCGTCCTGGTAGACACCTGGGCACGCGGCTTCGCTCGGTCGCTGCATTGGCGGCAGCGCGAAGATCGTGTACTTGGCGGGCGCGAGGTTCTTGATGCGCAGCACCCCGTTAACGTCGGTCTTCAGGATTGCATTGCCCATCGACACCACGTTGTAGGGCGGTGTGGTTTCGTAGGTTGTGCCAAGCGGATTGCCGAACGTGTCGGCAAAGATGCGTCCCCCGGACGCGCCGTAGGTGCCACCGGCGTCGTAAAGGTGCACCTCAAAACCGCACAGGCCGCGCTCCTGTGCCGGGGGTGCATCGACGGCGTTGTTGATCGGGTTGTCATCGTTGAACAGCAGGATCGAGATCTGCGCGCTCTTCAGCGGCAGTATGTCGACGACGACATCGACACTGGTCTGTCCCACACGAACCGGCGAACCGCTCATCGCGTATTTGCCTGCGCCCGTTGCGTCAGCCATCGGCAGCACAGATACGAAATAGCGCTTGGTGGGATCGAGCGCGAGACTCGTGTCGACGGTCCCGCCGCTGGCGACCTCGCCCGTCTCGACCACCGGCATGTAGCTGCGATGGAAGTTCAGCGACAGCGTCTCGGTCGGGCTCGCGCCCGCACACTTCGGGTCAAGCGGCAGGGGATTTATGCCGGTGCAGCCCGGGATCACGTCGAAGGTCCGGTCTTCTTCGATCGTGTAGCGGAATCCGGTCTCAATCAGCGGGCCGCCCGGCGACGTCCTCACATTGATGGTGAGCGCACCGGCATTGGTCGCGACCACACAGCCCATGACGCTCGCCAGAGCACCGATCAAGCGCATCGTCCGCATCCATCCGCCCTGGTTCCGCTGCATAGAACCTCCCTCGACCCGCTGACTCGAACGAGTGCGCGAACTCGCACTCATCACGCAACGAATTGTTGGTACGTCGCGCTAATCCGTCTGTAGGTCAGCGGACTACTCACGGGCGGGTGGGTATCCCCAACCGTTCTCGAACTCGTGGGTAGGAACCACCCCACCGTTAAGGCGGGTTAAGGATCAGCAACGGGGCGTGCGCAACGCGCCGACAATCTTCAACGCAGGGGAAACAGGAGATGGAAGATGCGCGCCTAACTGCGCGCGGCGCGCTGCATGCGCGCAATGACCTTCGGGACGTACTTCTGCGTTTCCGCGAACGGTGGTACGCGGTTGCCATAACGCACGACAGCATTCTCGCCGGCGTTGTAGGCCGCCAGCGTCAGATGGAGATCGCCGTTGAATTGCGCCAGCAGTGCCTTCAGGTAGCGCGCGCCGCCCAGCACGTTGTCGTGCGGATCGAACGGATCCCTTACACCAAAGCGCTGCGACGTTGCGGGCATCAGCTGCATCAGGCCCTGGGCACCTTTCGGCGAAACCGCGCGGGTGTCATATGCGGACTCGACGGCGATGACGGCATGCAGCAGGTGCGGTGAGACGTCGACTTCCTGTGCCACCTTCAGCACGATGCTGCCGACGTCAGTGGCCAACGGAGCGGGGGAGGCGGGCTCAGTCCTCGCTGCAGTGGCGGTCGTGCCAGGCTCAAGAACCAGCTTGTTGGGTGTTTCGACCGACACGAAATTCGACAACACGACGCTGCCGTTGCTCGACGTTCCGACATAGACCTGGGCCGCGGCAGGAGACGCGGCAGTGGCCAGGCATGAAAGAGCGACGAGTACGACAACGCGCATGTTGAATCACTGGTGACGAACGCTCGTGGCCGGCGACGATCGACGCGGCCCCCGAGAGATACCATTCGCTGCGGCGACACGCCAAGGGGGGAAGTTACCCAATCGATGCGGGGCGGTGGACGCGACGAACGCGCTCGTACCACTGACCGTCACTGCGTTGGCGCGGCTCCCGGCGCGCAGTTCTCAGAGATCGGACCCGGGAGGGGTTTCCGTCATGCCGCCTGCCTGCAGTTGCGCCGTCGTCAGCGGATCGGATTCCCCGTCGAAGTACCGGTGCAATGCGCGCTGGAACAGCGGCTCGTCCGGTACCACGGTCGCGAACAGCGTCATCGATGACCGGAATTTCATTGCGTCGGTCGAGCCGAAGATCTCGAGCGCGGTGCGCCCGGTGACACCCAGCACGAGCTCGACGCACTCGCGCAGGCGGGCGCCGAGCACCGGGTGCTGCAGGTACTCTGCCGCCTCGGCCGCGGAATCAATGCCGAAATAGCGTGCCATCGCACTGCGCCCCAGTCCGCGCAACTGCGGAAAAACGAACCACATCCAGTGCGTCGTCTTTCGTCCCGCCTGCAGTTCCGCGCGTACATCGTCGTAGACCGGGTCCTGTGCGTCGACAAATCGCCCGAGGTCGCTGTCGGAGGACATGAAGTGCGCGTTTCTCAGAGCCGCGCGGCCAATCGTGTGCCCTGGTCGATCGCGCGCTTGGCATCGAGTTCTTTCGCCTCGTCCGCGCCACCGATCAGGTGAACGGCGACACCCGCAGCCTGCAACGGCGCGTGGAGTTCGCGCAGCGGTTCCTGGCCGGCGCACAGCACGACCGTGTCGCACTCGATCAGCTGGCCGTCCTTGCGCTCTTCGCCGTAGGTGACAAACAGCCCCTCCGGCGTGATGCGTTCGTAGTTCACGCCGCCGACCATATCCACCTGCTTCATCTGCAGTGCTGCGCGGTGGATCCAGCCGGTTGTCTTGCCGAGCCCTTTGCCGAGCTTTCCGGTCTTGCGCTGCAGGAGCGTCACCTGGCGCGCGGGGGCTGAAGGCCGCGGACGAACCACCCCGCCCCGCACCACGGCCGGATCGGTCACGCCCCACTCGGCCAGCCATTCCCTGAGGTTCAGCGTCGGCGAGTGCCCCGGCGGCGTGACCAGGAACTCGGCCACGTCGAAACCGATGCCACCGGCACCGACGATCGCGACGCGTTCGCCGACGGGCTTGCCATGGAGCAGCACGTCGATGTAATTCAGCACGTTCGGACTCTCCTGCCCCGGAATCTTCGGGTTGCGTGCCTGCACGCCGGTTGCGAGGATCACGTCATCGAACTTCTGCGCGACCAGTTCCTCCGCCGTCGCCCGCGCATTCAGATGCAGGATCACTCCGGTTAGCTCGAGGCGGCGGGTGAAGTAGCGCAGCGTCTCGCTGAACTCCTCCTTGCCCGGAATGCGCCTGGCCATGTTGAACTGCCCGCCGATCTGCGCCGCCGCCTCGAACAGATGCACTTCATGGCCGCGCTCCGCGAGCGTGGTGGCTGCGGCAAGGCCGGCCGGGCCGGCGCCGATCACGGCATAGCGCTTGCGCTGCGGCGCGGGCGTCACCATGAGTTCGGTCTCGCGCCCGGCACGTGGATTGACCAGGCAGCTGGCGAGCTCGTTCTTAAACGCGTGGTCCAGGCACGCCTGGTTGCAGGCGATGCAGGTATTGATCTCCGCCGCGCGCCCCGCCTTCGCCTTGGCGACGAAGTCCGGGTCGGCCAGCAGCGGACGCGCCAGGCTCACGATGTCGGCGCAGCCCTCCGCCAGCAGTTGCTCGCCGACTTCAGGGGTGTTGATGCGGTTGCTGGTGACCAGCGGAATCGTGATGCCGGCGGCCCGCAGTTCGTCACGCATCTTCTTCGTAACCCACGCGAAGGCACCGCGGGGCACGCTGGTGGCGATCGTGGGCACGCGTGCCTCGTGCCAGCCGATGCCGGTGTTGATGATCGTGGCGCCGGCAGCGGTGATCGCCCTGGCCAGTGCCACCGCCTCGGGCCAGCTGCTGCCGTCGGGAATCAGGTCCAGCATCGACAGGCGGTAGATGATGATGAAGTCGCGGCCAACGGCCTCGCGCACGCGCGAGACGATCTCCACCGGCAGCCGCATCCGGTTCTCGTACGCGCCGCCCCACTCGTCCGTGCGATGGTTGGTGTGCGTGACGAGAAACTGGTTGATGAAGTAGCCCTCGCTGCCCATCACCTCGACCCCGTCGTAGCCGGCATCGCGCGACAGCTTCGCGCAACGGACAAAGGCGCGGATCTGCCGTTCGATGCCGCGGGCCGACAGCTCGCGTGGCGCAAACGGCGAAATCGGGCTCTTGATGCGGGAGGGGGCCACGCAGAACGGCTGGTAGCCATAGCGACCCGTGTGCAGGATCTGCAGCGCGATCCGTCCGCCTTCGGCATGCACTGCGTCCGTGACCAGCCGGTGCCGCCGTGTCGCGGCCGACGTCGACAGTGTCCCGGCGAACGGCTTGGCCCAACCCTCGATGTTGGGAGCGAAGCCGCCGGTAACCATCAGCCCGACGCCGCCGCGTGCCCGCTCGGCGAAGTACGCCGCCATCGCGGGGAAGTGCTTGCGACCATCTTCCAGGCCGGTATGCATGCTGCCCATCAGCACGCGGTTGGGCAGCGTCGTGAAGCCGAGGTCCAGCGGGGCCAGCAGATGTGGATAGGTCATGGCGCCGATACTAGCGGCCGGCCGCCGCGCGAACTTAGATGGACGGCTCGAAAGAACTTGCGACGGGTCCGTCGCACGTCGAGGGCCGGCCACTGGCGGGCTCGCTCTAATGAGCGCGGCTCGCAATCGGCGATCGATGCTTTCGCGCATCGGCCCGTTGCCGTAATGAATGTGTGAGTGCCGGCGTCGACGGAGACACAAAGGCGCTTTCAAGCCACCCGCCGAGGCGGAGGTTCCATGCCTGATCGATTAGACGTGACCTCCGAGCGGCCGTCAGGCATGGCGACGCCTTAGGCACGCGTCCGGCATCGGGCGCTGGGCCTTGTGAAGGCAAGCACTTGTCATACTCGAGAGCGTTGTCGTCCTATGGCCGTGCGTATCGGATCGCGGGGCGTGTCGGGGGCATTGCCGACGCGGGCGTGCGCGGCTAATGTCGCGCTCGCGGTCGATCGGCTGACGGGGCTTCGTCATGCACCGAGTAGAGGCAGCTCAATGGGTTCTGTGGGGTCGATCGCACCAGGTACTGCTGCTCGTCGCCGTGGTCGTGGCCTACTTTCTCGCTGGCCGGCTCGGACTGCACTTCGCATTCGTTCACGCCAGCGCCTCTGCAGTCTGGCCTCCCACCGGGATAGCTCTGGCGGCAGCGTTGCTGTTCGGACGCCGCGTCTGGCCAGCGGTGTTCGTCGGGGCGTTTCTGGTCAATGTCGTTGCCTCCGGGTCGATGGCAAGCTCGCTCGGTATCGCCGTCGGCAACACGCTCGAAGCGGTCGTCGGCGCGCTTCTCGTGGAGCGCTATGCGGCGGGCGCTCAGGCCTTCGACCGGGCGCAGACTCTCCTGCGCTTCACCGTGCTGGCGGGCCTGATCAGCACCGGCATCAGCGCAACGTTGGGCACAATGACGCTGGCGATCACCGGCCAGGCCGCTTGGACTGCATTCGGTCCGATCTGGTTGACGTGGTGGCTGGGAGATGCCGCCGGGGCGTTGATCGTCGCCCCCTTGCTCGTGCTCTGGGGTAGAGCACCCGTCTTCGGCCCCCTGCGCGCACAGCCGCTCGAAGAGGCGCTGCTGCTGTTCGTCGTTGCAGCGGTCGGCGCCGTGGTCTTTAGTTATCCTGGTTTCAGTCAATATCCGCTGCCGTTCCTGTGCATACCGCCGCTGATATGGGCGGCTTTCCGCTTCGGTCAACGGGAAGTGGCGACTTCGGTCGCATTGCTGTCGGCAATTGCCACATGGGCCACGGTGCGCGGCAGCGGGCCGTTCGTGATGGCGAGTGACAATGAGTCACTGCTGCTGCTGCAAGCGTTCATGGCCACTATCGCCGCCCTGACGATGCCGGTGGCAGCGCTAGTCTGGGAGCGCAAGGCGATCGAGCAGGAGCGTTCGCTGCTGCTGGAGCGCGAGCAGGCCGCCCGCGCTGAGGCGGAGGCTGCGAACCAAGCGAAGGACGAGTTCATTGCGATGCTCAGCCACGAGCTGCGCAATCCGCTCTCCGCCATTTCCAACGCCGGGCAACTTCTCCAGGCAATCGAGACTCAGCAGGGATTTGCGACGCGTGCGGTCGAGATCATCAATCGGCAGGTCAAGCATCTGAGCCGCCTCATCGAAGACCTGCTCGATGTCGCTCGTGTCACCAGCGGAAAGATCACGCTGGCCCGTGAAAGGGTCAACATGGCGGCGGTCGTGCAGCGGAGCCTGGAAGTGATGCGCGGCAGTGGTCGACTGGATCAGCTTGATCTGGTGGTCCGGGCCGAGCCTGTCTGGGTTGACGCAGACCCCGCCCGCCTCAGCCAGATCATTGACAACCTCTTGATGAACGCCATCAAGTTCACCCCGAGCGGCGGGCAAATCGAAGTACAGGCGGGTAGCGAAGGTGACGATGCGGTGCTTCGCATTCGTGACAACGGCATTGGCATCGCACCGGAATTGCTGCCGCGCGTATTCGATCTCTTTACGCAGGGACCGCGCACCCTCGATCGGTCACAAGGCGGTCTCGGCGTGGGCTTGACCCTGGCACACCGCCTGGCGCAGGCGCATGGAGGACGCATCGTCGCAGCGAGCGAAGGACTCGCGAAGGGCAGTACTTTTGTCGTCAGCCTTCCCCGCGCCGATCCACCGCGGATCGCCCCGACCTCCCAGCCGCCGTCGACGAGTACCCACGGCTCTCCGAAGCGGATCCTGATCATTGAGGATGATGCGGACGGACGCGAGGCATTGCGAATGCAGCTCGTGAACGCCGGGCACGATGTCTATGCAGCAGCCACTGGCATCGAGGGCATCGAGACCGCGGCACGCGTGAAGCCCGAGATCGTGTTGCTCGACGTCGGACTGCCGGGACTGGACGGCTACCAGGTCGCGCAAAGATTGAAGGTGGGGAGTGACGTTCCGCGACTGATTGCCATCACCGGCTACGGCCGGCCCGAGGACCGCGAGCGCGCACTCGAAGCCGGAATTGACCAGCACATGACCAAGCCGGTCGACGCGGCGGAGCTGGCTCGCCTCCTGACTTGAGCTGGTCGCAGGTTGACGGCGCGGCCGACATTCCATCGCCCGAGGCATACCAAATGAAAGCGGGCCCGCAGGCCCGCTCCCGAACGCCAGATTCCAAGCTCAGTCGGGAATCACCAGCGTATTGCCGTCGAACGTGATCCTGTCGGCCGCAACCGGGTTCGCCGAAATCGGCGGGATGTTTTCCGCTGCAAGCGGCGTCGCGGCGGTCGGACGCGTAGTGGTGCGCACGACCTGCGAGGGCGGAAGCGTCGTGGCGGATAACAGGTGATTCCACATCGCGTTCATCGCACCGATGAAGTAGACGTGCAGCGGCACGTAACTCGTGCTGTAGCCGGGCAGGGGCAGAAACGCCTCGAAGTGCTGCGCGTTCGTCACCTCGACATACCGGACGTTGTTCGCCTTGGGCTCGCGCAGATGGTTATGCGCGATGTACGAGCGCGAGTTGAAGTTCACGGGAATCAGCGCGTCGGCGCGGCCGTGCACGATGATGGCAGGCTTGCCGCGCAGCCTGGCGGACTGCTGGACCTGCGCCACGCCGCCCTTCACCCGCTGCGCGTTGGCACTGTTGCCGGTCCAGAGGTTGCGCTGGCACCTCGCGCCGTCGAAGTTGAAATCTTCGCGGTTGGTTGACGGCGACTGCGACGCGCTGTCGAGCAGCGGCTGGCCGCGCGGATCGAGGTTGTTGACGATCGTGATGCCACTGGAAGCTCCAGTGACGGCGAGCATCGGCGGAACGCCGTTGCCATCCCCGAACGAAGTCGGCAGCAGCAGCGGTTTCGTGGCGGTCACCAGGTTCGTGGCAAGGTCAATCGAGGCGAAGCTGAGGCCGCACAGGTTGTCGAGTACGGAGAAGCGCCCATACGTGTTGCTGTAGGTAGTCGCGATCCCAGGAGTCGCTAGCGCGTAGTGCGACGCGTGCAGCGGCGACGACTCGGGCTGCCATCCGTAGGCAATCAGCTTGTTCATCGCCTCCTGCGGCCACTGTGCTTGCGGACCGCTCAGCAGGCCCGCGTCAGCCAGCGACTGGCAGCGATTTTGTGCACGCACCGCGTTGACGATGTTGAATGCCGCGCCCGGCACCAGCGATGCGCACGGCTGGTACAGGTTCGCGAATGTGAAGTAGTCGTAGAGCGGCTTGCTGCCGCCCGTGTAGGTGGTCGAACCGCGACGGATCGGCGGGTTCTGCGGATGCATCACCTGGATGTTCGGCTCCGCCACGGCGACACCGTCGATCAAACCGGCGCGGTCCTGCTCCGCCGCCTGAAGCGCGGCGCCGGCGCCGTTGGAGACGCTGGAGGCGATGACGATGGTATTGGCCGGAGTGATCGTGCGGTTCTTTCCCCCGGCCTTGCGGTCAGTGCCATATTGCTCATTCAGCACGTAGAACGCATATTCGACGGCGCTCAGCGTGTTCTGGCCCCAGTCCTTTTCCGAGTTGAACTGCGAATGCGCATGCTTCACCGCAAAGCGGTTCGGCCAGTCGCTATTGAACTGCTGGCGCTGCAGCGCGGTGATCGGCGCGGTGAACACGGTGTCGTCGCCTGCAGTGGTCGCATCGGCGCGCACACCGTTGATGCGGTTGATCGTGTTGTCCTCGAGGTCGTGCACGCCGTTGCCGCTGCCTTTGTCGGCGTATGCCACTGCGCAGCCGCGCTTCAGTCCCCAGTCTCCCGCCGTGCCAATTGCGCCATAGACGCCCCGCGAACCACTCGAGGTGGCGGTGACGATGCAGGGGCGTGACGGTTCGAACGTCGTCGGCACCTGCACCATCAGCGTCACGTTGCGCCCGCTTGAGCCTCGGTCGAAGACGGCGATGTACTCGGTGCCCGCGATCTTTCCCTCGCCCAGCGTGTCGTTGCCGTCGAGGTCGATGTTGGGGCCATAGAAGCGGCCGTAGCCGCCCAATGCAGTGAAATCGATCAGCGCACGGTAGTTGTTATAGATGGCCAGCCTGCGCAGGTCTGCGGGATTGGTCGGATCGATCGGCGCCGGGCGCGCGCCGCCGATGCCGGTCTTGCCCAGGCCCGCCGTCAGCAGATCGTCGCTGGTTCCGTCATAGAAGATCGATGGGCCGACGGGCGTAACGCCGGGCGGAAGCTTGTTGGGTGCGTTGTTGAACTGGCCTCCCTGCGCGTACACAGCCGCAGATAGGGACAACAGCGCTGCGGAGAGCAGCGTGCCCGTCGTGCATTTCATGTTTCCATTCCTCCACGGTACGCCGGAGCTTCGCCCGGCGGCCTGTTCGCTTGATATGCGCGGCTTATATTGTTTGAGCGCGGCTGGCCGTTCGACCGCGGCGCGAGTGTAACGACGACGTGCGTGAATCGTCGACCGCGCACTGGGTTCTTGCCGCAATGGACTCGCCTATAGGCGCGATGACTATCTCAATCTTGACGGGTGGTGCGTCACACGGCTGACACGCGTGCTCGCAGGGCCTGTTGTGGACGGCGCCGTCCGAGCACCTGCATGCCGCGGGGCCCGGATACAAGAACAGATGCCGACGGAGGACGGCTCTAGCCGAGGAGCGAGCGCGTTACCTGCAGCACCAAGTACCCACAGGTCGCTGCGATGGCAAGCAACGTGGAACGTATCGAAAGCGTTTCGTGTAGCTCAAGGAACCGCCGCTCCCGCCTCCGTCGACGTTTCTCTCCGCTGCTGGCACTCATAACACCCTCGCTTGCACCAACACTGAGCAGCAGTGCTCAGCTGGTAGTAGACGACCCCGCTATCGAAGGACTGAGCACGATCCGAGCCGAGGAATCAATGCGAGAAAAATCAAGAATTTGCGACTTCCACCCACCGAGAGCGCGCGATCGATGTAAAGCGCTCCGACGGAGGCGCTGTGCGTGACTGGGGCGGCGCGAGCGTGTCGCTGGCGATTTAGGCACACGGCACCTGAAACCGTGGTCTCGAATTCAGGACGCGGGCCCTGCCGCCCATCAAGACTGCGGGGCCGCCGGATTGTCGGTCTCGCCGGGAGTGAATCGGTCCTGAACAGCGATGAGCTGGTCGTCGGATGTCGCCACGATCCAGCGCTGCGCGCTTTCGACGATGTAGCGATTGTGATCCTTGAATGGCCCCATGGCTGTGACGGTCTTCCAGAGCACCGGTCCGGCGCGGCTCGTCTTGCCGGATGGCGTACCGACCAGCAGGCAGTAAGGCCCGAGGGGCAGCGACACAAACGGCTGCACCGGCCGGGCGCGGACCCGCCAGTCGATGAACGGCGCTTCGTTGATCAGCAGCGGAGTTGGCAAGCCGCAGAAGACCGTGAAGTCGTACAACGCCAGCTGTGCGCGCAAGCCGCCGTACTTCTTTCGAATGTCCTTCACGACCGCTGCGCGAATTTCGTCTTCGAACATCGGTTCGAGCCGATAAGCCGCCAAGGCCTGTTGAGCATCCGGCTGGTAGGCGCAGACAAGGCCGATCTCGACGCACTCCTGGGCTGCCCGCTGTACGTCGGCCACCGAGCCGGCCTCTTCCGGTTTGCCCAGC
>Ga0316626_10000056_pt1 | contig 38723 bp, 31 predicted proteins | sample OWC_Aug_T1_C1_D5_FD_207656 | JGI IMG/M metagenome (GOLD analysis project Ga0316626, IMG submission 207656) | Wetland soil microbial communities from Old Woman Creek delta, Ohio, United States - OWC_Aug_T1_C1_D5_A | ecosystem: Environmental > Terrestrial > Soil > Wetlands | place: USA: Ohio...
CCTCGTCCAGACGAACCTCCCGCTGCTCGCAGGCCGAGAGGTGGGCTGCGATGGCAAAGCGGAGGGTCTCCGCGGCTTCGCGGGTATCCTGGTCCGGCTGTCGTCCTTCGAGGAGAGCCTCGATGAAGTCGCGTGTGCCCAGACGAAAACTGTCGGCCCAGTCACTGGGGATGTCGTGCCACGCGCGCGTCTCACCATCGCGGTACAAGATCAGCGCCGGCTCGTCCAGCAAGAAGCCCGTGCACCGATTGATCCAGATGACTCCCTCGACGCCGTGGATCTCGATCCGATCATCGCTGGCATAGTACTTCGAGCGCACGCGCATGCCGACCGACGCGATGACTTCCCAGCTGCCGAACTTCGGGACGCCGGCGTACTTCCAACTGATCAGCGCCGGGCCGTCGTAGAAGGCGTTCGGCCCAAATCGATTGACGTGAATCCACGCATGCACTCGTTCGATTGGTTCGGGGACGAAGAACCGTCCCATGTTGAAGCAATGATAGCCATGGTCGAAACAGACCGGCCCACCGCCGCACGTTTCGGGATCCATGCGCCACGCCACCGCGCTGGCGGGAACCGGCCAGCCGTCGTCGAAGCGGCCCGCGGCGGTCTTGATCCGCACCGAGAGCGGTTCGCCAATGGCGCCCTGTTCGACCAGCTCGCGCGCTTTGACGTGCGGGGGATAGTACATGAAGTTCTCGAAGACTCGCACTCGACGCCCCGCATCAATCGCGGCATCCTGAATCTGGGCGAGCTCGGCCAGCGTGAAGGTGGGCGGCTTCTGCAGTGACACGTGCTTCCCAGCCCGCAGCGCCGCGATCGCCACCTCACGATGGAGATGATGGGGGAGCAGAATCTCCACCGCGTTGACCTCTGGGTCCTTCAGAATATCCGCGACATCGCGATAGGCACTCTTCGCTCGCCACTCCGTCCGCCGTCGCTGGAGCAGTTCGCTGTCCCGGTCACACACGGCCAGGATCTCCGCATGCGGGTGGTCGAGGTAGCCCAGGACCTGCAGCGAAGCGATGCGGCCACATCCGATGATACCGACGTGGACGCGCTCGAGTGGGGTCATGGTGGCGCTTATACCACTTTGCTCCGACAGACGTCAGGCGTTTGGCCCTGGCAGACGTCGCCCGAGTTCGGGCTCGACCTGGACCTCCAATCTCATCTCCATAATCCTGGAGACGCGGCGACCTCGGGCCCGACATCCGAGACCGGAGGCAAGACTCCGGTTGTGAGGAGCTCGGTTGCGGCGTATTCTGCTCTTCAGGTCGAGATGAACCGATGGAACAACTGGCGGCACTGCCCGGCTACCTCCAGCATCACCCCGTCGCGACAATCGGTGCGTTGATCGGACTGATCGTTCTCTATCGCCTGCTCAACCGGAAGCCCAAGATCGTGCGCGACGCCGACGAACGGTTGCAGATCTTGCGGCGCGAGACCGAGAACAAGTACGATCAGATCCGGCCACTGCGATAGGATTCGGGTCTCGGGGTTACCGTCGCGGCGGTCGAACCCCTATCCGCAAAGGGCGACCCCCAAACCCTCGCCTGGGCTTGCCGCGCACCCGCAGATTGAGATAATGAATGCGTAGATAATTTGTCTACATCTGCGTCATGACGGACGAGGCCGCCGCTCTTGCGCTGATAATGCTCTCCGAGCTTCCATACGTCGGCGAACGGGCGGTCGCTCGCATCTGTCAGCTTGCCGACCAGCGGCGTCTTTCCGTCGGCGAGGTTCTCGCGCTCCCGCCTGCCGTTCTTGCCGAGGACTACCGGCTACCGGCGGCCGCCGTCGCCCGCTTGACCACGGGCCGCTCCGCACTCGAAGCCTACTGCCGCCAGCTGCTCGCGCGACTTCTTTCCGTGAGCGGGGAGGCCCAACGGCCGGGTGACCCTGGGTATCCCCACCGCTGGCGCCGATGCGCCGACCCCGCGCCACCGGTCGTCTATCTCTACGGAAACCCCGCCGTGCTCGCACTGCCGACGGTGGCCATTCTCAACTCCCGAACCGTGACGGCCGCAACGGTCAGCACCACCGTCCGTATCGTTCAGTGCGCCGCCCGCGAGGGCTTCACGCTCGTCACCGGCGGAATGAAGAGCACCCACCGCATCGCCGCGGTCGCCGTGCGCGCCGCCGCCGCGCCACACGTGGTCGCACTTGATCGCGGACTCTTCGCAACTTTCGGTGCGGATCTGGCGAGCGATCCATTCGGGTTCGGACCCGGACGCTGCGCGTTCGACTCCGCCCGCACCCTGGTCGTCTCTTCCTTCCGGCTGAACGACCACGCCGCACCCCGGAATGGCCGGCGCCGCGATGAGTTGATGGCGGCCCTTGCCGACGTGGTCATCGCCGTCAGCGCCCGCGCCGGTGGCGAGATCGAACGAACGTGCCTCCGAGCGCTCGACCACGGGCAGTGCGTCCTCTCCTGGCAGGGCGAGAATCGCGGCCTCCTCGCTGCCGGAGCATCGGCCATCGACGACAGCGGCCTACACGCCGGCCTGAGCCGGTTCCTGCCGCAGGAATGAGTACGTACGGCCGCGCGGAAACCGCGGTTCACGTCAGCGCAGACGCTGGATCAGCCCCCCGTACCTCGACCACCGTGATCTCGCGCGGCGTGAACAACCGGATGGGTTGTCCGGTCACCCCGAGGCCGGAGTTGACGTAGAGGTAGCAACCGTCCCGTTCGAACAACCCACGGGAGAAGTCGGTGATGAACTCCGCCAGATTGCGACGCACGCCGCGGAACCAGGGCACGGCGAGCTGTCCGCCATGGGTATGCCCAGACAGCATCAACGCCACCCCGGCAGCCGCTGCATAGGGAAAGACATCGGGCCGGTGCGACAACAACAGAATTGGTGTGTCGGCCGGTGCCTCCGCAACCAGCTGGGCAAGCCGCGCATCGGAAAGCACGCCGCGGGCCCAGTCTCGGCCGCGGTCGTCGGTGCCGATCACATGAAGGGATCCATCACCCACGCGCAGAGTTACCGCTTCGTCCCGCAGCACCCGAAACGACGTCCAACGCCGCAACTCGGCAACGACGCGGTCGGCACCCGAATAGTGATCGTGGTTGCCGAGAATTGCGCACACGCCGTAACGCGCCTGCAGCTCCCCCAGGATCGGGAAGAACCGCTCGTAGTCGGCCCGGGGCGAGTCGGCAATGTCACCGGTGATGCACACGAGATCGGGCCGCAGCTCGTTCACGCTCCGGATGAAACTCCGCAGCTCCCCGACGCTGAGGTTCTGCCCGACGTGGACATCGCTGATCTGGGCGATGCGCAACGTGGTCGATGGGGCCAGGCCCCGCAGCGTCAGGGGCACACGTACGACCTGGAGCTGGCGCCGCCCGAAGGCGTAGCCGTAGACGAACAGCACGGTGACGCCGGCCATGCCGGTCGAGACGAACCAGCGGAACGGACCGAGATGGCCGTCGATCACAGCATACCCGCCAGAGGGAAGCGCCGCGGCACTCAAAGCCCCCGCAAGGCCCGAGCCGACGACCCACATCGCGGCACTCACGACCAGAAACGAGAAGCAGAACAACGAGACGAAAGCCGTGGCGGAATACACCCGCAGCGCCAGTGGAGCATCACTCGCACGGCCCAACGGGCGGCGGGCGGTCAGCGTCCGGTTGACCGCGTAGATGGCGGTCACCCCCAGCGCGTGCCCCCACAGCGGCTGCACGACATCGCTGACGGCCCAAAGCACCCACGCGACACACCCCCACTGAGCGCAACTGATCGCGAGCAGCAGCAGCCGGAAGAAGTTGCGGAAGAACAACCGCGTCGCCCACACGTGTGCGGTTTCCAGGATCGCCATCCCGGCAATCGTAGCATGCGCCGTTCTTCGGACAAGCGCTGGATATTTCCCGCGAGCGATCGTCCGCGATCCTCGCTCGTCGTTGCCCCCGCACATGACATCCCACCTGCGATCAGATCGGCTGTCCCGCTCAATCCTCGTGGCGACGAGTCGGGAGGACCGTGCTCCTTACACCGCCGATCGGGGGATTTGTGGACGCAGCGCGTGCGAGTTATAGACTGAGCCCATGCGGTTCACAGTTGCGTGGCTCGTTGCCGCAATCGGGATCCTGCCCGCTGCGACGCGCGCGCAAACCGGGGGAGGTCAAGCCATGGCATTCACACTCAGTAGCCCGGCCTTCAAACAGGGGGACCCGATTCCCAAGAAGTTCACCTGCGAAGGCACCGACGTGTCGCCGGCCTTGAAGTGGAGTGGCGCCCCGGCCGGTACAAAAAGCTTTGCCCTGATCGTTGACGATCCGGATGCTCCCGTGGGCACCTGGGTCCATTGGGTGCTCTTCAACATCCCGGGCGAGACGACGAGCCTGCCCGAGGGACTGGCCACGACGGGAGAGTTCCCGGATGGCAGCAAGCAGGGAACGAACGACTTCAAGCGCCTCGGCTACGGCGGCCCCTGCCCGCCTCCGGGACCGGCACACCGGTACTTCTTCAAGCTCTACGCTCTCGACCAGCCACTCGACCTCCCGACGGGCGCAACCAAGGCCAAGGTACTCGACGCGATCACCGGCCACATCCTTGGGCAGGGCGAGCTGTTGGGCAAGTACAAGCGGTGATCTGACCAGGGATCGAGGGATCAAGGGATCCAGGTCCATGGATCGGCCGCTCCATGGCGTACTGCGGGGTCCCTCGATCCCTCCTCCCAACAAGGAGCACATCGTGAGCGACAAAGCCCTGACCTACGAAAGCCAAGTCACCTGGGACACCCAGCGGCGCGGCCTCGCCGAAGCGGAAGCCCGTCCAGTGCTGGCAGTGGGAGCGCCGCCGGAGTTCGGGGGGAGCGATGACGTCTGGTCGCCCGAGCACCTCACCGTCGCCGCCGTGAACACCTGCATGATGCTGACGTTCATCGCCATCGCGGAGAACTCGAAGCTGCGCTTTTCCGGTTACCGATCCAGCGCAATGGCCACCCTCGAGAAGGTCGACGGGCGCGGTCCGGTGATCACCAGGGTCAACGTGTATCCGCGCATCACGATCCCACCGGACACGGATCGCGGCCGCTTGGAGCGGGTTCTTCAAATGACCAAGAAGAACTGCTTCATCTCGAACTCACTGAACGCGGACGTCACCCTCGAGGCGGAGATCGTCATCGGGTGATCTCGCCGCGTCGGCTTCGCCGCGCATGTACCGAGCGACCGGGAAGTCTCACGCCTCCGAGCTCTGGGTAACCGACAGCGGCCACTCGTGATTCCACGGCCGCGCCTGTTCGTAGGCGTACGCCGCCTGCAGCACCAGGTCCTCGCGGTGTCGCGGCGCCACGATCTGCAGCCCGCACGGCAGCCCCGCGTCCGTCATGCCCGCCCGCACCGTTGCCGCGGGATGCCCGGAGAAGTTGAAGGGATACGTGAACGCCACCGCGCCGAGCGGGGTGGCGATCGGCTGCCCATTGATTTCTGTCGGGAACGGACCAGCCGCCGAGAAGGCTTCGATCGGTAGCGTCGGAGTCAGCAGCAGGTCGAAGCGTTCAAACAGTTCGGCGATGGCCTGGTTGAGCTGCGCGCGGAGACGGTACATCCGTCCCATGTGCGCCGCCGAAATCTCCTTGGCGCGCTCGATGCCGGCCAGAAAGCCGCGCCCGAACTGGCTGCGATGCATCTCGATCTCGTCCGCAATCTCCGCATAGACTTCCGCACCCGATACCGTCGCCCACTCGATGCCGAGATCAGGCAACGTATCGTGCGTCACGACGACATGATGACCGAGGTCGCGAAACACCTGCACCGCGGCCTCGACCTCGCGCATGACGTCATGCTGCACCGTCGCGTATCCGAGGCTCGGGTTGAAGGCGATGCGCCGTCGGCGCGGCAGCGCCTCGATCATGTCGGCGTAGGAATAGCCTGGGTGCGGCAGCGAGTCGGGGTCGGACGGATGCGCCCCGACGACCGCGTCCATGTACAGCGCCGCATCGCGGACGGTGCGGGTGATGGGTCCATACACCGCCGTGTCGCTCCAGTGGAGCATCTTCCGCGGCCCTGTCGGTACCCGCCCGAAGTTTGGCTTGAGCCCGAAGGCGCCGACGAAGCAGGCTGGGATGCGAATCGATCCGCCGCCGTCCGAAGATGTCGCGAGCGGAAGCATGCCGGAGGCGATGGCCGCGGCCGAGCCGCCGCTCGAACCGCCCGGGGTGCGCGCGGGGTTCCACGGGTTGCGAGTGACCCCGTACACGAGGTTCTTGGTCAGCGCGGTGTATCCAAACTCCGGCGCGTTCGTCTTGCCGAGCACGATCGCACCCGCGGCCTTCAACCGCGTCACCTGCGCGGAGTCTCGGGCGGGTTGGTTGTCTTTGAATGGCAACGATCCATAGGTCGTCGGCAAGCCTGCGGCGTCCTCGAGATCCTTCACGCCAAGCGGAAGCCCCGCCAGCGGGCCCGGGTCCTCTCCTCTGGCGATCCGATCAGCCTGGGCCCGCGCCTCGGCAAGGGCCGCGTCCGGCCGCATCGCCACCAACGCATTGAGGGTTGGGTTCACCGCCTCGATGCGAGCCAGCGCGGCCTGCATGACATCAACGGGAGACAGTTCCTTCTTGCGAACCCGTCGCGCGATCTCACACGCGGGCATGAACCAGATCTCCGACATGCGCTCCTCCTCTTTCACGATCCCACATAGTCAATCGCGCTGGCGGCGGCAAAGCCAAAGAGGAAGGCAAAGGTCAAAACCGACATCGATTAAGGGGGGGCTGCCTTTTGCCTTTTGCCTTTTGCCTTTTGCCTTTTGCCTTTTGACTTTTCCCATGGGTTCGCTACTGCATCCGCGTGATGCCGGAGACGCGGTGAACACCCTGGCCGCACGCCTCGAGGCGATCGCCACCACATACAGCGCCCGGCCGGCACTCATCTTCCAGGACCGAGCCGTGTCCTTCGCTCGGCTCGCGGCCGACGCCCGCGCTGCCGCCGCGGCCCTAGCCCGGTTGGGAGTCAGTAAAGGAACCCGTGTCGCCATCCTCATGCCCAATCGGCCTGACTGGCTGCGGTGCGCGTTCGGGATTTGGCATCTCGGCGCGATCCTCGTGCCGATCAACACGCTCTTTCGCGCGACGGAGCTGGCGCATGCCCTCCGCCATGCCGATGTCACCGTGTTGCTCGCGGTGTCGAGGTTCCTGAACCATGATTACCAGGCGGTTCTTGCCGATCTCTGTCCCGAGTTGGATCGACCCGAAAGGCCAATCCGCAGCGCGGCCCTGCCGTGCCTCCGATCCGTCGTCCTCGACGGAGAACCCCGCCCGCGCGGCGCCATCGCCTGGAACGATCTCATCGCCTGGGGTCATGGCACGCCAGACAAGTGGCCAAGCGCTGCCCGGGAAGCGGTCGTTCCCAGCGACGATGCGGCGATCTTCTTCACGTCGGGGAGTACCGCCACACCAAAAGGCGTGGTGCACACGCATGCCGGCTTGCTGCAGTCCACCGACAACGTGGCCGATCGGCTCGGCCTCGACTCCGACGATCGGACCTGGGGTTACCTGCCCTTCTTCTTCAATGGCGGCTTGGTCGGCGTCGCCCTCGCCACCCTGTTTCGCGGCGGCGCCGTGCTCCTGCAAGAAGTCTTCGACGCGGCGGAAACCTTCTCCCTCATGCAGCAGCATGGATGCACGACGCTCTTCGCCTGGCCGCACCAGGTGGAGGCGCTCATCCGATTGCCCAATTTCGATCGCTCCAAGTTGAGGATTCGCAAAGGCGTCGGCGCCAACACGCCGTGGGCCGCAAAGCTGTACCCGCCCGATCATCACGCGGTGAGCGCGTGGGGAATGACCGAGACCGGGCCGATGGCCGCCTCGTCACGCTTCGACGATGCCCTCGCCCTGCGGGTCAGCGCACACGGCCGAGCGATGCCGGGGCTCGATATCCGCATCGTTGACCCAGAGACGGGGCGGCCGCTACCAGCCAACGTCGACGGCGAGATCATCGTGCGCGGCTCCAGCCTGATGCGCACGTACTACAAGCACTCGCCGGCCGACTGCTTCGATGCGGACGGCTTCTTTCACACGGGCGACTGTGGTCGGCTCGATGAGACCGGACACCTCCACTTTCTCGGCCGCATCAAGGACGTGATCAAGGCCGCCGGCGTCAGCGTCGCCGCGGCGGAGATCGAGGCGGTTCTGCTCGCGTATGCCGGGATCAAAATCGCCCACGTCGTGCCGGTGCCCGACCCGACGCGCGGCGAGAACATCGCCGCGTTTGTGGTCGCCGGCGACACGCCATGCACCGAGGAAGAGATCCTCGCGCACTGCCGCTCAAACCTCGCCAGCTACAAAGTGCCCCTCCATGTCTTTCTCTGCCGTGAAGACGAACTGCCCACGCTCGGCAGCGGCAAGGTCGATCGCCGCCAACTGCGGGCGCTGGCAGCGGAACGAGCCGGACGAGTCGAAAGTCGAAGGTCGAAAGTCGAAGGGGAGCGTTAGCCCGAAAGCGAAGAAAACTTTCACCACCGAGGCACGGAGAGCAGAGAGAAAACCATGAAGAAGTTGGTCTCATGCGGATGAGGTTCGATGCCGGGCTCTCTTGAGGTCATTTGGTCCGTGTCTTCCTCCGTGCCCTCGGTGCCTGTGTGGTTTGTATTCCCGGATCAGGGTTAGTCTTCGACTTCGGCTGCTCGGGTCGTCGCGGCAGCATGACCCGCCGCCGCAGTGACAGAACGGGTTCGTTGCGCTGGTTCCACGCGCGTGTCTCGATGTAGAGAATGCCGCGATCCGGGCGAGAGCGCGACTCGGTCTTCTCGATGATCTCCGACTCCGCGTAAACGGTATCGCCGTGGAACGTCGGCCCCAGGTGCTTGACGGACTCGTACTCCAAGTTCGCGATGGCCGTTTGGCTCACGTCTTTCACGCTCATGCCGACCGCGATCGCAAACACCAGGATCCCGTTCACCAGGCACTTCCCGTGCGGCGACTGGCTGGCATAGTGATCGTCGAAGTGGATGGGATTTGTGTTCATGGTCATGAGCGTGAACCAGGTGTCGTCGAAATCGCGGATCGTCCGCCCCGGCCAGTGTTTGATCACCTCCCCGACCGTGTAATCGTCAAAATAGCGCTCGCCGTTCATGGGTACCTCCCGCCGGCGTCTTACTAGAGGCGATCACCCGCCTCAAGAAAGGCGGTCGGCAGTCGGCGGTGGGCAGTAAGCGGTGCCCGCTGTTCACCGCCCACTGTCTACTGCCCACCGATTACCGCCGACTGAAACCAGAGGCGACGAGGTCGTCGATGATGCGCAGGGTCACCCCCCAGACGACGTACGCGTCCACGCGCACGCTCGGCACCACGAAGCTCGTACCGCCGAACTCCACGTGCAGCGCCTCCCGCCGCTCGGGCTGCTCGAAGAAGTGGAGCGGCGCGGTGAAGACGCTCTCCACCTCGCGCGGATCGGGGCGGAAGGTGTAGACGAGCGGAATCCTCCCGACGAAGGGACTGATGAGATAGCTCGTGCTCAGCGTCCGGTGCTCCGCCAGCGCCCCCAGCACCGTCACGTCGCGGGGCGCGAGAGCGATCTCCTCTTCCGCCTCGCGCAACGCCGTCGCCAGCAGGCTCTCGTCGCGATCTGGATCGTAACGTCCCCCCGGAAAGGCCACTTGGCCCTGATGAGCGTTCGACCCGGCCGTTCGCTGGATGAGAACCAGCCGGCGTTCGCCGCTCGCTTCCACCTGCAGCGGCACCAGCACCGCGGCACGGGTAAGTGCGCCCATGGACAGAAAAGAACAGATTCTCTGCCCCGTTGCCATCCTCCGACGTGGCGCAGGACCAGAGGGGGACGAGGATGCGAAACGTGAGGTTTCGCGCGACATCGGCACGAAGCGTCGTCGAGATGGAGCACTGCTCGTCGGCCTGGAGATGCCGCAACGTGTTCCGTCCGTAACGGCCTGTGCTAGGTTTCGAGCCATGTCGATGCGGTACGTCGTTGCCCGCTACCACGAGATCGTGCTCAAGCGTGGCAACCGGGCGCAGTTCGTCCGGCAGCTCGAGCAGAACGTCGTCCGGCTTCTGCGCGGCACCGGAGTACGAGAGGTACGCCGAGGCCCGAGCCGGCTGATCGTTCCGCTGGGCTCCGAAACGGATTGGCCCGAAATTCGCGAGCGCTTGCGCCGCGTGTTCGGCCTCACGAACTTCTTGCTCTGCCAGCGCAGCGAGCGCTCGATCGATGCGCTGAACGACGGCATTCTCGCCGCCATCGGCACGCAGCGGATTGAGAGCTTTGCCGTGCGCACGAAACGGGCGGACAAAACGTTCCCGGTGACCTCGCCGGAGGTCAGCCGCCTCGTCGGTCGCGCCGTTCAGGACCACACCGGCAGCCGCGTCGATCTCGACCATCCGGAGGTGGAAATCTACGTCGAGCTGCTCGATCGCGACGCCTTCTTTTCGCTCGAAAAGATCAACGGCGCCGGCGGCCTGCCGCTCGGCTCGAGCGGCACCGCGTTGGCCCTGCTCTCCGGCGGCATCGACTCCCCGGTGGCCGCGCACCGCATCATGCAGCGCGGCTGCCGCCTGGAGTTCGTCCACTTCCACGCCGTGCCGCTGCAGAGTCGCGTCAGCCAGGACAAGGCCCGCGAGCTGGTCGAGGTATTGAACCGTTGGCAGCCGGACACCCGCCTGCACCTCGTCCCGTTCGGCGCGGTGCAACAGGAGATCGTCGCGCAAGTCAGCCGGCCGTTCCGTGTGGTTCTCTACCGGCGGATGATGATGCGCATCGCCGAAGCCATCGCGCACCAGATCGGCGCCGCCGCGCTGGTCACCGGCGAAAGCCTCGGCCAGGTCGCCTCGCAGACCCTGACCAACCTCGCCACCATCGAAGACGCCTGTGGCATTCCGATTCTGCGACCGCTCATCGGCATGGACAAGCTCGAGATCACCACCCAGGCCGAGCGCCTCGGTACCTATCCGATTTCGATTCAACCCGACGAGGATTGCTGCCAGCTCTTCGTGCCGCGACATCCGTCCACGCGGTTGCGCATCGACAGAGCGCACGCGGCGGAGGAGCCACTCGACATCCCCGCGCTCGTCGCCGCGGCGCTCGCAGGCGCGCAGGTCGAGACATTCACGTTTCCGAAAGACAGCAGAGCACAGACAACAGACAACAGAACACAGACGACAGAACCCATCGCCGGCTGACGCCCGCAACCCACACGTCATTCCGGCGAAAGCCGGAATCCAGTCATCCGGTTAGCGCCCTTCGGGTTCACTCTGGATGCTGGCTTCCTTCGGCACGATAGAGTTTCTCCGGGTTCCGCCCCCGTCTCCTCATCGCCCCATCTGCCCGCCGCAAGTACCGCGTCATCGGTTTGCCACGGCGCCTTTGAGGGCGGAAAACACCCTCGCCATCAAAAGCGCAGTCGTTTAGCCTGTGGAGGAAGTCGGTGTACGCGGTCCCGTTCGGCGCTTCATCGGCGCCGCCGAGGCTCCACGTGTAGGTATTGTCGGCATCGTGCGGGTCGCTGAGGTTGCTCGTCGAATCGAGATTGTCCTTTTTCTCCCACATCAAGCCCGTCACTGTGTCCGACACCGTGCCGTCGCCGTTGTCGACAAAGCGCGTCCCCGAGAGCGCCACGGGGATCCCCGTGCTGATGTTGAACACGCCGTCGATCCGCGCCTCGATGAACGTGGAGTAACCCACGCCACTCGGGCAAGCACCACCCCAGTTCAACCAGGCGTGGCTGAACGCGGTTTCCATGTTCAAGCTGCACTTCGCGTAGTCGAACAGATTGCCGGCAATCTCCTTGGCGCGTTCCTTGGAAGTACAGAGCGCTCGCTTTCCGGCCGCCTTGTTAATCAGCACCTCGCATCTCTGCGAGGGCGTCACCGCGCCGGCCATAGTGCCCCATACCGCGAAGATCGCCGCGCACAGCGGCATCCATACTCGCCTTCCGCTCATTAAGAAACCCCGCAAGTCGACATAATGTAGAGCGTTCGATCCGCTTTCTCGACGGCACCGCGAGCGCCGCCGGCAAGCGCACAGCAATATGAGCGGGAATAGTAGTCGCTAACCTCGATGAGGTGCGGGTAGCCCGCATAAGCACCGTTCAGTTGGTCGCGGCGGAGCGGCGGCCACGCTTCGGAACGCGCACTGCCGCGCCTCCCACCCCCAAGTGCGACCGTACTCATCAAGACCCGATTCGCGAAACCGTTAATTTCACGCCCCCCCTGACAGGACGTTACGAGACGCCGTTGCCCCCCAGACAGATTCTGTATACTGCCCCCCCCCGGAGCCCCCGGAGCGCATCACAAGGGAAGGAACAGCCGCGGAAAAATATAATCGCTGTTCCTCCCCCGTGACGGTGGCGCACCCCCGGACACGTGGCGCCTGCGGCCCGGCTCACTCGCCGCGGCGGCGGACGTTAGCGCCTACGACGTCAGGCAGGATAACGTCGAGAACGTTAGGCAAAGCAACAAGCGGAGAATGCTGACCTCAACCTGAAAACTAACCTCGATCCGAAAATAAATTCTCGCGCAAAGACGCCAAGCCGCCAAGAACAAAGCCAAGAAATGCCGCGCCGAAACCGTTTCCTGAACCTCATTCCGGTGGGCTTCAGCTCATTCGGTGAAATCATCTCTGCGCCCAGTTTCTCCACCCGATCGCGGCGGGCATCGCGGGGTCGCGGCGACGCGACCTCGACGACCAGGTGCGGAGTGACGCGGATCAGCGTATCTTCGGCCGCCGGTTGCTCGCGAAGATACACGGAGAGATCCGGTTTCCGGCCACGCCGCGGAGCGACAGCGATTTTCGCCTCCGAGCCGGCAACCTGACCGCCCTTACGTTCAGCCCAACCATGCAGCGCGGCGATGAGCCAGGTCACGATGATTCCGTGCAGGAAGCTCGGCATTTCCTCTTCCTGCAAGACCCCATCGATCAGCTCGCCGCCGATGTCCTCGTCGAGATCGGCCCACTCTTCGAGCGTCATCGTCTTCGGCTTCGCTTCGACCACCGTGCGCCGCATGATGGAGAAGCTAGAAACTAGCACGGCAGGCTTGCAACGGGAAAGTGGGAGTCGGCTGTCGACTCTTGACTATCGACTGTTGACTATCGACTGTTGACTAGCGCGAGATACTGCCGCGCCGTGTCGGCGATGGTGCCGGTCGGCTGGATGCGCAGGGCCTCTTGGAGATGACCGCGCGCCGCCTCGCGCTGGCCGAGGCTCATCAGCACCTGGGCGAGCAGGACGTGGCTCTTGTAGTCCTGCGGGTCGCGCGCCAACGCCTGGTTCAGCGCCTCACGCGCGCTGAGCACCTGCCGCTTGACCTCCGCCTGATCGCCCCGCGCCTGCGCCACCTCTGCCCGCTTCATCGCCAGACGGCCGAGCCCGCTGTACAGGTACGGATGGGGGTACAGCTTCAGCGCCTCGTTCAGTGCCGCGTCGGCTTGATCGAGTTGATTGCGGCGCAGGTACAGGTTGGCGACGTTGTTGTACGCCATCACGCGTTCCTCCCGTCCGGACTCCACCGCCAGAGCCGCCTGGTAGTGGCGTTCAGCGTCGTCGAGGCGATCACGCGCCAGGTAGGCATCCGCAAGCTCGCGCTGCGCCATGGCCGCGGTTGGAATCTTGGCGACGACATCCTGCCAGAACACCAGGTTGTTCGCCCACACCCGTGTGCGACGCGCCGACTGCACGCCTGCCGCCACGCTCAGCGCCAGCAAGACCGCCAGAACGGCGCGCCATGCCGCGGATCGGCGGCGCAGCTGCACCAGCAGCCACGCAACCAAGATGACGGCAGCCACCGACGGAAGATACAGGTAGCGCTCGGCGAGGACGGCCGAGGCACTGCGCCGCACGATCACCCCCAATGATGGCAGCACGGTCAGCGCAAAACAGAGCAGCAGGAAGCTCACGACGCCGCGACCAGCCCGTCTGGCCCAGATCGAGCCGAACAGGACGACCGCGAGCGCCACGAGACCGTCGATGAGATACAGCTCGCTCGCGGGAACCGCCGGCACGTACGCGTTCTGCGGCACCGGCACGATCAGCTTCACCGCGTACCACCCGAAGGCCGCCAGCAGATCGCGCGCGAGCTGCGCCGTGCTCGCCTCGGTGGGCAAGCCGCCGCCAACCGTGCCCAGCGCCGCGGCGCGCGAGGCGAGATAGATTGCTGTGGCAGTGAGCAGCGGCGGGTAGCGCCGCCAGAACAGCCGCCCGTCGACCAGCCAGTCGCGCGCCGGAACCAGCAGCAAAGCGGTCAGCGCAATCTCCTTCGACCAGCAGCCCAGCAGCAAGGTGAGCGCCGCGGCCCACGCGGTCCACCAGTGCGCGGTGCGCGCGGAGAGCAAGAGGGTCAGCAGCACGAACGCGGTGGCGACGACGTCGGACCGCCCCGCGATCCACGCCACCGATTCGACGTGAACCGGATGCACGGCGAACAGCAGGGCCGCGACGCCAGCCTCGAGCGTGTGCGCGGCGCCGAGGAGCGCGCGGGCCAGGAGAAACACGAGCCCGGTCACCAGGGCGTGCCACACGATCACCGTGGCGTGAAAGGCAAACGGCGCCTCACCGCCGAGCCAGCGGTCGAGGAAGAAGGTCAGGAAAACGAACGGCCGATAGTAGAACTTCGGCACCGCCGCGGGAGGCAGCAACACGTCCCGCCAGTCGTGCATCTGCCGCAGCTGATCGAGAACGAGCGGATCGTCCCAGACGAAGCCGTTCTTGGTGGCCGGTAGGTAAACGACGACCGCAGCCACAACCGGAAGCACGGCGCACAGCCACAGTCGAGAGTCGAGAGTCGAGAGTCGAGAGTCCGATCGCCGGGCGCTGTGCCGAGCAACGGTTGTGGCCTGGGTGGGATGCTTCATGCGCAGTCGTAGATCGACTGGAGGCCGAAGGCCATCCTCCTCTCAACTCTCAACTCTCAACTCTTGACTTCCGCTACTACCGCGCCGGTGCCGGATTGACGAGGTCCATCCCCAGCGTCGACGGAAACAAGGCGGCGATCTGCTCCGGCGTCCATCCGCCCGTCGGTGCGGCGATGGTGCGCACCGGCGCGGGGTAGTTGACGAGCGAGATGGTGCCGCCCATCACCACGAACATCTGCCCGTTGATGTTCGCCGCCGCCGGGGTGGCGAGGTACACGGCAAACGGCGCGATGTCGTCGGGATCGCGCGACAGCCGCGGCAACGCCGCCCGCGCCTGTTCCGTGGCGCCGGCAAACGCGCGTTGCACGCGCGCTTGCTGCACCGACTCTGGAATGGTCGCGATCATCCGCGTGGCCGCCGCCGGAGCGATGGCGTTCACCGTGATGCCATAGCGGCCGAGATCCCGGGACACCACCCGCGTGAAGCCGGCGATGCCGTCCTTCGCCGCGCCATAGTTGGCCTGGCCGGCGTTCCCGTACAGGCCGGAGGTCGAAGTCATGCTGATGATGCGGCCCGACTTCTGCTCACGCATGTGCCGCGACGCGTGCCGGCTGCAATTGAACGTGCCCTTCAGGTGCACGCGCACGACGCTGTCGAACTCCTCCTCGTTCATGTTGAAGATCATGCGGTCGCGCAGGATGCCGGCGTTGTTGACGAGAATGTCGATGCGGCCGAACTCCTTGATCGCGCCGTTGACGATGTTCTCCGCCGCGGCGAAATCGGCGACGCTGTCGTAGCTCGCCACCGCCTGTCCGCCGGCCGCTTTGATCGCGGCCACGGTCTCATCGGCCGCCGAGGTGCTGTTGCCACTGCCGTCGACGGCGCCGCCCAGGTCGTTCACGACCACGGCCGCACCCTCGGCCGCCATCAGCATGGCGATCCCGCGGCCGATGCCCCGTCCCGCACCGGTTATCACCGCCACCTTGTCTCGCAACCTGTCTCCCATTGCCCACCCTCTCCGTGGCCTTTCTACGGCCGGCCACCCCGTCCGACGCGGGGACACGGAGACGCGGAGACGCGGAGATCTCTTCCGGAAATCTTCGCCGCGTCGCCGTGTCTCCGCGTCGCCGCATCAGCCCGCAAACGCTCCATTACTCGCTACGAACGTGGCGGCGCCGGATTGGCCAGTCCTTCGGCGAGCGTGACGGGGACGATCTCGTCCAACTCGTCCAGCGTCCAGCGTCCATCCTTGTGGATCGTGTTCACCGGGCGCGGTTGCGACAGCAGCGAAATCGAGGCGCCGGCGCAGAGGAAAAATTGGCCGTTCACGTGCGCAGCAAAGTCGCTGACCAGAAACGCGGCCATGGGCGCGACGTCCTCCGGCTTGAGGTTCTCGAGCTGGCGCAGCGCCGACTCCTCGCGGACGATACCCTGCTGCTTGCGAATCTCGCGCGCGCGGAGGACCTCGGGGGTCAACGTCATGCGGGTCGCCGCCACCGGGCAGATCGAGTTGACGGTCACTCCATACTTGCCGAGGTCGCGCGCCACGACCTTGGTCAACCCGCCAATCGCCGACTTGGCCGAACCGTAGTTCGCCTGCCCCGGGTTGCCGAACAGGCCCGAACCGGAGGCAAAGGTGACGATGCGGCCGTAGCGTTGCTCCCGCATCAGCGGCGCGGCGTGACGAATGCAAGCGAAGGTGCCCTTGAGATGAACGGCGAGCACCGCGTCCCATTCGTCCTCATTCATGTTGAAGATCATGCGGTCGCGCAGGATGCCGGCGCAGGTGACGAGAATATCGATGCGGCCGAAGGTCGCCACGGCTTGATTGATGACCTTCGCCGCGCCATCCCAGCTCGCCACCGAGTCGGTGTTCGCCACCGCCTCGCCGCCGCCCTGCGTGATCTCGGCCACCACATCGAAGGCGGGACCGGAGGTGGGCTCGCGACCGTCGAGCGTGACGCCGTAGTCATTCACCACGACCTTCGCGCCCTGGTCGGCCAGCGTCAGCGCGACCCCTTTGCCGATCCCCCGGCCCGCGCCGGTCACGACCGCTACCTTGTCGCGCAGCATTTCTGCCATGTGAAAAGCCTCACACTGCTACAGCCTGGATCAAAACGATAATGGAATGGCGCGGACTGTACGCTCGCCCTCCCGGAGCGTCAAGCCGGGACGAGGGTGCAGTGGGCAATACGCGGTGGGAGGGGGCGGTGGTGGTGGGCAGCAGGCGGTCTCGAGTCACGAATCACGATCCACGAGCGACGATTCACGATTCACGATCCACTTTGCCGCGAGCAGCACGGTGAAATCCGACGCCGATTCCACCCCGCTGACGTTGTCGATCGCGAGGAGCTGCAGGCCGAGGCTGGGCGTGCAGGCCCAGTTCAGACCGAGGCCGAGCTCGGCCACGCCGTTGTTGAGCAACGCGGTTCCCGTGCCGTGCATCGGGCTGGTGTACACCGCTTGGTGCAGCACGGCGCTCACGCCGGAGGTCAGCGCGAACTCGGCCGCGAAGGACTCGCTCAGGATGGGATCCAATGTCAGCCGCGCTGGCGTGATCGGACCGACCGGATAGACGATGCTGAGATCGAGGTAGAGCATCATGCGGCGCAGCAGTCGGTGCTCGGCCAGCACGCCGAAACCGAAGTCCGGTTTGCCGCTGCCCACGACCTCGTCCGCATCACCCGTCGGCGCCTTGACCGCTGCCCGGAGCGCGACGCGCGGCGTTGTGTCGCCCGTCGCCACGCTGCGTTTGACGGAAACCCAGAGGTCGCCAAGCTCGAGGGTTTCCTTGTGCCCCGAGAACAGCGCCGTCGTTCCCCGCACGACGCTGAAGCCGCCGAAGGTGTTGTTGTGAAAGTAGTCGCGCTCGGGGTTGCCCGCGTTGAAGATATACTCGATCTCGTCGATGAACGGATCGAGGAAGCCGCCGAAACGGGAGATGAACGGTAGATCCAGCCCGACCTCCCAGTGCTCCGCGATGCCATAGCGAGCGCCGACGACGGTCCGGTTGGTCTCGAATTTCAGCACCGACTCGGTCGGACCCTGGGTCGTCGCAATGACGTTGGCCTCCGCGCTGTCGACGCGGAGGCCGATGCCGCCGGCGCGAAGCGTCGCGGCCCGCTCAAACGGCAGGTTCAGGAAGATGAGTTGGATCGGCGCGAAATTCCGCGCGGGGGCAGGACCGAGAAAGGCGTACTCGTCGGCGGCCAGGGCAACCGCAGCCCAGCACGACAGCGCCCACGCCAACACCCCCAGCCGCATTGGGCCGAGCGTCTAGCGCGCATTCACCGGCGATACAACTGCGGACAGCCCCTCCGGGGGGACTGTCGCCTTCGGCTCACGAGCCGGAACAGACCGGTACGCAGAACTGCAGCGGGCCCGAACACGGCTGACCGAGCGTGCAGGCCTCGCCGGTGCACTGCCGCGCGACGAGGTCGGCACATCCCCACGTCGGCGCCGGTGGCGGACACGCCGGCAGGCAGAGTTGGCCGGCCACCGGGCACGCCTGGCCGAGGGTGCAGGTACCGGCCGTGCATTCGCGCGTCACCGGGTCCAGACACACTCCCGTCGCGGTGCCGCCGCATCCCTGGAGGCAGGTGCGCAAGTCCCCGAGACACTTGGCGCCGCCGTCGTGCAGGAGGGTCCCGCAGTTGCTCAAGCAGTCGATGAAGCCATCGCGGCCGGCCGCAACGCAGCCCTCCACGCAGCCCTTCCCTTCGATCAGCACGCCGGAAAAACAACCGCGCGCGTCCGTGCCGCAGGCCGCTGCGCAACTGTTCTCGCCGGGCTGTGGCGCCGGCAGCGCACAATCGCTCCGACACTGCATCAGCGCCGGCCTGCACTTCGTCCGCGCCTGCAGCAGCGCGGGAATGCAGGCAGCTTTGCAGTCAGCCGGCGCCGCCGCGCTCTCGCACTGCGCCCTGCAGGTCATCAGCGCGGTCTTGGCCTCGGCAAGACAGACCCGCCTCGCCGTGGAGCAGCTCGCCCGGCAGTCGCCAGCGCTCGCCCGCGTCGCAAAGATCGTGAGCCCCACCGCACAGGCCACGACGGGAATGGTCTTCCAAATCGCTCGTTGCGTCATACCCCTTCTCCTCTGTTCCGGCACCGCGCCGCGGTGCGACCATGGTCCACCTAGTTCAGCCCTTCTACCCCGATACCCTGGTCGACCGCTCCGATGCAAGGCAGTTTTTTGTTGAGTCTCTTTGGTGGGGAGCAGTCACCTCCAGCAGGATAGTAACTGGCCGAGCAAGCGTTCAGAGCAATACAGGCGGCGCCGCTGAGGCGCTGTTCGGGGCGCCGATCGCCCACGAGGATCATGCCCGCCGCGCCTGCTACGCCGCGTTGCATCTCAGCGATGAGCTGCGCCGTTACGCCAACGACCTGCGACCGGACTGTTCATCTCGACCGCCATCAAACTGGGCGATGAGTCCGATCTCTTCGAGGGACCTTGAGGAGGCCGCTGCATGATCGGCGCGACGGCTCATCCGCCCCCAGGCTTCTTCCGCTCCTGTGCCCCGGAGCGTTCGAACATGATGTCCATGTCTTGCCGGGCTTCCGGCAGGTCGCCGCGCAGCAGCGCGGTGCGGAACCGCTCGGAAACCGCCCGCATCAACACCGCCTCGCGCGGATCGAGCCGATCGGCGAGAGCAGCCAGTCGGTCCATCGCTTGGCCGATCAACCGCAGCGAAGCCACCGGATCGCCGCGGTCGCGCGCGGCGGCGGCTTCGATGAGACTCGCCTGCACCGCCGGCAGCACCGCACGCGCCGGTTCGCCCAGCACCACTTCCAGTTCGGAGAGTCCACTGATCACTTGCTCGAGGGCGATCGGGACGGTCGGCTGGTGTGCGTTCGCCATCGCGCGTTGAGCTTACGGGTTGGGCACCCGCCCGGCAAGGTGCTCAGCGTAGGGAACAAGGGATTCATAGATCGTCGGGATCTAGGGTTGTGGGATGGCTTTCAGCTCCTGTCATGATCCGGTAAACGACGCTTGAAACCTTGGACCCTTGAACCCTTTGGATCGGAGTTGCCCATGCTCTTCGTCATCATCGGCCACGACGCCCGCGACGCCAGGGAGAAGCGTCCGCAGCATCGCCCGGCGCACCTCACCCACCTCGAGCCGCTCGCGCGCGAGGGCAAGGTCCTGCTCGCCGGCCCTCTCACCGACGGCGCCGGCAGCCTGATCGTGGTCGAAGCGGAGTCGCTCGGCGCGGTCTGGGAGCTGGTCGGCCGCGACCCCTACGTCACCAACGGGATCTTCGAGCGGGTCGAGGTGCACCCGTTTCTCCAGGTCTTTCCCAAGACCTGAAGCGACCTTCTCCAGCACCGAGCGCCGCCCGTCGCTATGGTGACCGACACGGCGACGCGGAGACACGGCGACCGGGCGAAAGAGAGTTTCCCCTCGCCCCTCGATCCGCTGAACCCTCGATCCCTCGATCCCCTGATCCCTCGATCCCTTGCCTGTGCTCTGTTGTCTGTTGTCTGTCCTCTGTTGTCTGATCCAGAAAGCGCTTGCGCGGGGCGGCGTCATCATCCAGCATGAGCAGGCATGATCGAGCTCAGAAACCTGACCAAACGGTACGGTCAGACCCTCGCGGTGGACAACCTTTCCCTGGACATCCCGTCCGGAGAGATCTTCGGTTTTCTCGGACCCAATGGGGCGGGCAAGACCACAACGATCCGCATGATGATGGGCCTGCTCCAGCCGACCGCTGGGATCGTCCGGCTCGGTGGCCACGATCTGCATCGCCAGCCGCTGGCGGCCAAGCAATTGTGCGGGTTCGTGCCGGACCGACCACACGTGTACGAGAAGCTGACCGGTGCCGAGTTTCTTGATTTTGCCGCCGGCCTCTATCACCTCTCCGCAGAGCTGCGGGACGGTCGCCGGGATCACCTGCTGGCGCTCTTCGATCTCACCGGCTGGTGCGACGAGCTGATCGAGAGCTACTCACACGGGATGAAACAGCGTCTGGTCATGGCCGCCGCCCTGATCCACGCGCCACGCATCCTGATCGTCGACGAGCCCATGGTCGGTCTCGATCCGCGCGGCACGCGCTTGCTCAAGCAGATCTTCCGCACGCTCGCCAGCGAGGGCGTCACCGTTTTCATGTCGACGCACAGCCTCGAGACCGCCGAGGAGACCTGCGACCGAATCGGGATCATCAACCAGGGCCGGATGATTGCGCTCGGGACGCTGGACGAGCTGCGCCGTCAAGACGACCGCCACCTCGACTCCAAGCTCGAAACGATTTTCTTGAGCCTGACGGGCGGCCTGGACGCACACGACATGGTCGGTGGATCGCGGGCCTAGGCATGGCGAACGCGGAGTTGGCGCAGACGCCCTGGCTACCGGTGAGCGCGGAGCCCCAGCGGCGCGGCCCGTGGCACGACGCACGCCTGCTGCTCAGCCCGCGGGCGCAGTCGATCCGCAACCGGTTCCACCGTCTCACCCGCGGCGGGCGGGTTCGACTCGCCCTGCTCGCCGCGCTCGCACTGACGGTCGGCGGCGCGGTGTTCGTGTTTTTCTATCGCGCCCTCAGCTACTTCGCCGCGGTTCCGGAGTTCGGCACGGTGCTCACCTACAAGCTGCTGAGCATGGTGTTCATCACCTTCTTCTCGATTCTGCTCTTCTCCAACATCGTGACGGCGCTCTCGACCTTCTTCCTGTCGCGCGACCTCGACCGCCTCGTCGCCGCTCCGGTCTCGGCGCGCTGCTTCTTTTACGCGCGCTTCACGGAAACCGTGATCGATTCGTCGTGGATGATGCTGCTCTTCGCCGCGCCCGCCTTCCTCGCCTACGGCGTCGTGCACAGCACCGGGCCCGGCTTTTATGTCATGGCGATCCTGACCCTGCCGCCGTTCCTCGTCATCCCGGCCGCGCTCGGCGTCACCATCACCACGGTCCTGGTCAACGTGTTCCCGGCCCGGCGGACGAAGGACATTCTCGTGCTGCTCTCGGTGTTCGCCGTCGCGCTGCTCTACCTGCTGTTTCGCCTGCTGCGGCCGGAACGCCTGGTGAACCCCGAAGGTTTCGCCGATTTCTCTTCGTTCCTGAGCGCGATGCAGACGCCCGAATGGATGTTCCTCCCCAGCACCTGGGCCACGGAGGTCTTGTTCCCGCTGCTGGGTCTGCGCAACGGGCAGCCGGCCTACTTCTACCTCTTGCTGGCCACGACCGCGGCAGTGGCGCTGATGGCTGGTGAGACCGTCCTCGGCCGGCTCTACCTTCCCGGCTGGAGCAAGGCGCAGGAAGGGCGGCAGGCGCGCCTGACGCAGCGGCCGCTCGCGGCGCTCCTGCTCGCGGCGCTGACCGCGCCGTTTCCGCCGCAGATGCGCCTGATCATGATCAAGGAGGTCAAGACCTTTTTCCGCGACACGAGCCAGTGGTCACAGCTCATCCTGCTGCTCGCGCTGGTCGTGGTGTACGTCTACAATTTCAGCGTCCTGCCGCTGCGCGGCAGCCCCCTCGTCACCTTTTACTTCAAGAACGTCATAGCCTTCGTGAATCTCGCGCTTGCCGCGTTCGTCACCGCGGCCGTTGCCGTCCGTTTTGTCTACCCCTCGTTCAGCATCGAGGGGCGCGCCTTCTGGGTGCTCAAGACGGCCCCGGTCTCGTTGCGCCGCCTGTGGTGGGCGAAGTTCTGGGTTGGGGTCGTGCCGCTCCTGGTCCTGGGAGAAACCCTCGTGCTCGCCACGAACACGTACCTGCAGGTGATGCCGTTCATGTTCTGGCTGGCCGGCGGGACGTTGCTGGCAATGGTCCTCACGATCGTCGCGCTCGGTCTGGCCATCGGCGCGGCCTACCCCAACTTCGATGCCGACAACGCGGCGCAGATCGCGGCGGGGAGCGGCGGGCTCGTCTACATGATACTCTGCCTGGCATTCATCGGCACCGTCGTGGTCCTGGAAGCCTGGCCCGTGTACGTGCTGTTCACCAGCCGGCTCGGGGGCCTCCCGCTGTCCGCCGGCGCATGGAGCGGGATCATCACGTCGCTCACCGCGGTGGCCGCGCTCAACCTGGCCGTGTTCCTCGGCTCGGTGCGCTACGGGCTCAGGCGGCTCGAAGCGATCGAGATGTAGGCTCAGAGTCGAGAGTTCAGAATCAGCGTCGAGAGTGTTTCCGAGGGCCTCTCAACTCTCAACTCTCAACTCTCGACTCTCGACTCTCGACTCTCGACTGGCTGAAGCGCCCGCTCCAGTGCGGCGAACGGGTCCTCGGCGTTGGTGGCGGTCGCCCGCACCCACTGGACCGCCGCGGGCAGGTCGTGACCGTAGCGGGCGTGGGCGTCGTCGAACAGGTCGAGGCGATGCGTGTAGAGTTGGTAGTGGAGGAGGACGGCGTTGTTGAGCGGCTCACGGGCGAAGTCTTGGTATCGGTCGGTCCGCCATTCCTGCTCACGAAACCTTCGTCGGGCGACGTCGAAGAGCGCCTGACGCTCGTCCTTGCTGAGGCCACGAGCGTAGGCGCTCACCAGGTCTTCGGTCAGGCCATCGAGAAAGCGGGAGAACGTGACGTCGTCCGCCCACCGCGTGCGCGCCATCTCGGCCCGCCGCTGGTCACCGCGGTCAGCAAAGAAGGCGATGGCTCCGCAGGAACCCACAAACGACGCGAAGGACTCGTTGAAGGTCGCCTGTCCGGCGAGGTAGATTGTGTTGTGCAGGAGCTCATGGATGATGATGTCCGCGAGCTCGACCTGGTCGTAGCGCAACAGATTGGAGAGGAGCGGATCGTCTACCCATCCCAGGGTGCTGAAGGCCACGGCGGGACGGACGTACGTGTCGTATCCCTTGGCCTCGAGCCCGGCCGCAAGCGCCTTCGCGTCGGCGGCGTCGAAGTAGCCGCGATACGGCACCCGTCCGACGATGGGGAACCACCAGGTGTAGGGCTCCAGGCGATCGCGCCGCGCCGCGCTGACCACGTGGACAACCTGCCGCTCGTCGACCCGGGCCAGCGAGGTGTAGCTCCCGCCGACGTTCAAGGCGAGGCGGTCCCGAGCAAACTCACGCACCGCGAGCGCGAGCTCGAGCTTGGCCCGGGTCTCGGCATCGAGCTCGCCCGCCAACAGCCGCTCGATCGGTTGCCGCCGCGCAAGAATCCGCAGCTCCTCGTACGCCGCCCGCGCCACGTAACAGGTCGCGCTGCAGCCGGTCGCAAACGTCGAAACCAGCGCGAGCGAAACGGTAACCGCAAGCTGACGCGGCGACGCGGCGACGTGGCGACGTGGCGACGCGGGGGAAAGGGCACCAACCCACCAGGTCGCCGCGTCGCACTGGATTTCTCGCCGTGTCCCCCCGTCGCCGCGTCGCCGCGTCAGTCTGCGCAAGACGAGACGTATCGGTCCGACAGGACTCATGTCAAATTCCGCCGACTCTAGTCACTACTTGGCCTCCGCGACGGGGCGATCGGCCAGCGACGGCCCCCGTCCAATCGCGTACTGGAGCTGATACAGGCGGTAGTAGAGGCCCCGGGCGCGGAGCAGCTCGGCGTGTGTGCCGCTCTCGCGAATCTGCCCGCCATGCATCACCAGGATGCGGTCCACGTGCTCGATCGTGGACAGCCGGTGGGCGATGACCACCGCGGTCCGCCCGCGCATCAGCTTCTCGACCGCGTCCTGAATCAACACCTCGGTCTCGCTGTCGACGCTCGAGGTGGCCTCGTCGAGGACGAGGATGGTCGGGTTGTACGCCAGCGCGCGGGCGAAAGCGAGGAGCTGCCGCTGGCCCGCCGACAGGTTGTTGCCGCGTTCGCGCACCGGCTCGTCGTATCCCGCGGGCAGCCGGCGCACGAAGCGGTCCGCGTTCACGGTCTCCGCCGCGGCGATGGCCGCAGCCAACACGTCATCGCGGCCGAGCGTGAGATTGCTCGCAATCGTGCCCGAAAAAAGAAAGACGTCCTGGAGCACGACCCCGATGTGCCGGCGCAGCGCCGCCAGGTCCCACTCCCGCACGTCCACCCCATCGACCAGGACGCGGCCGCGCGCGACGTCGTAGGACCGGTTGAGCAGCTTGATGATCGTCGTCTTTCCCGAACCGGTCGGGCCCACCAGCGCGACCTTCTCTCCGGGCTCGACGACGAACGACACGTCCCGCAACACGTGCTCGTCTCCCCGGTACGCAAACCACACGTGGTCGAACTCGATGCGTCCGCGCACCGGCGACGGCAATCGCGGCCGCGCCGGGCTGGCGATCGCGTGCGGCGTGTCGAGGAGCTGGAAGACGCGCTCCGCCGAGGACATCGCCGATTGCATCACCGCGTACTTGTTGGAGAAGTCGCGAATGGGAATGAAAAACCGCTGGATGTACTCGATGAACGCCACCAGCGTGCCGAACGCCAAGGCGTCGGCCAGAATCTCGCGCCCGCCGTACCAGACAATGAGGGCGAAGCAGATCGAGCTCACCGACTCCACCATCGAGAAGAGCGCGGCTTCCGAGACGTTGGCGATGTGGTTGGCCTCGCGGTGCTCGTTGTTGAAGCGGTCGAATCGCGCCCAGCTGTTCCGCTCACGCGCGAACAGTTGGATGACCGTCATGCCCGCCAGCGCTTCCTGCAAGTACGTGTTGAGCCGGGCGATGCGTTCGCGGATGAGGCGGTAGCTCTGACGCACCCTGAGCCGGAAGAAGTTGATCCCGAGCAGCAGGACCGGCACCAACGACAGGGTCACAAGCGCCAGACGCCAGTCGATGGCGACCATGATGGCGACGATGCCGAGCAGCGTGACGACGTCCATTAGGATCGTGAGGCCACCGGCCGCAAACATCTCATTGATGACATCGACATCGGTGGTCAGGCGCGTCACCAGGCGGCCGACGGGATTCCGGTCGAAGAACTGCGCCGGCAGGCGCTGCACGTGCGCGAAGAGATCGCGACGCAAGTCCTGCAGACTGTGCTGCGCCACCGCCATCGTCAGGTAATATTGGAGATAGAAGAGCGAGAACTCCCCCACCATCGCCAACCCGTAGATGGCCGCCATGAGTGCCAGCCCGTTCGTGTTCCGCGCCGCGACGTGGTGATCGATGGCGAGCTTGAGCAGATAGGGCTGCAGCAGCGAGCAGGCGGAAGCCAACGGGAGGCAGAGCATCGCCAGCCAGAAGGCGCCGCGATATGGACGGATATAGACCCAGAGCCGCACCAGGAGCCGCGCGTCGTAGGCCCTGCCGAGGGCAGCCTCGTGCTGGAGATCGGCCGACTCGGCCGACGCCGGTGCCGCCCGCGTCTTCACAGCGCCTCAATCTCCTCTTCCAACTGCTGCTGCCGAAACAACTCGGCGTAAACGCCATCGCGGGCGAGCAACGCGTCGTGGTCGCCGAACTCGACGATGCGGCCGTCCTCCACCACGGCGATGCGGTCCGCATCCCGGATCGTCGAGATGCGGTGCGCAATGATGATGCAGGTCCGTCCGTTGAGGACGTCCCGCAGACGCCCGAGGATGTGCCGCTCGGTCCGCGTATCGACGCTCGACAGCGCATCGTCGAGCACGAGAATCGGGGGGTCACACGCGATCGCGCGCGCCAGCGTCAGGCGTTGTTTCTGTCCGCCCGAAAGGGTCATCCCGCGCTCGCCGACGACGGTATCGTAGCCGCGTGGAAACGCCTCGATGTCGGCGGCGACGCCGGCGATCTCGGCTGCCCGGCGGACGCGCACGTCGGAGGCGACATCGAGGCCGAAGGCAATGTTCTCGCGGATGCTGGCGGAGAACAGGAAGGGGTCCTGCGGAACAAAGCCGACGGCGCGCCGCAGTTGCGCCAGCGGCAGGGTTCGGATGTCGCGCCCGTCGAGCAGAATGGTGCCGGCGGTGGGATCGAACACGCGCGGGAGCAACTGCACCAGCGACGTCTTGCCCGCACCCGTTCGCCCGACGAGCGCAAGCTTCTGCCCCGGCTCGATGACGAACGAGGCGCCCTGGACGACCGCGTGCCCATTCCCCTGCGTGCGATAGGCGAAGTCCACATCGCGGAACTCGACGCGACCGCGGATCGCGGGCAATGACGCCGCACCGGGAAGGTCCTGGATGTCGGGCTCGACGGAGAGGATCTGCTCCAGTCGTTGCATCGCCGCGCGGCCGCGCTGCAGAATCGACAGCATCCACCCCATCGCCATCGTCGGCCAGGCGAGGAGGTTCAGGTACGCAATGAAGGCGACGAGATCGCCGAGGCTCAGCGTGCCCCGGATGACCTGCGAGCCGCCGTACGACAGCACCATCAGCGTCCCGAGCCCTGATGCCACCTTCATCAGCGGGAACAACCGGCCGCGCACGCGGGCCAACTCGAGGCTCTGCCGGGTGAACTGCCGATTCAGCCGGGAGAACTGCTCGACCGCAACCGCCTCCGCCGCATACGCCTTGATGACCTGCACCCCGCTGATGTTCTCCTGCACGGCGCTGCTCAAACTGGCCAGGCCTTCCTGGACGCGCAGCGTTTGCTCCATGAGCCGGCGGCTGACCCGCTTCACGGCCAGCAGCAGGATGGGGTACGGCAGCAGGGACACCACGGTCAGGGTCGGGTCGAGCGAGAGCATGATCGACACCGCATAGACGTAATAGATAGGGGTGTTGACCAGGTTGAGGATGCCGACGCCCAGCAGCATGCGCACGGCGGTCACGTCGTTGATCAGCCGCGACATGAGGTCGCCAATCTGCCGGCGCTGGTAAAAATTGACCGGCAGGGTGAGGAGGTGGGCGAACAGGTCGTTGCGGAGGTCGTACTCGACGTCGCGGCCGACGTTGAAGATCAGCGCCCGGGAGCAAGTCCGAGCGACCCCCTGAACCAGGGCAACCGCGACGATCAGACCGGCGTAGGCAGCGACGCGGGAGAACGCGCCGTGCTGCTCAATGGTTTCGATGGCGCCCTTGAGCAAGTAGGGCACCAGCATCGCCAGCGAGGCCGTCGCAAACAGACACCCGCCGCCGAGCGCGTAGCGAGCTTTGTAACGGCGGAGATAGCGCAGCAGGCGGGCCACGCCGTCATCTTCTCACACCGACGTCCTTATGCAACGCAGCGACACGGCTCTGATCGGGAATGACGCGGCGACGCGGGGACACGGGGACGCGGCGAACCGACGGGTGGTTCTTTCTAAGCGTCCCCGTGTCACCGCGTCGGCCACGCGAGAAAGCAGGACCCCTACCGAGACAGCATGCCGCGCCAGACTTCGATCGATCCGAACTTGCCCCGCTGGACCGCGCCGCCCTGGGCGGATCCGCCGGCGCCCGACCGCCACGAGGGCGCGACCACGTCGCCGAATGCGGAGGCAATGTCGAGCACGCCATCACGGTCGATGTCGGCGAGCGCGAGTCCCCACGTGTGCTCGCGGCCGGTGTTCGGCAGCCCGGTATTCTCGAGGAGGGTCCAATTGCCCTTGCCGTCGCCGAGGTACGGGAACACGCCGTAGACGCCACCGATCTCGTTCAGGGCGCGCTTGCCGTTGGCGACGAAGTCCGGGTGGCCGTCGTTGTTGATATCGCCGATGCCGATGCCGCCAACGATGTTCATCGGCTGAACTCCCTGATTGCTCGGCCGCCAGCTTCCGTCCGGCTGTTGGAGAAAGACCTCCACACCGCCGCCGCTGCATGCTGCCGCTCCTGGCGCGCCACAGCCCTCAGGAAGCGGCGGCATCTGCGATCCCGCCACCAGGTCGAGCTTCCCATCGCCGTTGAGGTCGCCCGCGGCGAGCCCCCAGTACAACCCATGGATATCCGGAGCGGGCAACCCGGCCGATGCCTCGCGCCACTTCCCTTTTCCGTCACCTAGCCACACACGCGGGCCGGCCGAATAGGCTGCCGCGATGTCGAGGTTCCCGTCGCCATTGACGTCTGCCAGTTCCACCGCATTACCCCACTCCGTCAGCGACAGGCCATCCGACGCTTCTTTCCACACGCCCTTGCAGTTGCCGCGGAAGGCTCGGACCCCCTCTTCTTGGGACGCAACGGACACGATGTCGAGGCAGCCATCCTTGTCGAAGTCGCCGACGGCCACGTCTTCAGCCCCGATCGACGGCAACCCCGACGCCGACTCCTTCCAGTTCCCCGCCCCGTCGCCCAAGAACACGAACACTCCCTTACAATGGTCGGCGATGGCGATGTCCATCTTACCGTCTTTGTTCGCGTCGCCAAAATCGACCCCACCGCCGCAGAAGGGCTCGCGGGGAAGTCCATTGGCAAACGGTTTCCAGTTCCCTTTCCCGTCACCCACCCAGATCCACGGCCCGTCCGCGAGTCGGGACACCGCCGCCAGGTCCGGAAGTCCGTCACCGTTGACGTCGCCAAACTCCAACTGCGACTTCCAAATGTGGCCCACCGGCAGGCCCTCGCGGGCGGGTGAGTACCTGAGCGGCGAAGCGACCCCTGCCGGGGCGGCGATGGCCTTTGCCTGCGCAGCCTTCTCCGACCCGGGCTTGGCGGTCTGCGTACAACCAGAGAGGGACAACGTCGCCACCCCGACCCCCATCATCAACACGCGCCAGACCTTCATTCTCCCTCCTGCTTTGTGATACTGCGTGAGACTCTGACCGGGCGGTTTTATTCGTCGTGGAATCTTGTGCGCGGCCAAAAGCGGTCAAAAAATGTTGCGGGTGATTACCAGAGCCCCCACTGGGGGTCAAGAATGCGGGCCGCGAAAGAACCGGGCAGGTGAGCTGACATCCCCTTTTCTGCTTGACAAGAGCGCGGGCTTTGAGTATCTGAACCCCGCTCTCTACCGACCGGTGGAGGGGTGTAGGGGTTCAGGTATGAGCGTAAAGAACTCACTCGGGACAGAGGTTGTTAGGCGGTATGGGACTGCAAGGATTCCTCTCCGCCAGGAAAGGAGACAGGCGATGGGCAAGGCACTGGGGAAGTGTTGTGTGTGGAGCCTCTTGAGTATGTTCGCTGCCGTGCTGATGACGGCGGCGGCAGCGGAGGCTGAGGTCTCCACCGACCTGAGTGGATCGATCATTGTATGGCCAAAGGTCGTGTTCGACGATGGACGTGACACCGTGATTCAGCTCGCCAACACGAGCAACAGCTTGGTGCATGCCCGCTGCTTCTATGTGAACGCGGCGCCAGCCTTCGCTGGGCCTCCGGGACCTTTCAATCCGCCGCGTTGGCAGGAGACGGACTTCGAAATCTGGCTGACCCGCCAGCAGCCATACCACTGGGTCGCGAGCCAGGGGCGATTTGTGAACCCGTTCGATGAGCTTGGCGCGGACGGCGCGGGCTTGGACGCCGGCGCCATTCCGCCGGTTCCCGAAGGATTCACCGGCGAACTGAAGTGCGTTCAGACCGACGCCTCAGGTATCCCGTATGGCGGCAATAGCCTGAAGGGCGAGGCGGTTATCCGCCGCGCCGATGGCGATGTCAGCAAGTACAGCGCGGTCTCCATCCTGGCCAACTCGGACTTGGCCAGCGACGCGCCGGAGCGGGAGCTGCTGCTGAACAACACGGTTGACAACGACGGCGAGTTCAATTCGTGTCCGAACACGCTGCTGTTCAACCACTTCACGGACGGCGTTCCGGACCCTGTGATCGGCTCGCTGACACCCATCGAGTGCACCGACGGCGACTGCCCGATTCGGACGACGCTGACCCTGGTGCCGTGCAGCGAGGATTTCGAGAACCAGATCCCGTCCCGGGTGACGGTCCAGTTCGCGATTACCAACGAACTCGAGCAGGAGTTCTCGGCAAGCACCACGGTCGACTGCTGGATGAACGTTCCGCTCGCGGACATGACGGCAGCCAGCGGGACCTGCTCTCAGGACTCGGGCCGCCAGTGTGCGTCCGACCAGGACTGCATCGATGCAGGAAACTACGGCTTCTGCCGCAAGAACGGCATCTTCTCGTTCGACGTGCTCGGCACGACTTCGGCGTACACGCGGATCTCGCCGGTGGGTCTCGACGGAGGGGTGATTGGCGTCGCCGAAGAGAAGCACTTCAACGACGAATACGAGTCTGCGTGGGCCGCCTACAACCTCCAGCAGGAAGGGTCGCGGTACGACGCAACTGTGGGCGTCATCGAGGGTGACAAAGAAGGTCCGGTCGTCGATGTCATCGTCATCCCAGAGATTTAGCGTGCTCTGGTTGTTGAGATGATGGGCATCTCGTCTAGGGGTGAGGAAAGGAGACAAGCGATGAGCACGAAGAAGGGGCTTTGGCGGTGGGCGGTCGCGAGTGCCGCGGTAGTGGTGACGATGGCGGGTTCCGCCAGCGCGCGCTTGATCAATGACCCGGGAGTTTCGACGGTCGATCCGGCGGCAATCGTAGTTTACCCGAAGATCGTGGTCGACACCGACAACGGTATCGATACGGTGATTCAGCTGACCAACACGATCGATTCGTTGGTCGGCGTCAAGTGTTTTTACGTGAATGCGAACGGGCACTGCAGCAACGACCCGCAGCAGGTTTGCAACCAGGAGAATTACACCTCGGTTTGCGATCCCGGCGGTCGCTGCATCGACGGCTGGCAGGAGACTGATTTCCGCTTCAACCTGACGAAGCGCCAGCCGCTCTCCTGGTCGGTAAACCTCGGACTACCCGAGTTGCCGCTGAACGACACGCCCGGACGTGGCGATCCGCCGCAGTTCAACGAGGGCAGCATCCCGCCGGCCCCCGAGAATCCTTTCGTCGGGGAACTGCGCTGCATCCAGATCGATCCGGCCAGTGACCAACCAATTGACCGCAACGACCTCAAGGGCGAAGCCACGATCGTGACGACCGAGTCCGAGAATTCCCGGGTGGATGTCCGCAAGTACAACGGGATCGGAATCCGGGCGATCGCGGGAGCGCAGGACGGCGATCCAAACACCCTGAACATTGGCGGTCCTGACGCGGAGTACTACGGGTGCCCGAACATCTACACCTTGGACCACTTCTTCGAAGGGGCGCGGGTTGTAACCCATGCCCGTACGGTGACCGGCACCGTGAAGTCGGATCTGACGTTGGTCCCCTGCGCGGCGGACTTCCTGAATCAAATCCTGAACCCCGCCACTGCCACGATCCAGTTCCTAATCTACAACGAGTTCGAGCAGCGTTTCTCGACCTCGACAAAGCTGACGTGCTACCGCACCATGCACCTGGCCGATATCGATACACGGCCGGGTCCAGAGGGTGACCCGTACTCGATCTTTTCCGTTGGCACTCAGGGCACCCTGACCGGTCAATCGCGCCTGCGGGCCGTCACCGGGTCCGGTGATTATGACGCCCGATCCGTCCTCGCCCTGCTCGAAGAAGACTGGGCCAGCGGCAGATGCGTGCCACAGGCCGGTGATGGTGCGGCAGCAACGGTGATGCCCGTGCCCGCCCAGACCGCACTGTGTCGGACCGATAGCGACTGCCCCGACAGCGGGGTCTGCCGCGGTGTCCTGCGGAGTTCCACGACGGCTACAAACGTCCAGTACCTGGGCTCGCAGAGCCAGGGCGACCAGATCATCATACCCATCCCGTAAACCAACCTCGCCTGCCGTCAAAAACGGCCTGGGGACGTGCTCCCCAGGCCGTTTTTCTTTTGGGACCCTCTCTCGCGAGTCATGCGGGACAGGGAATTCTGCTGGATTGCCGCGGGCCACGACTTATCGGCCAGCGTGCCACCGAACGTGGGGCCGGCACAGCCGGCCCTGCCACGCCATTCGCGACGTGGCTCAAAGAAAGTTGAGGCCGATTTCCTTCGCCTCGGATGGCACGGATTTCACGGACATGGTGAGACAACTCGGTCTTCGGTCCGTACGGCAAACGTTCCACTTCATCGCGGCGCGCGAAGATTTTCCCGACCGACACCCGCAACTTTTGCCTTTTGGGTTGCGGGCGCAGCCCGCGCTGGGCCATCGGCGTGATCCGTGGTCATACCGCGTTGGGTTGCGGGCGAAGCTGGCGGCGGGAGACGCAGGCTAGTCGTTCCCTCCGAACTTGGGCTCGGGACCGGTCGATCCGAGTCCGACCAGCGTGAATTGCGCGCGCAACTCCACTTCGTTCGGGTTGGATTTGTCGGCCACGCCGAGAACGAGGCTCCAGCAATCGCAGGCCGAAACCAGGCGCATGCCGACATAGTTTTCGAGAAACCGGTTGCGGGGAATATCGTAGCGAGTCGCGTACATCATCCCGAACCGGTCGGTCAGCCGCAGCGCCACGCTTCCACCGAGCTGCTGCAGCCGGTTATCCGTAATGAACCGGTACGAAACCGCGAGAGCGTTCCTGATTGCCAAACGCTGGCGCCGGTCGCTCGCACTCGGGTCGAGTGCCTCCTGCAACCGGACGCCAATGGTGGCCTGGGACACCTGCGTGATCCCCGTGTCATAGCTGGAGCGAACCCGAACCGATGTGTAACGAGTCGGGTTTACCCGCACCGCAAGATCGACGTCGGAGAAGTGGTCCCCAGTGTTCGCCGGATCCCCGATTGACGGAATCCGGCGGTCCAGGTCGTAGCTCTGCGTGGCCGACGCACGGGCGAGCTCGTAGATCTGCCCTGACGACCCCGAGGCCCCCGCCGGAGTCGCCATGCGGGCAAGAAGGCGGCTGGTCACGCCGTAGGTGATCAGCTGGCGTGCACCAATGTGATCCAGCCCATCAAAGCTCGGTAAATCACCCTGGGAAACCGAGGGAACATAGAAATACTCGAGCTGCGGCTCGATGGTATGCTTGAGCCGCAAGGCGCCCAGGTGGGGGAAAGCGAAGATGCGGCTGAGACTGGTGCCCAGATCGGCCCGGAGTTCGACCGTTGCCCGGTTCTGGGTTCTCGGAAGGCTCTCCACCGTGGTTTCTCCCGTGACCGAGTCAACGCAGAACCCATCCGAGCCGCACTCCGTACCGGCGGGGCAGTCTTCGACCGCCTCGCACGCAATCTCGGTCCGGTTGTCCGTCAACTGATACGCCGTCTCTCGGAGCCTCGCACTGACAGCACCGAAGACCGACCGGCCGAGAGGAAGCCGCAGTTGCATACCGGGCTCGAGATCGAGTCGAAACCCTGCCGTTCCGTCCTCACGCTGAAAGTCGACCAGGCTGGATGCGAGGTGTCCCTGAGTGCCAAACCCCAGTAGTTTCTGGCCGGTCAAGTCGATCTCCGGTACCCGCTGCAGCGCCTGAGACTGGGGGCCGATCAGGTCCTGATACACGATAGCCGCCGCGTGGAGCGCCATGCGGTCCCAGCGCTGCAGCACCCCGACGCGCGACTCGGTGAACGGCAGCGTTCGCAGGGTCACATCCCGCTCATGATCGATGGTGAAGGTGTTAATCTCGCGCAAGAAGAGGTTGTCGCCCACCACCAGCAGGTCCGCGTATAGGTCCGTCGCCCCCAGCCGCTGAGCATTTTCCGTCAAGAGGCCCCAGCGATTCTCCGGCACGTGCGGGTTCGCCAGCCGTCCGGTCGATACCTCCGTCGTCGCTCCCCGGAAGAACTCATTGAAATAGCTGACGTTGAGCGTGCCCTGGAGCGTCCGGCTCGCCGCGTAGCGATACTCGCCCAACAGGCCGAGACGGGCCGAGGTCTCGAGGTCGAACGCAACCGTCGCGTCCTGGCTCTTATCGATCGCCCAGTAGAACGGCTGAAGAATCTGGAACCCGCGCTGGTTGGATATGCCAACCCGAGGGAGCAGCAGGCCCGACTGCCGCTCGCGCTGGACCGGCACCACGGCATGCGGCAGGTAGAAGATCGGGACATCGAGCACGTTGAAGGTCCCGCCCCGCAGCACCCCGTATCCTTCCAGTGTCACATCGAGGGTCTGGCCCGCAATACTCCAGCTCGGGGGACCTTCGGCGCAACGACAGGTGGTGAAGCGACCGTTCTCGATGTGGTACGACTGCCCACAGCCTTTCTCGATCCGGTCCCCACGCAGCGAATAGCCGCGGCTGGTCGAGTACAGTTCCGCGGCCTGCAAGTTGCCGGTCTCCTCCTCGAGATTCAGCTCCGCGCGGTCCGCGGAAACGACGGCCTCGACGTCCGTCAGACTGACGTTGCCGATGGCCTCCGCTTCGTTCGTCGTCCGGTTGAACCGTACCTCGTCGGCGCGCAGGAAGGTGTCGCCCCGGCGGATAGTCACCTCGCCAGTGGCCGTGACGCTCTCCAGACGCTGGTCATACGTCATCGAATTCGCGTCGACATGGATTTCCTCCTCGTCGACCGTTTCGAGGGGTTGACTCTGCGCCCCGGCGGGAGGTGGAACAAAAACCAGAACCCCACTCGCCAGCCACGCCGCGAGCACCGCCCGACCCCAGCTTCGGTGCCCCCAGCGTCGCCTCATGGATACACGGTTCCAGCCGGCTCACGCCTGGCGATCGCGCTGGCGCGAACCAACGGCGCGATCGCCCCGACCAGAAAGAGCGATCCCGTCACGAGCAGCACATCGTCGGAGCCCACCCGCGTTCGCGTCTTCTCCCACGCCTGGGCCGGATCGGCTTCGCAACCGGCTGGACAGTACGAACGGAAGATGTCGGCCACCTGCTCGGGCGCCTCTCCTCGCGGCGGCAGCACCTGGGTCACGGTCGCAGACGCGCAGAGCGGTCCGAGCAACTCGATCATGGCCCGCCACTGCTTGTCCCGCATCACGGCAAACAGGACGTGCAGCTTGCGGCCCCGGAGCAGCGGCGTCAACTCGCTGACGAGGGCCGCCATGCCGGCCACGTTGTGGGCGCCATCGAGAATGATGAGCGGCGTCGTGCCGACGGTTTCGAATCGACCCGGCCAGCGGACCGATGCCAAGCCACCGCGGATCGCCGCCTCCGCCAGCGGGAAACGCGACCGGAGCACCGCGACAGCCGCAAGGGCGGTGGCCGCGTTCTCGTACTGGTAGGTTCCGGGTACCCCCAGCTCGAGGCCCCGAAAGCTCGAGCCCAAGCCGTCGAACTGCAATCCCTCTTCCGTGCTGGTCACACGGTAATCGCGGCCAGCCTGAAACACCTCGGCGTGTCGCTCGGCGGCGATGCGGTTCAGCACGGCGGCAGCCTCGGCGCCCACCACTCCGATGACGACGGGTCGATGCGGCTTGATGATGCCGCCCTTCTCAGCCGCCACCGCAGCGATCGTCTCGCCGAGAAACTCCGTGTGATCCAGCGCGATGGTCGTGATCACCGACACCTCGGGATCGATGACGTTGGTCGCATCCAGCCGGCCGCCCAGGCCGACTTCGACCACGGCCACCTCGACACCGGCGCGGGCGAAATGCAGGAACGCCATGACCGTGACCAACTCGAAGAACGTCAGCTCGGCGCCTCGGCTGGCGGCAACACGCCGCACATCGCTGGCCAGCTCGACGACCTCCGCCTCCGTGACTTCCGCTTGGCCCACGCGAATCCGCTCGGTGAATCGCTCCAGATGGGGCGAGACGTACAAGCCAACACGATGCCCTCCGGCAGACAGCATCGCGTGCAGCATCGCCGCGACAGAGCCCTTCCCGTTGGTCCCCGCCACGTGAACGCTCGCGAACCGGCGCTGCGGGTTTCCCAGGCGCTCCAGCGCCAGCGCCACCCGCTCGAGCTTGAAGTCCATGCCCTTCGCCGCTTCGAGCGTGTAGAGCCACTCGAGGGTTCTCTGATACTCTGTCGCCATCTCTTCAGATGCGCCGGGCGGCACTGGGCACGGACGCGTGAGCGTCGTCCACTACCCCCGCCGACGCGTGGCGTCTTTCAACTCCCGGATGAATGCTCCGACTTTCCCGACCAGCTCGCCATTCCCCAGATTCGCCTCAACCAGGCGCATGATCGCGCTGCCAACGATGACCGCGTCGGCAAACCCGGCAACGGTAGCGGCTTCTGCCCCCGATGTAATGCCAAACCCGACGCCGATGGGCAACGTGCACTGCTGCCGCACCCGCTCGACGGCAGGACGCACGTCGGTCGGCGCGATCGCCCTCGACCCGGTCACCCCAGTCATCGACACATAGTACACGAACCCGCCAGCGCGCCGGAGCACCGCCCGTACCCGACGCGCGTCGCTGGTCGGCGCGAGCAGGAAGATCATATCCAGGCCCACCTCGCGCGCCGGCTTCCAGAGCTCGTCAGCCTCCTCGGGCGGGAGGTCGACAACCAGCAGCCCATCAACACCGGCGCGCTGCGCGTCCTTCGTAAACTGCGCGGGTCCGTAGTGAAAGATGGGGTTGTAGTAGCCGAACAAGACGAACGGGAGCTGCACGTCGGCGCGCAACTCGGACACCATCGCCAGGATGCGCGGCAGCGAGGTCCCTTTCTGCAAGGCGCGAGCGGCAGAGCGCTGGAGGACTGGGCCATCCGCGGTCGGGTCGGAGAACGGAACGCCGATCTCGATCAGGTCGGCGCCCGCATCCGCCGCGGCCCGAATCAAGGACCGGGTCACACCCAGATCGGGGTCGCCGGCCATGATGAACGGCACCAACGCCACCTCGCCGTCGCGTCGCAGTCGGTGAAAGCAGTCTTCAATCCGCCCCATTCCTTCCACCTCGATTCACCCCCTCCCTCACCCTCCCCCGTTGCCGGACATGGCAACGGGGGAGGGATAAAGGGTGGGGGCTCACAGCGTCACACCAAGGTACTTCGCCACGGTGTTCATGTCCTTGTCGCCGCGGCCCGACAGATTGAGCACCACGATCTGGTCGCGCGGCAACGTCGGGGCGAGCTTGGCGACGTACGCGATCGCGTGGGCGCTCTCGAGCGCGGGAATGATGCCCTCCATTTCCGTCAGAAGCCGTAGCCCGTCCACTGCCTCCGCATCGGTCACGGCGACATACCGCGCCCGTCCGGTCTGGTACAGATACGCGTGTTCCGGTCCGATCCCGGGGTAGTCGAGTCCGGCCGAGATCGAGTGCGCCGGGCGCACCTGACCCAGCTCGTCCTGAAGAATGTACGTCTTCTTGCCGTGGAAGACGCCGATCTCCCCGCCGCAGATCGATGCCGCGTGGCGGCCGGTGGCAATGCCCTCGCCGGCCGCTTCGACACCGATCAGCGCCACCCCAGGATCGTTGATGAACGGATAGAACAGGCCCATCGCGTTGCTGCCCCCGCCGACGCACGCGACCAGATAGTCCGGTAGTCGCCGCTCGCGCCGCACGATCTGGCGCTTGGTCTCCTTGCCGATGACGGATTGAAAGTCGCGCACCATCATCGGGTACGGATGCGCACACATGGTCGAGCCCACCAGGTAGTACGTCGTCCGCACGTTCGTGACCCAGTCCCGCAGCGCCTCGTTGATCGCGTCCTTCAGGGTTGCGCTGCCGCTGGACACCGTCTGCACGCTCGCGCCGAGGAGCTTCATGCGGAAGACATTCAGCGACTGTCGCTGCACGTCCTCGGCTCCCATGAAGATCTCACACTGCAAGCCGAGCAACGCCGTAACCGTGGCGGTCGCAACACCGTGCTGGCCCGCCCCGGTCTCGGCGATGACTCGGGGTTTCCCCATCCGGCGCGCGAGCAGGCCCTGGCCAACGGTGTTGTTGATCTTGTGCGCCCCGGTATGACACAAATCTTCCCGCTTCAGATAGATCTTCGCGCCACCGAGCCGTTCGGTCAGACGCGCGGCAAAGTAGAGTGGGGTCTCCCGGCCCGCGTACTCGCGCAGGTACGCTGCCACCTCCCGCTGGAACTCCCGATCCCGCCGCGCGCGTTTGTAAGCGGCTTCCAGCTCCAGCAGCGCGGGCATGAGGGTCTCGGCGACATACCGCCCACCGAACACGCCGAAATGCCCGAGGCGATCAGGCACTCTGTGCATTGAGAATGAACCTCCTCACTCGCTCCGGATCTTTCTCGCCCGGCGATCGCTCGACCCCCGATGCGACATCCACCGCCATGGGCCGCACCACCCGCACTGCCTCGGCGACATTCTCCGGGGTCAGTCCGCCCGCCAGAACCAGACGGTCACGGTCGACCCCACTCAACCAGTTCCACCGCACCGTCCGCCCGGTTCCACCAACCAGACCCTCGACATAGGCGTCGACCAGGATGAAATCAACCGCATAGGCCGCCACGCGCGCCAGCGCGTCACGGTCGCGCAGGCGCACCGCTTTGAT